>Ga0208357_1000518_pt1 | contig 31111 bp, 33 predicted proteins | sample NGESurdeep092012_6_FD_184487 | JGI IMG/M metagenome (GOLD analysis project Ga0208357, IMG submission 184487) | Arctic peat soil microbial communities from Barrow, Alaska - NGEE Surface sample F52-2 deep-092012 (SPAdes) | ecosystem: Environmental > Terrestrial > Soil > Wetlands > Peat ...
GCCTGACGTTCGAGGAATACAGCATAAACAGCTCGACCGGCATCCTGACCCTTGCTTCGATCTACAACATCCCGCATGCCCTCGGTCAACTGGTGACGCCTGTGTCGCTGAAAGTTGCTCCGAGTGGAGACTACATCGTCGTAGCGCTTGGGACTGCGGGCGCCGAGACGTTCTCGTTCATCACGTCGACAGGTGCGGTGGGTCCCACTGCGAGCACCATCACTCCGGCAACCGCTGCCACCGGCATCAATGCCATCGCCGTCGATGACAACGACTACCTGTATTGCGCAGGAACCGCCGGACTGCAGGTATTTTCAACCACAACCGCGGGGGTTCCGACATTGCTGAAGACCTATACAACCGGCAAAAGCCCACGCTCGATTGTGATCAACAGCGCTTCGACGTATGTGTATGTTGGCAATTACACGGACAGTACGATTTCGGGCTACGCGATCGGCACTAGCGGAGCGTTGACCGCTCTGACAGGCTCTCCCTACACTGCGCCCACACTGGTGAATGCCCTGGCACGCGATAGCACCAGTGCCTACGTGATGGCCTCTGGATTCAACTCCACCTCGGGGATCCAGCTATTTTCAATTGGATCGACAGGAGCCTTGACCTCGAGCGCCTCGGCCGGATCGGGTACCGCTACGTCGATACCCGGCGCAATTGCAACGACGCATTAAGCCATTGACCGCAGAGAACCGCAGCGCCGGCACGCAGGGCTCGCGCTACTCTTGACGTACAGACCTTCGGCAAAGTTGGCATCCAACGCCGAATGGAACCAGAATGACGAAGTAAAGGCGCTGCCAGAAAATGCAAAAGTTCTTGTCGAAGCTGGTGAATGGGCCGTTACCACTTCTTGTAGTGTTGATGGCGATGGTGTGGGGAATCACAGGTTGCTCGCACTTTCGAATCAAGCCACCCGAAAAATATGTCTATGTTACGGCGAAGCAGACCTTCCTGCGCGATCGCGTCGCAGCCGTGTCGAACCGCACCGGCACGGCGTCCAATGGAGAAAAGCTGGTCGTGCTCGATCACGCTCGACGATTCTTGAAAGTGCGCACTCCTCGCGGCGAGGTGGGCTGGATCGAGGAGAAGTGGACCGCAGCACAGGATGTTGCGGACAAATTCGAGGCGCTCGGCAACCAACATAAGACGGATCCCGTGGTTGCGACTGCGGTAGCGCGCGACGAAGCCTACCTGCACATCGCTCCCGGCCGGGAGACTGAGCGGTTCTACCTTCTTGCCGAGAACGATTCTCTCAGCCTTCTTGAGCGGGCGACAATTTTGAAGCCGGTGCGGCCGGGTGCCGCACCGGTAGTAAAGCCAGACGACAACAAGGGCACCCCTACACCTCCTGCGATGGAGGACTGGTGGCTGGTTCGCGATGCAAAGGGTCAGACCGGCTGGATCTATTCGCGGTTGATCGATGTGTCCGGGCCAGATTCCCTGCTGCGCTATGCCGAGGGCCAGCGTATTGTGGGCGCGTATGTGCTCGCCCATGAGGACGATCCGGATTCTGGCATTCTGGACAATGGCAAAACGGTCACCAATGTTCCTGAATACGTAACCCTGCTTTCGCCCTATAAAGCAGGGCTGCGTTATGATTTCGACCAGGTGCGAGTTTTTATCTGGAACTCCAAAAAGCACCGCTATGAGACCGGATTTCGCGAACACAATATTGCTGGCTATTTGCCCATAAAGATTTATATGGGGACCGACCCCTACGGGAAGGCGGCGAATTCTGCAGAAAAGTTGCCAACCTTTACCTATCGCGTTCTTGCAGGCGACCAGGCAATACCTACTTCCGATCCGACGACCGGGTTGATCACGCCCGGAAAAACCATCGACAAGACCTATCGCTTGGAAGGCAATATCTGCCGCCGAGTCATAGCGCCCGGTTCCCCTGCGCCAGATGAGGCGCACCCAACTCCTGAGAAGGAGAAGAAGGCCAGAGTTGCAAAGAAGGCCAAGGTTACGAACAAGGCCAGGGTTGCGAAGAAGCGCAGGCGGTAGGTATCAGTAGAAACGGCGGATCGCTTCGACAACGCTTTCAAGCTCTTCCACGCGCAGTTCGGGATACATCGGCAACGCCAGAACTTCTCCGGCCGCTCGCTCGCTGACAGGGAAGTCGCCCAGCTTATACCCAAGCGATCGCAGGCTCTCTTGCAGGTGGAGCGGTTGCGGATAGTAAATTTCGCTGCCGATAGAGTGAGCAGCGAGATGCTCCCGCAGTGCGTCACGTCGAGGGGCGCGGATGACGTACTGGTGGAAGACGTGTTCGGCGCCCGGGGCGGTGTAGGGAAGGACGATGCCGTCGGCGGCAGTACTGCCCACGATTCCCGCAGCCGTGAACTGCGCATCGTACAGTGCTGCCAACTCGCGTCTACGTGCATTTCCGGCGTCCAGGCGGCGCAATTTAACCTCAAGAACCGCCGCCTGCAACGTGTCAAGGCGAGAGTTCCAACCAACCTCATCGTGAAAGTAGCGGCGCCGCATGCCGTGGGCGCGGAGCATGCGTGCGTGTTCCGCGGAGACGGCGTCCCTGGTAGTCATCATGCCAGCATCGCCGAAAGCACTCAGATTCTTGGTGGGATAAAAGCTGAAGGCAGCGGCGTCCCCTAAGGCCCCGGCACGGACGCCGTTCCAGGACGCACCAAAGGCCTGAGCGGCGTCTTCGACGAGCTTCAGACCATATTCCCCAGCTAAAGCCGTCAACACGGTCATGTCTGCGCACTGGCCATACAGGTGGACGGGCATGATCGCCGCAACCCGATGATCACCGCTTGGCGCGTTCGCCAGTAGTCTCTGAGCGGCTTGTGGCGAGAGGTTGAAGGTGTGCTCATCGATATCGACCAGCAGTGGCTTGGCGCCGACGCGGAGGATGGAGCTCACCGTGGCGAAGAAGCTGAACGGTGTCGTAATGACCGAGTCGCCAGGGCCGATATTCAGAGCCGCCAGCGCCAGCCAAAGGGCATCCGTCCCGCTAGCGCAGCCGATCGCGAAGGGAACGCCGCAGGCCAGCGCGGCTGCGTTTTCAAAGCGCTCAACCTCCGGACCGAGGATAAACCGTTGAGATTCGCAGACGGACGTGATGGCTGCGAGCACGTCTTCGCGGATTTGCGCGAATTCACGGCTGAAATCGAGCATGGGAACCGGAAGCAGTATCCTATTTGTGTCTACGTCGAGCATCTCTATCATCCTAATCGTTATGAGTGAGGTGTCGACTTCGTCTTCCCTTAAGCATGCTCTTGTCTGGAAGCATCTAAAAAGGTAGGGTGAATGGTGAAAGTCTGCTTTGCTGCAAGGTTCGACCGCGATCGACTAGCGCGGAATTTTGAAAGAGATGGTTGAACATGATGATAAGAGGAGATCGGCCCATGGATTCCAAGCCGGCGCAGAATATTCAGGATACCTTTCTGAATACGGTCCGCAAGGACAAAAGCCCCATTACTATCTACCTTGTTAGCGGCGTAAAGCTGACGGGCAAGATACGTTCCTTCGACAAGTATTCTGTTCTGCTCGAAAACAACGCGCAGGAGCAGTTGATCTTCAAACACGCAATTTCCACCGTGGTGAGCGGTCGCCCGACGGGGTTTGGCGACCCGCGCAGCGGTAGTGAGAGCCGTACTCCTTCAACAACGGCGAATGCTGAGAGTGCGCTGCCGGCTGCAGGGACACCCACCGTCTAGTCGCGTCTGGTGATGATCGTTCGCGAGAGTTACAAGGCAGGGTGCGTATTAAGTCAGTAGGGAAGACAAGAACGAATCGTGAAGCGGTCGAGCAGGACTTACTCCGTGCCCGGCAGAGGACGTCGCGTGAAAGCGCTGTCCTGGTTGCTGTTGAATTCACCTCCGACCGTTTTCGCCCGTCGAGCGTAGCGCAGCAGGCCCGCGCCGCCGCGGCGGTTTCAGGTCAATCTTCGTTCATCCTCGATCACGATGAACTCCATGAGATTCCACAAACTGCAGGTGAGCCGCCGGTTGATATTGACTTCGATGCGTCCCTGGCAGAGTTTCAGGAGTTGGCGCGATCGGCCGGGGCAACCATTGCCGCAGTCCTGATCCAGAGACGCGGCCGGCCGGATCCAGCAACCTTGGTGGGAGGTGGAAAGCTCGATGAAATCGTCGCCACCGTGGCTTCCACCGGCGCGAGCCTCGTACTCTTCGACCACGATCTGACGCCGTCGCAGGCGCGCAACGTGGAGGCTCGCCTGCCATGCACGGTCATCGATCGCACCCAGCTGATTCTCGACATCTTCGCTCGCCACGCACGCACCCGAGAAGGCCAGTTGCAGGTAGAACTAGCACAACTCGAGTACCAATTGCCGAGACTGGCCGGACGCGGAAAGACCATGTCGCAGACTGGCGGAGGTATCGGTACCCGAGGTCCCGGTGAGACGCAGCTCGAAACCGACCGGCGCAGGATCAACGCTAGATTGGATCGCATCCGGCAGCAGTTGGAGGCCGTGCGGCGGATTCGACGGCAGCAGCGCGGGCGACGCGAGGCGGTTCCGGTACCGACGGTGGCACTCGTCGGCTACACTAATGCTGGTAAATCCACTGTTTTCAATGCGCTGACCGGAGGCGAGGTGCTGGCCTCCGAGCGAATGTTTGCCACGCTCGACCCCAAATTACGTCAACTCAGCCTGCCTTCACGTCGCAAGGTGCTGCTTTCAGACACGGTTGGGTTCATACGGAACCTTCCCCATGCGCTGGTGACGAGTTTCCGGGCAACGCTGGAGGAGGTGGAGCGCGCCGAACTCTTGCTGCATGTCAGGGATGCTGCGAGCCCAACGCTCGACGAGCAGCGAGCGCAGGTGGAGGCGGTCCTGGCCGAGTTGGAGGTCAAGGGAAAGCCTACGCTGCAGGTGTTGAACAAGATTGACTTGCTGCGTGAAGGCGCGACGGTGATCCCAGGCCTACAGGCGCCTGGCACGGTGGCGGTATCGGGTTTGACCGGCGCGGGGCTCGACGACCTGCTCCATGCCATCGATGCGTCGCTGACCGCCGACCCATTGGAAACCGCAGAGTTCCGGATTCCGCAGGCAGAAGGAAGGGTTCTTGCGGCCCTTGAGCGAGGAGCGACAACGACGGGGCAGAGATTTGAGGGAAATCTGGTGTATCTGACTATCGTTGGTCCGTGTTCGCTGCTGGAGCGATACCGCCGATATCAGCATCGACGTGGAGCTTCAGGGTTGGCAGCAGAACAATAGCGTCAGAAACAGTACAGGCCGCCTGATCGGGAGCGGAGGTGGTGTCCCGGATCACGCGGCCTGCATGACCCGGAACGGGTCTCAGGTAGTACCGTTATTCTACGCCTGTGGGAGTCTTCTGTATGAAGAAAATTATTGTTAAAGTCTGTCGTCGATTTCAGATGCGGAAACCATTGCGGTATTCGTTCAGGCAGGGCTTCAAACCGGGTTCGTTTTGCACGTCGATTGTTTGACTTTACCCCCCTGCTTTGCTACAACTAAGGGGAACGAAAAGCCTAAATTTTGCGTTGCTTGAGCTTTGCTCGGCACTGAGAAACGGGCTCCACTCGCTCTTGGAAGCAAGTAGTTTGCTTGCCCTCCTGAAGTACCCAAAGAATCTCATGGAAATTTTGCATCAACTTGGCGGTCTTGTGCTCGGCTCTGTGCCGACGATGGTGTTTTTCATCCTGCTCGTTGCTGCCTACGGGGTCCTGGTTCGAGGTCCTCTGGATAAGACTCTGGCGGAACGTCGTTCCCGCACCAGCGGTGCGATCGAGCAGGCACGCGGTGCAATCTTCGCCGCCGAGTCTGAGACCACCGCCTACGAAGAGAAGCTGCGTGCAGCAAGAAGCGAAATTATGGCCGCACGTGAACGCCGGTCGAAGCAGTGGCAGGCAGAACGCGATGAGGCGATCGCTGCTGCCCGCGCATTGTCGCAGGATCGGGTGAAAGTGGCGCGTGCAGAGATCGAATCCTTATCGGTTGGGGCGCGGAAGCAGATTGAAGAGGCAACCGTACAGTTGAGCGAACAGATTTTACGTGCAGTTCTTCCAGCCGGAACCCGGTTTTCGGAGGCTGGTCAGTAATGAACGCTTTTTCTTTACCGGCGATGCTGCGCCGTCTGACGATGGTCGCGCTGGGCATGTTGCTGCTCCTCTCTCCAGGCAGCGCAATCCATGCGCAAAGTGCGACGCCGACACCGCAGTCTGCCGCCAGCTATGCAAATAAGAAGCAGACCGTTCTCAATGAGACTGACGAGTATCGGTTGTCACCCTCGGTCGTAAAGTTTGGCGCCTCGCTGGGCATGAAGCCTGAGATGGCAGCGAATGTCTTTACGCTTCTCAATATCCTTGTACTGATCGGTGCCGTTGGGTTTGGGCTGCTGAAGGTCCTCCCCAAGGCTTTCCGTAATCGGAACACGGCGATTCAGAAACACCTCGTCGATGCCCGCACGGCTACCGAAGAGGCGACCTCCAGACTAAGTTCTGTCGAGGAGCGGCTATCCAAATTGGATGATCAAATTGCCGCAATGCGCGGGCAGGCAGAGGCCGACAGCGCTAGAGACGAGCAGCGCATCAAGGCGAGCGTCGAAGACGAGAAGGTCAAGATTGTCGCCGCCGCCGAGGTTGAGATTCAAAATGCAACAACCCTTGCACGGCGTGAGATTCAGAAGTACGCCGCAGAACTCGCGATCGAACAGGCTGCGCGCAAGTTGGTGGTCACCGCTGAGACGGATCGCCTGCTGGTAGAGAACTTTGCGCACAAGCTTGGCGAAGGGAGCAATAACTAATGGCTGCCATCGATCTACGCTATGCGCGCGCTCTAGCCGCCGTGATCTCTGACCAGAAGCTGAATGTCGTCGCGACCCAGGGCCAGCTGAATGATTTTGTCGAGACGCTGGAGGCCAGCGCTGAGCTGCGCGAGGTGCTGGCGGATCCATCGATTCCCGAGCCGCAGAAGTTGAGCGTGCTGGATGCCATTGCTGCAAGATCCGGCATGAGCAAGTCGGTGCGGAATTTTATTGCCGTCATTGCTCACCACCAACGCTTGCACGAACTCCGCGACATGGTTGCGGCCTACGCCACGCTTGCGGATGAAACCTCGAGTGTCGCACAGGCGAAGATTGTGAGTGCGCTGCCGCTGGACGCAGGGAATCGCAAGCTGCTGGAAGACAAGATTGTCGAGATCACTGGTTTGCAGCATGTGCAAGCAACTTATACCGAGGATGCAACGCTGCTGGGCGGCGCTGTGGTTACGATTGGATCGACTGTGTATGACGGATCGATTCGAGCGCAGCTGCATCAGCTCAAGGCGCGGCTGGTTGCAGCTGGAGCGTAGATCAAGATACGCAACAAGATTTGAAGGACTTGAAGGAAAAGGAAACGCATGGCAAAGATTCAGGCAAATGAGATCACCGAACTGCTTCGCCAGCAGATTGAGAACTATGAGCAACGCATCCAGGTGGATGAAGTCGGCACCGTCATCACGCTGGGGGACGGAATTGCGCGCATTCACGGCCTCGACAAGGTCATGGCCGGCGAACTGATAGATTTCCCGCACGGCATCGCAGGACTCGCGATGAACCTCGACGAGGACCAGGTCGGCGCGGTTATTCTTGGCGACTACAGCGAGCTGAAAGAGGGCGACCAGGTCAAGCGAACCGGCAAGATCATGTCGGTGCCCGTAGGTGAGGCGCTGATTGGCCGGGTCGTGAACGCTCTCGGGCAGCCCATCGACGACAAGGGCCCCATCAACACCGACACGTTTTTGCCGGTGGAGCGTCTCGCTCCCGGTGTGATCGCGCGCCAGTCCGTAACCGAGCCGATGAACACCGGGATCAAGGCCATCGACACGATGATTCCCATCGGACGAGGCCAGCGCGAGTTGCTGATTGGCGATCGCCAGACCGGCAAGACCGCCGTCGCCCTCGACACGATCATCAACTCCGCAAAGAACGACCTGATCTGCATCTACTGCGCCATCGGACAGAAGCGTTCGTCCGTCGCCAGCGTCGTGCAAACGCTCGAAGAGTACGGAGCGATGGCGTATACGATCGTCGTCGCTGCGACGGCCTCCGAGCCGGCACCCATGCAGTACCTCGCCCCCTTCGCGGCGACGGCGATGGGCGAGTACTTCCGCGACAATGGCAAGCATGCGCTGATCATCTACGACGATCTCTCCAAGCACGCTGCAAGTTATCGCGAGATCTCCTTGCTCCTGCGCCGTCCGCCAGGCCGCGAAGCCTACCCCGGCGACGTGTTCTATCTCCACTCGCGCCTATTGGAGCGCTCCTCGAAGATGTCGAAGGAGAATGGCGGTGGAAGCTTGACGGCTCTACCGATCATCGAAACACAGGCAGGTGACGTTTCCGCCTACATTCCAACCAATGTGATTTCGATCACGGATGGACAGATCTTTTTTGAGACGGACTTGTTCAACGCGGGAGTTCGGCCTGCAGTGAACGTCGGCCTTTCAGTGTCGCGTGTAGGATTCGCTGCAGCCATCAAGGCGACCAAGCAGGTCGGGTCGACGCTGAAGCTGGATCTCGCGCAGTATCGCGAACTGGCGGCCTTCGCGCAGTTTGGTTCAGATCTGGATAAGGTGACGCAGAACCAACTGAACCGCGGCGCACGGCTGACAGAGCTCCTGAAGCAGCCGCAGTTCTCCCCGCTCACCGCGGCGCAACAGGTTGCGATTCTGTTCGCTGGAACCCAGGGTCTGCTCGACAACGTTGAGATCAAGGATCTGCGCAGATTTGAGGACGGTTACTATCCGTTCCTCGACTCCGTACACCCCGACATTCTCGCGGATATCACGACGAAGAAGGCACTCGACGACGATCTTCGCAAGCGGCTGACGAATGCGATCAACGAATACAAGCAGGATTTTCTTGCAGGCCGCAAGGAAGCTGCACTAACCGCAACGGCGTAAGAGCGACGGCATAAGGACGAATGGCAAACGTACTCGATCTACGGCGACGCATCCGCAGCGTGAGAAACACGCGGCAGATCACCAAGGCCATGAAGATGGTCTCCGCGGCAAAGTTGCGCCGCGCGCAAGAGCGCGCCATGCAGGCGCGTCCCTATGCGCAAATGCTGACCAACATCCTCGAATCGCTGGTGCGGCGGACAGACCTCTACAACGAAGAGACGGGTGAAATCCTCCATCCGCTGCTCGTCGAGCGCGAAGAGAAAAACGTGCTGGTCCTGGTGGTCGCCGGCGACAAGGGCTTCGCCGGCGGTTTCAACTCCAACATTGGCAAAGCCGCTCAGCGGTTTATCGATGAGCGCCGCTCCGCAGGCCAGAACCTCGACCTCGAACCGGTCGGCAAGAAGGCGATTGGGCTATACAAGAAGCGCTATCCAGCTGCCGTCTACGAGCACAAGGAAGAGCTATACGACAACGATCTTGCCAAGCACATTGAGGATATTCGTCATCGCGCCGCGCCGATTGAGGTTGCAGCAGAGCATCCGACGCTGCTGGTAAAGACTGATTTTGACGACGTAACGGCTGTCGCGAACTCCATCGTTGATCGTTATGAGTCTGCCGAGATTGACTCAGTTTATATTGTTTATAACGAGTTCAAGTCGGTGATTTCGCAGCGTGTGGTGGTGGAGAAGCTGCTTCCGATTCGCAAGCTGGGATCGCACGAGATAACGGTCCTCGAAGAGATGACCGAGGAGCAAAGAGAAGCTGCAGGTAGGGCTGCTCAGGCGTCTGGCGTTTCAATCAACGAGCCCGAAGAGACGGCTGCTGAGCGGGAAGCGAAGAAGTTCGGCACAGCGGACATCGATTACATCTTCGATCAGGAACCAGAGCGTCTGTTCCGCCATCTCATGCCGCGGTACATAACCACCCAGATTTTCCATGCGCTATTGGAGTCGATCGCTGCGGAGCATGCGGCGCGCATGACGGCGACAGATGCGGCAACCAAGAATGCAGGAGACCTGATCGACAAGCTCTCGCTCACTATGAACCGCTTGCGTCAGGCAGCGATTACCAAAGAGATTATCGAAATTGTTAGCGGAGCGGCTGCGCTGTAAGCAGGCCAGGACGTTATTTTTACGAAAGAGACTTATGGCAGAGACACAAAACATCGGCAAAGTAGTGAGCATCAGCGGCCCGGCTGTTGACGTTCAATTCGAAGAGGCGCATATGCCTCCCATCTTCCAGGCGCTGCGCATCGTGAGCGAAGGTTTCACTGTGCCGACGCCACTCGACGTCGTCGTGGAGGTGCAGCAGCATCTCGGCGAAGGACGCGTTCGCTGCATCGCGATGGTCGCCACTGAGGGCATGGTCCGCGGCATGAAGGCCATCGACACCGGCGGCATGATTACCGTTCCCGTTGGCCGTGAGACCCTCGGTCGCGTGCTGAACGTGCTCGGTGAACCGGTCGACGAACTCGGCCCGGTCAACGCCAAGGTGCATATGCCGATCCATCGGCAGGCTCCGGCGTTCGACGAGCAGTCTACGTCCGAGGAGATGTTCGAGACCGGCATCAAGGTCGTCGACCTCATCCTGCCCTTCTTGAAGGGCGGCAAGATTGGTCTGTTCGGTGGCGCTGGTGTAGGCAAGACCGTCGTCATTCAGGAACTGATCAACAACGTAGCGACGAATCACGGCGGATTCAGCGTGTTCGCGGGCGTTGGCGAGCGCACCCGCGAGGGAAATGACCTCTGGCACGAGTTCCAGGAGTCGGGCGTCATTGACGTCCATGACTTCAATAAGAGTAAAGCTGCCCTGATCTATGGCCAGATGACCGAGCCGCCGGGGGCACGTCTCCGCGTCGCTCTCACCGGGCTGACGGTTGCGGAGTACTTCCGTGACGTCGAGGGTGCGGACACGCTGCTGTTCATCGACAACATCTTCCGCTTCACGCAGGCTGGTTCGGAGGTTTCCACGCTGCTTGGCCGTATGCCGTCCGCCGTGGGCTACCAGCCGAATCTCGCCACCGAAATGGGCGAACTCCAGGAACGCATCACCTCGACGAAGAAGGGCTCGGTTACCTCCGTGCAGGCAGTCTACGTGCCGGCCGACGATATTACCGATCCTGCGCCAGCGACCACGTTCGCCCATCTGGATGCGACCATGCTGCTCTCCCGACCCTTGTCGGAGCTTGGTATCTACCCAGCTGTCGATCCTCTGACCTCGACCTCGCGCGTTCTCTCTGCACGCTTTGTCGGTCAGGAACACTACGACGTAGCGCAAGGAGTGAAGAAGATTCTGCAGCGCTACAAGGATCTGCAGGACATCATCGCGATTCTTGGTATTGATGAGCTTTCGGAAGAAGACAAGCTCACCGTTTCCCGTGCTCGCAAGGTGCAGCGCTTTCTGTCGCAGCCTTTCCACGTGGCGGAAATCTTTACCGGAATTCCCGGAGCGTACGTCAAGGTTGAAGACACGGTGCGCAGCTTCAAGGAGATCATCGAAGGCAAGCACGATGACATTCCCGAGCAGGCGTTCTATCTCAAGGGCGGCATCGAGGATGTTCTCGCGGCAGCCGAAAAGATGAAGGCGACGGCATAAGCGTATGGCTGAGGCTGGTAACAATTCGGAGCTGCTCACGGTACGGCTGGTAACGCCGAACCGGGTGCTGCTTGACGCGACGGCAGAGGCGGTTGAACTGCCGTCGATGTCTGGCTACATGGAGACGCTCTACGGCGCGGCGCCGCTCCTTGCCGAACTCGGAGCAGGCGAGGTCCGTCTGCACGGCGGTTCCGCAGGGGAGCAGATCTTCTTCGTCGCCTGGGGCTTCGTCGAGGTGCTGCCGGACCGCGTGACGATCCTCGCGGAGACGGCTCTGCATCCCAACGAGATCGATCCGGCTGAGGCACAGGCTGAGCTGAAACATGGCGAGGAACTCTGGAATCAGGCTGGCGACGATCAGGTGAAGTATGACGAAGCCAACGCTGTAACGCGTGTTGCCGAAGAGAAGATCGCGAGCGCACAAGGCAAGCACTGACCGTCGGATTTCGATAATGCCTAGTGACGCCCCGTGTGAGCGGGGCGTCGCTGTCTGTGGGCTTTTGCGCGGGCGGCGAGCGCTTTGGAGACGACGGCAGGGAAAGGGGTGGGGACCCTCCCCCCGGGTACTTTTCAGCCTAAAGTTCTGATCGGACGAGGGTTAGGGTTGGACTTGTGCCAGTCTGCGGGCGCTTAAAAGTTGCACCATAAATGGGCAGTGGGAAAAAGTCCCGCGCGGGGCTCAGGGATTTTGGCGGCTACACAGAATCAGCCAGACGCCGTGTCATCAGGGCGATCGCCTCGGGGTTTTGGTCGATAAGAATATAGCGGCGGTCGTTGCGCAGTGCGGCGACGCCAGTCGTGCCGGAACCGGCGAAAAAGTCCAGCACCGTGTCGCCGGGGTTGGAGTGGACGCGGACGATGCGTTCCAAAATGCCCAGAGGCTTTTGCGTCGGATAGCCCGTCTTCTCCTTGCCCGTAGGCGACACGATGGTGTGCCACCAGACGTCGGTGGGGGTCTTGCCGAGTGCTGCCTTCTCCGCGCCGACCAGCCCCGGTGCCATGTAGGGAATGCGGTCCGTGGCGTTGAGGTTGAAGGTGTAGTCGGTGGGATCTTTGCTATACCAGAGGATGTTGTCGTGCTTCGCGGGCCAGCGTTTGGTGGAGCGCGCGCCGTAGTCGTAGGCCCAGATGATCTCGTTCTGGAAGCAGGCACGCCCCGCGCCGCCGTCGAGAGCGAAGACCTCGTCGAGCATCACCTTGACGTAGTGGACCTCGCGAGGGTCGATGTGGACGAAGAGCGAGCCGTTGGGGGTCAGGATGCGGCGGGCCTCGATCATGCGCGGCCGCAGGAAGCCGATGTAGTCATCGAAGACGTCGGCGTAGATCGGTGTCGCGTCGAGCTTTTCGGTGCGATAACGATTGCCGCCGAAACCGGTTCGGTCGCCCTCGGCATCGCGGACGGTGCGGATGCGGCTGCGCTTTTGCGTGACTCCGGTGTTGAAGGGGGGATCGATATAAATGAGCTCGACGCTGGCGTCAGGCAGCGAACGGAGGGCAGCGAGGTTATCACCTTCGAGGATACGATTTGAGGCGCGATTCAATGAGTAGCTCCGAGCTGAGTCTATTATCGATCGCGGTCGATAAGACGCCGTCAGTTTTCCGAAGGGCGTTCCACGGTGTCGATGATCACGGCGTCGGCCAGGCCCCGGGTGGCTTCCAATTGCAGGCCAAGCTGCTCCTTCATCGCGATGAAGAGCGGAGGGCTGGGCGTGTCGGCGGGGGCTGCTGGCAGCTCACCGCCGAATTGAGTCTCGTCAGAAGCCCACTGCAGATCGAAATCGTAGCGTCCGGAGAGACCCGTTTTGTCCACGACCGGGCGATCGAAGATGGCCCGCTGCATCACGGATGCCAGGTCATGCATCGTCGCATTGCGCGCCGGCAGGCGGATGAACTTCGGGTAGACAACGCTGATCAACCGCGCGGGATCGTCTGCCGACGCGGTACTTAACTTGAGCCTGGGGCCGGCCTTCGCGACTTCCAGCTGGTAGATCGAGAACTCTTTCGGTTCGCGATGCAATTTGAGTTTGAACCTGTCGGCGATGAGGCTTCGCAGCATAGCCATCTGCTCCTCGCGGGTGGGGCGAACCTCTCCGGGCGTCACCGCGAGGATGTCATAGTGGTCCGAATCGACCCACGCGGGGCCGCCCGATATCACGCGCGGGCTTACGTCGTAGGCCGCCGCAATCAGGAGCTTCAGCGTGTAGTACTTCTCCACAAAGCGGTCGGTGCCCTGCATGGTGATGTACCGGGAAGCCTTTTCATTAGGCGCTGCGGGCTTGATGGTCGCCACCTCGAACGCATCGAAATGGGGGCGAGGCGCGGGAGCCTGCGCGAAGAGTCCTGAAACGGAGAGTGCCAGAGTCGTCACCACAATAAGTCGGACCATGGGTTGTGCCTCGAGGGAAACGTTCGTACTCGATCATTCTCTCGCAGCCCGAACGAAGCATGCTTTAGAAATTTAATCTTTCGGTACAGCGAACGGCCGCGACTCCCCACGGCGCGGGGGCATTCCAGCGGCGCCCAGCCCGACGTATAGTGAGGTTGCTGGACTTTGCAGTTTTAGGAGACGCGCGGTATGGGTGCATCGGAACATCGGCTGGGTGTAGTGGGTGCGGGGACGATGGGCAATGGGATTGCGCATGTGTTTGCGCGTGCCGGGTTTGACGTGGCGCTCTATGAGGTGAGCGAGCATGCGCTGGAGCGGGGACTTGCGGCAATCCGCACGAACCTCGATCGCGAGGCGGCCAAGGGCAAGATCGATCCGGCGGAGGCTCCCGCAATCTTCGCGCGGATTCGGCCCGTGCTGCGGCTCCAGGAGCTGGGCGCCTGCACGCTGGTGATCGAGGCGGCGACGGAGCGCCTGCAGGTCAAGCAGCAGATCTTTCGCGATCTCGATGAGCTGCTCGGGCCGGATGCAATTCTTGCCAGCAACACCTCGTCGATCTCGATTACCAAGCTCGCCGCAGGCACTGGCCGGCCAGACCGCGTCATCGGCATGCACTTCTTCAACCCAGTTCCGGTCATGGCGTTGGTCGAGGTGATTCGCGGGCTTCAGACGTCCGACGAGACGTACGCAACGGTTCGCGGGCTGGCTCTCGATGCAGGGAAGTCGCCGGTCGAGGTGAACGATGCAGCAGGGTTCGTGTCCAACCGCGTGCTGATGCCGCTGCTGAATGAGGCGATGTTCGCCGTGATGGAAGGTGTCGCTACCGCAGAGGCCGTCGACGAGATCTTTCGCCTCGGTATGGCGCACCCGATGGGGCCGCTCACGCTGGCTGACTTTATTGGGTTGGATGTTTGCCTGGACATCATGCGGGTGCTCGAAGATGGGCTGGGCGATCCAAAGTACAGACCGTGTCCGCTGCTGATTCGGATGGTGGATGCAGGGTGGCTCGGACGCAAATCCGGCCGTGGGTTCTATCAGTACAAGAGCTAGAAATTGTGAGACGTGGGAGCAGGGCATTGACGACTGAGTTGTACTTTGAGGATTTGCAGCCGGGCATGAAGTTCAACTCCGTCCGCAGCTATCTCGTCACGGCGGAAGAGATCAAGGAGTTTGCGGCGAAGTACGATCCGCAGCCGTTCCACATGGATGAGGTCGCAGCCGAAAAGACGTTCTTCAAGGGGCTGACAGCGTCGGGATGGCTGACGGCGGCCATCGTGATGCGGCTACGCGTGGAGTCGACGTCCATCGCAGGCGGTATGGTGGGAGCTGGCGTCGAGGAGATGCGTTTCACGCAGCCGGTGCGTCCCGGTGATTCGCTGCGTACCGTGGCTGAGATTCTCGGAGTCCGCAGATCAAGTTCGCGGCCGGGTATTGGGGTGGTGCGGTCTCGCACCACCGTGTTCAACCAGCGCGACGAGGTGGTCATGCAGGCGGTGGTGAACTTCCTCGCACCGCTTCGCGCGACGGTCTAGAGGAATCAGAATGAAGTCGGGTGGACGGCCATGCACAGGCTCCGGGCGTATCGTTAAGCAGTGCGAATGACAGTGCTGGCGTCTGGGTCGAAGGGCAATGCGACGGTGATCGCCGCAGGCTCGACGACGATCCTCGTCGATGCCGGAATGTCGTGCAAGGAGTTGCTGCGCCGGATGGCGCAGGTGGGGGAAGATCCTGGCACGCTGAACGCGATTCTGATTACGCATGAGCATCTGGACCACGTTGCAGGGCTATCGGTGCTCGCTCGTCGGCTGAAAATCCCAGTGTTTTTTACCGAGCAGACACATCGTGCGTGGGTGCGAATGATGACCCCGCGCACCACCATGAGCTATACGAAATGGCTGGAGCTGATGCAGCGCGAGAAGGAAGTGCGCGCCGAGCAGACAGCGGCGGCCTACGCTCCACAAGAAGAGATTGGCGACTCAGGGAATCAAGGTACGGTGGATCAAGGTATGGAGGCAGTTTTCGTCGATTCCTTGTCTGAGAGTGCCGCCTTCGTCGAGACCGATGCGACTGCTCCCAAGGTGAAGGCCGACCCTGCATTTCTTCCGGCGGTCGAGTACTTCCGCGCCGGACACGGCTTCTCGATTGGCGAGATCGACATCAATCCCTTCACGATCCCGCACGATGCGGCTGATCCCTGCGGCTTCGTCTTCCATGCGAGGCCGGAGTCGATTCGAATGGCGATGGCTACCGACCTGGGCTACGTTCCTCCCAATGTGAAGATGGCGCTGAAGCATGTCGATGTGTTGCTGCTGGAGTCCAACCACGACCTCGAGATGCTGAAGGATGGACCCTATCCCTGGTCGGTGAAGCAGAGAGTGCTGTCGCGTGTAGGGCATCTGTCGAATGCGGCGGCGGCGGAGTTTCTGCTGCACGATTACGATGGCGGTGCTCACACGATTGTTCTCGGGCATTTATCCGAGAGCAACAACTTGCCCGAGCTTGCCCGGCTGGCCGCAGAGCAGGCAATTGGGGATCGCATGAGCCTGATTGGAAACCGCGTGGTGCTGGCGAGGCAGGATGCACCGCTCGATCCGATTTGCCTTTGAATTGAGGACTGTTCGGGTCACGACATCTTGAACGGTACCCTCGGGCCTATCTACGAAACTTAGAATCAAATAGAATGAAGAGAGCATTAAAGATTCATGGCGACAAATACATCCCACTCCCGAGAAACTGGTCAAGAATCTTGCAACGACCCGGTTGTCGGTGCGATTCTTTCGGGCTGGCGCTACGACATTTCCAGTATCTCCCCTGACCTGAGAGTGGATTACGAGGCGCATCTCTACAATTGCCCTCATTGCCGGCGGAAGCAGCGGCTGCATCGGACGGTAGACGTCCTGCTGCTTGCGGCTACGACATTATCGTTTGCAGCGTTCCTCCTGGCCGCGCTGGTGATGCACCGCGTTGAGGCGATAAGCCACATCAGCAATGTTCAGCACCTGCATCTGCACGATCAGGCAATGACAATGCTGCGCATCCCGTCGAGCGTGTCCATCAGCCTGGAGGCTGTGGCGATTGTCGGCATGCTGGTTTCCATGTTGTTGTGGACGCTGGTGACGATTACGACGCCCATCCCGAGCATGGTCTCCGCCATCTTCCACGAACGCATTTCGCCGGAGCTGCGGGAACGGCTGCGCAAGCAGGCTGCCTGATTTCAACTTGCGCCCACGACCGTGACCAACCTCTCTCAAACTGAATCATCCATTGCGACGGCGGAAGCCCAGCTCAACGGCCCTGCATCCGTCGACGTTGTTCAGGTTCAGAAGTCTGAAAAGCGAGGGTCGCTGTGGGGGTACCCCGCCACCTATCTCCTGATGGGGATCAACTTCGCGGTGTTTGCCGCGATGTTCAGCTCGGGTCCGGTGATGGGCCTGATCCATCAGCACGACTGGAGCAGCATTGTTACGGCGTCGTTCGATGTGGACACACTGGTTCGCTTTGGTGCGACCGCGTCTCCTCTTATCCAGCAGGGCCAATGGTGGCGGCTGATCACCGGAACCTTTGTCCATGTGACGATCCTGCATATCGCCTTGAACATGTGGTGTCTGTGGAACCTCGGCTTGTTTGGGGAGCCGCTGCTGGGCAAGCGCGGACTCGTCGCTGTGTATCTGCTGACCGGCACGGCAGGAATGTTGCTCTCCTATGCTTGGAGCCTCTTCACGGGGCAGGTGGTCCTGGTGGCAGGAGCTTCAGGCGCGGTCTTTGGTATCGCTGGCATCCTGATCGTGCTGCTCTCGAACCGCAAGCTCTCTCTGCCCTGGAGCGAACTCCGCAGCCTGCGACGCCAGGTGATCTTCTTCGCGGTGGCGAACCTGGTGATCGGAATGACCCCGGGTATGCTCGGGATGGCCTCGGCCAATCAACTCAGAATGGTCCACCTTGACCTCGGCATGTTGCCACGAATCGACAACTCAGCGCACATCGGCGGTTTCTTAACCGGCCTCGCCCTTGGATTGCCGCTGTTTCCACGCATGACGTCCGGCCGATCCAGCTACAGGGAGAGGCAGCGCCTCACCTTTGTCTTCGCCACGCTGCTGCTCTGCCTGTTTGGGTATGCACTGTCGAAGTTTGCTTAGGGCAAAGAAAAGAGCGGGCAACGAAAAGAGCCAGCCGTGATCCGGCTGGCTCCGTGTCTCTACTGCCTTTTCTTAGCTGATCGACGTTGTCGCGGTCGCGGCGAACTTCCGCACCATGGCGAGCAGCAGCTTGCGATCGCTCTCGGTAAGGCTGGACGAGTAGCGCTGCACCTGCGTCAGGAAGCGAATCTCGTCTTCGCTCAGCGTAACGCCATAGCTCTCCTTGACCGGGTCGTCCGAGAAGAACTGGCTGAGTGGCATATCGAGCGAGCCAGCAATCTTCTGCAGCGTTTCAAGCGATGGAACGGTGTGGCCGTTCTCAACGCGCGAAAGGTAGCACCGCAGCAGACCCGTGCGCTTCTCGATGTCTCCTTGCGACATGCCGCGCTGCAGGCGGAAGTCGCGGATCGTAGCTCCGATGTTGATTGGACTCGGCGCAGATCCGACGAACTGCTCTTCCAGCGATACTGTATGCATATTTGCCATTAGCCGTAAAGTAACTATCCAGAGCGAGTGTGGCAAGAGCTAAGTTGAAAATCCTCGTCGTTCTCGTACCATTCCAGATTCGTGTATGGGACGGTACTTGAGCATGGGAGCCCTAAATGTGCCCATAAAGCGGGTTAGCCCATGTACATCCCCCCGTTTACATCCATTGTATGCCCAGTGATATACCCCGCGCCGTCGCTGGCCAGGAACGTCACGGCGGCAGCAATATCGGCGTCATTGCCATAGCGCGCCAGGGGAATCTGGGTGAGAATCGCTGCCTTTTGGACTTCCGTCAGATCGTTAGTCATGGGGGTCTGGATGAATCCCGGAGCAATGGCATTCACTGTAATGCCGCGGCTGGCGAATTCCCGGGCGAGAGATTTGGTCAACCCGATCATTCCAGCCTTGGACGCAGCATAGTTTGCCTGCCCTGCGGCGCCGGTCTCGCCCACCACGGAAGTAATGTTGATCACCCGGCCCCACCGGCCCTTCATCATCGACGAAATCACCTCCTGCGTGAGCAGGAAGGCGCCCGTAAGGTTCGTCCGGATCACATCCTCAAAGTCTGAGAGTTTCATCCGCAGGGCCAGACCATCCTTCGTGATCCCGGCGTTATTGACCAGGATCTCGACCTTACCCAGGTCGGCAAGCACCGCCTTGGCGCAAGCCTTGATGGATTCCTCGCTGCTGACATCCAGCGCATAGGCCTTGGCGTTCCCCCCCGCGGCCGTAATCTCCGCAGCGACCGCCTGAAGTTTCTCCACCGACCTCGCAGCCAGGGCAACCGTTGCCCCCGCTTTAGCGAGCTCTATGGCGCACGCGCGCCCAATGCCCTGGCTGGCACCGGTCACCAGCGCAATGCGTCCTGCCGGGCCCGCCGCTGCCGTCGCCCCGCCATCCTTCGTCTCTTGCTCGCTCAACTCAACCTCCACATATTGTTTCCACCATTAAAACATCGCAACCGCGTTATCCTTGTGCACGTCATGTCTGATAGCCACAAGCACACACCCGAACAGAAGCCCTCGCAGAACTCCACCGAAGTCTACGCTATTCACGGCGCCGAACCCGAGGTCCTCGCGTACGCGATGGCGAAGTACTCTCGTTCGTCCCTGACCATGCGCGAGTCTCTCACCGAGATCAGTTCCCAGCGAGCCGAGCAGTTCCTCAACACCTTCTACTTTCAGTACGGCCATCGATCCATCGCCGACCTCGCCCACATTCCCTTTGCCGTCGAGCGCCTCAGCCTCCTCGCCGCGATTGCGCTGGTCGACGAGACCCGTTGGGATGGGCAGGAGCGCTCCACCCGCTATCAGAACTTCCAGCGCTCCGGCTGGTACACTCCGCCTCTGGATGCCGGTGTGCGCACCGCCTACACCCATGCCATCGAGAGCCTGTTTCGCTCGTACGAAGCCCTGAGCGCCGGTATGTTCGACGCTCTCAAGTCGAGGATTCCGCGGCCGGAAGAGATGAAGGAAGACTCCTATGCGCGTACCCTGAAGGCCCGGGCATTCGACGCCGCACGCTATCTGCTGCCGCTGGCCACCAACACCTCGCTCGGCCAGATCGTAAACGCGCGTACGCTGGAGAACCAGGTCTCTCGTCTACTCTCCAGCCCGTTCAAGGAGATTCGCGACCTCGGTACCAGACTCCGCACCGCCGCCAGCGAACCAGCCTGGAATGTGCAGCGCGACAAGCTCGAGGAGTTGGCCGGCGAAGGCCTTGTCAATGCAGAGGCGACCGCCCAGATTCTCAATGACCTTATGCCTCCGGTGCGCACCGCTCCAACGCTTGTGAAATACGCGGAGGCCAGCGACTACCAGATCGCCAGCCGCAGGGAACTGACGCAGGCCGCCCAGGAACTCATGAACGGCGTGCAGATCTATCCTGCTCCCATCGTCGATCTGCTGTATGACGAGGAGCATCTAGAGGTCGAACTGGTGACGTCGCTGCTCTATCCCAACTGCCACTACTCGTATCGCCAACTGCGAGGAGCCGTTGGCGCCTTGAGCGAGACGCGGCGCAACGAGATCCTCAAAATCGGCACCTCGCATCGCGGCAAGCACGACGAACTCCTCCGCTCCTTCCACTCAGGCCACGGCTTCCGCTTCGACATCCTCATGGACATCGGTGGTTTCCGCGACATGCATCGCCACCGTCGCTGCGTGCAACTCATCCAGGAATTCTCCGACGTCCACGGCTTCGACGAACCCGTCTGCCCAGGCCAGCCAACGCTAGCCGAAGCCGGCCTCGATACCGCCTACAAGGCCGCCATTGAATCCGCATTCACCGCCTACCGCACGCTGCGCGATAGTGGCGAACCGGAGGCTGCGCAGAGCGCTCAATACCTGCTGCCCCTGGGCACACGCTGCCGCGCCATGTTCAAGATGGACTTCGCCGAAGCCCTCTACATCGCAGAACTACGCTCGACCATCGCCGGCCACTTCAGCTACCGCCGCGTCGCCTGGGAGATGTACCAGGCTATCGCGGTGAGGCATCCTGCACTTGCAGGGATGTTCCGGATCGAGGATGTGAATCTGCCGATGGATCTGCTGAAGAGATGACGATGTTATTGACAGGAGGTTATGCGGAACGAGGGGTTATATCGACCTGACGAAACAATATTTAGTTGGATACTCGGTTCCTCCCCCGTTGGATGAATGGAAGGAAAAACTCGAAAAGATGAGTGATGACGAAGTTGAACGGCACCTTCAATTTGCTACAGCTTCGTTGTCGCTGGATATACCAAGCCAAGCGTGGGCTGGACATATAGGTATAGCCAAGAAGATTTTGGCAGATCGTAAGGATGCTGGTTCACGAAGCCAGTGAAGTCTTCGTCGTCCACTCAATCCCGAGCGCCTTCATCACCGCAAACGTCGTCTTGAGCGTGGGATTGCCGTTCTTGCTGAAAGAGCGATAGAGTTGTTCGCGGGACAGTCCTGTCTTGGCGGCGATCTGGGCCATGCCCTTGGCGCGGGCGACTATGCCCAATGCATGGGCGATGAAGGCGGCATCCTGGGTCTTGAATGCTTCCGCCATAAAAAACGCAATGCCTTCGTCAGAGACCAGATCTTCGGCAGGATCGTATGGTGTGAGTTTTTTTGCCATGTTATTCGCTCCATTCTTTCGCCAGCAACTTTGCCTTCTGGATGTCCTTCGTTTGGGTACTCTTATCTCCTCCGCAGAGCAGGACGATGATCGTTTTGCCCCGCTGTTGAAAGTAGACGCGGTACCCAGGGCCATAGTGGATGCGTAACTCGCTGATGCCCTGACCGACGGGCGTGGCATCTCCTGTGTGGCCAAACCCCAGACGGGCAAGACGCAGGGCGATAGCTGCCCGCGCACGTTCATCCTTCAGCCTCGATCTCCACTTCGCGAACGTCTCAGTCTGGCGGATGTCGAACACAAACTGAGTGTAGTCTAGAAACTACAACATGGCTAGTACTGATGGCTCTCAGAGGTTTTCAGGGCGACGCTCCGCAAAGCGGAACGGGTTGAAATTCGTATGCGTATCGAACGTATTCACGTGCTCAACCCGCTTCAGCCAGTTGATGACAAGGTATGTCAGCGGCGTTGCCAGCACTTCATAGATGACCTTGAACAGATACCCCGTCACGATGATCTGAACCATCTTGTGTATCGAGAACGTCCCGGCAAACGTGATGAAGATGACCAGCGTCGTGTCAACCGCCTGACCCACCACTGTCGATCCAACCGTCCGTGTCCAGAGACAGCGACCCTTGGTCATCAGTTTTAGTTTGGCCATCGTGTAAGAGTTCGCAAACTCCCCCGCCCAGAACGCAGCGAGGCTGGCAACGAGAATCCGCGGCAAAATCCCGAACACCGTCACAAACGCCTGCTGGTTGTGAAACTCCGGATCCGAAGGCAGCGCGATCACGATGGCCGACACGGCATACAGCAGCGCCGTCCCAAAGAACCCCAGCCAGATCGCGTGCCGGGATGCAGCGTAGCCGTAAATCTCAGTAAAGATATCCCCAAAGATGTAGGTGACAGGGAAGAGCAGCATAGCGCCGGAAGTAGAGAAGGCCAGGGAGTGGCCACCCACGCTGAAGAGCGAAATGCGGATGACCTTCTGCGCTACAAGGTTGGAGACGAGGAGAATGACCACAAACGCTGTAGTTAGAGCGTCAAGATATCGGAAGCGGCGCATTACGAAAGCCTATCCCACCTCGTACATAAAATGTCCTCCGATAATCGAAAGCAGGGTCCGACCGACTTTCGCCTTTTTTTTGCTTTTATAGATTAGAGGATGCTAAGATCGGGTCGTACTTAAACCGATATTTATTCCCTGAGGAGACCCCATATCGTGGCCGACGACCGCAGTAAAGCCATTGAAACCGCACTCGCGCAGCTTGAAAAGCAATTCGGCAAAGGGTCGGTCATGCGGCTTGGCGCAAAGGAGGCCATCGGCCCCATCGCGGTGATTTCGACAGGTTCGATTTCGTTCGATGCGGCACTCGGAGTGGGTGGCGTACCGCGTGGTCGTGTGATCGAGATCTTCGGACCGGAGAGCTCCGGTAAGACCACCATTACGCTCCAGATTATTGCCGAAGCGCAAAAGGCCGGCGGCCTGGCGGCGTTTGTCGACGCGGAACATGCACTCGATCCGGCCTATGCGAAGAAGCTTGGCGTCGACATCGACAACCTGCTGATCTCACAGCCGGACTATGGCGAGCAGGCGCTCGAGATTGTCGAAGCGCTGGTGCGGTCGGGCGCGATCGACGTCCTCGTCGTCGACTCCGTCGCCGCCCTCGTTCCCAAAGCTGAACTCGATGGCGAGATGGGCGACTCCCACATGGGACTGCAGGCGCGGCTGATGTCGCAGGCGCTGCGCAAGCTCACAGGTACAGTCTCGAAGTCGCGTACGTGCCTGATCTTCATCAACCAGATTCGCGAGAAGATTGGCGTCATGTTTGGCAACCCAGAGACAACGACGGGCGGCAAAGCCCTGAAGTTCTACTCGTCCATGCGCATCGACATTCGCCGCATTGGTGCTGTCAAAGAGGGCGACGTCGTCGTCGGCTCGCGGACCAAAGTGAAGATCGTGAAGAACAAGGTAGCGGCACCCTTCCGCGATGCCGAGTTCGACATCCTTTACGGCGAGGGCATCTCGCGCGAGGGGGACACCCTGGATCTCGCTGTCGTGAATAACATCGTCGACAAGTCGGGTGCGTGGTACAGCTATCAGGGCGAACGTATCGGGCAAGGACGCGAAAACGTGCGCGGCTACCTCAAGGAGAATAAGGAAACCTTCGCGCGCATCGATACCGAGCTTCGCAAGAAGTTGGGCATCAAGGCGCTCACTGAGGCTGACATCCCCTCGGTTCCCGAGGACGGCCAAGAACAGGCCGTTGCTGCAGTAAAGACGAAGCGCGGCGGCTAGAAGAAGTACGGCATCGATAATACGAGCGACAATCATTTGCGGCAAGGCTCTATCCGAATGTGAGGATGGAGCCTTGCCGCAGTCACGTTAAAAGCATCCATGCCGGTTCCAAGCGAAAAATATTTACTGCTCATCACTCAGCGCTTACTTGAAGTAGAAAACTCCCTGCAAGCCGGCCTTTAAGCTCTCAAAGGTGACGAATGATACCGTTTTCATGTACAAATATCACGGTTTTGGAGGATGGAAATGAGCCGCATGCTGAAGTGTTCGTCAATGTTATTTCTTGCGCTGGGGATGGCCTTCCTCGCACCTTCCCGCGCACGCGGTTTGGATAACGGCGTCGCCCGCACTCCGCCGATGGGCTGGAACAGCTGGAACAAGTTCGCATGCAAGGGCATCAATGAGGAGGTCATACGCGCGTCGGCGGACGCGATCGCTTCGAATGGCATGAAAGACGCCGGCTATCAGTACGTCAATATGGATGATTGCTGGCAGATTAGCCGCGATGCCGCCGGGAATATTGTCGCCGACCCCCAGAAGTTCCCCTCCGGAATCAAGGCGCTGGCGGACTACGTCCATAGCAAGGGCCTGAAGCTGGGAATCTACACCGATGCCGGGACCAAGACCTGCGCAGGCCGTCCCGGCAGCATGGGGCACGAATACCAGGATGCCGAACAGTATGCGAAATGGGGTATCGACTATGTCAAAGAAGATTGGTGCAGCACCCTGCCGGGGCAGAGCAGCGAGGCCTCCTACACGCTGATGCGCGACGCGCTGGCGGCAACGGGGCGGCCAATCGTCTTCAGCATCTGCGAGTGGGGCTCGACCAAACCCTGGCTATGGGCCGGGCCGGTCGGAAACTCATGGCGTTCCACAGGCGATATTCAAGACTGCTGGGACTGCAAAAAGCCGTGGGGCGGCAATGGCCTTTTGCGAATCATCGACCAGATGGACCCTCTCTATAGCTATGCAGGTCCCGGCCACTGGAACGATCCGGACATGCTCGAAGTCGGTAACGGCGGCATGACCAACGACGAATACCGCGTCCACTTCAGCATGTGGGCACTTTTCTCCGCACCTCTGCTGGCCGGCAACGATTTGGAACACATGACGCCCGAGGTCCGCGAGATTCTACTGAACAAGGATGTCATCGCCATCGATCAGGATCCCATGGGCATCCAGGGGCACCGCGTTCAGAAGTCTGGCGATCTCGAGGTCTGGTCCAAGCAGCTTGGCGACGGTGGCCGCGCTGTCGTTCTGCTCAACCGGAGCGCCAAGCCGGCGACCATCGCGGCCGATTGGCGCGACATTGGCTACCCACCGTCTCTGCCCGCCGCCGTACGCGACCTGTGGGCGCATAAAGACCTCGCTCAGCACACCGGCAGCTTCTCGGCCGAGGTGCCAAGCCACGGCGCTGTAATGGTCCGCATCAAGCCCTAGACCTTCCGTGCGCGACAATAGCGTGATGGCCCTGACGCAGAGAGACCGGGAGTGGATCGAGCAGCGCGCCCGCGCCGCAGGCTTCGACCTCGCAGGGATTGCCAGCGTAGCCGAGCCCGCCAGCCCTGCTGCCATGGAAGCCGACCGCCGCTATGCGGAATGGGTTGACTCCGGTCGAGCCGGCGAGATGGACTATCTCAAGCGTGCCGACGAAGCAGGCGACTACCTCCGCGGAGACCTGCGCCGCGCTATGCCGTGGGCGCGCTCCGTTATCGTCTGCGCTGTCAACTACAACGCGGATGCGCCCCGGTCCATCGATCCAGCCGACCCAAAGTCCGGCTGGATCGCGCGCTATGCGTGGAGCGGCCGTGAGGACTCCACGTCCGGCAGCGATTATCACGACGTCCTGCTGCCACAACTGCGCGTGATTGAGGCGGAGCTGTCGCAGCGCTTCGATGCACCCTGCGAGACGCGCTGCTACGTCGACACGGGGCCGCTGGTTGAGCGAGGTTTTGCAGCGCGCGCGGGTGTTGGCTGGGTCGGCAAGAATACCTGCATCCTCAAGCAGCGGCAAGGCTCGTGGCTGCTCCTCGGTGTGATCGTCACATCGCTGGAACTCGCTCCCGAGGCGTGGAGCGTGCCCGCCGCCGACCGCTGTGGCAGTTGCACGCGCTGCATCGACGCCTGTCCCACCGACGCTCTTCTCGCCACCTCGGATCCGCAATCCGCGCGCCAGATGGATGCGTCGCGCTGCATCGCCTATCTCACCATCGAGAAGAAGGGAAGCATCCCCGAAGATCTCCGTCCGCTGGTGGGGCGCCAGGTCTTCGGCTGCGACATCTGTCAGGACGTATGCCCCTGGAACCGCAAGGCGCCGGTCTCGCACGCCAGCGCGCTGCCGCCGCGTCGCGAGCTCATCAACCCGGCGCTCGACTGGCTCGCGGCTATGGATGGTCCCGCGTTCAACCGCGTCTTCCGCAACTCGCCGCTGGAGCGAACGCGACGGAAGCGTGTCCAACGCAATGTGGCGATCGCCATGGGCAACAGCGGTGAAGCGCATTTCCTCCCGCAGCTCGATGTCTGGGCCGCCGAAGACGATCCCGTGTTAGCAGACGCCGCAGCCTGGGCCGCTGCTCGGCTGCGGGGTTAAATGCTGCGCGCTTAGATGCCGGCATTGCACCGCCCGTAATTTTCGAAGGTTTCGCAGACCTGAGCGGAACTGGCACGTAAACTGGTCTCATGGCCTTCGAGAAGCTCAGCATCGTTCCACCGAAATCACCCGAGGGCTCGAAAAAGCTGGCCTCTGCAGAGCGCATGGGACAGGTCAGGGACGCGGGCCCAGCGGTGATTGCCGGGGAGGAGAGCCTCTCGCCGGATCTTGCGGCTTCGCGTGCGGTACTCGTCGCTGAAGGTGGCACCTGGCAGCAGATCGTCGCGCTCGCTCACTACATGACCAAGACCGAGGTTCACACCTACGCCTTCAGCGTGGCGGCCCAGGCTATCCTCTTTCTGTTCCCCTTCATCGTGCTCATGCTGACGATCGCCCAGCGAGTCTTCCATTCCGCAAGGTTGGTCGACGTCGTCGGTCAGATGATGTCAAATTTTCTGCCCAGCAACCAGGACTTCGTCATGCGCAATATGCGCATCCTTGCTTTTGCTCACACTCGAACCCGCATCTTCTCCGTCATCATGCTGCTCATCACCACGACGGGCATATTCCTTCCCCTCGAAGTCGCGCTCAATAGCGTATGGGGCGTTCGTAAGAATCGCAATTACCTCCATAATCAGATCGTCGCGCTCGGTCTTTCGGCAGGCGTCAGCGTGCTTGCCATGTTGTCCATTGGGCTCAGCGCAGCGCAGCGCACCGTGATGGCTTTCATCTTCTTTGGACACACCAACAATTTCTTCTTCACCTTCATCGGCGATAGTTTCCTCAGGATTTGCGCGGTCATCGCCAGCATCGGACTCTTCTTCCTCGTCTACTGGGTACTGCCCAATCGCAAAATCCCCGCACTCGCTGTTCTGCCGACCGCGATCGTGATGGGGGTATTGTGGGAGATCGCCAAATACCTCTACATCCTGGCGCTGCCGCATCTGGACTTTCGCTCCGTCTACGGTCCGTTCGAGGTGTCGGTCGGGCTGATTATGTGGGCGTTCATCAGTGGGCTGCTGCTGCTCGCGGGGGCCTATGTCTCGGCGACGCGCCATGCACTCCGCGAGGCGCGCAAGGCCGACATCTTACGCGAAGAAGCCGCTAACTAACGATCCACAATGTTGCACGCTGTTGCTAGATCTTCGCGTGGAAGGACTTCACCGCAATGTCGTTCGCATGTCCGCCGGAGGGCAGCATCGTGAACAGCGTGGGGCCGTCTTTGCTCTGGGTACGGATCACCGTGACGTCCGCAGAGCCTGAGTCTGTCACCAGCAGCAGGTGCTCGTCGGCGGAGAAGGCGATGGCATCGGGCTGCGATCCGGTGTGGACGCTGGCCTCTACACGCCCATCGTCGATGCTGTACATCGCCACCGAGTCGGCTCCGAAGTTCGTCACCCACAGGCTTGAATCATCCCTGCTGATGACTGCGCTCGCAGGCTTTGATCCGATCATGTAGGTGCCCAGCACCTCGTTGGTCCACGTCGAAATCTCCGAGATGCTGTTCGAGCCGAAGTTCGTCGTAAACACCTCGCCGCCATCGGGCTTCACCGCAAGATGGGTTGGCGCCTTGCCCACATCCAACAGGCAAAGCATATGGTCGTGCTGCAGCGAAGCATCCTGTTTGCCGCGCCACGAATCCGGCGTCGCGGCCAGCCACACCACCATCACCTGGTGTGTTCCCGAACACGCAACGAAGGCCTTCGAACCCGATTGCGGCTCGCTTGCAGAGTTGGCTACTACCGCAACATCGGTCGCCCCAATGCATCCCGCGAAGGCTTCGCGGAACTCCAGCGGATGCTCTCGTGATGCGTTGATGCTGTATACCGAGAGGCTACCCGCGATCCGGTTGCTCACCACCAGCGTTCGGTTATCCGGCGACACTCGCGCAACACCCGGCCCTTCGCCCGTAGCTTCCACTGCAATTTCGCGGCGCTTGTCCAGGTCCAGAACGCTCACCGTATTGGAACCGGAGTTGGCCACATAAGCGCGCTTGCCGTCCGGCGCAACATCGATCATGTAAGGCGTCCGGTGCACACCGATCGTCGCTGCCACGCGGTTGGTCGTCGCGTCGATCACTGAGACCGAATCGCTCCCGGCATTGACCGCATACACCTCATTGCGCAGCGGGTTGACCGCCAGACCCGTCGGCTGCCGTCCCACCTGGATCACGCGGTCCTGTCGCAGATAGACCAGATCCAGAACGGTTACGGTATTCGCCGCGCCGTTCGAGATGTACGCAAACTCATGGTAATTAGCCGGATAATTGGGAAATTGATTTCGTCCGCAGCCACTCATCCCCAAGGCTAACGGAAGCACCAACAGGAGCGCACATCTGCTGCTGGTCTCCAACCTCGACTTGATTCGAGCAGCAGACTTCATCCCTTGCTCTTGCGCCACTGCACGGCGAGCCATGCACCGTATCCGAACTCCAGCAGCCAGACCACGCAATACGCATAGACGAGATGGCGCTGAGAAAGTGTATGGAAGGGAATCATCGTGTCTCCTGAAATACTGAACTACCTTCGTCGCCTAGAAAGCCGAGGGCATACGCATTCGCCTGGCGCTGGCGGCGGCGCTCAATCGCATACCGCAAGCCGAGCACAAACGCTCCCCACATCGCCCACGCGAGCATGTTCCACAACACCGCTGGCACCATGCTCGGGTCGATGCCGGAATCTGCACCTCCTCCAAACACTGCCGCCGGATGCTGGGTCCGCCACCAGCGTATCGACATAAAGCAGATCGGCACATCGATCGCCGCGAAGATCGCCAGCACAGCCGAAATGACAGCCGTCTGTCCGACCGACGAAAACCGACGCACCAGCAAATAGCTGACGTAGAGCAGCCAAAGTAGAAGATAGGTCGTCATCCTCGCATCCCACGCCCACCAGATGCCCCACGCCGCCCGTCCCCACAGCATGCCTGTCGCCAGACCAACGGTCGAGTACAGCACCGTCACCTCAGCTGACGCCAGTGCGAAGGCGTCCGCAGCCGCTGCGCGTTCGACATTGCGGCTCCGCCAGAAGAGGTACAGAAACGACGCCCCGCAATTCAGATACGGAAACACAAAGCTCAGAATCGTGTGCGGAAGGTGGTAGAAGAAGACGCGATAGAGGTTGCCCATCGTCGCTTCGGTAGGTGCCGTCATGGCCTTGAAGAAGCCAAAGGCCAGCACCACTAGTGTCAGGCCAAACCAGGCCAGGGCCCACTTTGGCATTGCTCCGGAAGATTTACGAATGTTAGTCACCATCCATGATCTTATCGCGTCACTGCCCTTGTGCAGAAGGATTTGGCCTCTAATCGGCGGTAAGAATCGTCTCAAATAGCAAAACACATGCGATCGTGAACACGATCACGTACGCGACCAGCACCTTGATCCACAACGTCGGCTCAAACTCGCCAGTAAGTACCGACGTCGTCGCTTGAATCATCGCCAGCAGCGCTGGTATTGAAATCGGCAACAGCACCAGCGGCAGCAGCGTTTCGCGGTTGCGGGACCGCAGGCTAAGCGCCGCGAAGAAGGTGCCATTTACCACCAGCGCCCACGTCCCGAGCGGAAGGATGATCAGCAGCTTCCATGTCTCGCCCAGCGGATGCAGGTTATAAAACACCGTGAAGATCGGCGCCAGCACTACCTCGACCGCTGTCACAAACAGAAAATTTGCCAGCGCCTTACCCAGGAACAAGGCCGACGCCGGAGCCGCCGACAGCCGATGCGCATCGAGCACGTTGTTGCTTGTCTCCCGCGCCCACGACTGATTCAGCGCCGTCATCGCCGCAAACAGCAGTGCCACCCACAGCAGGCCGCCGCTAATCTGCCGCGTCATCGTCGGGTACGAAGCCGGATCAAACGCAATCGCCAGCACCACCACCACCAGCAGTGCAAAAAACAGCATTCCGTTGATCGAGTCCTTCGTCCGCCACTCCAACCGCAAATCTTTACGCAGGTGCGTCAACACGTGCTGAGCGTAGTTCATGCGTGCACCCCGGCGATCTTCGATAAGTCCGCAAGCGTAGCCTTCGTCGCACGCAGATAGTCCCCCGGAGCCAGCAGCACCTGCAAGCCCCGCTGCCCCGCAGAGACCGAGATCACATCAAAAAGCTCAATCGTCTCGTCCGCAAAAGCAGGGAAGGCCTTCTTCGCAGCGAGCACCGTCACCCCGCCCCGGACATACCCGGTCAGTGGCTCAACGTCCTTCAACGCCGCAAGCTCAACCTTGCGTGCACCCGCAACCGCAGCCAGCTTCTTCATATCCAATTCAACGTCTCCCGGCACCACCGCAAAAAAATGCTCGCCATCCGCCGCCCTCGTCACCAGCGTCTTGAAAACCTGTTCGGGAGGCAAGCCAATCTTCTGTGCCACCTCCCTCGCCGACATATGTTCCGGATCAACCTCGAACGACCTCAACTCATACTGAATCCCAAGCGCATCCAGCTGCCGGGCAGCGTTTGTCTTGCCAGCCTTCTCGTGGCTCATAGCCCACCCGTCTCGATCAGGGAAACCAGCCGTCCCTGGCTCAGCGTCAGTGTCGACTGCGCCAGTGGCTGCGCCAACTGCGCCTGGTGCGTCGTCAGCAGCAGTGTGCGTGCCAGACCACTCCGGCTC
>Ga0208357_1000519_pt1 | contig 31100 bp, 24 predicted proteins | sample NGESurdeep092012_6_FD_184487 | JGI IMG/M metagenome (GOLD analysis project Ga0208357, IMG submission 184487) | Arctic peat soil microbial communities from Barrow, Alaska - NGEE Surface sample F52-2 deep-092012 (SPAdes) | ecosystem: Environmental > Terrestrial > Soil > Wetlands > Peat ...
AGTCCAGGGCCCTGGTCGATCTCGAGCGGCGCGTCGAGCACCAGCGACGACGGCGTATAGCCGTTATCGAGCGCGGCCGAATAGACGATCGGCTTGAACGAGGAGCCGGGCTGGCGCAGGGCCTGCGTGGCGCGGTTGAACTGGCTCTGGTCGTAGGAGAAGCCACCGACCATCGCCAGCACGCGGCCGGTCTGCGGGTCTTCGACCACCATGGCGCCGGAGACTTCCGGCACTTGCTGAAGACGGTATTGCCCGTCCGTCTTCTCCGCCGGCGAGACGTAGACGACGTCGCCGGGATCGACCACCTGGCTCACTTTCGACGGCACGCGGCCCTTCACCTTGGCCCACTTCACGCCGTCGAGCGGCAGGATGCCGATGGCGCGCTCTTTGCTCAGCTGTCCGGCCGGATCGCGGCCCGGCTGCAAACCGATGCGCGCGGAATGGTCGCTGACCTCGAGCACCACGGCGAGACGCCACGGCTGCACGTCGTCGAGCGCCTTGACGCCGGCGAGCTTGACGCCCCAGTCGCCGGAGAGATCGATTTTCGTGACCGGTCCGCGAAAGCCGTGCCCCTCGTCGTAATGTTCGAGGCCGGCCTGGAGTGTCTTGCGCGCGATCGCCTGATATTTCGGATCGAGCGTCGTGCGCACCGACAGGCCGCCTTCGTACAGCTTCTTCTCGCCGTACTTCTCGAACAGTTCGCGGCGCACCTCCTCGGCAAAATATTCGGCGGCGAAGACATGCGCGCCGGTCGAAGCCTTGGTGGTGACGCCGAGCGGCATCTTCTTCGCCTTCTCGGCGTCGGCGGTCTTGATAAAGCCCGCTTCCGCCATGCGGTCGATCACCCAGTTGCGGCGCTCGAGCGCGCGCTCGCGCTGGCGGAACGGATTATAGTTGTTCGGCGCCTTCGGCAGCGTCGCGAGATAGGCCGCTTCCGGAATTGTCAACTCGTTCACCGACTTGTCAAAATAAGTGAGCGAGGCGGCGGCGATGCCATAGGCGCCGAGGCCGAGATAGATCTCGTTGAGATACAATTCGAGGATCTTGTCCTTCGAATAGGTGCGCTCGATCTTCAGCGCGAGCAGCGCCTCCTTGATCTTGCGCGTCAGCGACACTTCGTTGGTCAACAGAAAGTTCTTGGCGACCTGCTGCGTGATCGTCGAAGCGCCCTGGGGACGGCGGCCCGAGCCGTAGTTCTGAACGAAGGACACGGCGGCGCGGGCTATACCGGTGAAGTCGAGCCCGCCGTGCTGGTAGAAGTTGCGATCCTCGGCGGCGAGGAAGGCGTTGATGACGAGCTTCGGCACGCCCTGGATCGGCAGATAGAGACGGCGCTCGCGCGCGTATTCGGCGACCAGCGAGCCGTCGCCCGCGTGCACGCGCGTCATCACCGGCGGCTCGTAATCCTGGAGCTGCGAGTAATCGGGCAGGTCCTTGGAGAAATGCCACAGCAGTCCCGCGGCCGCGCCGACGCCGACCACAAACAGGATGGTGCCGGCAGCGAACAGGAAGCCGAGGAAGCGCAGCATCAGCCTCATGAGCGAAGTATCCCGTATTCCGGAAAGCCGGGCTGCGCGATTCGACTGCGCACGACATTCGGCGACCTGAGCTGCTCGGTCGCCGCCAGCTTGCCGCCCTTACCCGATCCCACGGCAGAGCCGTGTGTTCGCCCGGTTTTATGTTGAAACTGAGGCCGGTAGCACCTCGTCATCGGCGTGCTCCCATGGCCGCGGCGCCGGCTAGGCGAGGGGCAAAGAAGTCGTCGACCGCCTGCGCCACGGCGGCCGCCGTCTTGGCGCGCCAGTCGGCTGAAACGAGATGGTCGAGGTCGAACCGGTTAGACATGTAACCGAGCTCGATCAACACCGACGGCACGTCCGGCGCCTTCAGCACGACAAAGCCCGCCGATTTGAGCGGCCGTTTGTGCAGCCGGCCGACGGCCTTGAATTCCTTCACCGCCGAATGCGCGAATTGCAGCGAGAAGCTCTTGGTCTCCCGCTGCGCCAGATCGAAGAGGATATTGGCGACGTCGTCTGGCTCCGAGGACAGATCGACGCCGGCGATCACGTCGGCCTTGTTCTCGTCGTCGGCGAGGCGCGCCGCCTCGGCGTCGGAAGCGTGTTCGGACAGGGTGTAGACGGTCGCCCCCTCCGCCTGCCCTTCCTTCTTCGGCAGCGCATCGGCATGGATGGAGACGAAGAGTGATGCTCCATGCGCCCGGGCAAAGCGCACCCGATCGTTCAGCGGGACGAAGGTGTCGTCGCCGCGCGTCATCAGGACCCGGTATTTGCCGGTCTGCGTCAGGCGGTCGCGCAACTCGCTCGCAAAGGACAAGACGATGTCCTTCTCCAATTCGCCGTCGAGGCCGTGCGTACCCGTGTCGATGCCGCCATGGCCCGGGTCAAGCACGACCACCGGCCGCGGATCGCTGTCCGGTTTGGCCGCGACCGCCGGCCGCTTCGCCGCTTTGGCCGGCCGGTTCTCCAGCGCGATGTTGCGCAGGAAGCTGTCACGGTCGGTGGCCGAGAGATCGATGACGAGCCGCGCCGGCTGGCCGTCGGCCGCCGCCATGACGAAGGCCTTGTCGACTTTCACCGGCCCTTTCGTGTCCATGACGATGCGCGACCCGCCCTGCATGATCAGGCCGTAGCGGAACGCCTTGATCAGGCCGCGGCCATGCTCCCCTGCTTTCTCCGGCAAACGGAAGACCACCTGCGGCAGGTCGACGACGACCCGGTAAGGGTCGGCCAGGACGAAGGTGGCGAGGTCGATCTTCTGATCGAGATCGAGCACGAAGCGGGTCTGCTTGTCGTCGCCGCCGACCCGCACCGCCGTCGCGCTCGCCACGGCGGGAGCGCTGTCCGCTGCATGAGCGGCCGAAACGGAGACAAGGCCGGCGACCGGGCTCAAGCCCAGCGCGGCGGCCATCATGAGCGCGCGGAGTGTCACGAATCCCGACCCTTTCCGCATCTTCTAACGTATTTGGGACCCGCAAGGTTAACGGAACTTGACCGCAGCGGACGCTTTGCCGGCGACTGTGATCGCGACGCCATGACCGGCTGGAACGGGTCGCGAACCGTGCTTGCCATTGCCCGATTCAAGCCGTATGTAGGGGTTGCTGACGGTTAAAAGTTCCGGTTGTGCCGCGTTCGGGCCTCCGGCGCGCCAAATGTCCGTATCGCCCCCCTCAAGGAGTCAGGGCGAACGGCGGGCGGCAAAGCCAGATCCCTTGTGAAGGACAACCCGGACAGCGTGTCAGGCCCTCGGGCCAGCCGTGCAATCCGACCGTGAGCAACGAGAAACCTGGGCCCCGCCCGTTCGGGCGTGACCTCAGCGCTACGGGTCGCACTTTTCATGCTGCCGATGCAGCACAGGTCATTCGAACTCCACCGCTCTCGCGAGATTCTCGTGATGGCACGCTTTGCTACGGAGTCTCTCGGACGGCCGCCGCAGATCGCGGCCCACCCCTTCCACACCAATCAGACCGCCTTGCCTGCGCCTGCGCCGTCATGGTCGCGCGTGCGCCGGACCGACAGCGGTCCAGTGAGAACATCCTATGCCCGACAAAATGCTCATCGACGCGACTCATCCGGAGGAAACCCGGGTGGTGGTCGTGCGCGGCAACCGCGTCGAGGAATTCGACTTCGAGAGCGCCAACCGCAAGCAGCTTCGCGGTAACATCTACCTCGCCAAAGTCACGCGCGTCGAACCGTCGTTGCAGGCGGCCTTCGTCGATTACGGCGGCAACCGCCACGGCTTCCTCGCCTTCTCCGAAATCCATCCCGACTATTACCAGATCCCGGTCGCCGACCGGCAGGCGCTGCTCGAACAGGAAGCGCGCGATCAGCGCGAGGCCGACGACGAGCACGAACAGCGCCGCGCCGGCGGAGGCGGGGCCCGACGCCGCCGTCATCGCCAACGTGGCGCGGAGCGGCCTCGCCGCGACCGTAACGAGGTGGTGCAGAGCCAGCCCGTCGGCGAGGGCGAAGCTCCGCGTGACGAGAGCGCCGGCGCGTCGAGCGACATCGCACCGGACTCAGCGGCCGTAGTCCCGGACTCTTCCCTCGAGCAGCACGAGCAGTCGGCGGCCGAGCCGGAGGCCTTTGCACCGGCACACACCGAGACCGTGTCCGACGAACCCGCTCCGCTGCCGGAATCCGTCGAGCCGCAGGAGACGCACGAATTCGACGCCGCCCATGCCGGCGAAGCCGTTCCGGTCGAGGCCGGTGGCGCTCCGGAAGGCGAGACCTCCTTCGGCTCCGAAGGTGAAGCCTTGCATCACGACGATGACGACGACGAGGCTGACGAGAACGGCGAGCACGCCGACGAAGAAGAGGCCGTGGAGTCCGTCGGCGGCGCCGACGCGCTCGAAGAAGTGCAGGAGCGCGTTCCGCGCTTCCGCCGCCAATACAAGATCCAGGAAGTGATCAAGCGCCGGCAGGTCATGCTGGTGCAGGTCGTCAAGGAAGAACGCGGCTCCAAGGGTGCGGCGCTCACCACTTATCTCTCGCTTGCCGGCCGTTATTCCGTGCTGATGCCGAACACCGCGCGCGGCGGCGGCATTTCGCGCAAGATCACCTCGTCGGAGGATCGCTCGCGCCTGAAGGAGATCGCGCAGGACCTGGAAGTGCCGGAAGGCATGGGCGTGATCCTGCGCACCGCCGGCGCGGCGCGCACCAAGACCGAGGTCAAGCGCGACTTCGAATACCTGCTGAGGCTGTGGGAGACGGTGCGCGATCTGACTCTGAAGTCGGTGGCGCCGAAGCTCGTCTACGAGGAAGGTTCGCTGACCAAGCGTTCGATCCGCGACCTCTATAACAAGGACATCGACGAAATCCTCGTCGCCGGCGACGACGGCTACAGCGAAGCGCGCGACTTCATGCGCATGCTGATGCCGAGCCACGTCAAGCACGTGAAGCTTTACAAGGATCCGCAGCCGCTGTTCACGCGGCATGGCATCGAGAGCCAGCTCGACGCGATGTTCTCGCCCGTCGTGCAGCTCAAATCCGGCGGCTACATCGTCATCAACCAGGCCGAAGCTTTGGTGGCGATCGACGTCAATTCGGGCCGCGCCACGCGCGAGCACCACATCGAGGACACCGCGCTCAAGACCAACGGCGAAGCCGCCGAAGAGATCGCGCGGCAACTGCGTCTGCGCGACCTCGCCGGCCTCATCGTCATCGATTTCATCGATATGGACGAAGGCCGCAACAACCGAACGGTCGAGCGCAAGGTCAAGGACGCGCTCAAGCACGACCGCGCCCGCATCCAGGTCGGCCGCATCTCGCATTTCGGTCTTCTCGAAATGTCGCGGCAGCGCATCCGCTCGTCGGTGCTGGAATCCTCGACCGAGAAGTGCCCGGTCTGCGGCGGCCTCGGCCACGTGCGCTCCGTCTCGTCGGTGGCGTTGCAACTGCTGCGCGCCATCGAGGAGACGCTGATCAAAGGCGCGACGCATAATCTCGTCGTCCGCACCCGCTCCGATGTGGCGCTCTACGTGCTTAACCACAAGCGCGCGCATCTGCGCGGGCTCGAGGAGCGCTTCCGCATCACCATTACCGTCTCGGCCGATGCGACTGTCACCGGCCAGTTGTCCTACGTCGTCGATCGCGGCGAGCAGGTGCATTCGCCGGAAGCCGCGCGCGCGCTGATTGAGCAGGCCCAGCCGGTGACGCCGGCCAGCGTCGAAGAGGACGAGACCGACCAAAGCGAGGCCGAAACGGAAGAGGCCGAGGTCGAGGTCGAGGTCGAAAGCGAAGCCACCGAAGCGCGCGCCGAAGGCGACGAGGACGCCGAGGTAGGCTCCGAGCCGGCCTCTGAGCCGCGTGAAGGCGAACCACGCCGCCGCCGCCGTCGCGGCCGCGGCCGCGGGCGCGGCCGGGGTGGCGAAGGCCAGGAGGCGCGCGAGGGCGCGCCTGCCCGGTTCACGCAAGACAATGCGGCCGAGCCTGAGGCCGCACAGGAGGATCAAGACGCCGGCTCGCCGGACGACGATGCGGGCGAAGGCGAAGGGCCGCGCGACAGCGCGACGCCGGGCAACGGCAACGGCGAGGACGCCGATGGCCATCGCCGCCGCCGTCGCGGCCGCCGCGGTGGACGCCGCAATCGGCATCGCAACGGCGAAGGCCATCAAGGCAATGGCGGCGAGCGCGGCGAGCAGGAGCGCGTCTCCCAGTTCGACGAAGGCGTGCGCGAAACGAGCGAAGGCGCACCACACCCGGTGGTGAGCGACGAAGACGCGTCGGTTATGGCACCATCCTTCCCCGAGCCGACGCCCATGCATGCCGAGGCGCCATCGCCGGCTGTCGAGCCGATGTCCGATCCGGCACCGCGCCGCCGCTCGACCATCCGCGAAGCTGTGCCAACTGCTGCCCCGGCCGAAACGCCTGCGGCGTCATCGCCGCAGTCCGCTCCGGCGTCCGCGCCGGCTCCGGTCAAGTCCAGCACATCGGGCGAGCCTGCCACGCCCAAGCGCGGCTGGTGGGGCAAGCGGCTGCTCGGCGACAAGGGCTGACGGACAGCGCAGGCGATGAAATCCGCCTGGGTCGAGCGCGACGCGCAAGCAGCGATCGACCGCTACGGGAAGGCGGGCATTCCCGCCGACCTGGCGCTGCGCGTCTACACGACGCAATTGCTCGGCCGCGACCCGAAGCTGGTGCTGCACGGCGGCGGCAACACATCGGTGAAGCTGTCCATGAAAGATCTCGTCGGCGAGGATGCCGACGTGCTCTGCGTCAAAGGCTCCGGCTGGGACATGGCGACGATCGAGCCCGGCGGCTTGCCCGCGGTGCGGCTCGACGCGCTGCGCAAACTGCGCGCGCGCAAGGCGATGACGGATGATGAGATGGTGCGCGTGCAGCGCGCCAATCTGATCGATCCGTCGGCGCCGAACCCGTCGGTCGAGACGCTGCTGCATGCCTTCATGCCGCACAAATTCGTCGATCACACGCACGCCTCGGCGGTGCTGTCGCTGATCGATCAGCCGGACGGCGAGGCGCGCTCACGCGACCTCTACGGCAAACGGATGGCCTACGTGCCGTACGCGCTGCCGGGCTTCGGTCTGGCCAAACTGTCGGCCGATGTGTTCGACGCGAACCGACAGGTCGAGGGCCTGATCCTGGCCAAGCACGGCATCTTCACCTTCGGCGCCGACGCGCGCGAGGCCTATGAGCACATGATCGAGATGGTCACTCTGGCCGAGACGCGGCTGCAAAAGAACCGGAGGTCGGTCTTCGTCTCCGGCGCGGTCCCGCGGCAGGCGATGAGCATCGAGGAGATCGCGCCCGTCCTGCGCGGCGCCTGCGCCATCAAGGACGAAAGTACCGAAGGCGCTTTCACGCGCTTCGTGGTCGAATTCCGCTCGAGCCAGGCCATTCTCAATTTCGTCAACGGCCGTGACGTCGCTGATTATGCGCGGCGCGGGGTGATCACACCGGATCACACTATTCGCACCAAGAATTGGCCGATCGTGCTGCCGCCAGCCGATACGGGCGACGGCGACTGGCGCGTCAAGGTGCGGGCTGCGGTCACGACCTTCATCGACGATTACAAAACATATTTCGCGCGCCAGAACGCCCGCGTCGGCGGCGGCCGCGCCATGCTCGATCCGGCGCCACGCGTCGCCCTGGTGCCGGGCGTCGGCCTGATCGGCCTCGGCCGCACCAAGAAGGACGCGCGGATCGCCGCCGATCTCGCCGAAGCGGCGATTGAAACCATTACCGATGCTGAAGCGACCGGCCGCTTCACGCCGATCGGCGAAGACGACATGTTCGATTGCGAATACTGGCCGCTGGAGCAAGCCAAACTCGGCGCGGCCAAGCCCCTGCCCCTCGCCGGACAGATCGCGGTCGTCACCGGCGCCGCCGGCGCCATCGGCGCGGCGACGGCGAAGCTGTTCGCCGCGCAGGGCGCCTCGGTCGCCCTCCTCGACATCGACCACGCTGCTGCGGCGGCGAAAGCGAAAGAGATTCCCGGCGCGATTGCGGTCGCTTGCGACGTCACCGACGGCAAGTCCGTCGCCGCGGCCTATGGCAAGGTCGTGGCGGCCTTCGGCGGCGTCGACATCCTCGTCTCCAATGCGGGAGCCGTGTGGCAGGGCAAGATCGGCGAGGTCGATGACGCGCTTTTGCGCAAAAGCTTCGAATTAAACTTCTTCGCCCACCAGACAATGGCCCGGCATGCCGTGCGAATCATGTGCGCGCAGGGCACGGGTGGGTGCCTGCTGTTCAACGTCTCCAAGCAGGCGGTCAATCCCGGCCCCGGTTTCGGGCCCTACGGGCTGCCCAAAGCGGCCACGCTCTTCCTCGTGCGTCAGTACGCGCTCGATTATGGCGCCGAGGGCATCCGCGCCAACGCCGTCAATGCCGACCGCATCCGCTCCGGCCTGCTGACCGAAGGCTTCATCAAGGAGCGGGCGGCGGCGCGCGGGCTTTCCGAGAAGGACTATATGAGCGGCAACCTGCTCGGCCGCGAGGTTACCGCCGAGGACGTGGCGCAGGCCTTCCTCGCCCAGGCTTTGGCGCTCAAGACCACCGCCGACGTCACCACCGTCGACGGTGGCAATATCGCCGCTGCCCTCCGCTAGCCGCCTCGCCCCCTTAACTGTTGCCGGACGGACACGCCCGCAGGCGCGAAGCGTGCTAAACTGCGACTCGACTAGAAGCCCTTCGGAGGAGCTATCCATGCGCTTGCTCGCGATCACCGCTCTGCTTCCCATCCTCGTCGTGGCGACTCCCGCCCTGGCCGCGACCAAGGCGCAGAAGATGGAAACCTGCAAATTCGGCGCCGAAAGCGACAACCTCACCGGTGCCAAACGCGACGCCTTCATCAAGAAATGCATGGCGAACGCGAATTACGAGCCGGCGGCTCGCAAGGACGCGATGAAGAAGGCGACGACCGAGAAGAAGATGAAGAAGCCGATGGCCAAGCCCATGACCAAGCCGATGGCAGTTCCAGCGCCGAAAGAGGACGGCGAGCCCAAGCAATAGTCGCGGGCCGCATCGCGCGGCCAAGCTGATCGTTCGGCGGCGACCGAAGCATCGCCGGCGGCTCCGGTGCTATCTGCGGCTTCAACCGGAGGATCCGCGATGGCCGTCACCTGCTGCATCCGATACGTGCTCGATCCATACAAGCGCGCCGCATTCGAAGATTATGCGCGCCGCTGGAAAACCATCATCCCTAAATGTGGTGGCGATCTCGTCGGTTATTTCATGCCGCACGAAGGCACGAACAACGTCGCCATAGCCCTCGTATCCTTCGACAGCCTTGCCGCCTACGAGACCTATCGCGCGCGGCTCAAAGCTGACGACGACGGCAAGGCCAATTTTGCCTTCGCCGAACGGGAGCGATTTATCCTGAGCGAAGAGCGCACTTTTCTGCGCCCCGTATTGTAACCGACCCCTGTCATCGGAATTTAAATTCCGGCGATCGCTGCTCCGGCGATGGCGCTCAAGACGACGACCAGCCACGGCGGCGTCCGCCACATGAACAAAAGCAGGAAGCACACGGCCGCCAGCGCGAAGTCGTAGGGTCCGCCGATGCCGGCCGTCCAGACCGGATTATAGAGCGCGGCCAGGAGCAACCCGACCACCGCCGCATTGACGCCGCGCAGCGCCGATTGCGCCACCGGCCGTCGGCGCAATTGGTCCCAGAACGGCAACGTGCCGATAACCAGCAGAAATGAGGGCAGGAACACCGCGACGAGACACAGCGCGGCGCCGGCCCAACCGTTCGGTTGCGGCCCCATCATCGCGCCGAGATAGGCGGAAAAGGTGAACAGCGGCCCCGGCACCGCCTGCGCGGCGCCATAGCCGGCGAGAAACGCGTCGTTGCTCACCCAGCCCGGCGGCACCACGGAGGCTTGCAAGAGCGGCAGCACCACATGACCGCCGCCGAATACTAGCGAGCCGGCGCGATAGAAAGCGTCGAACAGCTTGAGGCCGTGGGCAGGCACCATCGCCGCCAGAAGCGGCAGACCGACGAGCAGAACGAAAAACACAGCGAGGAGTCCTGCCCCGGTCCAGCGGCTGACCGAGATCGGCAAAGCGGCGTGGTTGACCGGTGCATTGGCGCCCGGCAGCGCCATGCCGACCATGCCGCCGAGCACGATCGCGCCGATCTGGCTCCATGCCCCCGGCAGCGCCAGCACGATCGCTGCGGCAACGACGGCCAAGGTCGCGCGCTTGCGATCGGGCGCGAGCGTTCGCATCATGCCGAGCACGGCCTGCGCCACAACCGCCACCGCGACGACTTTAAGGCCGTGCAGCCAGCCGCTGCCGAGCGCGCCGCCGAACGCATCGACGCCGTAGGCGAACAGCACCATCGCTATCGCGGATGGCAGCGTGAATCCCGCCCATGCTGCCGCCGCGCCCGGATAGCCGGCGCGCAGTTGGCCGATGGCGATGCCGACCTGGCTACTCGCGGGTCCCGGCAAGAACTGACACAGCGCGACGAGGTCGGCGAAGGTCGCCTCGTCGAGCCACCGTCGGCGCACCACGTACTCCTCCCGGAAATAGCCGAGATGCGCGATCGGCCCGCCGAACGACGTCAGGCCGAGGCGGAGCGAGACACGCAGCACGTCGAGCGCGCGCGCAGTCTTCGCCTCTTCAGCCACGCTCGCCTCCTTTAGGTGCGGGCAAGCCAGTTGCCGATCCGCTCCACCGCCTCGTTCATCTCGGCGGTCGAGCCGGCATAGCAGAAGCGCAGGAAGTGCCGCCCGTCGATTGGGTCGAAATCGATGCCCGGCGTCGCCGCGACGCCTGCCTCATCGAGCATGCGCTTGGCGAAGGCGAGGCTGTCGTCGGAGAAGCGCGCGATGTTGGCGTAGAGATAGAAGGCGCCGTCCACGGGGAGGAATTTGTCGAGCCCGGCGCGCGGCAGGCCTTCGCTCAGGATGCGCCGGTTCTCCTCATAGCCGTGCTTGACCGCCTCCATCTCCTCGCGCGCGTCGAAGGCGGCCTCGGCCGCGATCTGCGCGAGCGTCGGCACCGAGATCGCAAGATTGCCGTGCAGGCGGTCGACCGTGCGCACCAGAGATTCAGGGACCACCATCCAGCCGATGCGCCAGCCGGTCATGCAGAAATATTTCGAGAAGGAATTGATCACCAGCGCGCGGTCGGAGAGCTTTGCCGCGGTCTCGGCGCGGAAGGCGTAATCGAGGCCGTGATAAATTTCGTCGGAGATGACGCGGATGCCGGCGTCCTCGGCGACCGCGACCAGTTCGGCGAGCGCCGCCGCCTCCATCATGGTGCCGGTCGGATTGGCCGGGCTCGCGATGATGACGCCACGGAGCGGCTTCTTGCGATGCGCCGCGATCAGCGCCTCCGGCGACAGCGCCCAGCGCGTCGCCGCCGAAGTCTCGATCAGCACCGGCTCGCAGCCGAGCGCCGTGAGGATGTGCCGGTAGGGCGGGTAACCGGGATTGGCCAGCGCCACCCGCTCGCCCGGCTCGAACAGCGACAGGAAGGCAAGGATGAAGGCGCCGGACGAGCCCGTCGTCACCGCCACCCGCCCCGGATCGAGATCGAGACCGTAGGCGTCGCGGTAATGGCGGGCGATGCGCGCCCGCAGCGATGGCCGGCCGAGCGATTCGGTGTAGCCGATGCGGCCGGCTTCCAGCGCGGCCTGTGCCGCCCGACGGGCGACGAGCGGAGCCGGCGCCGCCGGCTGGCCGACCTCCATGTGCACGACCCGGCCGCCTTTGGCCTCGCGCTGCGCCGCCGCCGCCATCACGTCCATGACGATGAAGGGCGGCACGTCGCTGCGCCGAGAGGGTGAGAGGAGGTCTTTTGCCGCGTTCAACATTGATTTCCAGGCGGTTTTGCCATGCGTCCCGCCCCGCTCCTGCCGTATTCCACCGCTTGCTTCGCCGGGCGGTTCACGGACGCTTTCGCCGGGTTCATGACCGCATGTCATGACTCAGTCGTGATCGCAACCCGCGTTGACCGCCCCCGGGGGCGTCACTAGGTTCGCGCCCATCCGCGGCGGATAAAAGCGTGGAATGAACGACACCCGAATTGCAGCGATGAAGCGGCGCATGTCGCCGGTCCTGCGGGGCGTCGCGATGGCCGCCGCAATCGCCGTTGGCGTGGCCGGCATCGGCGCAACTGTGTCGCCGGTGCGCGCGCAGGCCAAAAGCTCGGGCGGCTTGCCCATCATCCGCGACACCGAGATCGAGAACCTGCTGCGCGACTACGCGGCGCCGATCCTGCGCGCCGCCGGACTTGCCAAGCAGAATGTCCGGGTCGTCATTCTCAACGACCGCGCGTTCAACGCCTTCGTCATGGACGGACGACACATCTTCATCAATGCCGGCGCATTGTTCGACGCCAAAACGCCGAACGAGGTGATCGGCGTGCTCGCGCACGAGACCGGCCATCTGGCCGGCGGCCATCTACAGCGGCTGCGCGAAGAGTTGTCACGGGCGCAGACTGCGTCGATTGCGGCACTGCTGCTCGGCGTCGGTGCGGCCGTCGCTGGTGCCCGTTCCGGCGCCGCCGGCGATATCGCGGGCGCAGCGATTATGGGTCCGCAATCCGTGATCCAGCATTCGCTGCTCGCCTATGTGCGCACCCAGGAAGACCAGGCCGACCACGCCGGCGTCAAATTCCTCAATGCCACGCACCAGTCGCCGCGTGGCATGCTCGAATTGTTCAAGCGGCTCGCCGACGAGAGTCTTTATCAGTCGCGCTACGTCGACCCGTATCTGCAATCGCATCCAATGCCGGCCGAGCGCCTTGCCACTCTCGCGCAGATCGCCAAAGCGAGTCCGTACTGGAACCAGAAGGACTCGCCGGAACTGCAACTTCGCCACGACATGATGCGGGCGAAGCTGTCCGGCTTCCTCGAGCGGCCCGAGACGGTGGCTTGGCGCTTCCCGGCGAGCGATCACGGCCTGCCGGCGCGGTACGCACGCGCCATCTCCGCCTATCGTCATTCGGACCTCCGCGGCGCGATCGTCCAGATCGACGGCCTGATCCAGGCCCAGCCCGGCAATCCGTATTTTTACGAGCTCAAGGGCCAGGCGCTGCTCGAAAGCGGCAAGCCGACCGAAGCGGTGACGCCGTTACGTCACGCCGCTCAGCTCTCACATAACGCGCCGCTCATCGATACATTGCTGGCGCAGGCGATGGTCGCGACCAACAATACGGCGCTCGCCGGCGAAGCGGTCCCGCTGCTGAAGTCGGCGCTCCAGCGCGACAGCGATATTTCCGATGCCTATGTGCAGCTTGCCATGGCCTATGGCCGCAAAGGCGATCTCGCCGAAGCCGATCTCGCATCCGCGCAGGCCGCCTTCTCCCGCGGCGACGTCATGACCGCGCGTCAGCTTGCCGCCCGTGCCAAGACGCGGCTGCGGGTCGGCTCGCCGGCCTGGGTGCGCGCCGACGACATCACCAATTTGCAGCCACCGAAGCAGAGCATCTTCCACAATTGATCGCCGTTTCAACAAGGATGACGTCAATGACCCCGCGCCCGCGTCTTCTCGTTCTTGCCAGTGCCGTGCTTCTCATGGCGGCAACGCCGTTCCTCGCGCGCGCCGCCGAATTCTCCGCGCCGCAGCGGAGCGAGATCGAGACCATCGTCCGTGAATATCTCATTGCACATCCCGAGGTGCTGCAAGACGCCATGGCCGAGCTCGAGAACCGGCAGAACGCCGCCCAGGCGGAAAAGGGCAAGACGGCGGTGAAACAATATTCGCAGGCTCTGTTCACCTCGCCGCGCCAAGTGACGCTCGGCAATCACAATGGCGACGTCACCTTCGTCGAATTCTTCGATTACAACTGCGCCTACTGCAAGCACGCGATGGGCGACATGCTCACGCTGCTCAAGGACGATCCGAAGCTTAAGATCGTGCTCAAGGAATTCCCGGTGCTCGGCCCCGGCTCGGTCGAGGCGGCGCAAGTCGCGGTGGCCGTCCGCATGCAGGACAAGACGGGCAAGAAATATCTCGAATTCCACCAGAAGCTGCTCGGCGGCCGCGGCCCGGCCGACAAAGCGCATGCGCTGGCGGTCGCCAAAGAAGTCGGCATGGACATGACGCAGATTCAGAAGGACATGCAGAGCCCCGAAGTGAAGGCAACACTCGAGGAGAACTTCAAGCTTGCCGAGGCGCTCGGGCTCAACGGCACGCCGAGCTACGTCATCGGCGACCAGGTGGTCGTCGGCGCGGTTGGCCTGCCCGCCTTGCAGAAGGACATCAACACCGCCCGCTGCGGCAAGGCGGATTGCTGAGATCCTGCTTCGCCGCGCTGACTTCTAATCCAGACGGCCGCTGTGTCTTCGCAGCGGCCGTTTTGCTTCTTCAGTCAGGCTGGGACTTGCATGACGTGGCCGTGCTTCTGACCCTGGAGGTCTTCCTGGATAGCACTCTCGGTTCCACCGAGGTGGCCAGCAAAGGTTAACGGCGATGCAAGAGATGATTTACTGCGCGTCAGCCTAGGCCGCACTGCGTCCGTCCGATGAACGCTCCGGGCTTCCCCTCGCACGCCTGCCCACCTATAAGAAACTCACGATTTCACTCTCCGCGCCCGCATTTGGCGCCGCCGGACCATCAATGGCCACCACCATTCATGTCCTCAACGGACCGAACCTGAACCTGCTCGGCACCCGCGAGCCGGAGAAATACGGCACCGCCAGCCTTGCAGATGTCGAAGCGCTCTGCCGCACCACAGCCAAAAAATTCGGCATCGAGATTGTCTTCCGCCAGACCAACGGCGAAGGCGAGATGGTCAACTTCATCCAGGACGCGAAGGCGAAAGGCGCCGCCGGCATCGTCATCAATCCGGCCGGCTACACCACCACCTCGATCTCGATCATGGACGCGATCCTCGCGGTCGGCCTGCCGGTGATCGAGTGCCACATCACCAACATCCATCAGCGCGAAACCTATCGGCACAACTCCTATGTCTCGAAGGCGGCCAAGGCGGTGCTCGCCGGCTTCGGCGCCAACGGCTACGCGCTGGCGATCACCGGCCTTGCCGGAATGATCGGTGCCAAGGAACAGCACTAGGACGCGCATGGCAAAGACGCCGAAGACATTGATCGACCGAGAACTGATCCAGGATCTGTCGAAACTCCTCGACGAGACCGGGCTGACCGAGATCGAAATCGAGCAGGACGGCAGCCGCATCCGCGTCGCGCGCAATGTCGCTGCCGCCCCGACCGTCATCGTGCCGGCTAAGCCGCTCACCGCAGTGGCGCACCCGGTCGGCGAATCCACCGCGGCTCCGCTCGACCCGGCGAAGCATCCTGGCGTCGTCATATCGCCGATGGTCGGCACCGCCTATGCCGCGCCCGAACCCAGCGCCAAGCCATTTGTCGAAATCGGTTCCAAGGTGAAGGTCGGCGACACGCTGCTCATCATCGAGGCGATGAAGACGATGAACCAGATCCCGGCCCCGCGCGGTGGCACCGTCATCCAGATCCTGTTCGAGGACGGCCAGCCGGTGGAGTTCGGCGAGCCGCTGGTAATTATCGAGTGATGCATCCGTCGTGCATCCGCCCTTTCTGCCCTCATCCTGACGAGGCCGCACAGCGGCCGTCTCGAAGGATGGGGGCAACCCCATGGTTCGAGACGCGTCGCTTCGCGACGCTCCTAACCATGAGGCCGACAGGCGTCCGGAATAGAGATGTTCGATAAAATCCTCATTGCCAACCGCGGCGAGATCGCGTTGCGCGTGCTGCGCGCCTGCAAGGAGCTCGGCATCCCGACCGTCGCGGTGCATTCGACCGCCGATGCCGATGCCATGCACGTGCGCTTCGCCGACGAGAGCGTCTGCATCGGCCCGCCCGCTGCGAAGGATAGCTACCTGAACATCCCGGCGATCCTCGCGGCCTGCGAGATCACCGGCGCCGATGCCGTGCACCCGGGCTATGGCTTCCTGTCGGAAAACGCGCGCTTCGCCGAGATTCTCGCTGACCACGGCGTCGGATTCATCGGCCCGAAGGCCGAGCACATCCGCATCATGGGCGACAAGATCGAGGCCAAGCGGACGGCGAAGCGCCTCGGCATTCCGGTCGTGCCCGGCTCCGACGGCGGCATCACGTCAGACGCCGAGGCCGCGCGCGTCGCGCAAGACATCGGCTTTCCCGTCCTGATCAAGGCGGCGGCGGGTGGCGGCGGCCGCGGCATGAAAGTCGCGCGCAGCGAAGCAGAACTCTCGATGGCGCTGTCGACCGCACGCGCCGAGGCGAAGGCCGCCTTCGGCGACGACGCCGTCTACATTGAGAAATATCTCGGCAAACCGCGCCACATCGAAATCCAGGTACTCGGCGACGGCAAAGGCAAGGCTATCCATCTCGGCGAACGCGACTGCTCGCTGCAACGCCGCCATCAGAAGGTGCTCGAGGAAAGCCCCTCGCCCGCCCTGAATACAAGACAACGCAACCAGATCGGCGAGACGGTCGCGAGTGCGATGCGCGAGATCAATTATCTCGGCGTCGGCACTGTCGAATTCCTCTACGAGGACGGGCAGTTTTATTTCATCGAGATGAACACCCGCATCCAGGTCGAGCACCCGGTGACCGAGATGGTCACCGACATCGACCTGATCTTCGAGCAGATCCGCGTCGCCGCCGGCGCCGAGCTCGAATTGAAGCAGAGCGACGTGCGCTTCCACGGCCACGCCATCGAATGCCGCATCAACGCCGAGAACCCGGTGTCCTTCCGTCCCTCGCCCGGCAAGATCCTGCATTATCATCCGCCCGGCGGACTCGGCGTGCGCATCGACTCGGCTGTCTACCAAGGCTATTCGATCCCGCCTTACTACGATTCACTTGTCGGCAAGCTGATCGTGCACGGCAAGACGCGGCAAGAATGCCTGATGCGGCTCAAGCGCGCGCTGGATGAGGTCGTGATCGACGGCATCGAGACGACATTGCCTCTGTTCCGCGCGCTGGTGCGCGAGAAAGACATCATCGACGGCAATTACCATATTCACTGGCTGGAGCAGTTTCTCGCCCGCGGCGGCATGGACGAATAACGGCGCGGCAAAGCCTCCGGGGGGGTGGCTTCGGCGCGGCGCCAGCGGATACGAACGACAAATTCAATGGCAGCGCAAAGAACCCCCTTTACTAATTTCCAGCCCGTTCTTCTCGGCATCGGCTTCGCGCTGCTGGTCGTGATCAGCGCCGGTACCGTCTTCCTCGTCGATCGCGCGGCCGACGACACAACGCGGCTGACGCAGACGCTCTCGGTCGAGGACAAGCTGTCGAACGTGCTGTTGTCAGTACGCCGCGCCGAGAGCAGCCAGCGCGGCTATCTGTTCACCAATGAGCCCAGTTATCTGAAGAACTTCTACGAGGCCGAGCCCGAAGCGCGGCAACTTATCGAGGAGTTGCGCGCATTGACCCGCGCCAACCCGGCGCGGCAGGCGACGCTCGATCAAGTCACCAAACTGGTCGAGGCAAAATTCAGGGAGATGGCCGAAAGCATCGACCTCAACCAGCACGGCCGACGCGAAGAGGCGCGCCGCCTCGTCCTGTCCGGGGCCGGACGCAATATCGCCGATAACATACGCAGGACCATCGACACCGCGATCCTCGAGGAGGGTCGTCTCGCGGTCGAGCGCGGCGCCCAATCGCGGCAGACCAACGGCATGCTGCTTTACGTGACGCTCGCCGGCGCGGCGCTGATCGTGCTCATCGGGGCGCTCTCGGTGATGCTGGTGCAGCGCAACGCCCGGCAGCGCGAGGCGGCGCAGAAGGAGCTTGCGGCGACCAACGCCAATCTCGAGCGCATCGTCCAATTCCGCACCGCCGACCTCACCGAGGCGAACGAGGAGATTCAGCGCTTCGCCTACATCGTCAGCCACGACCTGCGCTCGCCGCTCGTCAACATCATGGGCTTCACATCCGAGCTCGAATCGCTGCGCAAGGAGATCTTCGACCAGATCGCCAAGTTGTCGGCCGATCTCGAAAGCCTGAACGCCCAGGCAGCGGACGCCCTCGCCCATGGCGCGATCGACCGTCTCGGGCAGGACTTCGACGAGGCGATCCGTTTTATCAAGACGTCGATCGGCAACATGGACCGGCTGATCAATGCGGTGCTCAAGCTGTCCCGCGAAGGCCGTCGCGAATTCCGGCCGGAGCCGGTCGAGATGAACGAGTTGCTGGCGGCCATTGTTGGTACCGTGACCCATCGCGCGGCGGAGCTTGGCGCCCGGATCGAGGTCGGCCCCCTGCCCGTGATCGAGACCGATCGCTTGTCCATGGAACAAATTTTCGCCAATCTCGTTGATAATGCCCTGAAGTATGGTCGCGAGGGGGAACCGCTGCACATCGGGGTCACCGGCCGGATCGACGCGACCCGTGCCGTCTACGAGGTCCGTGACAACGGACGCGGCATCGCCGCTTCAGATCACGCCCGTGTTTTCGAATTGTTCCGCCGGTCCGGTCCGCAGGACAAACCCGGCGAGGGCATCGGGCTTGCCCACGTGCGGGCGCTGGTGCGACGCCTCGGTGGTACGATGGGACTGAGCTCGACGCTCGGCGAGGGAAGTACGTTCACCGTGACACTGCCGCGGCGGTGGGCGGCAGGAAGCAGGAGCTGGACATGAACAATCGGATGTCGGAGCAGCCGGTCGAGATCGTCATGATCGAGGACGATGAAGGCCATGCCCGGCTCATCGAGAAGAACATCCGGCGGGCCGGCGTCAACAATCCGATCACGCCGTTCGGCAACGGCACCGACGCCTTGCGCTTCCTGTTCGGCGCGGACGGCTCCGGCCTCGCCAACAAGGGCAAGCCGCTGCTCGTCCTGCTCGACCTCAATCTGCCGGACATGACCGGCGTCGACATCCTGAAGAAGGTCAAGACCAACGAGCATCTCAAGCGCGTGCCGGTCGTGGTGCTGACCACCACCGACGATGCGGTTGAAATTCAGCGCTGCTACGATCTCGGCTGCAACGTCTACATCACCAAGCCGGTCAACTACGACAATTTCGCCAACGCGATCCGTCAGCTCGGTCTATTCTTCTCTGTCATTCAGGTCCCCTCGCCCGATTGAGCCCCATGCTGCGAAAGATTCTTTATATCGAGGACGACGAAGGGCTGCGGGCGCTGGTCAAGCGCGGGCTCGGCCGCGACGACATCGAGGTCGTCAGCGAAGGGTCCGGCGAGCGCGGCCTCGCGGCGCTCGCCGCGCACAATGACATCGACGTGGTCGCGCTCGATCTCTATATGCCCGGCCTCTCCGGCATCGAGACGCTGGAGCGCATCAACGGGCTCGCCAATCATCCGCCGGTCGTCGTCGTCACCGGCGCGCAGGACAGCCGCATGGCGGTGGCGGCGCTGAAAGCCGGCGCTTTCGATTACGTCGTCAAGGATGTGCAAGGCGAGTTCATCTTCCTTCTGAAGGCGGCGCTGTCGGGCGCGGTCGACGCCATGCGCATGCGCCGCGCCAAGGAAGCAGCCGAAGCCGAGGTGCGCGCCGCGCGCGACCGCTTCGAAGCGCTCGCGGCCGAACGCGCCTTGCTGATGCGCGAAGTGAATCATCGTGTCGGCAACAGCCTTCAGATGATCGCTTCGATGCTGACGCTTCACTCCAACGCCGCCGACAATCCGGAGGTGAGCGAGGCGCTGACCGACGCGACCGGCCGGGTGCTCGCGGTCGCTCAGGTGCACCGCCGCCTCTACACCTCCGACGACGTGCAGTCGGTCGCGGTCGACCTGTATCTCGAGGCGCTGATCGAGGATCTGCGCCGCTCCTCGGAAACCAACGAGCTCGCGCAACTCACTCTCGCCAGCGAGCCGGTCGCCGTGGAGCCGGACCGCGCCGTCGCCGTGGGCGTCATCGTCAACGAGCTCGTGACGAACGCGCTCAAATACGCCTATCCCGGCGGCAAGGGGCCGATCCGCGTCGACATCCGCGGCACCGGCAATGGCCGCGCCGCGCTCAGCGTCGAGGACGACGGTATCGGCATCACGCCGCGCGCCAAGCCGAAATCGACCGGCCTCGGCCAGCGCATTGTGCGCGCCATGGCGGAGAAACTCGGCGCCAAGATCGAGATCGACCGCACCCACAAGGGAACGCGTGTGGTCGTGTCTTTCGATGTGCGCAAGCAGGCCGCGCCGGCTGCGGCGGCGGCACGTCCCGCCGCCTGACGCCTCAATGCGCGGCGCCGACCGTCACCTGCTCCAGCACGTGCAGGAGTTTTCGCTGGTCGAACGGCTTCGGCACGAAGGCCGAGTGCGGCACGAGCCCTTCGAGATCGCCGCCGCGATAGCGGCCCGACGCATAGACCACAGGAAGTTCCGGCTTGAGGGCGCGCGCCTTCCGGGCCAGTTCCGCGCCGGTCATGCTGCCCGGCAAATTGATGTCGGTGAACAGGACATCGACGACCCCGCCCCCGTCGATGTAGTCGAGCGCCTCGTCGGCGGTCCGCGCCTCGTGCACTTCGAAACCGAGCTCATTGAGCCAATCGCTGACCAGCATGCTGATGAGCGCTTCATCCTCGACCAAGAGGACCGAGATCGCCGCCATGACGTTACTCTCCCGTTCCGTCGTGTCCCGCGGCTCAACGCGGATTGCCGCCAATTGGATCGAGCTTTCGACAATTTGGATCAAACGTGGTCAATTTCGCGTTAACTTCGAGGAACGGTCCGCGCCGGACTTGCTGCATGGCCAATCGCGAGAACACATTCGTCGAGATCACGCCGGAGGTGCTGCTGAAGGCCTATGCCTGCGGCATCTTCCCGATGGCGGAGAGTGCTGAGGATCCGGCACTCTACTGGATCGAGCCGGACATGCGGGGCATCATCCCGCTGGACGGCTTCCATGTCCCGTCGCGGCTCGCCCGCACGGTGCGGACGACGCCCTATACGGTCTCGATCGACCGCGACTTCGACGCGGTGATCGACGGTTGCGCGGAGCCCAAGCCGGACCGCGGGCGCACCTGGATCAATATTCGCATCCGCCGCATCTATGCCTCGTTGTTCGAGCGGAGCGATTGCCACACGGTCGAGGTTTATGACGGCGACGCTCTGGTCGGCGGCCTCTATGGCGTGTCGCTCGGCCGCACCTTCTTCGGCGAAAGCATGTTTCATCGCGCGACCGATGCCTCCAAAATTGCGCTGGTGCATCTCGTCGCGCGGCTCAAAGCCGGCGGCTATCGCCTGCTCGACACACAATTCGTCACCGCGCATCTGAAGACCTTCGGCGCGGTCGAGGTGCCGAAGCGCCGCTATCACCGCATGCTCGAAGAGGCGGTCGTCGGCCATGCCGATTTCGCCGCCCTGCCGCTCGATCGCCCGGTCGGTGGCGAGGAGGCGCTGGCGATTCTGAAAGGATGAACAGCCAAGCGCATCACCTCGCGCCTCATCGTTCGAGTCTTCACTTCAAGATGACGGATTATCGCAGCGCCGGGGCAAAACCGGGCGACTGCTGCGCGCGCGGTTGCTGCGCGGGCGGAGCGGCCCGCCGCGGAGGCGTAGTCCGAGCGGGCTTCGCTGCCGGTTTCGGCGCGGCATCTTCCGGCGGCACTTCCGCGACGGCCGGATTCTGACCGCCTATGCAGTCGGTCAGCCACACGTCGTAGATCGGATGCTCGATCGCGTGCAGGCCCGGGCTCGCCGCGAACATCCAGCCGGTGAAGATGCGCCTGATCTCGCCTTGCAGCGTCACCTCGTCGACCTCGACGAAGGAATCGGTGTTCGGCGTTTCGGTCGGCGGCCGCGAATAGCAGACGCGCGGCGTCACCTGGAGCGCGCCGAACTGCACCGTCTCGTTGATGGCGACGTTGAACGAGATGATGCGGCCGGTGATCTTGTCGAGGCCGGAGAACACCGCGGTTGGATTGGCAATGCGCTGCGGCGGCGGCTCGACCACGACCTCTTCTGAGGGCGGCGGCTGTGTTGCTTCCTGCGGCGCACCGGGCTGCGCCGGCTGCTGCTGGCCCGGAGTGGCCGGAGGCGTGTTGGCCTGCTGCGGCGGTTGTGGCTGTTGCGTCGGCTGCGGCCGCTGATCGGGCGCGGCCTGCGGCGCGCCCGGCAGCGGCGCCAGATCCTGCGATTGAATCGAGCCGCCGCCCGGGCGGCTCGACGGCGGCAGGCTCATCGGCGGCGGCATCGGCTGTGCCGGCGGCATGTCGCCGCGCTGCACGCTGCCGGGCGGCCGCGGCGCCTCGGGATCGTCTTGCTGCTGCGTGTAGGTCGGCTGCCGGTATTGCGGCTGCTGATACTGCGGCTGCCGATACTGCGGCGGCGCCTCGCGCTGGCTCGGATAATAGGGCTGCTGCGAGGGCGGCACCTGATGCTGTGGCGAGTAATAAGGCGGGCTTTCCGGCACGTCGGCAGGCGGCCGCGGCGGCCCGTCGTCGCGGAAGACCGAACCGAACTGCGCGAACGCCGGCGCGGCGGCGACAAGCGCGGCCGCGGCCACGATGCTGCGGTAAAGTCTCGATCGCGCCATGAACGCGGGACGTCCCCTTGGGCCGCTCAGGGCCTCGGCGCGGAATCCTCCCGACGCCCCCGACGGCTGCCGGTTAACATGCGGAATGCGGCGGCGGAAGGGCGGATCAGTCGCCTGGCGCCCAGGCTTTGTAGTCGCCGGTGGCGCGCGGACGGCGGCCCTGCGCCAATGTCGATCCGGGCGGCCGATAGGCGCCCGGCGTGCCGGTCAGATTCGGCCGGTGCGGCTTCTGCCACTCACGCGGCGTGTAATTCTCCTCAGTTGGCGGCACATCGACCGTGTGATGCAGCCAGCCGTGCCAGGACGGCGGCACGGTCGAGGGCTCCGCGTATCCATTGTAAATCACCCAGCGGCGCTCAAAGCCGAGCGAGGGATCGATCTTGCCGCCTTTGGTGCGGAAATAGCGGTTGCCAAATTCGTCCGTGCCGACGGCTTCGCCATAGCGCCAGGTCCATACCTGGGTGCCGAAGGTCTGCGAATTCCACCAGGTGAACAGCTTCAGGAGGAAACTTTTCATGGAACCAAGCCGTTGGTGACCGCGGCGTTCTGCCACCTCGCCCGCACCCTGTAAAGCGCGGCGGGTCGCCATGCCTGTCATCAACGAAGGACAGTGATCGTCACCGCATGGATGCGCTGAGAAACTCCCTCCACATCGTGCGCGGCTGGCTCGACTGGCTGCCAGACCCCATAGCCGCTGTCCTCATTTTCCTCATTGCCGTGGCCTTCGCCCTCGCCTTGCACCGAGTCGCGCGCGGTCTGTCGCGGCGGCTGCTCGCTCTCCGGTACCCGAACCTGTACGCGATCATGACTCAGATGCGCGGGCTCACGCGCCTCGCTTTGCTCATCATCGCGGTGTTCATCGCGCTGCCGGTCGCGCCACTCGACCACGACTTCAAATACCTGATCGCGCGCATGCTGTTGATGGCGATCATTGGCCTCATCGGCTGGTCGGCGATCACGGCGCTGCACGTCAGCGCCGAAATCTACCTCCGCCGTTACCGGCTCGACGTCGAAGACAACCTGCTCGCTCGCAAGCACAACACGCAAATCCGCGTGCTGTTGCGCAGCATCGACGCCTTGCTCGTTCTGTTCACACTGGGCGCCGCGCTGATGACGTTCCAGACCGTGCGGCAATATGGCGTCAGCCTGTTCGCCTCCGCCGGCGTCGCCGGCATCGTCGCGGGCCTCGCCGCGCGGCCGGTACTGTCGAACCTGATAGCCGGCGTGCAGCTCGCCATGACACAGCCGATCAGACTCGAGGACGCCGTCATCGTCGAGAACGAATACGGCAATATCGAAGAGATCACCTCGACCTATGTCGTGGTGCGCCTGTGGGACTTCCGGCGCATGATCGTGCCGCTGACCTATTTCATCGAAAAGCCGTTCCAGAACTGGACCCGCGAAAGCTCGGCGCTGATCGGCACCGTCCTCATCTACGTCGACTACCGCGCGCCGGTCGGGGCCATTCGGGCCAAGGCCGAGGAGATCGTGCGCGCCTCGAACCGGTGGGACGGGCGCGTCTTCAATGTCGCCGTGACCGACTTCAAGCGCGACACGATGGAGGTGCGGATCCTCGCCACCGCCGGCGACTCCGGCAAGGTCTTCGACCTACGCTGCGAGATCCGCGAGAAGCTCATCGACTTTCTCCAGCGCGAGCACCCTGAGGCGTTGCCACGCCAGCGCAGCCAAGTGGCGATGGACAAGGGGACGGGCGCCGACGCCGTGACAATCGCTGCGTCAGGGGCAACGGGCGGCGGCACCGGCGCCGGTGGGTAACCCGCAAGCCCTCGCCATTTGGGGCGTGATCTGCACCCGCACCCTGACACCGTCTGCGCGAAAAGCGTGGATTCACAGGCCCTGGCAACGCCGTCCCGGTCGCGCAACGTCGGATCGGTCGGGCTAAGGGGCTGAGAGTGCGTCGAGAATCAGCGACCGACCAGCGCACTATGCCCAAACCGTCCCCGACTTTTCCCCGGCAGGCCACTGACACAAGCGCGCTTCGCCCGCTCCCGGAAAGCCCGATTTTCCGTCATTTTGCTCTCACGCACTCCGGGAAAAAAGCCTAGCTCTCGCCGCCGCGAAAAGCCCTTTGCGTCCCTCCGTCCCGGCTCGATACTCGCCTCTGTTTTCCGAGGTCGCCGCCGGTTCGGTCACTGACCAGACACAAGACTTAGTGGTTGATTCAGATTCAGTGACTATCTTTTGTTGACGCGTGCGGTGAGTCCTCTTAGCTTCGGTTCGTTCGGTTGGGTTGAGTAGCGGTTCCTCCCGGACCTTCACCACGGATCAGGCAATGCCCGCCCACGCCGGAAATGGCGTTTTGGGACAGGGACTGTCTGTCTCCCGCGCCGGGGTTGGGCTGGTCGGGAAAACGGGGTTGGAGGCGGGTTCTGGACCCGAGGCTTTGAGGGAGAGGCGGTCGGATATGCGGCCGCGGGACATATATAATCGGGGCGGAGATCAATCCCGCCCGGCCACTTTGAAGGGCTAGACACATGCGGATTGAACGGCGCTACACCAAAGCGGGCCAGGACGCCTACGCCGGTCTGAATTTCCGATCCACGACCAGCGAGATCCGGAATCCGGACGGCTCCGTGGTGTTCAAGCTCGACAATGTCGAGGTGCCGGAATTCTGGTCGCAGGTGGCGTCTGACGTCCTCGCCCAGAAGTACTTCCGCAAGGCCGGTGTGCCCGCCCGGCTGAAGAAGGTCGAAGAGAACACTATCCCCTCCTTCCTGTGGCGCTCGGTCGCCGACGAGGACGCGCTTAGCGCCCTCCCCGAGAAGGAGCGCAGCATCGGCGAGCAGTCCTGCCGCCAGGTGTTCAACCGTCTCGCCGGCACCTGGACCTATTGGGGCTGGAAGGGCGGCTACTTCGACAGCGAGGAGGACGCGCAGGCCTTCTACGACGAGCATTGCTACATGCTGGCGTCGCAGATGGTGGCGCCGAACTCGCCGCAATGGTTCAACACCGGCCTGCACTGGGCCTACGGCATCGACGGCCCCAGCCAGGGCCACTATTACGTCGACTTCCAGAGCGGCAAGTTGACGCGCTCGAAATCCTCCTACGAGCACCCGCAGCCGCACGCCTGCTTCATCCAGTCGATCAATGACGACCTCGTCAACGAGGGCGGCATCATGGATTTGTGGGTGCGCGAGGCGCGGCTGTTCAAATACGGCTCCGGCACGGGCACCAATTTCTCGAACCTGCGCGGCGAAGGCGAGCGCCTCTCCGGCGGCGGCAAGTCATCCGGCCTGATGAGCTTTCTCAAGATCGGCGACCGCGCCGCGGGCGCGATCAAGTCGGGCGGCACGACGCGGCGCGCCGCCAAGATGGTCATCGTCGACGTCGATCACCCCGACATCGAGAAGTACATCGACTGGAAGGTCATCGAAGAGCAGAAGGTCGCGGCCCTCGTCACCGGCTCGAAGACCTGCCAGAGGCACCTCAAAGCCGTGCTGAAGGCCTGCATCAATTGTGAGGGCTCAGGCGACGACTGCTTCTCGCCGGAGAAAAACCCCGCGCTCAAGCGCGAGATCAAGCTCGCGCGCAAATCGTCGGTGCCGGACAACTTCATCAAGCGCGTCATCCAGTTCGCCAAGCAGGGCTACAAGGACATCGACTTCCCGATCTACGACACGGATTGGGATTCGGACGCCTATCTCACCGTCTCGGGCCAGAACTCGAACAATTCGGTGCGCGTCACCGACCAGTTCCTCAAAGCCGTCGAGGCCGACAGCAAGTGGGACCTCACCTATCGCAAGAACAAGAAGGTCGCGAAGACGGTCGATGCCCGCGTGCTGTGGGAGAAGATCGGCTACGCCGCCTGGGCCTCGGCCGATCCGGGCCTGCAATACCACACGACGGTGAACGACTGGCACACCTGCCCGGCGTCCGGCGAGATCAAGGCGTCGAATCCGTGCTCGGAGTACATGTTCCTCGACGACACGGCCTGCAATCTCGCTTCGCTGAACCTGCTGACTTTCCGCGATGAGGCGACCAAGCGCTTCGACGTTGAGAGCTACGAGCATGCGGTGCGGCTGTGGACTATCGTGCTCGAGATTTCGGTGCTGATGGCGCAATTCCCGTCGAAGGAGATCGCGCAGCTTTCCTATGAATTCCGCACTCTGGGTCTCGGCTACGCCAATATCGGCGGCCTGCTGATGACCTCCGGCATCCCCTACGATTCCGATGCCGGCCGCGCCATTTGCGGCGCGCTGAGCGCGATCATGACCGGCATCTCCTACGCCACGTCGGCGGAGATGGCCGAGAAGCTCGGCGCCTTCCCCGGCTACAAGAAGAACCGCGAGCACATGCTGCGCGTCATTCGCAACCACCGCCGCGCCGCGCATGGCGAGCGCACCGGCTACGAGAAGGTGTCGCAGCCCCCGGTGCCGCTCGACCACGTCTCCTGTCCGGATGCGAACCTGGTCGCGCATGCGCGAACCGCCTGGGACAAGGCGCTGTCGCTCGGCGAAAAGCACGGCTACCGCAACGCGCAGGCGACCGTCGTGGCGCCGACCGGCACGATCGGCCTGGTCATGGACTGCGACACGACCGGCATCGAGCCCGACTTCGCGCTGGTGAAGTTCAAGAAGCTCGCCGGCGGCGGCTACTTCAAGATCATCAACCGCGCCGTGCCCGAGGCGCTGCGCACGCTCGGCTATTCGGAAGCCGAGATCGCCGAGGTCGAAGCCTACGCCGTCGGCCACGGCTCGCTGGCGCAGGCGCCGGCGATCAACCACACGACGCTGAAGGTCAAAGGCTTCACCGACGAGGCCATTGCCAAAGTCGAGAAGGCGCTGCCGACCGCCTTCGACATCAAGTTCGCCTTCAACAAGTGGACGCTCGGCGAGGCGTTCTGCCGGGACACGCTCGGCATCTCCGCCGAGCAACTCGCGACGCCTTCGTTCGACCTGCTCGCCGCGATCGGCTTCGGTAAGCGTGAAATCGAGGCCGCCAACGTCCACGTCTGCGGCGCCATGACGGTCGAAGGCGCGCCGCACCTCAAAGCCGAGCACTATCCGGTGTTCGACTGCGCCAATCCGTGCGGCCGCCTCGGCAAGCGCTACCTGTCGGTCGAGAGCCACATCCGCATGATGGCGGCGGCGCAGCCCTTCATCTCCGGCGCCATCTCCAAGACCATCAACATGCCGAACGACGCGACGGTGGAGGACTGCAAGTCCGCCTACCTGCTGTCGTGGAAGCTGGCGCTGAAGGCCAACGCGCTCTACCGCGACGGCTCCAAGCTGTCGCAGCCGCTCAACTCGCAGCTCATCGCCGACGAGGACGACGAGGACGATCAGATCGAGGCATTCCTCGAGCGTCCCGCCGCCGCGCGCGCCACCGGCCTGGCCGAGAGAGTCGTCGAGAAGATCGTCGAGCGCATCACCGTGCTGCGCGAGCGCGAGAAGCTGCCGTCGCGCCGCAAGGGCTACACGCAGAAGGCCGTGGTCGGCGGCCATAAAGTGTACCTCCGCACCGGCGAATATGACGACGGGCGGCTCGGCGAGATCTTCGTCGACATGCACAAGGAAGGCGCGGCGTTGCGCTCGCTCCTGAACAACTTCGCCATCGCCATTTCGCTCGGCCTGCAATACGGCGTGCCGCTCGACGAGTATGTCGACGCCTTCACCTTCACTCGCTTCGAGCCGCAGGGCCCGGTGCAGGGCAACGACTCGATCAAATACGCGACCTCGATCCTCGACTACGTGTTCCGCGAGCTCGCGGTGTCGTACCTCGAGCGCTTCGACCTCGCGCATGTCGATCCGAGCGAGAGTGGCTTCGACGCGCTCGGCAAGGGTGAGCAGGAAGGCAAATCGTCGCCGGCCTCGCGTCTTGTCTCGAAGGGGCTGATGCGCTCGCGCACCGATCGGCTCCAGGTTGTCCAGGCTGCCCCTGCCCCGACCGGCACCGAGACCGCGCGCGGCGGCGTGGTGACGGCGATGGCCTCGGCCGGTCCGCGCGCCGAGGCTGCCACTGCGCTCAAGGCCGAGCCGGAGGCGAAATTGTCGCCGGCCGAGCAGCTCGAGCATCGCCTCGACTTCGGTAACGCCAAGACCTACGCCAAGGCCGCGGCCTCCGAGAAGCGGGCCGAGGCGCGCGCCAAAGGCTACGAAGGCGAAGCCTGCGGCGAGTGTGGCAACTTCACGCTCGTGCGCAACGGCACCTGCATGAAGTGCGACACGTGTGGATCGACGACGGGGTGCTCGTGACCGACGCGCCCCGCAACAGGAGGCTTTGCTGAGCAAACCCACCAAGACACCGCAGTCGGAGGCCGAAGCCAAATTCAAGCGGCGCCAGGACCAGGCGCGCGACGGCATGAAGGCGGCGGTCGAATACGAAGCCGCCGCCAGCGCCACGCGCGAGAAGACCGCGCGTCTGCGGGCGTTGCGCGAGGCCAAGGAAGTGGCCGACGCAAAGGCGGAGGCAGAGAAGCCGGCGCCGGCGGTGAAAGTCACGAAGGCGAAGGCAAAGAAGAAATAGGCGGCAGGGCTTCGCGGGTGGGCGCCAGGGCTATGAAGGCGAAGCCTGCGGCGAGCGGGGCAAGTTCGCGCTGGTGCGGAATGGCGCCTGCATGAAGTCCGATACGTGCGGCTCGACGACCGGGTTTTTCGTGAAACGCGCTGCGCGGGCTTTCTATAAGCTCTCCGGCCGATTGAGGATTCGCTGTCGGTTGGCCGCGTATCCTTGTTTGGTCGTTTGAGCCGACTCGGCAAAAGGATACAAGTCGCATAGCAATTCACTTGCGCACGGAACGGCGCTAATAGAAGTCCTCAGCAGAGATGACAAGTCTTTGGAACCAGTTCTTTCTCAATGCGCCGAGCATTAAACGTTTGCCAGAATGGCTCCGCGCCTGGCTGACCATAACTGCAAGCGCATGCGTATTAGCAATATTGTTCTGCCTAATCACGGTTTGCATACTCCTTGTGCGCTTAGGGATCGACGCACTTTTCGCCCCATTCCCGAATTATCAAGAAGCAGCTCGGAATTTCTTGCTAGCGTTCGCTAGCGCTTTTGGGGCGCCATTCCTCGTCTGGAGGGCATGGGTAGCACACCGACAGGCTGTAGCATCTGCCGAGCAAGCTCGAATTGCCCTCGAAAATCACATCACTGGAATTTTCTCAAAGTCCATTGAACTAATGGGTTCAGTCCGCGAAGCAGAGGCACCTCGGCCGGATGGCACAATCGCAATTCGTTTCATGCCCAACATTGAGGGGCGCTTGGGCGCAATCTATTCCCTTGAACGCATTTTGAGAGAAAGCGAAAAAGATCGGGTTGCCATCCTAGAAACGCTCTGCGCCTACGTTCGTGAAATTTCGCCATTTGAAACGCCGGAAGACGAAGCCGAGAGGTCTGTTTTCAATCAAGGAGAAGCCCCGCCTAGACCCACGATGCGCAAGGATGTTCAAGCCGCAATCACTGTCATTGGCAGAAGACCTGATGGCGTGGCCACCGCACTGGACCTGCAACATAGCAATCTAATTGCGTACGATTTTTCATCATTGAATTTTGATACCGCAAACTTTAGCGACTCATTCCTGAACGGCGCAAATATGCGCCGCGGCTCATTCAAATTTTGCGTCTTTAAAGATGCATTTATGAGATCTGCTAAACTACAGGATGCGCGTTTTGACGGCTCGACATTCGATGATTGCGATTTACGCAACGCCGAAATTGATGAAACACACTTTGCCTGCACAAAATTTATTGACACGGATTTGAGAAGAGCCCGAGTAACACGCTTCCACATCGAAGGCGCCAACTTAGAGAATGCCTTTGGCTACAGTTTGGAATATTCAGTAAAGAGTATAATGAATAAAGGTGTCGATCACATCAATGCTCAAGAAATAACTAGTGTGTTTGAGCTATTTCAGAAGGCCACCCACGACAAAAAGACATCGGTATCGCAGCCTGTCCGGGATGCCATTGAAATAATGGCCGCCGCAGAGCGATCGAAGGGCAGCCAATCCAAGCCGAATCAGCGAGAGTAGGGCCATGGCGCGGAACGCCTCGAGCCCACCGATTGAATTCAATCGCTTAGAAGAGCCCGCCGCTAGGCTTCGCTCAGCCCGCCCTACGAGCGCGGGCGCTTCGCCCCCACGCAGCACTTTGCGCCCTGCTCCAAATCTCCTATATTTCCCGCATGAAAACCGAACGCCTCACGCAAGCGCTCGAGCGCGTTGAAACCTGGCCTACCGAGTGGCAGGAGCAACTGGCCGATATCGCGCTCGATATCGACTCCGGGCTCAAGAACGGCGTCTACCGTCCGACGCCGGAAGAACTCGAAGCTATTGATCGTGGTCTACGATCCCGCTTAGCGACCGATGAAGAAGTAGAGCAGGCTTTCGCCAAATTCCGCGGCGCCTGAAGTCCGCGTAGCGCGCGCCAGAATGTCGTCATGCCCGGCCTTGTGCCGGGCATCACGTTTTTATTGAGACGACGGCAACCAAGACGTGGATGGCCGGGACAAGCCCGGCCATGACCGGGTAAACTGTGCGCAGCTCCGCGCCTCCCTCACGCAGCGCAGCGCCATGGCGGAAGCCCACACTTCGATGACGACATGGAACCTTCCGCCCCTCCCCGCGTTATCTGCGCAACGGGGGCTTCCATACACATGCCGATCACGCGGAACGTTCTATTCCTCATTGTCGGCGCGCTGATCGTCGCGGTCGCGGCGCTCGGCTACAAAGTT
>Ga0208357_1000520_pt1 | contig 31042 bp, 38 predicted proteins | sample NGESurdeep092012_6_FD_184487 | JGI IMG/M metagenome (GOLD analysis project Ga0208357, IMG submission 184487) | Arctic peat soil microbial communities from Barrow, Alaska - NGEE Surface sample F52-2 deep-092012 (SPAdes) | ecosystem: Environmental > Terrestrial > Soil > Wetlands > Peat ...
TGGCGTGGAAAAACCTTTTGACATCATTTAATATTTTCATTGTTCTCTCTTTTTAGAAGGTTTTCTACCGCGCTTACGAGGAGCTTCTTCAATTTCAGATATTTCTACTTTAACTGATGATAGTAATTCCTTTTGAGTTGGCTGAAATGGATATGCAGCTGAATAAAAACAGTCAGCTGACGCTACACCATCAGTTATAACAGTGTTGGTGAAAATTAATTCACCACTAGTAGTACTCTGGTTTGTAGAGCTGGTATAGTTGATTTGTTGTGGAGTGTTAAAATCAACACCTTGTGATACCAGAGTACTACTAGTAGGGAAACTTTGTGAAATAGTTCTTAGTGTTTGAGATAAAGAAACAGTATCACCTAAATGTGAAGAGTTTTCTTTTGCCCAATCTGCAACAACTGGAGGAAGCTCCTCATCATCATCAACATTTAACATAATCTCATTAAGATTATCAGAAACTTCGAGCACTGAATGAGAGAACTCTTCTAATGTAGATGAATCGGGAGAGGCAGCGGCTGGAACTACATCTCCAGCTACCTTACCATGTGAAAGAGAATTTTTAACGGCCTTTAGGTAATCAATCTTCTGCTTATCTGGAAGAAATTGTTGAAAATGTTTCTGAGCTTCCTCTGATTTGTTTCTGTTTTTATGACTTTCATAAACTCCATTTAGTCTTAATTGGAAATTAGAAATTACATAAGCTGCAAAATCTTCTACTGTAGAATTGTTCTTACTATATTCTACGGTCTTCTTTAAAAAAAGGGACATAGCATCACCTGAAATATTGCTTGCCATATTGTGCTCCGGGGAATCATCCTCTACAAGAATGGTACCTGAATCAAGTTGAACAGCTCCGGGTATCATTCCCGCATGAAAATGCCTATTTGCAGTCAAATAGGATATGCTGTTCTTCTCTGCCCATTCCTTTAGTTTGATTTTGGTCATAACTTCATCCCTTATTATTAGTATACAATCGATATCATTTATATCTTTTTTCGGTTGACTTGTCGATTTTGTTATTATTCTATATCGTATATATCAATAATCTTCAATATCCTCTTCTAAATCAATGAGTCCCTCGTCATACAAAGTATCCTCAATTTGATCCTGTAACTCTTGAATATTCTTGGGTTTTTGAACAACCTCCACATCTTCTTTGCCTAAAAGTTTTGCTTTAGCTTCTTTTAAATTTATCTTCTTTGGTTTCAAATCTGATGGTAAAGAAGGTGGCAAAGCTATATTAATTAGTTCATCTAGGATAATTCCCATATCATCTTCATAACTATTCGCGGTACCAGAGAAATGTAAAGCTATACCTACATTGAAATCAATCTTTTTCTTAAGTTCGCCTATTCTTTCTTGCACAGCCTTCCATCTATCTGGAAAAATAGTTAAAGTGCATTGATCTCCAAATCTATCTTCAATAATCGCTTTAACCATTGCTTGTCCATAATATTTGCCTTCTTTTTTAACCCTAAATTCAAAGAAGTCCCTTACCACACCTTTAACGGAATTAAGACGAGTTTTATCTTTAGATTTTTTAATCTCCATTACAGAGTAATCTGTATCTCCAAAGAACTTACCATAAGCAACTGCAGGTTTACAGACGAAAGACTCTCCTAAATAATATTGTTCCAGAGCATATAATTCTGGTATAGTCCAGTTTTCTTCTTGTGGCCACGGATAAATAAACTGATCTGTCAATGGATCATGCTTCTTTAACCAAACCTGCAGCTTCTTACGATAATCTGAACAGTACAAAAAGATTTGTTTACGAGGAATATCAAAAGAATCTAAAGCTCCACAAGCGGCCAGAGCCTGAATACTATTAGCTCGTACAGTTTTAGAGCTAACTAGTCTCATGAATTCAAAGAAATCTTTGAATGGTCTTTTCTCAATAATATCCCTGATGGCATCGTCACCCACAAATTTGATAGCATCCAAACCAGTAATTAAATGATTACCAGCCTCGATAGTATACATTAATTGTGATTTGTTGATATCTGGTGGCTCAATCTTGACACGATGCTTACGCAATTCTTTCTTAATCTTACCAATGTTGGTTGCTGAATCAGGAGCGTTAGACTTAACTTCCGCCATCAAGTTAGCCATCAAAAATTCAATTGGAAAGTGCGCTTTCAAATATGCCGTCTTGTAACTTGTCATAGAGTATAAAATACTATGTGACATGTTAAATCCGTAACCTTGAAACTTATCTACAACTTCATCCCAGATTCTTTTAGCAATGACTTCACTGACACCATTATTGGTAATGGCGTCCTTAATGAATTCCGATCGCCATTCTTGAGCTTTCTTTGGATTCTTTCCTTTTTCTTTGGTTAGCTTGCGCAAACGGTCAGCAGAGTGCAAACTCCATCCAGCTACGTCTTGAGCCAAATACATTAGACTTTCTTCATACAAACCGAACCCAAATGTATTATTAAACGCTCGGCCCAAAGTTGGATGCAATAGCGAAAATGGTTTCTTACCATTTTTTGTAAGAATGAAATCATTACGCATATCACGAGCAGAAGGGCGAGCTAATGAGTTAATATAACTAATATCATTGACAGATTGTGGTTTAATACGCCTGCACAAATCAATAGTTCCACCGCTAGTTCCTAACTGAAACACACAAAAAGTATCTCCACTTGAAATGATATCGTATGTCTCTTTATCATAAATATCGTAACTCAAATTATTCGGAGGTAGCTCCTTACCTGCATCTTTAATAAGTTGCATAGCTTGCCCAATGATATCCAAAGTAGAAAGACCTAGAGTATCCATCTTAACTAGACCGTTTTCTTCGGCCTTATCTTTATCATACTCAATAGCCAAAGCACCATCTTTATCTTTTCTTAGTGGCACAAGTCCAGTAAGGGGGCGGGCAGAAATAATGATACCTCCAGCGTGGGTTGACCATGCTCGATACTTACCACAGATATCCTTATACTTAGCAAACTCTGGATATTTCTTGGCATACTCTGCAAATAGTGGAATTTTAGTTAAAGCATCATCAATAGAATGAATTTCAGTTGGTATACAGTCAGCAACCATATTACCGATAACTACCGCATCTTCTTTAGAACCGCCTAATTCACAGGCTCTGGCAATGTCTCTTACATACACTTTGGGCGTAATGGTGTTAACGTTACTGACGTGACACACATGGTCATCACCATATTTCTTTCGGAGATAGTTTTGAACCTTCTCACGACCTGATGGGGCAAAATCAGTATCAATATCTGGAAAAGAACTCTTTTCCTTATTGTGAAATCTTGCAAAGATCAAATTATACTTGATTGGGTCGGCTTGATGGATTCCTAACAAAAAGGCAACCAAAGAACCGCCAACGGAGCCTCGACCCTCTCCAACAGCAATTTCATTCTTTCTGGCCCAATCTATAAAATCCGCTACGATAAGCATGTAGCTAGAGAAGCCGTGGAATTCAAAAACGTCAAATTCTTCATCTAAACGTTCAAAATATTTTTTCAAATCTTGTGTAGGTAAACTTACCTTAGAAGCAAAACGAGCAAAACAACGATATCGTAAAAACTGCTTATCTTCTTCTAAGACTTGAATGGTCTCTGATTGTTTACTAAGCCAATCTTGAAATTCCGCATAATCCGTTTCATCTTTAACTGGAAAGACTGGTAGCTCTTTACCGGTTGGATTAGAGAACTTCGGATCAATCCATTCTGGCTTTTCACACAAATTGGCAAAGTAAATGCTGTTATCACATAGTTCTTGTGCAATATCTTCTCCCCAATTTCTTTGGAAGAAATGTTTAACCTCATCACCGGTCTTTAAATAAAAGTCTGGTACAGGATAACGCAAACGAAAATTGGAATAGATCGGCTGATGAGCACCAATTGCTAAAAAGACATCATGCGTAGCATGATCTTCTTTAGTTAAATAATGCGTATTGCATGCCGCCACCACACGAATATTATGCTTTCCCCCCAAAGCAATAAGTTGTCTATTCAAAAATGGCTGATCAATTTCATCATTAAAGATATTGTGACCACGCCTCATATTATTGGGCTGTACCTCAATACCTAAATTATCGCCAAAGATTTTCTTAAGACGGAGCAAGGTTTTTTCAGCTTCGTCTACTTTTTGATTCATTAGTAATTGGCTAATAATTCCATTACCACAAGCCGTCAAACAGATAAGTCCTTCGGAATATTTCTCTAACAACTTCCAATCGATAACAGAATAAACACGTTTACCAACAAAAGAATTCTGATCAAATCCTTTCTTGTTGATAGTTAGTAAGTTATGATAACCTACAGCGTTCTTAGCCAATAAAACTATATGACGGAATTTTTCATTAACATTGGTGGCATCATCTTGAAAATAGCACTCGCACCCAATAATTAGTTTAACACCAGTATCCTTAGATGCTTTCCAAGAATCCCAGGCTCCGGCCAAAGTCCCATGATCAGTTACTGCACAAAAAGATTGGCCCAATTCCTTGGCCCTTTTAAATAACGCTTTCACTTCAACCAAACTATCTAAAATTGAATAAGACGTTTGATTATGCAATGAGCCAAATTCTACCATAAATATTTACCCTTTTACTTAGTCCAATCACATTCCCAAATTGAAATTACATTATAACCGGCATATAATAATTTTTTTAAATTGATCTTTCCAGAACTTTTTATTTTTAGTTCTTTTGGTTAGCAATTCTCGTAAATCCTCAAAAGAAAGTTTACGATATTTGAAAAGAGCATGCGCTACAACAGTAACTGCATCCCAATTAGAATGTAGCTCATGTTGAACTTCTCTCATTAATTTTTGCTTATAGATGCTTCTTTTAGCTCCAGGTGGAGCTAGATTGTATTTTATAATTACTTGGCTGGCTGCCCTGTTATCTTCAGTGGATCCATCAGAAATAAAGTTTGGCGTCTGTTGTGAGCCAGAAATACTCTTGAAAAGAGTTTTTTCAGCAATTAAACCGGCGTAACTAACCCCAACTTCCGCTCTAACTAAAGAGTTTAATAGTTCAGAATCCTCTATCTCATTAATATCACTAGGATAATCGTAACAAGTTACCCCATGAACCCTCTTAATTTTCTTATTTTCAAAGACAGAAACAGAGTTTACCTTCATTAAATGAAGTAAAGCATAAATGGTATGTCCGGCCTCATGATAGGAGGTAGAAATGAATTCGTGGGTTTTTGTCACTTTCTTTCTGATTTCCCCTATAGATCCTGAACTTTTAGCCATTCTCACCCCATTTTGAGAAGTAACTCCTCAAAATCATTGAGGAATCGGTCGCAGTCAGCCCCTTCTAGTTTGCATTTGGCAGTAAGTCTATCGCTACCAAACGGACCCGATACATATAAGTCCGTATTATCGGCATATAGTAAACCGGCCTTTGCAAAATTAGGCGCCTCTGTAAACCCGTTACTTTTCAAATGGGCGAGGACAGGATCTGTAATAGGTCTATCTAATTTGAAGACTATTTGTTTTCTATTACAGCATCCTTTAATAACTATTCTTTCAACTTTCATCTTGATTATCTAGTTCCACACCTTTGCTTTGTAAACACAATATAGCATATTGTATTTTAGCTTGTTGAAACTTTTTAGCTTCTTTATGAGGTGCAGAATATTCTTTTACGAACTCTTTAGCTCCACTAAGTTTAACATCGGCAGCTTCAGATTCATTAATAACAAAAAGATTACCTTCACATTCTACAATAATGTTTTTCAAATCATCTATACTGCCCGAATCAGCAGTTTCTTTAAACTCCGGCATCTTCTTAATAAGATCGTCATATTTTTTAGGTAAACTGGTGAGTGGTCCTGTTTTATCTTTCTTAGCCATTATAATTCTCCTTAATCGATTATTTTTGCTGATTTAGTAATATATTCAATAGTGTGAGCATCTTTAATACGAGAAAACAATATTTGTAAATATCCTGATTTACTCATTTGCTGAATAACTTCATCTAAGTTATTTGCTGATTTAGTTTGAGCTAGGTTCTTCTTAATAATCTCAAATACTTCTTGGTCAGTTAACTGACATTGTGGTTCTGTTTCTCTGATTTTATCTAGAATTAGAGTTAGTTTAACATTTCTAACAGCTAATTCTAACATCTTTTCTTTATCAGCATCTGACATCACATTCCAATCTAAACTAGATTGTTGTGCTAAATACTGAGCTTCTGACAATGACATCCAATTGGGAACTTCTACAGTTGATTCTACAACCAATTTCTTAGAAATTGCATCGTGTATAGCCGCTTGATTTTGATTGGCTACACGAGCGAAAGCAGCTTGAGATACAAATTGCTGTAATTCAAAAAAGTCTTTCTTGCCCATTTTCTGAGCTAGAGTATCATCTAAATTACAAGGAATAATTTTAGATCCCATAGAAACGGTTACTTTGAAGTGAACGGTTTTGCCGGATAAAGATGGAAGACCACCTTCAGGAGCTACGAAATCGAATTCACGAGTTTCGTTTAAAACCATACCCAATAAGTTATTGTCAAATCCTTCTAAAGGACTACTACCAATAGTCATTAATTCGCCTTGAGCACATAAATGATCTACCTTTTGACCATCTACAGTTCCTTCATAATCAACAATGATGTTATCATTCATTTGAACAAAATCTGTTTCGGCATAAGGTTCTGCCTCTCCTAGACGAACACGAATTTCTTGCATCATTTGTTCTGCCAATTTAAGAGCGTCAGTGTTAGCATGAGGACGAGGAATCTCCATATCTTTCCAAACAGGAGCATCGAACTCTGGTTTGGTATAAATCTCAAATTCACAAACAAACTTACCACCATCCAATAATAGGTTATTGAAACGTGGAGCGCCATGAGGACGCAACTTCTTATCGAAAAGAGTATTATGATAGGCGTCTTCCGCTAAAGCTCGTTTAAGAGACTCTTCTATTTGATCACGATAGTGATGCCTAATAGCATCATCAGAAGCCTTATTGGGACGAAAACCGGGAACAGGAGCTTTTTTAAAAGCATTAAAAACCTCCGAACGCTTATCCATAATCTCTAAAGCATTAGCCTCATAATGAACAGATAATTTGCACGACTCTAATTCAGTTACTTCTATTTTCATTTTATATCCTTATGTCTTGTTCTTTGTGCACCATCTAAAGTGGGATAATTCTTTTTCGAGCCCACATTTTTTACACTCTCTAGATTACATTACCAAGCTATTTCGCCATAAATGTTTTGTCCGTATGATTTTGTTTTACCTTCTGGACAATGTTCTAAAAAGTCACAATAATTACATAAAGCTGACGGATTTGGTGTAAAATCTTTTTCGTTTCTAATTTGACTAGCGTAATCTACGAATTTATCTTTCACAGCCAATATTTCATCTTTAGAGAATTCTGTAGTAATATACTCAAAATCGTGTCTAAGCAAAATGTAGGACGCCCTGACTTTTTCTATGGTCGGATCTTCCGAGACTATAACATAAGCATACGCCAATAATTGGAACCAATCATTTTTCAAATATTTTTTATTTTTAGTGGTCTTATAGTCCGCTACGTGGATCACATTATCGGCATCCAATTGGATTCTGTCAATGGCTCCGTTTAAAACAAGATTATCGGCGATGCTAAAGTCAAATCTTTTTTCTATGGCAATTACATTGGCCGGGTGACCGTTTTGTTTATCTTTAGTAATTAATCGCAAATAACTGTTAACAATTTCCCAACATTCTTTTTTCATTTCAGGCGTCATCTTATCCTTATACTCAGACCAAGCTAACTTAAAAGCATCAGTCATAGTAATATTGTAAGGAAGCAAACATCCCGTAATGTATTGTTCGTGAAACCATTCTAAAACTCTATGACAGAATTTACCGAAAACATGATAGTCCCTATCCTTCTTGGGAAACTTTAAAATATAATTAAACTCAAACTGTTTTTTGCATTGTAAAAATGTTTTAGTTTTGCTCACCGAAAGGCGCAAATCATCTGTCATATTAATATCTTTTCTTTAATGTGTAATTCTTATATATCAAATAAAAACGAGCAATTTATTCATACGAATCATAAATTGATCTACATAATCCATGGCTAATTGTTCTTCATTGCGTCCGAATTTTTTATTGCCAATAGTATCATCGTAAACTTTTTGTAAATACTGTAAGTCATTCCAAAATAATACTTTCCAAGTATATGAAGTATATGGAAGATATTCTTTCGTTAAAGTAATCGCGGCAAAATTTATATTACTAAATTTCTTAAATCCCTGTTTAACAAACACTGGGCCAAATGCTTCCCAATCTTGTGAATTACCTCGACCTAAAGGTTCGAGGCTTCTGAAGCAACAGGAACTGTTGCCGCAAGGCTCGTTCCGAGCCTCCGAATATTTAGAGCCGCATTATGATCTCGATCCATTGCGAGGTCGCAGACCTCGCAATGATATGTTCGATCGGCTAATGTCATATGCTCCTTAACATTCTTACATTGGGAACACATCTTCGATGTGTTCCTCGAATCAACTTCAATTATTATTCTACCGGCTCTCTCAGCCTTGTAGCTTAATATGCCAGCAAAGCTGGCCCACGAAGCATCCTGTATATTGGCTTTGCCAACGGCAAAGCTCTTCGATTCCATCATTGACTTAACATTAAGTTTCTCAATGATTACTATATCATTTTCCGCAATAAATTGCTTCGCAATTTTATGCAGAAAATCCTGCCTCACATTAGAAACCTTCTCATAAGCTTTTCCTAATTGCTTCTTGATAGACTTTCTATTATTACTACCTCTAACTTTTAGAGCAAGCTTTCTATTTAACCAAGCTAACTTTTCTTTAGCAGTCTTATATGGCTTTGGATGATGGAACTTTGTTCCATCATCCGTTGTTATGAAACTCTCTAAACCTAAATCGATAGCGGTAGTTTTATTAGCCTTCACTAAGATATCTAATGGAACATCGGTGCAAGAAATAATAAGAAAAAACTTATCGGCTTGTTTTTTAATGATGACTTGTTTGCATCGGCCTTGAAAAGGCCGATGCCATTTAATTTTCAGGTCGCCATCTATACCGAAGACTCTTAGCTTATTATTATCAAGAAGCTTAACGCCTCCACCTTTCAGATCGGCTTGCGGGAAGACTATACTGTTATAACTATCAGCAGATTTATATCTTGGAAAGCCAGCTTTGCTGGCCTTATCTTTAACTCTTCGGAAGAAGTTCTTATAAGAACCATCTAATCGTTTCAAGACTTGCTGCAAGCTTTGCGAATAAATCGGCTTAACTTGATCGGCAAATATCTCTTTAATATATGGCAATGCTTCGCATTGCGAAGAATAAGATACGCTTTTGCCAAACTTCTTATAATGATCATTGCGCTCTTGCAGAGCGCAATTATATAGAAAGCAGCAAAAATTAAAGTTTTTCTGCAAGCTTTCGGCTTGGTTTTTATTAGGATATATGCGGTATTTATAAGAAAGTTTCATCGGTTCAACTAACAATATAGCCAATCAAAAACTATTTGTCAAGGTATTTTTTTTTCACATGACGCAATTCAGCCCCGCCCTAAAGGGCGGGGCTTTCTTGCTACGGAACCGTAATTCAAGATTTCCAAATTTCATTTTCTGTCACCATCAATTAAGTTTTGCTTAGCTGAATATGGGCGCAAATTACTTAACGCCCAACAATCTCTAAATGCTTGGTCTTCCATTGAGTTATATTTGAATTTTGAATGCGGAACAATGTGGTCAATTTGCCACGTCCAAGTGGAAGCGTCCTGATCGTCCCATATATCGAGACGATATGTTCCGTAATTTTCCCACGTCATCCAGGGCTCGAACAATTTTTCAATATGTTGTTTCAATTCTTGCATTGTATACGTAAGATATTTGGCAATAGACTTATTGTTTTTGGTAATCGCGCCCCAAACTCTTCTTGATATTTTTTCTTTCAAAATAAAAGTTATATCAGTTTTACGTTTATTGTAAGTAAAATTTTTGGCCGTTAACAAGTACTTTGCTTTATTTTTTATGTAGTGCGCCCTTTTATAAATACCATCTGCAACCTTATGTTTTCTATAATAGACAGATTGAGCTTTAGATAATTTCTTTCTATTCTTCTGCTTATATTTTCTGGTCTTAACTAAATCATCTTTGTTAGTGCAAACTTTACAAGAGCGTGCCCAATACGGTATTTTGATGCCATTTCTCTTATTGTAATCTTGATTAAAAAATTCTATGGTTAGGGACTTTTCGAGGCCACAAGTTTTGCATGTTCGAGTTTCCATGCATAGTATATATCAACAGAAACGGTATCCACTCAAATTAAAATAGAACGCGCCTCTGGAACGGGATCCATTCATAAATGTGGCTACTTCTGCCTATAGCTGAAGCTGCTAAGTTACCATCATAGGTTCCATTTGGAGTATAAGGTGCTGTAGAAATAATCCAACGATTAGACCAAGAATCTCTATAATAATAAGTAATATTATTAGTTCTTGGATTATAATGTGCTCTAACAAAAGAACCGCTAACTGGGGCTGTAGCATCAACGCCCGTGTTAAAATAGAAAGTTCCGTCTCTAGCTCTTTCAGGATCTTCTAAAGAGAAATACTGACGATTGATCATAGGCGGATCATTAGGATCCTCTTGACTAAAATCTTGAAAAATAACCATAGCTCTTGGATCAAAAGTAGATGTAAATTGGTTAGTTTGTTCTGGACCCTGTGTACCTGTTTGAGCTGTGTTAGGCTGTATATCACTTGGATATGGATCGGTTGTGATTCCAGGTAAATTTCCAATGCCTGAACCTTGTTCGCCCTCTGCATTTTTAGTAGAGTAAACGATTTGATAGTTCTTTATATTGTATGGTTTGTTAGTAAAACCAACGGGATTACCCTGTCCATCAAATCCAGTAGGCTTAGCAGGCAATGCGGGGTTGTAAACCGTTACACCCGATTTAGCAGGGTTAAGGAAATTTTGGTCTGGCTGGAAAGGTGGATTTCCAAACGGATAGCTATTAGGTGAAAGACCTTCAGATTGTGCTGTAGTGGCAGAATGCGGTAAGCGGGCGTTACCATTCACTATGTCTGTTTGATATGTTTCCACTACAATTGGAGAAGAATCGGTTCCATTAGTGGCTAAAATACTAAGGTTAACAATAAATTCGTTTACTGGAAGAAAAATAGGACCAGTATAAATGGTAGAGAATAAAGTTGGTGTAGAACCATCCAAAGTATAAAAAATAGTAGTTGGAATATTAGTACTAATAGAAACCGTTCTAGGAATTCCAGAAACTACTTGTTCGGCTGATTGTATGACTGTTACACAGATTACTGACATATTATACCAAATTGAGGAATCTAGAATTTTTTTCAATCATCTTTTTCTTAATCATAGTTCGATAGATTTTATGACCGGCTCGCCTAAATACACGAGCTAAATTCAAATAAACTTCCTCACCTTCTCTTCTATACAGTATTATGAACTGATCGTAATAATCCAAAAATTCCAATTCTGGTGACTTTCCTTTATAAGTACCCTTTCCAATATAAATTAATTTGTTTAAAGCATAAAGAAGTAGGAAGCGGTAGAATTTAAGCTCTCCTGCCGCCAAATATTTAGGTACAAATTCTTTTTTTAAAGCTTCAACGCTCATTTGAGTATATATGAAAATATACGTATTACGGCTTTAGTTGTGGAATTATATTTTCCCTTACCTCTAACTCTAATTCATCTAATGACTTATTATTGTGAATAACATAATCAAACTCTTCATCTTTAATAGAGGTTTGATTGGTTTCACTAACATGATTAATAGTCGGCAATCCAGTTTCTCTATAGAGACGTATCTGATAGAATCCTTTTGCTTTAAGATGTTCAAATTCATTGCGGAATCTGACATCAGTAACCACTAAAACACTTGGATATGGACCATAATAACCAGATAAAATTGCACTATAACGATCGTCAAAATTCTCTAACCAAATTTTGTCATTATAGCTGCGGCCCAATTCTGTACCAACATCAAATAAGGCTTGCCTATATGTTAATGGTTCACCATTTTTAAATGCGCCTGGAATAAATTCCGCTCGTCCTTTGGAAGGTCCATATAAGAAGTCTTTATTAGCATCAGGAAACATAATCATCACTATCTCTTTAATAGGATCAGCAAAAGCCATAGACTTATATTTCCAATAATCTATTGGAGATATTATTTTGCACTCTTCATTAATAAGAGTAGCAAGCGTATTTTTTCCAGTATTAGCTTTTCCAGATATAGCAATCTTATACATCAAACCTCCTTACCATGATGATACTACTCGTGCATGGGATACCATGTTTATATCTTGCTCCACCAGAATTGCATGAGAAAACTTATCCTTCAACCTATCGTTGTGCGTAATAACTAGAATACAGTAATCTTTTTGGAAAAACTTAATTATGTTAGCGAAATCGGCAGCTCTTGCTTTATCTAAAGGTTGGTCTACTTCATCTAACAATAAAAATTTAACATCTATACCAGACATTTTCTGAAGAAGAAAAGATAGTCCCAATTTCAAACTAAAATTAACTGCCATTTGCATGGCGCCAGAAATATTTTCATAATACCTCTTTTTACCATTAACTGTATAGTTGATATCTAGCGTGTCAACTTCTGTGCCATCACCTTTAGTTTTTTCAACCGAAAAAGATAGCTGTAGGCCTGGTTTCAGTTGCTCCAATAATGTATTGGTCTCTAATTGCAAATCATCCAAAACATTCTTAATAATTAAATTAGGAATACCAGTACTAGAGAAAGCTTGTATTACAGCTGGATACATACTTAGCTTAAGCTCCAACTCTTTCAGAAGTTTAGTATATTCTATTTTCTTTTTCTTGTCTGATGTTTTACGTGTTAAATCATGTTGTAATACGGCTTTGGCATTATTATTATTAGCGATATCTTTATTGCGAGAAGAAATTTGCAGATTAATATCCTTTAGTTTTGCGTTTTCTGCAGCTATTTGCTTTTGTAGTATTTTACTTTCTTCAAGAGAGGAGTTTTGCAATTCTTGCACAACATCTTCTATTTCTTTATTTTTTGCCTCTAAATCAGCTGTAAATCTTTCTAACAACGTTTTATATTCTTCATGAGTGTCACGCTTATCTACAATCTCTTTTTTCTTATTAGAAATTTTAGTATTAATACTATTAAGATGTTGTTTGGACAAATTTAGAGAATTAATACTTTGTTGATGAACAGAATTAGCCGTGGTGAGCGAAGCAATCTCTTTTTTGCAATTTTGTATATTGCGTTGTCTCTCCAGCAGCTCTTGGTCCAAATTCTGCTGACAGAATTTCCTATGTTCATTTGTGATGGTTTGACGACACTCCTCACACTCACCACCCACTGGAATCGGCTTTTTTAGTTTTTCAACTCTAGCCATATCATTTTGGATGGTTAAACTAAGCTGAGCTATCTTCTCTTTGTTAGTTACAATTTGTTCCGATAAAATATCAATTTGATTAAAATCAAAAGCAATTAATTGTACTTGAGTTTCTTCCAATTGCTTTTGTTCCGCGATAGCTTCGTGAGCTGCTTTGATAATATTACTCTTTTTAGTAGTATACTCCTTAACAGAAATTTCTAATCTAGACTTTTCGCCATTAAGACTTTGCTCCTTAAGAACTAAGCCTGAAAATTTACTCTCTAAATTGGTTAAATCATTTATTAACCCATTTAATAATGAAGATTGAGCAATTGACTTGACATCTAATTCTGATAGAAAAATAGCGCTTTCATCAATTAATGTTTGAGAGGCGGCTATTTTTTGTGTTAAATCTGCTATAGATAAATCTAAATCTCCCAAATTATCAATCAGTGTAGTAAAACGATCTGCCTCTTTAGATAAGATCGATGATTTTTCTTTGGCCATTTTTTCCAGTTTAGAATAAACCACTAGATTTAAAGCATCTTTCAAAATGAGTTTTCGCTTCTCTGGCGTGGCCGCGGCTAATCCACCAAAATCTTTTTGCAAAAAATGCACAAAGATTCTAAAGGATTTCAGATTAACCTTAATTAATTTGATTATTTCTTTTTCAGTATCCGCAGCTCTACGGCCTGAAATATCCATCCAATATTTCTCATCAGAAATAGGAAGATACCGATCATTTTTGATAGTGTGCAATACTTCTGTTTCGGTACCTTGTGATGCAGTGTGTTTATAAAGTGTTAAATCGCTTGCGCCCTTACGTGTACGTGTACGTGTAACCCTATATTCTTGATCGCCTATCTCGAAATCCAAAGTGACATTACAAGAATCCATATCATCTCTAACAACATCCTCTAAATTACCATCAGAATGATTGAAAAGTGCATACTCAATAGCTCTAAAGATTGTTGTTTTGCCCGCACCATTAGATTCATCGCTACTATTTTCTGTTTTGGCCACAATTAAAGCCACACTGAATTCATGAAAATCAATGAAAGCATCGTCATAGCACATAAAATTACTAATGTATAGGCGGGCTGGCTTCATTCTTTACCTTCAACTTTATAAGTATTATAAATATCCATAGTCATCTCAATAAAACTAGACCTTGCCACATCTTCTATATACTTTTGAGCATAAGTCTTTATTGCAGATACTGTGTCCATTTTGGTATCAAGGGTGTTATTTGCATCTTTTTTGATTACATTAGCTTTCTTGACTTCCGAAATACCATTAATATTAAAAGCACCCTTTCCGATTAGGAATTTTTCAATAGTTGTTTTGTTAACAGAGGCTAACTCAGGTGCTGCTAAAGACACTTCCACACGAACGATAGATTTATCCTGAACGCCCGCTTTAGTAAGCTGCTCTATAACGTAGGCTGTAGTATCAACTGTATCTTTAGGTACACTGACAATAATCTTTTGTAAGGGCCTAGTAGGTAGTTCCTCTTTTTTCCAACCATTATTTTCATCACAATTGAAAATTACAATATGTTTCTTATGATCGGTTTCTCCAAAATTAGAAATATCCATACTACCAACATGAGCAATGTATGGGTTCGCTTTTTGCATGACCTGTGGTTTATGTACGTGCCCCATCCAAACATAGTCATATCCCGTAAACATATCCAAAGGACAAAATAATTCATTCGTCAAATCATCAATTTCATCTCCAACTGGAATTGATCCTTCTATAGCAAGATGCCCAACAAGCACCTTACGATAAGTAGCTGGAATGCCAGCTAGTTCGTAAACGAGGCTATCTCGAACTAATGATATTGCATCCGCATTAGAACTAACACTAAATGATTTTCTATCACGAAAGGGAACTAGTGTAAAAGCCGTAGTTCCTATAATGATGGTGTTGATATCTTTATAGACATGGATACCTTCTAAATCAACCTCGCTAATGATATCAAGAGGGGAGTTGTATACAAATCCATTACGCAGAATGTCATGGTTGCCCACAATGATGTGAACATTAACATCATAAGCTTGACATTTCTTTAGCCAAGAGATGAATAGTGTAATGAGCGCGGGAGCAGGACGAGGCTCTTCCCAAATATCTCCGGTTATAATAATATTATTAACACACTGATCAATAGCCTTATCTAATACATAATCTAATAATTTTATCTGATCATCTATTCTACTGTTTAGATTAGAGCCAATAGCAACTTTACCTTGTGAGGTGTTTTTCCCAATATGTGGATCTCCTAAAATAATTATTTTGTCCATATTATATCCTATCAATATGTCTAACTTTATTGATTCCATCCAACAAATGTGGAACGAATTTTAGTTTTCATAGTTTGTATTGGCTAATATATAGCTTTGATTGCTCAATAATTTTGCGTAGTGCACAATTATCTGGCTTAAATTTTAAATTGAGTTTGTCGAACAATTCGCATACCCCGTCAACATATACCCTCGCTTCATCGTCGGGATAAGTCTCATAAAATTCTCGAACAGCTTTCGAAAAATCTAACATAAGCTCCAGGCGTTCACCATAATCTTCGGATATTAGGTTATTATCGCCAACATCACCAAGTTCATTGGCAAACACCTCAATAATCTTATTTGCAGCCCGAATTAATTGTACACCTTCCATTGCAGCTATAAAATGAGTAGAATGTGCAAATGGGCCACCAATGTGACAGCCATGACAATAAAAACTATTGGTTTTATGATAATATTGAAATGAAGCCGTATTCTCACGACCACCTTTATGGGATTTAAAAGGACATTTTATAAAATATTGCCTTTCATTACAAGTAATCCTATATCTATCAAATATTCTTGATAGAGGGATGGTATCAGCTAAATCAATTACGTCTTTGTAAAAATCTTTTCCCGCATAAGCGTCTGTAGCACTTCCAGTTTCCCCTGATGACGAGCTATCGCTAATGGGTCTGGTTGAATTTGATATTGGGCACATAATTGCACATATTCTCCAAAGCATTCTTTTTCTTCAGAAATTAAAGATAATAATAATTCTTTGGGCGTCATAACCAAATTATTCACTACTTTTTTTACTGTCAAGTGCTTTGGCAATTTCTTTGTTTATTTGTGCGGGAAAAGATTCTATTTTTTTACTCAACACATCAATAGAGTATTCTGCTTGATTTATTCTATCACGTTGAGCTAAACAAGCTTTAAACAATAAAGTAATCAATGTTAATGAACCCATACTCTCTTGTTCATTAGAATCGTTATTAATTTCAGTAGCTAACTGTAACATGTTTTGCAACATTTCTTTTTCAGTTTCTATGTTAAACACATTACGATTTTGAGGTAAAGTTTTATCCATGAGAGTTTTATTAAACTGCATAAATAAATCTGCAGCCCTTCTTTTATAAGCTGAAGATTGTTCCTGAACTTCTTGAACCTTCTTCTCAAATTCTTGTTGAGTAGGAGGCTTTGGCTTTTTATCAAACATAGAAGGACTGCCTTCTACAGGCTTTAAACTAGATTTAGGTTTAAAATCTTTGGGTGTGTTATCAAATGCCATAAATCCTTATTTCTTTGAAACAAAGAGCGGCTGGGAAGCTCTTTTAACAACAATAAACCTATCTACCAATTCTACAACAAAACGAGGCGTAATAGCTGACTCTAAAGATGGTAGGGTAGCGCTTGAACGAATAGTTAAGAATAATTGATTAGGATCTACAGCATAAAAACTACAATGTTGTTCTACTGTTTGATTTGGCAAACCAAACATTTGAATTGGAAGATTTCTAATCTCACTCCACATTTGTTCAGCTATAGTTGGGACGGGGGCGACTGGTGTCGTTGCAACAACTGGAGTTACTACCGTAGTAACAGCTTCTTTTTTTGGAGAAGGCTTAGCTTTAACTACTTTTTGAGCTTTTACAGTTTTCTTAGATTTTTGAGTCATATTTCTCTCCATTTATGGTTTTATGGTTTCACGCTTACATATATCAGCATAAACGATCTTAAATGCGCTAGTTAAAACCAAACCATTAATTCTTTTTATTTCTTTACCGCTTTTTAAAACAATAACGGTGGGAATAGAATTAATCTCAAATCTTTTACACTGATTTTTAAATGCATCTACGTCTATTGCAAAAAAAGACATATCTTTATATTTCTCTTCCATTTTAGATATCATGGTTAAAAACTTTTTATGATAAGGCATCCAAGATGCATAAAAATATAAAGATTGCAATGGTAAATCCATTTGCACTTCTTTTTCTTGCGTAATAAAAAACATTAATTTTTCATATCTTTCTTTGGAATTTCCAATTTGGATATAAATTCTTCTAGATTTTTAGAGCTTGCAGCTTTCTCCATAACTACTTTAGTTACTCGCTCCGCTATTTCTTTGGTGGATGCTTGAAGTTCTTCTACCGAAAAAACACCTTTATCGATTAAAATTTTCTCCATGGCGGTAATGCGAAGCATTACATCAGCCATTAGCATATCAGTAGTAATATCTTGTTTATTATCTGGTTTCTTATCACTCATCTAGGCACTCCTGTCTTATCATCTATACCCAACAATATAGATTTCTAAACAGGCTCAGCTAAAATTATATTTTAGGACAGCGCACTAAACCACAAATTACTTGCCACAACACTTCTTATATTTACGATTTGATCCACAATGGCATTGTTCATTTGGTCCGACCTTACCCTTTTTAATTATGGTTACTGGTTTAATAAGTTTTCTATCCATAAATAAAGTAGAATTTAAATGATCTAATTCATGTTGACAAGCAACGGCCACAAAACCACTAGCTGTAAAACTATATGGTTCTACCAAATTTGATTTAATATAAACTTCTTGAAATCTCCAAGTGTCTTCAGAACGACCGGGAAAAGACAAACAACCTTCATCTGTAAAAATGGCTGGATCAAATCCAGCTTCTAATTTAGCGTTGACTAAATTAAGACTTATCTTTGGTAAACGTATAATGGCAATATCTTTAGCAATACCTATTTGGGGCGCTGCTAAACCAATACCATTTTTACCCAAATGATTGGCATAATCTAACTCTTTTTCTAGAGTTTCTATTAGAGAGCCTACCTCATCTAAAGTAACGGGTTCGCATTTTACACGTAATGCGGCTTCATCAAAAGTAATTATCATGATCTTATCTATATCTCGTTACTTTTTTCCACAACCACAACCACCTTTTTTAGACGAGATAGTTGGAACTTTTTTTAAACAAACGGAACATACCGTGTCTTTTGTTGAACATAATTCACAAATAGTGGCAATTGTTATCAACACATCTGACTGACAACGAAGGCAGGCCTTCTTGGTATATAAGAATGCTAATTTAGAACAGCTAGCACAAATCATTTATTATGATTTCTTTTTAAAAGTAATATCTTCTAAAATTTCAGAAGCCTCTGCATAAGCAGCTTTAGCCTCTCCAAACCACAAATAAGATCCAATGATTTCGCGCACTTGACGATAATCTTCAGCCGGATCACATTGATCTAAACAACCCAAACAAATCTTAAAACGAGTAACGTTAATTTTAGACAAGGCTACGCTTTGAAGATCTTCTGAATCAAATTCATTTGCGCAAACTATACAGTTACAAGATTTTCCCTGAGTCATGGTGCTACCTATATATCATGAAAAGTATATAGGTATTCCTAATTATTAACCTAAATAGGCGTCTAACTTTAGCAATAGATGCCGACTTAGATCAACATTTTTAACATCTTAGGAAGTCATCCCAATCAGAATTCCAGTGTTCTTGTGGATCTGCCACGTAGTAATTAGCGCTAAAAGAAGGATGTGTAGGCTTTCTTAATAGAAGCATACCGGCCTGTTCTGGCGTTTTATCAGCCTTCTTGTTATTACAAACTTGACAGCAAACCACACAGTTTGTGAATGAAGTAATACCTCTTTGAGCCCTAGGTAAAACGTGATCCACTGTAATTTGGGAGGCTGTTAACTTAACGCCACAATACTGACAGGTGTTTCTATCTCTTTTTACTAAAGCCTTTCGACTAAAGTTAGAATTGAAATAATTTCGTTTAACGTGGTTTTTCAATCTTAGAATAGAAGGGTGTTTAACTTTTCCATTGCCCCAGGTAATGATATCATCCCAACTGGAAATGACCTCAACCTTGTCCTTGAAAAGTAATTTAAAGGCTTTTCTCTCAGGGATAAAGCTTAAAACTTCGTACGACGAATTAAGTAAAAGGGTTTTCTTCGACATAATACCTATTAATCTCTGTTATTTTATAAACCAAATATCTTTATCGCAGCGCACGCATATTTTATGCATGCATCCTAATTTGTTAATATTGCATGGCCAATCAACATATGAATGTAAACCAATAAGACACAATATTTTCTTCATAATTTTAATCCGTTTCCATTAATGTTATAATTTATCTAACGCATCTCTAATGTCCAATTTATCTCCGACTTCATTGCCAAGACAACACCAACCTTTTCTCTCTCTTCTGGCAAATAGTTCAAGTTTAGCATTATTAGTTCCTGGAAACATCAATTCCAAAGAATCTTGTAAGTGCTCCGATTTAGCAGAATGTTTCAAATTCGGAGCAAAGCATACCGAACGTTGAGATTTGTTTTGCAATTTTTTATAGATTTTGTTATTAGTTGTGCCAATTAAACAGACTTCATGAGTCTGCCTAAATAAACGGCCCATGCCAAAAGCCAATAATGATTGTTTGTCTAATATATTAGAAGCTGTGATGAAAAACTTTTTTACATCTGAAAGTGGAAAATCCGTAAAGAAATTCTTTACAGAACCTTTTTTAGCATTCTTTTTCCATTCTGATGACAATTCTTTCAATAAAGAACTGAACATCTCTTTTTTAGTCTTCACCCAAATATAAGTTTGTTTGTGATTAAAACCCCAAGCCTTCATAGTATCGAGGCCCTCCTGTAGCAAGGAGCTTGGCACCCACAAACATAACACCGCCCCATCCTTCGTGCAATGGTCCTTTACTGGCAGCGCCTGAATATCAGAAATTGTCATGGTGGCGTAGTTGGCCAGTGCCCCACGCGGGACATCGGAATGTTGTAATTTATCAAAAAACGACCAGGGAGGATCGGCAACTACAATACTAAACTTATTTTTCATTATATATTACTTTCTTATAATCCAATAGGTCCTGAGCGATAATATACATATTATTATCGCTACCATTACAGGATTTTCTTCTTGCAAGCTTTTATATTTTGTTGTCATAATAAATATGACATGGTGGCTCAATAATAATTACAAAAATGCTTTTAGCCTAATGATTCTTAACATATGATCTTCTTCGTAAACTTTATCATAAAATAAATATACTGGAGTTTCCCATTCACTAGACATTAGTGCTACTTGCACTACGTCCCCTCCATGAGAATGGCTAGCCCAATATAAAGTTTCAAGAACTTTTCCATCAAAAATATTTTCTGAAATAGACATTATTTTATATCCACAATCTTCCCAAAACTTTTGAATATCAGGATTCATAATATTTGCCTTAAATTTTCGTTATCACTACACTAAATTTGTTGCCTTTAGAGTCTTCAATGATCAGTTCTTGATTATAATGTGTGGGTGGATGAGTTGTTATTGTCACTGCATCATCAACATTGTCCATCAATGATGAGCAAATAACTTCCACTAAATTGTCAATATCTGTATCACTCATAATATTCACCAAAATGCTTTGAGGTTATTTAATCTAGTTATATACTTATAAAACTGTTTTAATGTAAATTGTCCATTGCGAGTAATATACATATCACTTTCTTTAAACCAAAGAACTTCCGTACGATGAGCTTTGCTATTATAATAAATAATAGTATCTATACCAAGTTCTTCGTATTGAGACAAATACTTATTGATAATATTACGCTTATTTTTCATAAATCCTTACTTGGGTGGTCTAACAATAACCATTGGTAACTCTAATGGTGTAACACTTCCATCAACACTAATGTCTTGAATAGCTTCTAAAGCAGCTTTATTAGTTGCTGGTGTGGCTCCCTTTTTAATTACTACCCTATAGTTACCTACAGATAGGGGGGCCATCCATTTACCAGCAGCATTAGTTCTTGTTTTAACTACCTGACGGCCAGTTACTAAATCTGTAATTTCTACGTTGGCCAAGAAAACAGTTTTGTTATTTCCATCTACACAGCGTTGCATAGTAGGAATTTGTCCTTGTGGAGATTGTTGCTCTGGCCACTCTTCTTGATAAGCAGCTTCACTCATTGGGCTAATAGTTTGTTGTTGGACCTTAGATCCTTTGCTACTAACAGTTGGTGGAGTTGTAACGGTAGTAGATACTACTTGATCAATTTCGCGACCAGGAGGTGGCGCAGCAGCTACTTGACGAATTCCCTGTGGAGCGGTGGGGCGGGCACCTTGTGGAATAGAGGATGGTAATTGTACCGGAAACTTCTTCTCAGCCATTTGTTCTTGAGGAGAATTCTGTACCCTTTCAGTTGCATAGGTTTCAGGTCGTGAATTACGACGAAATCCTTGTGGACTATTATCTTGCGGTAATTTAGACTCAGCAGAAATAGGAATGGTTCTTTCCGGGTCACCAGCTGGCATTTGAGGAAAATTCATTGGCATTTGTGGCGGTGTAACCGTTTGAACTGTTTCCACTATAATTTTTGGTGGTCCCGCTTGCTGTTTATCTAAACGTCCAATAACATCATTTAATTTGTTAGATAATATTTTAATATTCAAATCTTGGGCCCTAATTATGTCTAGCATAATTTTTTGCACAGACTCTATTGTTAGTAATACATCACTTGTTTTTCTTGGTTCAGTCATAATACCTTTATTCTAAGAATAGACCAATTTTTACTTTGACTCTCTTAAGAATAATTATATCATCAATGGGGATAGGATTTCCTTCACAAAGATCATGTTCACCACATACCAAGGCTCTAGCTTGATCTTCAATCTCTTCTTTGGGGCCAGAACAAATGGCCACACCTGATACAATCAGGAGAAAAGCATCTGGTACCAAGTCATTTAAAATAGGATATAAATTTTCACCTTCTAGAGCGGAACCATATTCTCCGACATAATCAGGGGAATACATTTCACCTTGTTCTAGGCTGGAAGGAGGAAAAAATTTAGTTTCTTGAGTAAGTTCTTGAGTAATATCTTGGGCAAGAGTTCCATGTTGGAAACCTAAAGTAGAAAGAGCAATTTCATCATTATTATCAATCATAGGTTGATTGGAGTCAAATTCACTTAGATCATCTATTATATCTCCATCAACACTTGACCATGTATGCTCCATATTATTACCTACATTGGGAACTGGGCCGCGGCCCCTTCCAATGGGGGAAGCCGTTGCTTCAGCATAAGGCTGACGCACCGGCGCCCTCTTCAATCTTGGGTTGTCAGTACTAGGTTTAGCTATTTGAGTTCCGCTAGGTACGATAGCACTTTGATACTCGGCTGGCTCCTTGTCATGAATTTGATACTGCGGCACATATGGTTTATATGGCGTAGGTTTGTTCCTGCCAGGATTTTTTATAAGTTTTATTTTTCCATCGGTATCAGACATTGGGTTCCTAGATTGTTCTTAAGAAGCGTCTCGCTTGAATGTCCTTTGTTTGCGATTTTGAGCATGATCTGCATGCTTACAATCGCCTTTACTACAGAATTCAAGTTGTTTCCTTATGGATTCATTACGCTTTCTTCTACGTTTGTTAGATGGTTTCTCGTACGCTTGTTTCTCTTTATAAGTAGAGAGAACTCTTTCTTTCTGTACGAGGGCTCGAAAAGCTCTAAGAGCTTTGTCGAAATTGTTCCCGAACACTTTGACTTCGAGTGGTTGAGCTTGAATTGCGTCTCCTGGACCAATTCTGGGAACTGTGGCTAAGTTATCACCTCCCTTCGATGCCTTTTTAAAGTTATTTCTACCTTTTCTATTCTGATCTTTCATTCAATAAACACTATTAACCTTTTAAGTATTTGTCCATGTTAATTGCACCGTTATTCAAAAGATTTTTATCTTTGACTAATCTGCTAAGTGCATTTTCTACATCCTTTACAGTTGGGCTTTGGCGTTTGTGAGCCAAAGCTTCAAACATAGAGGAAATATAGAGTTCTTTTAAGTAAGCATAAGAAAATTCGTATTTTTCAGCATATTTGGAAATATCTCTACACTGTTTAGGTGTAATCAATTTGCCAAACCATCTCTTTAGATATATATAAGCCATTTCTGCAGTTGGTAGTGTAATTTCAAACTTTCTGTCAAATCTTGATGGTCTATCGGTAATATTAGACTTTAATTTTTTAACATCATTGGCTGTCGCAATAACTAACAACCCATTTTTGGCCGAAATTCCATCCATCAAATTAAGAAAAGAAGAAATGTCTACATTTTTTTCCAATAAAGAATCTAAATCTTCAAAGTAAAGAAGAGCTGGGCTCTGATCTTCGGCATAAGAAAATGCTTCACGTACCGCCTCATCATTAGCTCCAGCTGCAATAGTAACAGGTTTAAAGTTGTAATGAGAGATAATAGTACGGATAATAGAGGTTTTTCCGTTTCCTGGTTTGCCATACAATAAGATACCACGCTTCCAGGGAATTTTGTTTTCTAGATAGAAATCCTTAGAAGCTAGAAAATTTTCCACTAAGCTCTTAACTTCATCTTTTGTTTCTTGTGGAAGAAATAAATCTTCCCAAGTCTGATCTTTGGTGTAGGGAATATCTTCACCATCAATTACACGAATGTGTAAATTGCTACGATCTCTATCTTGTACCCAATCATCAAATTCATTTCGCAACTTAGTATAATTGACAAAATTCTTTTCAGAACAAATAACAAAGAAGCTTATCTCATCTTCATGTTGATTGCCCTTATGAAATAAGGCAAAATGCAGAAACTCTAATCCTCTTGCTTTAATTAGAAATGCTCCTTGAACAAAGAACTTTTCATAACTATGATCTGTTACCCAAGAAATAACAGAGTCTTTGTAAAGACATTCTACTGTTACATTGTGGGATTCGCAGAATTGCAAAAACTGACCATCAATGATGATACGGTTGTGAACAAACTTTTGAAGATTAGTTTTATCTTTCAGCGCGGACTTAAATTGTTTCTCTGCCCAATTCATAAGATCAATGAAGTTTGCCGGAGGCCTTACTTCATTAGTATCGATCTTGAAAACAGGATCTAAAGCCTTTAAACGTTCTAAAGTTAGATGTTCTTGTAGTTCCAAATCTTCTGGAGCCAAGTATTCTTCTGTATTAACTGTCATGTATTAATCACTCGTTCTTTCAATTAAGCAACGTTTTTGGTAACTATATTTATGGTATTTTTACAGCGGGGGTATCCAGAACATCCTAAAAATTTACTTCCGGTTTTAGCTACTGTTCTAGTAGACATCGGAGAGCCGCACTTGTTGCACAACGTTCCGCCATGTTTTAGATATGCCGTGTCTAATTCCTTTTTGAATTCTGGATAAAACTTTTTCAGCATATCGATATGATTTACTTTGCCGCTTTCAATTTCATCTAGCTGCTGTTCCATCTTAGCCGTATAATCATAATCCATAAAAGTGAAAAACTTATTTAACTCATCCGTAATTTGCTTACCCAAATCGGTCGCATGGAAAACTACGCCCTTCTTTTCCACATAGTTACGGGCAGTAATTTTGCTAAGAAGTTCTGCGTAAGTAGCGGGACGACCAATGTTTCTAGTATCTAATTCCTTAATAAGCTTTTCTTCAGAATATCTTGGAGGCGGCTGAGTTTGCTTCTTTTCCATTTTAACTGGAGATTTACCAATATGAGTTAAGATATCTCCTACTGCTAAGGTGGGGATATCAATTTTACTATCATCATTGATACCCATTATTTCTAAATATCCTTTGCTCTTCAGAGCTTTTCCAGAAGTTTTCACTTCTGCTGTTTTATCGCCAGTTACATGAGCAGTTACTTTTAGTGTATCATATACTGCTGGCATCATTTGACTTGCAACGAAATGTTTCCAAATTGCCTCATATACTATCTTTTCAGTCGGATCAATAATAGCATAATTGCTATTTGGTAATAAGGTTAAATCTGACGGCCTAATACACTCATGTGCATCTTGTGAAGCATCTTTATTCTTATAAGTGTTTGGCTTCTTAGGAAGAGAATGTTTGTTATCTGAAATCCATTGGCGAACTTCCGCTAAGGCTTCATCACCAACTCTTACCGAGTCAGTTCTAATATAGGTGCAATATCCAGATTCATACAAAACTTGAGCCGCCTTCATAGTTTGATCTGCGCTCAAACCGTGCTCTTTAGAACATACACGTTGTAATGTAGATGTAACTAAAGGAGCATGTGGTCCCTTGCTCTCTTCATCCGAAATAACTGATGAGACAGTGAACTGAGCATTCTTGGCAGCTAATTTAACACGCATAGCCTCAGCACTAGTGGCATCAACTGGACGACCAGAATATTTAGTGTCAAATCCAATCTTACCATCCTTAGTAAGATTTACGCCAATGGTCCAAAACTCTTCTGGAACGAATGCCTCAATCTCTCGCTCTCGGTCAATAACCATGCGGGTAACTACAGACTGAACACGGCCTGCTGATAACTTAGGTCCAAAGAAGTTCATCAAAAATGGTGATGCCATAAATCCTACCAAACGGTCTAAGATGCGGCGTACCTCTTGAGAGTGGAAGAGATTCAAATCTACATCTCTTGGAGACTTAACCGCTTTTTGAATTAAAGCTTTCTTAATTTCATTGAAAACAACTCGCTTGATAGGGATGCCTACATCAGCTAAACGTTGAGACAAATGCCAGGCAATGGCCTCGCCCTCACGATCAGGATCGCTTGCAATTAGGATTTGATCACAAATTTTAGCTGCATTAATTAGGGCGTCCAGTGTATTAACTTTATCTTGCATCAAAACATAATGAGGCCGAAATTCATTATCAATATCAACACCTAAACCAAAACGACCACCTTTGGCCAACTCGGTAATGTGACCCTTACTAGCCAATACTATATAATCTTTGCCGAGATAAGTCTGAATTTTCTCAGCCTTAGCAGGACTCTCTACGATAACTAACGTCTTCATTTATTACCAAGTCTTTCAATATTTTTGTATATCTTTATGGATACTCTTCATAGAAATATCAGTGGTTTTTTCGACGAACTACTAGTTGACCTCAAATGTCAACCAGATACTAGATCTTATATTATAGGTATTTATGGAAAATACAATACGGCCGAGTTCGACTTCTCACAAGATAGTGTCACTTTGCTGTTCAGTCAAGCCCGCGATAAACAAGATTTTTTAACCTACCAAAATTTAGGCGATTGGATTTTTTTCGCAAATACCGTTGCACCTCAACACCTTAAAAATGCTAGCAAAGATTATTATGATACCGTAGCTAGACTATCCTATTACTCTTGCTATAGACTTATTAAGTGTCAATGGAAACTTTTTGAAGAGTTAGCAGATGACTTTCTAAATTTAGAAGAACAGGTTAAACGCCGTTTACCAAAACTTAATAACCAAATTTCAGTGGGTACTTATATCGACCCTTTCGGTTTTTAATTTCTGGACGATCTTTAATTGATTTTTCATTAAAGACCCAAATAGTTTGTCCACATTCACAAGTTAAAAACTCATTAACATTATCCATTTCAGTAGTTGGAAAACCAACTGTTCTGTGAAAAACTGGAACATAGCTTTTATTTATGTGAAATTCAAAATATGAAATCTTCTTATAATAACGTGGATGACCTTTTAGATACCAGTCATAACACATACGACTTATCTGGGAACTACACAATTTGGAGAAACTCAAATTATCTTTGATATCTTTAAAAGCATAGGGTTTGAGACTAAAAAAATAATATTTCGGACGTTTACCGCAATATTTACAACACACCCTTTTAACAAAAGAATCTGAAATATTTACACTAGTTTTTTCTAATTTAAAAATTAAATCGTGATATATTGATTTTTTCATGAAATTGAAACTTTGGCACGTTCAACAATCTTCTTGCGAATCCTATTAACATATACCATGCCGCCCATCTGATAGTGCGGTGGAATTCGAAAATGTTCTACGGTCACTGGCGTTCCAACTTTAACGTCTTGCATACGAATTCTAGAAAAACTATAATCTTTCACATTCTTCGCCAGTGATAACTTAGTGTCGCGATGAATAACACTTAATAGTTTACCAATGTAATATGGTTTAGTATAGGCAGCCTTTCTACCGCCAATATAAAACTCTTTTGTTTCATTTTTAATAATTAGCTTGTCATTAACTATACTGTTAAAAACCGACTGACCATCAAATAAACTTAACTCTTCACTTAATAAACTATCTACTTTATAGATCTCTTTATTTTTAGTAAAAATGAATGGTAAAGACCCTTCTAACAACCTAATGAATTCTTGAAAAACTCTGTGCTGAAACCCCATATGATTATCTGTATCGTTAAACAGATAAGCTGACATTTCTACTGGAAACTTAGATAGTAAGTTTGAAAAGGCTTGATAAACACACTGTTTTTGTTTAACTGTGGAGTCAGAGCTTCCATAGGCTATACTGTTGTGTTGAGACTCAATAATATCCTGTAATACATTTATTTTATCTTGCAAATCTTCGGCAAACTCTAATTGTGCCAAAACATCATCTGACGATGATAGTTTGTCTTTTAAAGATAAACCATGCTCTTGAGGGGAATCCAAAATCAACTTTTCCGGATTGTATTTAGAAGTTGGATGATGCATCTTATGCAAATCTGATACTTGACCAGCAAAGAAACAGTCAAAATAGGGGCACAATATTGTAGATGAATTATCTAATGGTTGTGGAATAAATCTTTCGCAACCAGAGCAACGATACCCACCTTTATTATGACAAGCAAATGTTTTAAAGAAAAGTGCCTTTTGAGGATCTAATTCGTTTGCCTTTAGTTCTGATTTGCACTCATCACACTTAAACAATTTATCAAATGGAATTATAGAATAATCTTTATCCAAATATACGCAACCCGGACAAATATATTCGGTAATATGTTTAACGGGTGGCAATGCAGTTTTCTTACAAAAAGCATTAGCTATGTAAAACAAATAATCATTTAACTCATCCATTGGATAGTTATTATTAATAAACGTTACACACCCTGTTTTTAATTCTTCTTTTAACTCTTCTCTTAGAGCGCGTAAAGAAAGCTGATTATCATTCTTAAAATGAACTCTATGTAGAGTGGCAATGCTAACTTCTCTCTCTTTAAGAAAGGAGTTTACTAAATTATCAACATCCATTAAATTAAGCATTAATTATCCTAATAATTCACAAACCTCTACTGCGTTCGTATATGCCACTTGAAATCGCTCCATATGACGAAAATTATCACGAAGCAAAGCATCGCCAGACCCTAACAAATTTTCAGCCCCTACGGTATCTAGAATTACTTTAGAGTCTACATGGCTAGCTACTTTACAAGATAGGCGGGCTGGAAAATTAGCCTTGATGGCGCCATTTATAATATTGACAGATGGTCTCTGTGTAGCTAAAATAATAGAAATGCGAGCGGCTCGACATTTCTGAGCTAGACGGCAAAGCTTACTGAAAAATAAATCGTCTTTATCTTGCATGATAAGGTCTGCAAACTCATCCACCATAAAAAGTACATACGGAAATTCTTCAATAGACTCTCCCGCCCGCATCATTGTGTATCGTTGCTCCATAAGAGCAAGCAAAGAATCTAGAAATTTCATAGCACCATCATAAGAATAAGTTACATTAATATTTTCATTATTAATATCTTCATAAAGATGAAATTCTATGTTCTTGGGGTCTACTAAGAAAATGTAAGCATCATTATAGTTTAGCATATTACCCATGATATTATGAAGTAAAGTGCTTTTACCAGAACCAGTGGTGCCCGAAACAATCATATGTGGATTTTGTGATAAATCCATCCAAACTTTATCTCCATTAACCGCTTGCCCTAATAAACAAACAAGGCCACCTTCTGGTACGTTATCGTTGGTAAAGAAGTCGAATAGCTTAAGTGGCTCTTCACGTGGAAGCGCAAACTCTATACGAACTATTCCTTCTTCATGAAGAATCTTTACACTTGGTTTATTAGGCTTTTTCAAAGCTAAAGAAATTTCATCGCCATATTTCTGCAAGTCCCTTACCTTGGCTTGTGGATGTAACTTGACATCATAAAAAATATAGTTATCGACTTGATGTATATCTAGACAACTAGCTTTGATTTTGAATGAATTCAAAATGTGGTTGAACTGTTCAACATTATTCATGGTCCCTATAATATAATCTTAAAAATTGAGAAGGCAAGGGATATCAGAATTTTATAAAATGCCCCGTTTTTTGCGCAATTATCTTACCCAGCTCTTCATTTGAGGGCTTAACCAAACCGGCTGACTGACCAATCTTGATACTTACCGACTCCACTGTTCCATGCGGGAGCTCTATGACCAAATCGCTAGGACGATCACTGCCTATAACGCTAGTAGAATATGGCTCTCCATAGAAAATATCTGAAACCCTACCGGCGTAACAAAAAATAATGTCCAAAGGAGCCTTAGTATTCTTCATCCAAAACCTGTTAATTTTAGATGAGCTATAAACAAAAGACATAACTGGAGCTGGCGGGTCTACATACATTAGTCCCTGAGCTTGCTCTTCCTCTGAAATGGCGAGCAAACTAGAAAAAATATTGTCATGAATGTAGATATATCCTTTTTCCATTTAACCTTTAAAAGAAGGGCGTAGATTGTTCTTCTGGTTTTTCAGAATAATACAATGAACGCATCATAGTTCTAAGAGAAATCATTTCGCGATTAACTTGAGCGAGAGCGGCTGTTATCGCTACCTCATCGAATCCCTTTTCCAAAAGATCCATAACTGTATTCAAATCTTTTTTGATTTGAGAGATAAAATTATATACTTCAACTCTTGGCCCAGAAGTTGCTCCTGGTATAAGTTGATGTCTACTTTTTCCAATCCATCTTCCAAGTTGAGCTTCTACCACTTTTGGTTGAGCTGCTTTTTGAGTTAATTGCTTGGCAACATCTTTGAAAGATATACCATTAGTACCAAGTTCTTGATTAAGATTGGTAAGTGCTTTCCTATACACTTCATCTATATTAGATTTCATTATGCCATTAAATATATCTTTTTTAGGCAAAGATGTTAAAGTGTCGACTAGTGTAGTTAGTTCAGCAGTTGTTCCTTTGGGAGACTTTAAACGTGCTCCAAAATTAACAGTGTCTTTTATTAGGTTTTTAGCTCTCTCAAACTTAAGAAGAGGAACCTCATCAACTGGTGGAGATTCTTCTGGATCATGACCTTGCTCTCTTGCCTCTTCATTAGATTGTTCCTTTTGTTCCTCACTTCTTTCAGATCGTAAAGCAGGAGCCTCTATTATTCCACCGTCTTCTTTGGCAATCTCTGGCCTAATAGATTTATAGGTGGAAAAATATCTATTAACAGCGTTCCAATAATTCCAAACTAATGTCATTATCTTATGAGATGATAAGATACTAGATTTAGAAGACTTAACGATTTCCTTATGTAGTTTCTTAAGTTCTTTATAAGATT
>Ga0208357_1000521_pt1 | contig 31032 bp, 25 predicted proteins | sample NGESurdeep092012_6_FD_184487 | JGI IMG/M metagenome (GOLD analysis project Ga0208357, IMG submission 184487) | Arctic peat soil microbial communities from Barrow, Alaska - NGEE Surface sample F52-2 deep-092012 (SPAdes) | ecosystem: Environmental > Terrestrial > Soil > Wetlands > Peat ...
GATGGTGGCGGACAGCCGCGACTTGTTGACCATGCGCGCGTGCTGGTAGCGCGCGACGAAGTTACGGTCCTCGACCAACGCTTCGAGCTTGCGCAGGTGCGATGGGTCGTCGAGCACGCCTTCGCCAAGCGTGTCGGTGAGCAGCCGCGTCAACGCGCCGTTTGCCTCGAACAGCCAGCGGCGAAACGTGATCCCGTTGGTCTTGTTGACGATCCGCGTCGCCGTCGTCTCGGCGAGATCGTGGAACACCGTTTTGCGAAGCAAGTCGGTGTGCAACGCCGACACGCCATTGACCGACTTCGAGCCGATGAAGGCGAGGTGTGCCATGCGCACGCGCTTGTCGCCGTTCTCGTGGACCAGCGAAACCGCGGCGACGAAGTCCGGATCGATCAGGCCGCGCGAGGTCGTCTCCTGCAGATGCTTCCAATTGATCAGATAGATGATCTGCAAATGCCGGGGCAGCAGGCGGCCGATCAGGTCGATCGGCCAGGTTTCCAGCGCCTCGGGCAGCAGCGTGTGGTTGGTGTAATTCAAAGTCGACTTGGTGATGGCCCAGCCCTTCTCCCAGGAGCAGGCATGGTCGTCGACCAGGATGCGCATCAGTTCGGCCACCGCGATCGCCGGATGCGTATCGTTGAGCTGCACGGCCGCGTGCTCCGGCAGCGTCTCCAGCGTGCCGAATTCGGTGAGGTGCCGGCGGACGATGTCCTGAAGCGAAGCGGCCGTGAAAAAATATTCCTGCCGCAGCCTGAGCTCCTGGCCCTCGGGCGTCGCGTCGTTCGGATAGAGTACGCGCGAGATCGCTTCGGCTCGAGCGCGGGCCGCGACGGCGCCGACATAATCTCCCTTATTGAACGTGGAAAGTTGGATCGGCGAGGCGGTGCGCGCAGACCATAGACGCAACGCGTTCACGTGGCGGCCACGCCAGCCGGCGATCGGCGTATCGTAGGCGATCGCGTCGACGCGCTCGGCCGGATACCAGATCGCGCAAGGCGTTTCGGCGCTACCGCCGAGGTATTCGACGGCGCCGCCGAAGCCGATCGAATAGTGAGGATCGTTGCGCTTGAACTCCCAAGGGTTGCCGCGAGCGAGCCAATCCTCCGGTATTTCCTGCTGCCAGCCATCGTGCAGCCGCTGTTCGAACAGGCCGTTCTCGTAGCGGATGCCGTAGCCGTAGGCCGGGATGCCAAGCGCCGCCATGGAATCCATGAAGCAGGCGGCGAGCCGGCCAAGCCCGCCATTGCCGAGCGCCGCGTCCGGCTCGGCGGCGCGGATGCGCTCGAAATCGACGCCCAGACTCTCGAGCGCGCGTTGAACGGGCGCGACGAGCCGCAGGTTAGTCATGGTATCGAGCAGCAGGCGACCGATGAGGAATTCGATCGAAAGATAATAAACCCGTTTCTTCTTTTTGTTCTCCGCTTCCGCACGCGATTTCATCCATGCGTCGACGATGCGATCGCGTATGGCCAATGCGGTTGCATGGTACCAATCTGTATCGCTGGCGTTATCCGCCGTCTTGCCAAGCTCGTAGGTGAGCTTCGACTCGATTGCGTTACGCAACTCGGCTTCGTTGGCTTCGGCTGAAGTCTCTGGCGGCGGCTGTCTCAGACTCAATCGCGGCATGGGCATTTCAATGTTTTTGCGAGTTCGGCAGCGGACATCTCAGCTGGTTCCAATGCGCGAGCTCATATGTTCGCACCATGACTCGCGCGCCCGCTCTAGACAAACACCTGCCAGTGGAAAAGCCTCATATGCGTGGATAAAGGGCGGCGAAGGAACTTCGCGCCCATGTCTGACAATAGTGAGGCACACAGAGCCGTCCTTTCGCACCGCAATATGCGCCGACGTTCGGGGTGCAATGCGGTATCACACGCCAATCGCCTGTTTGATCCGCGTCGCGGTCAACGGCAGATCACGCAGGCGCACTCCCGTGGCATCGGCAACGGCGTTGGCGATTGCGGCAGCGGTTGGACCCTGGCCGGCCTCACCAGTGCCGAGGAATTTTTCGCCAGGGCGGTCGATGATGTAGACGACAATGCTGCGCGGCGCCTGCGTCAGGCGCAGGATCGGATAGGTCGACCAATCGCGGCTGGTGATGTCCGCGCGGTCGAACGTGACCGCCTCGTAGAGCGTCCAACTCGCGGACTGCACGATAGCGCCTTCGATCTGGTTACGGATGCCGTCAGGGTTGACAGCCAAGCCACTGTCGACCGCCGCGACGATGCGGCCGAGGCGCACCTCGCCGCTCTCGCGGTCGACCGTGAGTTCGACGGCGACGCCGCAATACGCAGCGAGGTTCTTGTAGCGCGCGAAGGCAAAGCCGCGGCCTTCGCCGCGCGGACGTTGACCGGTGCTCTTGCTCCAGCCGAATTCCTGCGCCGCTTTTGTGATCACGTCGCGCGCGCGAGAGTCGTCAAGATGCTTCAGCCGGAATTCGACCGGATCGGCTTTCGCCGCGGCCGCGAGTTCGTCCATGAAACTCTCGACGGAGAAAACGTTGTGATAGGCGCCGAGCGCGCGCAGCGCCGAAACGCGTAGCGGCATCTGCGGGACGAAATGATCGACCACCCGCTCGTTCGGAATGGTGTAGATTGGAATCGCGTTGCGATCGCCGCCGCCTTCCGGCATCGGGATCTCTTTCGGCGCCGGCGGCTGGAACGGCTTCGCCAAATATTGCGCCGCCAAGAGATTGCCCGCGGGTCCGCCCGGCCGCGTCGAATGTGTATTGCTCCACACTTCGTAATTCCAGGCGACGATCTTGCCGTTGCTGTCGAGCGCGCCCGACACGTTCGAGGCCATCGCCGGTCCGAACGGCTCCCAGCCGTGCTCCTGCTCGCGCATCCATTGCAGGCGGATAGGCCGGCCGGGAACGGCGCGCGCGACCAATGCGGCGTCGGCCGCCGCATCGTCGGCAGCGTTATGGCCGTAACAGCCCGAGCCCTCGACATGAATACAGTGCACCTGCTCCGGTTTCACTTGCAGCATGTCGGCGAGCGAGGCGCGCAAAGGGTAAACGCCTTGTGAATGCGTCCACACGGTCAGCTTGTCGGCCTGATAGAGCGCCACCGCACAGGACGGTCCGATCGAGCCGTGCGAGAGATAGGGGCGCGTGTAAGTCGCGCGCAGGAAATGTGCGCCCTGCTGGGCGGGGTTTCCCTTATTGGCGATCACCTGATCCTGGGTTGGCAGCCGGGTGAGAAATTGATGAATGGTGGCTTCGTCGGGCAGCGCCGCAACCTTGCGCCACTGCGCGATGGAGGCGAGCACGTTCATCGCCTCGATCGCCTGAAACTCGCCTTGCGCGGCGACGGCGAGGAAATTGCCGTCGCGCACGACCTTGATGACGCCGGGCAGCTTCTCGACCGCGGCGATATTCGCGGCGACGAGCTCGGCACCGTAGTTCGGCGGCCGCACGACGCGGGCGTGCAGCATGCCCTCGGGCCGCAAGTCCTGAACGTACATCGGCGCACCGGTGACCTTGCCCGGGATGTCGACGCGCCGCACAGGCTTTCCGATAACTGTGAAGGTCTTCGGATCTTTCAGCGGCGATTGCGGCTGCGCGGTTCGATGCAGCTCCTGGCCGGTGACGAGCTCCTTGTAGGCGACGCTGCGGCCGTCATTGGCGACGACGGCGCCGCTTTTGGCGTGCATCTGATCCCGCGCCAGGTTGAGACGCGTGGCAGCGAGTTCGATGAGGATGCCGCGGACCTGGGCCGCCGCGTTGAGGATGGCCGTGCCCGAATCCTGCATTGAATGGCTGCCGGCGGTGTAGCCCTCATTGGCCGTGCGTTCGGTGTCGGCCGTGATCAGCGTAATCGCCGCGGGATCGACGTCGAGCTCTTCGGCGGCGCATTGAATCAACGCGGTCTTGATGCCCTGTCCAAGCTCGGACTTACCGGTGAAGACGGTGACGGCGCCGTCGCCGCCGATCGCGATCCAAGCGTCAAGATAGGGCGCCTTGTCGAGGCTGCCGGGTAGCTTCGGTCGCGGCGGAACGGGGCCTTGCGCGAACGATGCCGCCGGCTCAAGCGCGAAGCTGACGATGAGGGCGCCGCCGGTCGCCAGGAACATCCGGCGAGTCGGAGAGGGTAGAGGGGCGTTCATTTCTGCGCCTCCCGGAGCGGTCCTTGCAATTCGACCGTCATCAGTTTGGCGGCGCGATGCACCGCGCGCAAAATACGCATTTGCGTGCCGCAGCGGCAGAGATTGGGCTCCAGCGCCTCGCGGATTTGCGTGTCGCTCGGCGCGGCGTTCTTCTCGAGCAGCGCCTGGGCCCGCATCATCATGCCGGGAATACAGTACCCGCACTGCGCCGCCTGCTCCTCGATAAAGGCCCGCTGCACCGGGCCTGGCTTGTCGACGGTGCCGAGGTCTTCGACGGTGCGGATGTAGCGGCCCTCGAGCGCGGCAATCGGTGTCACGCACGAGAACACGGGATTATGATCGACCAGCACTGTGCACGCGCCGCATTGGCCGAGACCGCAACCGAATTTTGCGGCGTTAAGGGCAAGATCGTTGCGCAGCACGTAAAGCAAAGGCGTGCGCGGATCGGCATTGACCTCGTGCTGCTTGCCGTTGACGTTGAGGACGGTCATGGCGCCTCCGTTGTCGGCGTCTGTTTGCGCCGGACGTCCGCCAGCGCGGCCGCGACGTTCGCCCAGGCCGGCCCGCGGCTGTAATGCGTGCGCACGTAATCGACGAGCGCGAAGAGTTGCGGATCGGTCAGGGCGCCGGAAAAGCCCGGCATGATCGGGCCACGCCGGCCGGGCGGGGGATGGATGCCGTTCAGCACGATGCGCAGCAGGTTGTCCGGACGGGATGCGTTCACCGGCGTACTGAGCGCGAGCGCGACCGGCCGCGATACCGGGAGGCCGCCACCGGAACGGTGGCAGGTCGCGCAAGCGCCTGCGAACAACGTGCCGCCGGGCGAAGCGCCGTTCGCCGGCGCAGCACCGGTCGTTGCGCGGGACAGTTCGTTCACCGTGAGTGCGCGCTGCTGCGCGAAGGCGAGCGCGGCATCGGTCTGGCGCTGCCGGCCGGCGGTATCGCGCGGACCTGCGAAGGCGGCGATGTAGGTCGCGATAGCGCGCACGTCCGCGTTCGGTGCCTTGCTCAGGTTTGTCGAGACCAGCTGCATTGGGCCGGCGGCGAAGCCGTGCTGATCGGTGAACCCATATTTGAGATAGGCGAAGAGCTGATCGGCAGTCCACGGCACCGGCGCCGGCGATGTGGCATTGAGCGGCGGAGCGTTCCAGTTTTCGCCTTCACCTCCGGCGAAGCGTTGGTGCTTCTCCTCCGCGCCGAGCTTGTTGCGCGGCGTGTGGCAGGCGCCGCAGTGACCGAGCCCTTCGACGAGGTAGGCGCCGCGATTCCAATCGGCGCTCTGCGACGGATCGCTGCGGTAAGGGCCCTTGTCCAGAAACAAGAGCTGCCACGACGCGGCGAAGATGCGCGAGTTGAGCGGGAAGGCGAGCTGCGGCGTCCGGTTCGTCCGCATCGCCGGATCGCGTGTCATCAGAAAGGCATAGAGCGCCGAGATGTCGCCGTCGGTGAGCTTGGTGAAATGGTCATACGGAAAGGCCGGGTAAAGGTGCGTGCCGTCGCGCGCGACACCCTCGCGCATGGCGCGGCGGAACGCTTCCTCGGACCAGGTGCCGATCCCGGTATCGCGGTCGGGGGTGATGTTGGGGCCGTAGATGATGCCGAACGGCGTCTCGACCGGAAATCCGCCGGCATAGGACTTGCCGCCGGACGTCGTGTGGCAGCCGGCGCAGTCGCCGATGGCGGCTAGTTGCGCGCCCTTGGCGACAATTCCGGGATCAAAGGAGTGCGCGCTGGCGGTACTCGGGGGCAGCTCGCCGCGCCACTGCCATGCGACAAGCGCGCCGATTGCAATGGCGACCGCCAGCGCCAAGCCGAGCAGGATGCGTCCGAACATTCAGGCGTCACTCCGATGCGGCTTGCCGCGAGGATATCCGAGTTCCCGGGGTGGAACGCAAACGGCAATGTTCGGCCGATGTTCCGTCAGCGCAAGCCATCGCGGCCGCTTTCATCTGGGAGTCAGGCCAGAAGCTTCTCCAGGCGGATCGGAAGCTGGCGCACGCGGATGCCGGTCGCGTGGTAGACGGCGTTTGCCACCGCCGCCGCCGTGCCGACATTGCCCAGTTCGCCCAGGCCTTTGATGCCGGCGGGATTGACCGTGGTGTCGCGCTCCGGGACGAGGATGACCTCGAGCTCCTGGATGTCGGCATTCACCGGGATCAGATAGTCGGCCAGGTTGTCGTTGACGTAGCGGGCGTTGCGCTCGTCAATCTCGGTCGCCTCGTGCAGAGCCGAGGAGATGCCCCAGATCATACCGCCCATGAGCTGGCTCCGGGCGGTGCGCGTGTTCATGATGCGGCCGGCGGCGAAGGCGCCGACGATGCGGGGCACACGGATCTCGCGCGTGAGCCTGTGCACGCGCACCTCGACGAACTCGGCGCCGAGCGCATACATCAGTTTCTCACCCTTCGAGCCGCCGCCGAGATAGGGCTTGCCGTGGTAGAGCTTCGCCATCGCGTCGGGCTTGGCGCCGGGCGGCAGATATTCCGCGTATTCCTCGATCGCGCCGACGCCAAGGCGCTTGAAGCCCTCCTCGAGATTGCGGCTTGTGCCGGTATTGCTGCCGGTGGTGGCGTTCGGCGGCGATAGCTTGGCGAGGATGGCCTCGCACGCCTTCATGACCACGTTGCAGCAGCTCGCGGTCGTATTCGAACCACCCGCCACCGGCGCCGGCGGGAAGGCGCTGTCGCCGAGCTCGACCGCGACATGCGACAGCGGTACGCCCAATTGCTCCGCCGCCATCTGCCCGATGACGGTATAGGCGCCGGTGCCGAGATCGTGCGCGGCGATCTGCACGCGCACGTGGCCGTCAGCTTCGAGGCGCACGCGCACGGCCGCTGCGCCGACATGGGTCGGATAGATGGCACTGGCGCAGCCCCAGCCGACGAGCCAATCGCCGTCGCGCATCGCGCCGGGCTTCGCCTCACGCTTCGACCAGCCGAATTTCTCCCCGGCTTGATCGTAGCATTTCATCAGCGAACGCGACGACCACTCTTTGCCGGTCGTGTCGCGCATCGAATCGTTCTTCCGGCGCAGTTCGATCGGGTCCATGCCGAGTTTGACCGCGAGTTCGTCCATCGCGCTTTCGAGCGCGTAGATGTAGGGCACCACTGGCGGCGAACGCATGAAGCCCGGCGTGTTGCGGTCGGCGTGCACGAGCGTCACGTGTGTCTTCAGCGTGCCGTAATTATAGACGCGGCCGGAGTCCTCGACGCCGGCGACGGTGTATGGGTCTGGCCGTGACGTGATTTCGAAGCCCTCGTGGCTGAAGCCCTTGATTGAGCCGTCGCGGTCGGCGCCGAAGCGAATCTTGTGCCGCGTCTCGGCCCTGTAAGTTTGGATGCTGAAGGCTTGGTCGCGCGTGGCGACCAGCTTGACCGGGCGATTGAGTATCTTCGCCGCGTAGGCGACGAAGCCGGTGCGCGGCGAGAACTGGGCCTTCGAGCCGAACGCACCGCCGACATAGGGGCTGACGATCCGTACCTGATCGCCGGAGATGCCTAGCTTCTGGGCGACGCTGGCCTTCTGGCCATAGACGAACTGACTTGGCTCGTAGATCGTCAGTTCGTCACCGCGCCATTCTGCGGTGGTGGTGAACAGCTCGATCGGATTGTGATGCTGCGTCGGCGTGCCGTATTCGGCCTCGAGCTTGACCTCGGCGGCCGCGAGCGCCGCCTCGGCATCGCCCGCTTGCGGCAGGTCCTTGGCAAGCGGGTTCACCTTGCTCGCATCCTCCTGGCTTACGCCGGCCGAGCCGAAAGTCGCGCTCGGCTTCTCGGCCTGGTAGTCGACCTTGACCAGCGACGCGGCTTCCTGCGCTGCCTCGTAAGTGTCGGCGACGGCCATGGCGACGATCTGCCCGTCGTGGAAGATACGCGGGCCCATCGCCTGCATCGATTGGGTGGCGCCGAGGCCCCCGGCCGCGAACGGGACTTCCTTGAGGTCCTTGGTGCTCTCGTGCGTGAACACCTCCAGCACGCCTGGCACGGCCTTGGCGGCGCGAAGATCGATACTGGTGATGCGGCCCTTCGAGATCGCGCTCGTCACGAGGAAGGCGTAGGCCGGATCGTTCACTCCGAAGTCGGAACCATATCGGGCTTCGCCGGTGACCTTGGCGCGGCCGTCGAGCCGCGGCTCCGGGCGGCCCATATTGTCGAGCGGGGCGGGGGCGGCGCGATTCATGTCGGCAGCTCCGATGTTCAAAGGGTCACTTCTGCGGTCTCGCGCAGCGCGCGCACCAGAGTGCGTTTGCCGAGTTCGACCTTGAAAGCGTTCTCGCGGCGCGGCGCCGCGCCGGCGAAGGCTTTCTCGGCGGCAGCGTTGAGCGTCTCGTCGTTGAGCTCTTGGCCGCGTAGCGCCGCTTCGGCCTCGCGTGCCCGCCAAGGTACCGTCGCGACGCCGCCGAGCGCGATACGAGCCTGCCGCACCTTGTTGTCGGCCAAATCGAGCGCGACCGCGGCGGAGGCGAGCGCAAACTCGTAGGACTCGCGATCGCGCACCTTGACGAAGCGCGAGCGGCGCGCCCATGGCGAGGGCGGCACAACGAAAGCAGTGATCAGGTCGCCCGGCCGCAATGTGGTTTCGATGTGCGGGCTGTCGGCCGGGCGCTTATGCAACTCGGCGAATGGAAATGTGCGGGAGCCGGACGGGCCGGCGACATCGACGATCGCGTCGAGCGCGATCAGCGCTTGCGCGAAATCGCCCGGATAAGTCGCGATGCAATGGTCGGAAACGCCCAGCACCGCGTGCTGCCGGTTGACTCCGTCCATCGCCGCGCAGCCTGCGCCCGGGGACCGCTTGTTACAGGCGGCGTAGGACATGTCGCGGAAATACGTGCAGCGCGTCCGCTGCAAAACGTTGCCGCCCAGCGTTGCCATGTTGCGCAACTGGGGGCTCGCGGCCAATTGCAGCGATTGAGCGATCACGGGGAAATGTTCGGCGACCTCCGGGTGTTCGGCAGCGGCCGACATCTTCACCAGCGCGCCGAGCCATAGGCCGCGCGGGCTGTATTCGATGTCTCCCGAGGGTGTTCGCTCAAGCGCATTGATATCGGTGACGAGTTCCGGCTGCATCACGTCAAGACGCATCAGGTCGATGAGCGTCGTTCCTCCCGCGAGATACTGGCTCCGCGCACGGACCGACGGCGCGTCGTATTGCGATTCAGCCAATTGATGGGTTTCGAACGCACTTTGCGCCGAAGTGGCGCGCGCATAGACGAAGGGGCGCATGGCTCAGATCTCCTTCATCTTCGGCTTGGCGTCGTTGATGGCGTCGACGATGTTCGGATAGCAGGCGCAGCGGCAGAGATTGCCGCTCATGTATTCGCGGATCTCCGCGTCCGAGTTGGCATGGCCTTCGTTGATGCAGGCAACCGCCGACATGATCTGTCCCGGCGTGCAATAGCCGCACTGGAAGGCGTCGTGATCGATGAAGGCCTGCTGCATCGGATGCAGCGTGTCGTCGGCGCCGGTGAGACCCTCGACCGTGGTGACCTCGCGGCCCTGCGCCATCGCCGCCAAAGTGAGGCAGGAGAGCACGCGTTTGCCGTCCATCAGGACCGTGCAGGCGCCGCACTGGCCGTGATCGCAGCCCTTCTTGGTGCCGGTCAGCCCGATGTGCTCGCGCAGCGCGTCAAGCAGACTGGTGCGCACGTCGAGAGCCAGCCGGCGATCCTGTCCGTTGACCGTCAGCGTAAGCGCGAGCGGCTGGCGCGGAGCGACACGCGTTAGTTCGGGCGCTGTCTCGCCGCGGGCCTTGTCGAGGAGAGTGAATGTCATGGTGGAGGCCATGGTGGTGGTAAGAAAGTTCCGGCGGTTGAAGCCAGACGCTTCGCGGATTCATCTTGATGAAGAATTGGGCATCAGGACCCCCTGACGGTCGTCGCGCGTCCGTTGCACCGCGCTGGATAACGCTACCGAAAGCAAGTCTCGGCGCGGATGCCGGTTCCAGGCCGCAAGGTGATATTTGAGTGGCAACGAGCGGCGGAATGTGGCGCTCGCGCCGCAGTTTCAGTCCCGATGTCCGAATCGCGGAACGAGCGGTAGCCGCTGTTGCGGATAGGTGCCGTGCTCGCGGGTGCCCACCTGGGCTTGCTTCGGGGCGAGCGTCGTGGCGCTGCCGTTCCAATTGCGGGTCAGGTAGTCGCCGAATGATAACGAGAAAAGAAAGATCACCCAGAACACCCCCGCCGCCGCTGTCAGCCGAATCAGCGCGCGCGAACGATCGAGATGCATGAAAAAAATGAGGACGAGCGCAGCCTTTGCGGCGGCGACCGAGTAATTGATGATGCCGTTGAAGATGCCGAGCGGAATGTAGGCGGAGCCGACGGTGATCCCCAGCAGCACCAGCAAGGCAAGCCATATCAGCGATGGCTTCAGCCACAGCCGCCACGTGCTTTGGCTCGCGTCACTCATGCGCGCCCCACCAGATAAATCATCGGCAATAAGATGATCCAGATGGTGTCGACGAGGTGCCAATAGAGTGCCGCGCCTTCGAAGGTGCTGGCCTTCACCAGCAGGGTGCCGCGCTTAAGGCGCACCGCGATCGTCGAGACGATGCCGATACCGACCGACAGGTGGACGGCGTGGACGCCTGTGGCGATCCAGTAGAACGCCCAGAATAATTGGGTCGTCGCCGGATGCAGCGGGAAGCCCGGCCCCGGCCACAGTCCCTTGTCGAGATCGGAATGGTATTCGAAGCCCTTCATCACCAGAAAGGCGAGCCCGAACGCGACCGTCGCAGCGAGGCAGCGAATCGTCATGCGTCGAAAGCCGTGGTCGGATGCGTGCACCGCCATCGCCATCGTCAGGCTGCTGGTCAACAGGATCGCGGTGTTGGTGCCGCCGTAGAACACCTCGGTCTCGCGCGAGGCGATCTTGAAGGCCTCTGCGTCGAGATGGCGATAGATGGTGTAGGCGAGGAGCAGTCCGCTGAAGAACAGAACCTCACTGGCGATGAAAACCCACATGCCGAACGACACGGCCATTTTCTGCCGCTCGAAACTCGGCCAGGGCTCGTGCACGACAGGGGAGACTTCACTCATCACATGGCCCCCTGCTGGGTCTCCGGCTTCCGGTCCTCCGCTTCAGGAGCCTGGCGGTCAGGGTGATAGCGGTATGGCGGCGCCTTCACATGTGGCAATTCGGCGAAATTGTGCTTGGGCGGCGGCGACGCGGTCTGCCATTCGAGCCCGGTCGCGGCCCAGGGATTGTCGCCCGCCTTCTTGCCGTAGAAAAGCGACCAGGTGAGATAGATGAGCGGCAAGGTATAGGCCACGAACAATACCAATGCGCCGACCGACGACATGACGTGCCAGATCTGAAACTCCGGCGGATAGACGTGGTAGCGCCGCGGCATGCCAGCATAGCCCATGATGAATTGCGGCATGAACGTCGTGTTGAAGCCGAGAAACATGACGATCGCCGCGAAGCGCGCCCAGGCCTCCGAGTAGAGGCGGCCGGTGATTTTCGGCCACCAGAAGTGCAGGCCCGCGAAGAAGGCCGAAACGCTGCCGCCGACCATGATGTAATGAAAGTGGGCGACGACGAAATAAGTGTCGGTGACGTGCACGTCGATCGGCACAGAGGCGAGGAACAGGCCGGTCAGCCCGCCGATGGTGAACAGGCCGAGGAAGCCGAGTGCGTAGAGCATCGGCGCCTCGAAGGTGATCTGGCCGCGAAAGAGCGTGGCCGTCCAGTTGAACACCTTGATGGCGGACGGCACCGCGACGATGAATGAGAGGAACGAGAAGACGAAATTGGCGTATTGCGACTGGCCGGAGACGAACATGTGGTGGCCCCACACGAAGAAACCGATCACCGCGATCGACATCATCGCGTAAACCATCATGGCGTAGCCGAACACGCGCCGCCGCGCGAAGCAGGCGAATATTTCGGACACGACCCCCATCGCCGGCAAGACCATGATGTAGACGGCCGGGTGGCTGTAGAACCAGAACAGATGCTGGAAGAGGATCGGGTCGCCGCCGTTCGCGGGATTGAAGATCGGCATGCCGAGCCAGCGCTCGGCGATGATCAGCAGCAGCGACATCGCCAATACCGGCGTCGCCAGGACCATCACGACGCTGGTCGCGTAAATCGCCCACACGAAGAGCGGGAGGCGGAACCAGGTCATGCCGGGTGCGCGCAGCATGTGCACGGTGGTGATGAAATTGACGCCGGTGGCGATGGACGAGAAGCCGACGATGAACACGCCGGCCGCCGCGGCGATGACGTCGCCGTTCGAGAACATCGTCGAGAACGGCGTGTAGAATGTCCAGCCGGTGTCAACGCCGCCGGCGACGATGCTGACAACTGCAAAGCAGGCCCCGACGATGAAGATGTACCAGGAGAGCAGGTTGATCTTCGGAAAGGCGACGTCCTTGGCGCCGATCATCATCGGCAGCAGGAAGTTGCCCAACGTCGCGGGGATGGACGGCACCAGGAAGAACCAGACCATGACGATGCCGTGCAACGTGAACAGCCGGTTGTAGGCATCGTCGGTCAGAAAATCGCCGTTCGGCGACATGAGCTCGATGCGCACCAGACCCACGGCGATGCCGCCGATGAAGAAGAAAAAGGTGATGGCGAGCGCGTAGAGTATGCCGATGCGCTTGTGGTCCGTCGAGGTGAGCCAGGAGCCAAGCGTGTGGCCGGCTTGCAGGTAGTTCTGCTCCTTGTCCTGGTGACGTACATAAACGAGGGCCGCGTCGCTCATGGCCGTTCCCTCTTGCTTGCTAACGATTTCAGGTAGGCGATCAGCTTGACCATGTCGCCGTCGCCGACAATGCCGCGGAAGCTCGGCATGATCGGATCGAAGCCAGCAACCACGTCCTTCTGCGGCAGCAAGATGGAATCGCGCAGATACGCTTCGTCGGCGACGATCGATCGGCCGTCGGAGAGCTGCACTTTGTGTCCGTAAACGTTGTTCAAGTCCGGCGCGTGCACGCTTGATTGCGGCGCATGGCAGCCGGAGCAGCCGAGCGAGCGGAATAGCTTCTCGCCGTCGGCGGCAAGGTCTTCGGCGCCAGGCTGCGCCGCGCTCCAGCGTGCATAGTCGGCCGCCGTCATCAGAACGAGCCGGCCGGTCATGCGCGAATGCTCGGTGCCGCAGAACTCGGAGCAAAGCAGGTGGTAGACGCCGGGCTTGTCGGCGGTGAACCACAGATAGGTGTAGCGGCCGGGCAGCACGTCCTGCTTCAGCCGCAGCGCCGGCAAGAACAGACTGTGGATGACGTCCTGCGAGGTCATGATCAGCCGAACCGGCCGGCCGACCGGCGCGTGCAGCTCATCGATTTCGCGTACCCCGTTTGGCTGCTGAACCTTCCACATCCATTGTTTTGCTAAGACGTGGATTTCGAGCGCGTGGCCGGGTGGGACGACATTTTTCAGCTGATCGACCGCCGCCCACCAGAACAGGAAGACGAAGACGATCGCGGTCGCCGAGGTCCAGCCGAGCTCGATCTCGTTGGTGATCGCCCCCGGCAACATGCCTCGTTTGGCCTTGGAGCCGCGGCGGTAGCGGATCGAGAAGCCGACGATGACGATGAAGATCGCCAAGACGATCAGTCCTGAGATCGCAGTCAGCATGAAGAAGAACCGGTCCCATTCGCCGGCATAGGCGGAGGCGGTTGCGGGGAAGGCGCCGGTCATGCCGCCCTTCCGTGCCGCTTGTAGAGCGTCATGCCGCCGATGCCGGCGACGATCGCAAGCACCGTCAGAACGCCGCCAATGTTCAGCAGCCTGGCGATGGAAGCGGTATAGATGCCGCGCGCCGGATCGAAGCCGTAACAGAGCAGGTGGATCTGATCGACGATGCCGCCGATTGCGCCTTTTCCGGCATCGACCAGCGCGAGGCGCAGATCGCCGCCGCCGAGTCCCAGTCCGGAGAGGACGCGCGCCACATGGCCATCGCCACTCAGGATATAGGCCGCGGCCGGATGCGCGAACTGGTCGTTCTGCGCGTCATAGGCAAAGCGATAGCCCGCCGCTTGGGTCATTGCGCGCACGGCGTCCGCGTTACCGCTGAGCATGACTGTCGCACCGGCAAGCGGCGTGTCCTTGCCGACGTGGCTCGCTTTGAAAGCGACGCCGGCAGCAAAGCCGTCCTTCGGATCGATACCGACGACGACGAGATGATAATCGCGGCCCGGGCTCAGCCCGCTCTTCTCCAGGCCGCTTGCGGCGAAGGCGAGGATCGGCCCGCAGAGCGTCCGGCAGGTATAGTCGGCAAACACCAGCACGGCCGGCTTGCCGCCAAGCGCGTCACGAAGCGTGCGCGGTGTGCCGTGCTCGTCGGCGAAACGCGTATCGAGCGGCAGTTGCGCATTCGCCTTGGGCTCGGCGGCGATACGATCGAGCGCGGCGCGGCTGAAATCGGCATAGGCGACGCCAACACCCGCGATCAGCAACAGCGCGGCGAGCAGGATCTGCCTCATTGCCCGCTCCGTTGCGGCGCAATTTCGACAGGCGCGTAGCCCTTTGCACCCTTCGCCGCGATCATGCGCATCGCTTCGCCGATCGGGATCGCGATCACGCCCTTGTCGCGATCGACCCAGCGATAGCCTTGCAGGCGCGCGCGTTGCTCTGCTTCGACCCGGCGCAACTGGTCGGCTTCGTCCTGGATCAATTGCGGCGAGGGGAACGCTTTCGGCACGATGGCGCTCTGCTCGGGCACCACAGCGTTGTAGAATAAGAGGACCGTGCCGAAGGTCACCGCGAGCAGCAGCAGCACGGCGCCGGCAATGCCGAGCAGGAGCTTCGGGTTGGTCGAATCAGGCTCGAGCTGATCGGGAAGAACGCGGTCAGCGGCCATGGAGCGTTCTCCATCGCCGTAACGGCGCCCGCGCCCAGGGCATGGCGAGGAATGCGACGAATAATGCTCCGATCACGATCAAAGCCAACGCGGCGGCGCCCAGCGCCAAAACGTCGAACGCGGGCGCGACCAGATAAACGTCGTATAGAGCGATGCCGGCGAGGGTCATGAGGCCGATGACGCGCAATGCGCGTGGGCTCGCCCGCCAGCGGCCGAGGAACAGTGAGAAGATCGGCGCGACGGAGCCAAAGATGAAGGCGAGGCCTGCGATAAGGGTCCACGGCCAATGCGTCCGTTCGACGAACCAGAAGATTCGGGTCGGCACGTCGCCGTACCAGGTGACGAGTACCGCCATGAAATTGATATAGGTGATGCCGAGTAACGCCGCGAGCAACAGGCCGCCGATGTCGGCGAAGGCGGGATCGTTATCGTCGCGGGCGACGACCATCGCCCACGCCAGCGCGGAGGCGAGCTGGACAAAAGCGAGCGTCGCCCCGAACGAGGTCGAGACGAAATTCGGCTCGAGCGACAACACCCAATCATAGCCAAGGACGCAGATCATGAGGCCATAGAAGATGAGGCCGACGCCCGCGACGATCGGCGCGGCAGGTCCGCTGAGACGCGGCAGCAGAAAGGCAAGCGCGGTCCATGCCGCAAAGGCGATCGCGGTGCGACCGATAAAGAACGGCGCGTTGAGATACCACGCGGCAACGTCCGCATGCGCGCGGCCGTGGCCGAAGACCCACGGATAGAATGTCGGCAACGCGGCCAGCACCGGGACCACGAGCAGAGCCATCAGCGGAATGGCCGTCGCGGCGGTGAGGAACTCCGGCGCGAAACGATAGCCCCAGCGGCCGCCGGTAAGGGCATGGATCATTAGCGCGAGCAGACTGCCGAGCGGAATGCCGCTCCAGAATAGAAAGGAGACGAGCCAGCCTCCGGCTGCAGCCTTCGGCGCGAACACGAGAAAGATGCCCATACCGATGAGCCCGGCGATACCGACGAGAAGCGGCGCCGTCGGCGTGAGCGTGGCGCGGCGCCAGACCCGTCTGACGGTTCGACGCGCGCTCATTGCAGATGCTCCTTGGCATCGGGAACGTTGGCGAGGCTGGCGCGGCGCGAGAGCTGAAGCGCGCGGATATAGGCGACGATCGCCCAGCGATCGCGCGGCGATACGCGCGTCGCATAGGAGTACATGACCCCGTAGCCATGCGTAATGGTGTCGTAGAAGGTCGAGGCCGGCGCCTTGAGCAGCGCCTCGCTGTGATAGGACGGCGGCTTCGGAAAGCCATGACGAACGATGATGCCGTCGGCATCGCCGGAAAGGCCGTGGCATGGCGAGCAATATATACTATAGCGCTCGCGTCCGCGCGCGACCAGCGCGTCAGTCACCGGCGGCGGGTTGGCGGCAACCTCGTCCCGCGCGGCGTCGCCCTGCGCCACGACGCCCTCAGGCAACGGACGCGCGGACGAGCCGTCCGCCCACAGCGTCGAGGCCGAGTCGGCCTTGAATTTCGGCTGCACGCGCATGTCGAAGTCGCAGCCGCCCAGAAGCAGCACAAGCGTCACGGCGATGAGGGGAGCCGCTCTCACCATTCGAGCTCCCATACGGTGTCGGCGCCGGCCTGCTTCAGCCAGGCGACCGCGGTGCGCTTGTCGTTTTCGGCCTGCGGCGCGTGCAGTGCCAGCATGAAGTGGTCTTGCGTCACACGCTCGAAGCCGTTGATGTCGAACAGCGGGTGATGAAGGCGCGGCAGCCCGCATTTGACGAGCAGGCCGATGAAACCGGTCAGCGCCGCGCCGAAAATGCCGACCGCGAAGGGGAACAGCATGAAGGCCGGCCACGAGTGTAACGGTCGGCCGCCGCTGTCGATTGGAAAGTTGTAGACCGCGCTCCAGAATTCGGTGCCGTAAGCGAGCGCAGCAACGGTCATGCCGCCGATGAACATCCACAGCCGTAGCCGGGTCGAGGTCTCGCCGAGCAACTCCGGCATGCCTTCGAGCGGGAAGGGCGAGAAGGCGTCGGCGAGAGGATAGCCGGCGGCTTTCGCCCAATGCGACGCCTTGACCAACACGCCCGCGTCCCGGAAATCGGCGACCAGCATCGCGCTCATTGCTTGGCCTCCGTCGACAAAAGCCGCCGCGTCTCGTGCATGGATACGACCGGCACGACGCGACAGAAGACGAGATAGAGGAACGCGAAGAAGCCGAGGGAGCCGAACAGGAGCAGGAAGTCCCAGATCGTCGGCGAAAACACCCGCCACATGCCAACGGCGTAGCTGTGCGATAATGTGTTGAGCACGATCAGCAGGCGCTCGAGCCACATGCCGACGTTGATCAGAATGCCGATGATGACCACGGCGGCGATGTTGCGGCGGACGGACGGAAACCAGAACAGATGCGCGATGGCGCAGTTGAAGAACAGCATGCACCAGTAAAGCACTCGGTAGTCGCCGGTGAACTCGAACGCGACGAGTCGCCGCTCGGCGGCTTCGCCGCCGTACCAGGCACTGAACCACTCGGTGGCGTAGGAGAGTGCCATAATCACCGAGGCAGCGAGCAGGATCTTGGCCATCACCTCGAAATGCTCGACCGTGATTAGCGCCTGCATGCGCAGTCCCCAACGAACCGCTGCGGAGAGCAGAATCACCGTGGTGAAGCCTGAATACATCGCGCCAACCACGAAATAAGGAGGGAAGATCGTCTCCGACCACCCGGGCATCAGGCTTGCTGCGAAGTCGAGTCCGACAACGCTGTGCAGCGAAATGACGAGCGGCACGCCGAGACAGGCCATGGTCGTGTGATAGACGTGGAGCGTGTGCCAGTGCCGCGCCGAGCCGCGCCAGCCGAGCGCAAAGATGCCGAACAAAGCGCGGGCGACGGGCGACTTCGCGCGGTCGCGCAAGGTGGCGAGATCGGGCACGAGACCGATGTACCAGAACAGAAGTGAGAACAGGAGATAGCTGCTGATCGCCCAGAAATCCCAGATCAGCGCACTGCGCCACTGCGGCCAGATGGACATCGTGTTCGGGTAGGGCGCCAGCCAGTAGAAATAGAGCGGCCGGCCCAGATGCAGGATCGGAAAAATGCCGGCGATCGCCGCTGCGAAGAGCGTCATCGCCTCGGCGAGACGGTTGATCGAGGCGCGCCAGTGCTGCCGCAACAGAAGCAGCATCGAGGAAATGAGCGTGCCGGCATTGCCGATCCCGATCCACCAGACGTAGTTGGCGATCGGAAAGCCCCAGACAACAGTAGTGTTGTTGCCGAAGATGCCGATGCCTTTGTCGAACAGCCACAGGATCGTCACGAGCATCACGACCGTCAGTGCCAGGCTGATGACGACGGAGATCCACCAGGCACGCCAGCTCCAGCGATCCCGGTCGATGAGCGGCGCCGAAACGATATCGTTGACCGCTTCGAGAGAGCGGCCGGAGGCTTGCGTCCAGCGTTCCGCTTCCCGAGTGATGTCGGCCGCCGTGCTCATGCGTCGTCGCCGCCCATGCCGGGATTGGGGTTCGAGAGTCGCGCGAGATAGGTCGTACGCGGCCGGGTGCCGAGATGCCCGAGCATCGCGTAGTGATGCGGCTCGTGCCGCAACGCGTTGACCTTGCTGTCCTTGACGTTGAGATCGCCAAAGGAGATCGCCCGCGTCGGGCAGGCCGATTGGCAGGCGGTGACGACGCCGCCGTCGGGGATCGGCGTATCGGTTTTCTCGGATTCACGCCGCGCCCGGCTGATGCGCTGGACGCAGTAGGTGCATTTCTCCATGACGCCGCGGCCGCGCACGGTGACATCGGGATTGTATTGCGCCTCGACGCTCGCGCCGCCGAGATCGGCGTAGGCCTGATCGTGCGAATAGGCGAACCAGTTGAAGCGGCGGACCTTGTAGGGACAGTTCGACTGGCAGAAGCGCGTGCCGATGCAGCGATTGTAGACCTGCGCATTGAGACCCTCGCTGTCGTGCACCGAGGCTGCGACGGGGCACACCGGTTCGCAGGGCGCGTGTTCGCAATGCATGCAGGGCACCGGCTGGAAGCCCGGCGGTCGGTCTTCCTCGTGCACGAAATAGGTGTCGACTCGCAGCCAGTGCATGATGCGGCCCATGCCCACTTCCTCGGGGCCGACCACGGGCACGTTGTTCTCTGACTGACAGGCGACGATGCAGGCGTTGCAGCCGATACAGACGGACGTGTCGATCACCATGGCCCATTGATGGCCGTCCATGTTCTGCCGCGGTAATAGCGAGGGCAGGTCCTCACCGCGATCCTGCGAACTGGAAGTGCCGCGCGGCAGGGTCTCGATCGGGAGCGTCCTCAGGATGTCCTTGTCGTCGGCATCGAGTTTGAAGTGATGCTGCGTGCTCAACAGCGGCCGATGCGCGCCGGTTTTCTCGATGCCAATGCCTTCGATCTGCCAGGAGTCTGTCGTGCCTCGCAGCGGATAGACATCGAAGCCGACCTCGCTGCCGATCGCGCCGGCATGCCGGCGGCCGCAGCCGAGCGTCGCGGCGACGACGCCGGCCGGCTGGCCGTGGTCGATCTTGACCGGCGCCTCGACAGTGACTCCGCCATGCATCAGCCTGACGATGTCGCCATCGTGAAGGTCGTGTGTCGCGGCGTCGGACATAGCGATCTTGAGCGAGTTGCCCCAGACTTCGTGAGTCAGCGGCCGCGGGCATTCCTGAAGCCAGGCATTGTCTGCGAAACGGCCGTCCCAGAGCGACGGATCGGGCGCGAGCACGAGCGTGAGCGCGGGCATGCCTTTCGCCGGCACGACTTTAGGGAGCTTCGGCGTCGGCGGCGACATAGCCTTCTCGGCAGTGTCGGGAACGATGCCGTCGTGCAGCCATCGCTTCCAGTTTGGTTCGAAATCGCCCGCATGTGTCTGCCAGGTCTCGCGCACCAGCCGGTAAGGGTCGGCGGACAAATCGCCCGTGAGGAGGCCGATCAAGTGATGCGCGGTGCGCGTATCATAGAGCGGCTGGATCAGTGGCTGTACGATGCTGGCAGTGCCGTCGATGGCGCGCAGGTCGCCCCACGCCTCGAGTGAGTGCGACATCGGCAACCGCCACTGACAGCGCTGCGCGGTCTCATTATCGCCGAGGCCGATGTGGGCGCTGAATGGCGCCTTTTCGATCAGCGCTCCCAGCTTGATGTCGCCAGGCGCGGCATAGACGGGGTTGCTGTCCATAACGATGAGCGTCTCGGCGCGCCCTGCATCGAGATCGGCGGCCAACTCCTGCAGCGATTTTTTGTGGCCCTTGTCGTTGATGTCGACGGGCTGGATGTATTCGACGGGCGCAGCGAGTTGCGCATTGATCCAGTGGCAGAGTGCGTGCACCTCGGCCGGCTGCGTGTCTCCGGCGAGAACGAGCGCGCGGCCTTTGTTCGCCAGGAGGTCCTTCGCCGCGGCCTCGATGAAATGTTGCGCGCGGTCGGGCAAGAATCCGATTTCGACCTGCGCACCGAGCGCACGAGCGACATGGAGCGCGGCATTGCGCATCAGCGCAGGCGCCAGCGCCAACCGCTCGTCGGCATTGGCGCCGGTCAGCCGCCACATCGATTCGACCGCGTAGACACGCAAAAACTGCTCCGGCGGCAATTGCGACTGCCGCACTTTTGCGAACGCGGCGGCGTTACGCACTTGCTGGGGTCCGGGTCCGAGCGGATCGGCGTCGAGCGTCAGCACGACCTTGGCGCGATCGAGATGCGGCACCGCGGTGAGCGGATCGCCGAAGGCCATCGCGGCCCCGGCCCGCGACGCGTCGTCGTCGATGGGCTCGTAACGGAGCCAGCGCGCTTCGGGAAAGACATCGGCCAATGCCTTGAGCTGCCGGATCAGGGTCGGCGAGGTGATGCGCCCGGAGACGATGCGCAGGCCGGAGCCGTGACGCGCCTTCTCCTTCACGAGTTGCGCCTCCAGCGCACTTTCGAAGACGCTCCACGCGGCAATATCGTCGCCATGCCGGACCGCTTGCGCGCGGTCCGGGAAATAGAGCGACATGATCTCGGCCTGCGCGAAGATGTCGATCGCCCCGAGGCTCGAAGGATGGCGTGGATTGCCTTCGAGCCGCGTCGGCCGCCCTTCGTAGGACGTGGCGAGCACGCCCTGCGCATAGCCGGAGAGCGCGACCGCGGTGGCGAACTGGAGCGGCACGCCCGGAGTCATGCCTTCCGGCATGGTGACGTAGGGGACAATCTCCTCATGCGGCGGGCCGCAGGAGGAGAGCGCGAAGGCCATGCCGCCGGCGAGCAGCGTCAGCGCGCGTCGCCGGTCGAGTTCGAGCCGGCCGGTATCATGCAGCGGGATGGACTGGCGCTCGTTCATCGGTGGCACACCGTGCAGTCGGTCAGATGCTTGGTATCGATGTGATAGGCGGCCATCAGGGCTTGGCCTGACTTCTCGGCGTCCGGTGGCGGCCGCCACGTCATGCTGAAGATTTCCGACTGCGGCCGCAGGTTCGGCGCCGGGTCGCGATGACACGACAGGCACCACGACATGGTCAGCGGTGCCGTCTGCTGCATCAACGGCATCTCATCGACCTGGCCATGGCAGGTCTTGCAGCCGACCCCGTTGGCGACGTGCACTGAGTGGTCGAAATAGACGTAATCCGGCAGGCGGTGCACGCGATTCCAGCGGATCGGAGTGCCGCTCGCCAGGCTCTTGCGCACCGGCGCCAGCATCTGCGCGTTTGTGTAAAGCTGCGAGTGGCAAGTCATGCAGGTGTGGGTCGGCGGCACGGAGGCGTTCGCCGAGTGCTCGACCGCAGCGTGACAGTAGCGGCAGTCGAGACCGAGTCCGCCGACGTGATGCTGATGGCTGAAGGGGACCGGCTGTTGGATCACGACGTTCTGCCCGGTGACGTAAGGCGACCACATCACGGCATAGGCGCCTGCGATCGCCGCCACCGGCACAATCAGGATCGCCAACATCGCGACGCGCAGGACCGTGTCGGCGTAGGGCCGGAAGATCTGCGCCATCGCCGTTGCGCCCCCGCGAGGAATTGTGAACGCCCCGGCGATCAAGTCGGTGCGCGCTAACAAAGTTCCATTGGCGGCGGGCCGCGGAACGGAGTGATATCCGGCCTGTTATCCGTCATGAGGCGGCAAGCGCCTCGACTCCGCGACATTCCGTCCGCAAGCCCCAGCAATCACGCCGTGCCCCGATAGGTGAAGCCATGAACGTCTCCGATTTCTTCTGGAAACGCATGTCCGAATGGGGCATCCGCCGCATCTTCGGGTATCCGGGAGACGGCATTATTGGCTTGATGGGCGGTCTCGCACGCGCCGGCGACAAGTTCGAATTCATCCAGGCGCGGCATGAGGAGCTGGCGGCGTTCATGGCCTGCGCGCACGCCAAGTTCACCGGCGAGCTCGGCGTGTGCCTCGCGACCTCCGGTCCGGGCGCGATTCATCTCCTGAACGGGCTTTACGACGCGCGGCTCGATCACCAGCCGGTCTTGGCCATTGTCGGCCAGCAGGCGCGCACCGCGCTCGGCGGCCAATTCCAGCAGGAGGTCGACCTCCATACGTTATTCAAGGACGTCGCCGGCGACTATGTCGAGATGGCGACCGAACCGGCGCAGGTACGGCACATCATCGACCGCGCCGTGCGTATCGCCATCGCCGAACGCGCGGTCACCTGTATCATTATGCCGAACGATCTCCAGGAGATGCCGGCGGTCGAAAAACCGCCTCGCGCCCATGGCATGATTCATTCCGGGTTGGGCTATAGCGCGCCGCGTGTGATTCCGACCGACGCCGATCTGCGCAAAGCCGCCGACGCGCTCAACGCCGGCAAGAAAGTCGCGATGCTGGTCGGCGCCGGCGCGTTGCAGGCAACCGACGAGGTGATCGAGGTTGCCGATTTGCTCGGCGCGGGTATCGCCAAGGCATTGCTCGGCAAGGCGGCCGTCCCCGACGATCTGCCTTACGTCACCGGGTCGATCGGCCTGCTCGGCACGCGGCCGAGCTACGACATGATGGTCGACTGCGACACGCTGCTGATGGTCGGCTCCGGCTTTCCATATTCCGAATTCCTGCCCGAGGAGGGCCAGGCGCGCGGCGTGCAGATCGACATCGCCCCGAAGATGCTCAGCATCCGCTATCCGATGGAGGTCAACCTCGTCGGCGACAGCGCCACGACACTGCGCGCGCTGGTGCCGCTGCTCAAGCGCAAGACGGACCGCTCCTGGCGCGAGACGATCGAGAAGAACGTCAAGGAATGGTGGAAGACGCTCGACGCCATCGCCCATCAGTCTGGCGAGCCGATCAATCCGCAGCGCGTGTTCTGGGAGCTGTCGCCAAAGATTCCCGACCGCTGCATCCTGACCAGCGACTCCGGTTCCGCAGCCAACTGGTACGCGCGCGACCTGAAGATCCGCCGGGGCATGATGGCCTCGCTGTCGGGCGGCCTCGCGACGATGGGGCCGGGCGTGCCTTACGCCATCGGCGCTAAATTCGCGCATCCCGACCGGCCGGTGATCGCGCTGGTCGGTGACGGCGCGATGCAGATGAACGGCATGAACGGCCTCATCACCATTGCGAAATACTGGGAGCGATGGTCCGACCCGCGGCTGATCGTGCTCGTGCTGAACAACCAGGACCTCAACCAGGTGACCTGGGAGATGCGTGCGATGGCGGGCGACCCGAAGTTCGAAGCGTCGCAGGACCTGCCGAACATCGCCTATGCGCGCTACGCCGAGCTCGTCGGCCTCAAGGGCATTTATTGCGACGATCCGGAGAAGATCGCCGCCGGCTGGGACGAGGCGCTCGCCTCGCGCAAACCCGTTGTGTTCGAGGTCAAGACCGATCCGGACATCCCGCCGTTGCCGCCGCACATTACGCTGAAACAAGCCAAGGCCTTTACCTCGACCCTGTGGCAGGGCGACCCGAACGAGGCTGGCATCATCCGCAAGTCCATCAAGGAGTTCGCGGCAGAACTGCTGCCGCATTGAGCGGAAGCGGAGAGGTCAAGCAGCAAACCTCTCCGCATCCTTCTCCTTGAATACGAGGCCATGCCCGAAACGCGCCAAATCCGGCGCGATCCGGCCGTCTTTCGGAACGGCTGCGCCGTCGAACAGCATGTGTTCGATACGAACATGGTCATGAAACCATTCGAGATGACGCAGGCGCGGCGCCGCGCACGCCACATGCAGGTGCAACGACGGTGCGCAATGGCCTGAGAGGTCGATGTGGTGCGCATCGGCGAGCGCGACGATCTGAAGGAAGCCGGTGACGCCGCCGCAGCGGCTGACGTCGGCCTGCAAAACATCGACGGCCCCGGCGCTCAGCATGTTGCGGTAATAGTCGGTCTCGTAGCCGTATTCGCCGGCGGCGATGTCCATGCAGGCCGGCGCTCGCTCGCGGATCAGCCGCAAGCCTTCCAGATCGTCAGACGAGACCGGCTCCTCGAACCAGCCGACATTATAGGCAGCGAACGCTTCGGCATTCGCCAAGGCCTGCTTGACCGTGTAGGCGCCGTTGGCATCGATGAACAATGTCGCGTGTTCGCCGATCGCAACCTTCGCTTTGCCCGCGCGCGTCGGGTCGTCTTCCGGATTGGCGCCGATCTTCATCTTCACCCAACGGCATCCATCGCGTTCGACCCAGCCGGTGAGCTGCTCCTTCAATTCATCGATCGTGTAGTTTGTGAATCCCCCACTGCCGTAGATCGGCACGTCGTTGCGGACGCGACCGAGCAACTGACACAACGGCAAATTGAGCAGCTTGGCTTTCAAATCCCATAAGGCCGTGTCGACCGCCGAAATTGCGGTCGCCGCCAATCCCTGACGCCCCATGTTGCGCACCGCGTGCTGCATCGCGGCGTAAGCCACCGGCGGATCTAGCGCATCGATGCCGCTCACGACCTCGTTCAGCTTTCCGGCGATGAGTGCCACGATCGCACCGTGCGTATAGGTGTAGCCAATGCCGGTCTGGCCGCCGCCTTTGACATGCGCGACGATCAATGTCGTCGAATCCCAAGCGAACGTGCCGTCGGCTTCAGGCTTGTCGGTCGGTATGGTGTAGGCGCGCGCGGTGACCTTCGTGATCGGAGCCTGGGTCCGCGGCATGGCTCACAACTCTCCCCGCTTGCCCATCGCGGCGATGCGATCGCCGATGCGGCAGGCGAGCGCATAAATCGTCAGCGACGGATTGACGCCGCCGGACGTCGGAAACAGCGAGCCGTCGCAGATCCACAGGTTCGGAATGTCCCAGGTGCGCCCGTCGGCATTGGTCACGCTGTCGCTCGGGTTGGTGCCCATGCGGCAGCCGCCCATCAGATGCGCCGTGCTGGAGGTCTCCGTCATGTCGCTCGCGCCCGCGGCTTCGAGCATCTGGCGCATGAAACGGAGCGAATGATTGTAAAGCCGCTTGTCGTTGTCCGAATATGAGTAAGTAACGTGCGGAATCGGGATACCGAGCTCATCGGTCTCATCCGACAGTTCGACGCGGTTCTCCTCGCGCGCGTCGGATTCGCCGACGATCTTCAGCCCCGCCATGTGATTGTAGAGCGCCATGCGCTGGCGCAGTTCCATGCCGAACATGCCAGTGTCCGCGACCAGCGACTTGGCGTGGTCGATCGGCAGCGGCCCCTGGCTCATGAAGGCGTAGCCGCCATGGAAGTCCTTGCCTTTGTCTTCGTAATTCCAGTGCTCGCACACCGCCATGGACGGCGGGCCTTTGTACCAGCGGATCTCGTCCTGCATCACGCCCCAGACGGCGTGATTGGAATGCACCATGAAATATTTTCCGACGAGACCGTTCGAATTGGCAAGGCCGTCGGGATGTTTGGCGCAAGCCGAGTGCAGGAGCAGGCGCGGCGTCTCGATCGCGTAGCCGGCGACGACCACATTGCGCGCGCGCTGCCGGTGCCATTGTCCGTCGCGATGATAGACGACGCCGGTGCAGAGCCCGTCGCTGCCGGTTTCGATCTGACCGACCATCGACAGGTCGCGGATTTCCGCGCCCGCTTCGATCGCGCGCGGGATCCAGGTATTCAGCGCGCTCTGCTTGGCGTTGGTCGAGCAGCCGCTTTTGCAGAAGCCGCGATAGACGCAAGGCGGCGCCTTGCCGCGCGGCGCCGACAACGTCGCAAGCGGCGTCGCCGCCCATTTGACGCCGAGCGCCTCCGCGCCCTTCGCCAGCACGAGGCCGGCGGCATTGACTTCATGCTCGCGATAAGGATAGCGGCCGCGCGGCGGGCCCCACGGATAATGTACTGGGCCGGATACCTTCAGCGCTTCCTCGGCCTCGTCGTAGTAGTGCCACATCTCGCGCCAATCGATAGGCCAGTCGCGGCCGTAGCCGAGCTTGCTCTGCGCCGCGAACCATTCGGGACGCCAACGCAGCACCACCATCTGGAAATGCACGGTCGAGCCGCCCACCGCCCGGCCGGAATTGTTGCTGCCGAACTCGACCGGATCGTCGCCGCCGCTGATGCGCTCGCCGAGCCAATAGAGCTTGTTCTGCTCCGTCTCATCCGAAGCAAAGTCCGACAGCGGTCGCCAAAAGGCGCCGGCGTCCATCGCAACGACGCTGAAGCCGGCCTCGGCGAGCTTCGCCGAGAGCGTCGCGCCGCCCGCGCCGGTGCCGACGATGACGAAGTCGACCTCTTCGTCCTCGCGGTATTGCCGCATCGGAATCCAGGAGTCGTGGGAGAAGACGTCGGGGGCGCGGCCGCTGGTGGCTCGGGGGGCGGGGGTCGTCATTTGAAGGCCGCCGCGCGCACGAGCGTGGCGTCGCCATCCGCGGCTTCCCAGGAGTCGTGACGATTGGGCTGCAGCCGGACATAGCCGCGCGGGGACGCGGGGCCGCCGAAACCGATCTCGCTCCATGCGGCCGGCTGGGCGTAATACACTTCGACAATCAGCCGCAGCAATTCCTGACGCATGAACATCTTGGCCGGCAGGCGCGGACCCCAGGCGGGGGAATTCGTGTTACCGTCATTCATCGCCTTGAGCATCAGGTCCTGCTCGGCTTGGTCGAGCACGTGAAAGGCGCGGCCGAAGCGATGCTGCGCCTCGGCCTCGATCGCATCGACACCGCGGCGCCAGCACTCCTGCAGCGGCGGCATCGGCTCGAAGCGGGTGCCGCTGCCCTGATTGTCGTGCAAGCGCGCGTCGATCCAGGGCAGGATCGGCACTTTGTCGGCGCCGCGCTCCGGCTGCGGCATGACCCGGTCGCACACCGCTTCCATCGTCGCCCATTGCGTCTCGGTGAAGAAACGGCGCGGCGGCACGTCGGTGAGGCGCTGGTCGATGACCTCGCGCGTCTGCTCGTTCCAGGACGGCGTGTCCCATTTCGCCAGCACGTCGTAGCCGGGATAGGGGTTGCGGAAGGGCCGCTCAGTCATGGCGCGTCTCCGCGCCGCGCAACAGGCCGAGCACGCCGAGGCCGGCGAGTGCGAGGCCGGTGAAGCTCGGCGGGGCCGGCAAAGGCGGCCCGGCGAACAGATTCTGCGACCAGTTCTTCCAGCCGCCCATGCTGCGCGAGACGCCATAAGCGTGGAAGCCCGCGCCGGCGATGCCGATCGCACTCGTCAAGCGCAGAAGCTGGCGGGCGAGGCCGATCTTGGTGGCACCCGGCGCCATGCCGGCAAACGCGAGCGCGCCGGCCGCCGCCGGCACCACCGCCACCGGCACATACATGAACGGATTCTGGAAGGCGCCGCGGAAGTGCAGCACCCAGACTTCCGTGGCCGTGACCATCAAGCTTGCCGAGACGGTCCAGGCAAGGCCGACGGCGACCTGGCGCTGGATGCGCGGCGAGGCGTAACGCGCGCGCGGCAATCGCCCGGCGGTCAGCCCCAGCACACCCGCGAGCGCCAAGGCGCCGGGCGCGGCGAAAGGCGCGGCGTAGAACAGGTTCTGCCAGGACGGGCCGCCGGGACGCTTGGCGATGTTGTAAAAATGAAAGCCTAAGCCCGTCACGCCGACCGCGAGCGCCGTGCCGAACACGGCGGTTGAGACGCTCTTCGGCGCGCGGCCCGACAGCGCCGTCGCCATCGTCGCCGCGGCTGCAAGCGGCGCAATCACCATCGCGCGGTTGTTGTAATTGCCGCGGAAATGCTCCATCGCGCTGTCGGCGACGACGCTTGCCGCCAGCATCGCCGCGCCGCGATTGAGGCCGCGCGCGCACACCTTGTACGCGTCCGGCCGGTGGCGCGGCAGCGGCGCGCGCTTGCGCCGCATCAGCAATCCGGCGAGCCCAAAGCCGAGGAGGCCGGCGCCGGCCGCGAGCAGCGCCTTGTTCGACAGCGGCGGCCCGGTCCGCTCGCGATAAAGAACGCCGCCCGTCGGCCGTTCGATCAGCGCCACGCTGCCACCTGTGATGAAATTGCCGCTCCCGCGGGCTAACGGACGGGGCCTCCTGTGTGTTCCCTTACGTTTCGTTGAGACGCGCGGCCGATGAGAAACCCGACGCCCACAGCCGCCGCCGCGCCGGCGATGACGACGCCGAGCCGTGCGCGATCCGCCTCCATCACGGCTGCCCACGTCTTCGCGCCCTTGCCGAACGAGCCATGCGTGCGGTGATAGCGGTGCACCGGCGTATAGAGATTGTCCGGCCGCGCCGGCGAAATGGCCTGCCTGGTCTGCTGTCCCGCGACCGCGGTGCGCGCGAGCCAGCCGGCGATCGCCCGCGGCATCACCGCGGTGCCGAGGATCAATTCGGCGACGGTGCGGCTGACCCAGTATTCCGCCTTGCCCTCGCGCGCGGCGCGCAGGATGGCGCGCGCCGGCACTTCCGGCTCGAACACCGGCGCCACCGGCTGCGGATGGTCCGCGATATGCGCGCGCGCCCAGTCGAATTGCGGCGTGTTGATGCCGGGAAGCTGCACCATCGACACGCGCACGCGGCTCTTGTCGTGCTCGAGCTCGGTGCGCAGCGACTGCGTGAAGCCGCGAATGGCGAACTTGGCGGCGCAATAGGCCGATTGCAGCGGAATGCCGCGATAGGCGAGCGCCGAGCCGACCTGCACGATGGTGCCGCCGTTGCGCGCGCGCATGTATTTCAGCGCCGCCAAAGTGCCGTGCACGAAGCCGAGATAGGTGACTTCGGTGACGCGGCGAAACTCGTCCGGCGACATGTCCGCCACCGGCGAGAACACCGTGACCATCGCCGCGTTGACCCAGACGTCGATCGGGCCGAGCCTGCGCTCGAAATGTGCGGCGGCGGCGAACACCGCGTCGGCGTCGGCGACGTCGCAAGCGTGGACCGCGACCGGCGCGCCGATCTTCATCAATTCGGCTTTGGTCTCCTCGAGCGCCTCTTCCTCGCGCGCGATGAGGCCGAGGAACGCGCCTTCACGCGCGAAGGCTTCCGCGGTGGCGCGGCCGACGCCGGCGGAGGCGCCGGTGACGACCACGACCTTGTTGCGGAACGCCGTGCGGCCGAAGGGAAAGGCGAGGCTCATTGTCTTGTCCGTGTTGCGTCGTGAATGCAACACGAGCCCGCGCGCGATTGTTCCGGGCTGCGGCATAAACTCGCCACACGCATCGCCCCTCAATCGTCCGGCCATACGCCCGCCGCCTTGCGGCGCGCGATGGCCTTGTCGAGCGCGCGACGGATCGTGACGAGCGTCTGCGGCCACAGCGCGGCGGACTCCTCCTCGGAGCGACGCGGCACATTCGTGCAATGGATGTCCGGCGCCATGCAGCCGCGCATGCGCTGGCAGATCGCCTCCGGGCAGCCGGGCCATTCGTTGATGAACATGGCGATCCTGCGCGCCAGGTCCAGGCGGAACGTGTCGATGTCCATCGCGTCGATTTCCGCGTCGGTCGCGTCGAGCCCGGCCGCCTTCACGCGCGCCTGGTAGTCGGCCTTGTAGTCCGCGCCGCCGAGCGGCACGAGGCCGGAGCCGACGCGGATCGTCTTCTGCTTCTTCCGTCTGCTCATGAGGCTTGCTCCGTGATGCCGATTGCGAGCGGGCAGGAGGGTTCGTTGCCGCGCGCGAATCCGCGCCGGTCTATGCACCGCCTCCGCCCGCATCGCGGGCTCCGGCGGTTCGCCCTCACGCCTTTTTAAAAGCGCGAGGGGGTGGAGCACCGAGAGGCGCGTCCACGGACCTCCCGTCGCCACCCGAACCGGGCTTCGACGGGCCGCGCCGTTGTTGTGAGGCCGGCGCGCCGCCTTCCGATGCTCCACCGCGGCGATTTTGGGCCCCTTGGCCGCGCTTCCGGGCGGAGCGAAACGGACGCGCCGCATGGCGCCCCCGACCCGGAGGCAGCTCCCGCCGCCTCCTTCGTCTCCGCCGCGTGCAGCCCCTTGCGGGGCAGCCGGTCCTAGTGCCGGCGGGCGGCTGTGCGGGGCCTCCCGGGTGCGGGGTTACAAGCCCCGCCCGCGAGCGCCGCCGTCCAACCCCACGCTCGGCAGTGTCCTGCAGAGCGCCCCAAGCATGGGGTGGATAAACCTAGGGATATATACAAGTAGGATGGAAGTCAAGAGCGAGTTGAGGGCTATCGACGCTTTTTCTTGTTCGTCTTTCTACCCACGGTTAAGGAGATAAAACGCCTTCGTTGTCTGTCGGATTCCGCTGCCAAGCCCGCATAATCTGCACGGAAGATAGGCGGAGCAGAGATTTGTGCGCAGCGCGCTGAAAGCAAATTGCCTCGAACGTCGTATTTGAGCTTAAGAACGGGCACCCGTCCTACTTTCACCGCAAGGCACGCAATTTCACCCTGCCGTCGCAGTTCGGAGGCAGATGGTGTGTCGTCTTCAGTTGTGAGCCAAATTTGAATTGGCTGTTCGCTGCCAAAAAGAAATCGGCGCGCCGGATGATCGTTAAGGGAAACGGCCAACTCACGTAGTACAGTAGCAAGCTTGTCTCGGCTCTGCCCATCGAGGTCACGGAGGAGAGAGTCAATGCCCAGCCATCCGGCTGTGCGATCCCGATCGAAAACTTGGAATATCTTTGCAAGCTCAGATGGAAAATTTTGTGAAGGCGGTTCGACGCTATCCCAATCAGGCCGTTCGAAATGCCGGTCAATTTTGTCGCTGAACGAGTCCCACGTGACTATGTCTGGCCTGCACCCGGTTCCGAAGACACCAAGTTAGGTGTTTTAATGGAACGGGAGGTGCGTCATGGAGCGTCGGAAGTTTACGCGCGAGTTCAAGCTTG
>Ga0208357_1000522_pt1 | contig 30997 bp, 27 predicted proteins | sample NGESurdeep092012_6_FD_184487 | JGI IMG/M metagenome (GOLD analysis project Ga0208357, IMG submission 184487) | Arctic peat soil microbial communities from Barrow, Alaska - NGEE Surface sample F52-2 deep-092012 (SPAdes) | ecosystem: Environmental > Terrestrial > Soil > Wetlands > Peat ...
AGGCACGAGCGGGCAGCAGGTGAACGAGGGGCCGGAGGGGGCGGCGCGCACGGCGCGGTACGCGGCGTTCGCGGATGCGATGGCACAAGCAGGCGCGAGCCACGTGCTTCTCGCACACACGCTCGACGATCAGGCCGAGACCGTGTTGCTCGGGCTTGCGCGCGGGTCGGGCGCGACCAGTCTGCACGGCATGGCCCCGCAAGCCGGGCCGTATCTGCGGCCGCTGCTCGGCATCCGTCGGGAGACCACGCGGCAGTTCTGCGTCGATGCCGGCCTGGAGCCATGGGACGATCCGCAGAATCTCGACCCGAAGTTCGCCCGAGTGCGGGTGCGCAGCATCGTGTTGCCGATGCTCGAGACCGAGCTTGGGCCGGGCATCGCTGAAGCGCTCGCGCGCACGGCTGTGCAACTGCGTGAAGATTCCGACGCGCTCGATGCGATGATCCTGGAGACGATCGAGGACATCTGCGAGCCAGCCGAAGCGGGCATCGCGGTATCGGTCGGCGCGCTCGAGGCGAACCCGCCCGCGCTCCGCAATCGGATCATCCGCTATGTGGTCGTCAGCGAATTCGGGGTCGGCCTCGAGCGGGTACATGTCGAGGCGGTCGCTCGGCTGATCACGCACTGGCACGGCCAAAAACCCGTCGACCTGCCGGGGGTTAGAGTTGCTAGACGCGCCGGAATGCTCGTCTTCCAGTCGAACACCAACACCAACACGATCGCCAACACGATCGCCACCACGAACGCGGCACCGAACACGAACACCTCCGCCTGAACCGTCCAAGAGCTGCTCGTCGCAAATCACGAAAGGTACCCCTGTGCTGGAAACCGACATCGCCGACGACCTGTCGTCGGTCCTCGTCTCCGAGGAGCAGATCCTGGCGAAGCTTGCCGAACTCGCCCGACGCATCGAGGGCGACTACGCCGACAAGGATGTTTTGCTCGTCGGGGTGCTCAAGGGCGCGGTCATGGTCATGGCCGACCTCGCGCGCGAGCTGAAGCTGCACATCAACATGGACTGGATGGCCGTCAGTTCGTACGGCACCGGCACGCAGTCGAGCGGCGTCGTGCGCATCCTGAAAGACCTCGATAGCGACCTCACGGGTCGTCACGTCCTCATCGTCGAGGACGTCATCGACTCGGGGCTGACGCTCTCGTGGCTGCTGGAGAACCTGCGAACGCGCGGGCCGGCATCCGTCGAGATCTGCGCGCTGCTGCGCAAGCCACTTGCGGCCAAGGTCGACGTGGATGTGAAGTACGTCGGCTTCGACATTCCGAATGACTTTGTGGTCGGTTACGGGCTCGACTACGCGGAGCGTTACCGCAACTTGCGCTCAGTCGGTGTTCTCGCGCCGCACGTCTACGAGGGTTGAGCGCGGCCACTGGGCAAATTCTCGTTCCCCCTTGGGCGAACACGCAGGGAGCATCCAGTAGCGTCGCGATACCCTAGCAACACCATGAACTTGAAGAAGATTTTCCGCGGCCCGATCTTCTACATCGTGCTTGCGGTCATTGCGGTCTGGATCGGGTCGAGCCTGATCACGGCATCCGGCTTCCAGGAGACGACGACCCAGAAGGGTCTCGCGCTTCTTCAGGACGGCAAAGTCGCCTCGGCGCTGGTGGTCGACGGCGACCAGCGTGTCGACCTGACGCTCGCGCAGCCCGACGGCAAGCTCGGCACGAAGGTGCAGTTCTACTACGTCGCTCCGCGTGGACCCGAGGTCGTCAAGGCCGTCACAGACGCGAAGCTGTCGCAGGGCTACAACGACCAGGTTCCGCAACCGAACTGGTGGGGCTCGATGCTCGGCATCCTGATCCCGATGCTTCTGATCGGCGTGTTCTTCTGGATCATGCTCTCTGGCATGCAGGGCGGCGGCAACAAGGTCATGCAGTTCGGCAAGTCCAAAGCCAAGCTGGTGTCCAAAGAGACGCCGAAAGTGACATTCGACGATGTCGCCGGTGCAGACGAGGCCATTGAGGAACTCGAAGAGATCAAGGACTTCCTCAAGGAGCCCGCGAAGTTCCAGGCAGTCGGCGCGCGCATCCCCAAGGGCGTGCTGCTGTACGGCCCCCCCGGAACCGGTAAGACCCTGCTCGCGCGTGCGGTCGCCGGCGAGGCGGGCGTTCCGTTCTATGCGATCTCCGGCTCGGACTTCGTTGAGATGTTCGTTGGCGTCGGCGCGAGCCGCGTGCGCGATCTGTTCCAGCAGGCGAAAGAGAACTCGCCCGCGATCATCTTCGTCGACGAGATCGACGCCGTCGGCCGTCACCGCGGTGCCGGCATGGGCGGCGGACACGACGAGCGCGAGCAGACACTGAACCAGTTGCTGGTCGAGATGGACGGATTCGACGTCAAGACCAACGTGATTCTGATCGCGGCGACGAACCGCCCGGACATCCTGGACCCCGCGCTGCTTCGCCCGGGCCGCTTCGACCGCCAGATCGGCGTCGACGCCCCAGACATGCTCGGCCGTTTGAAGATTCTGCAGGTGCACGGCCGTGGCAAGCCGCTCGCGAAGAGCGTGGACCTCGAAGTCCTGGCGCGCAAGACGCCCGGGTTCACAGGCGCAGACCTGGCGAACGTGCTCAACGAGGCCGCCCTGCTGACGGCCCGCTCGAATGCCCAGCTGATCGACAACCGAGCTCTCGATGAGGCTGTCGACCGCGTCATCGCCGGACCGCAGAAGCGTACCCGCGTGATGAAGGACCAAGAGAAGGTCATGACCGCGTACCACGAGGGCGGCCACGCTCTCGCCGCCGCGGCGATGCGGTACACCGACCCCGTGACGAAGATCACGATCCTTCCGCGCGGTCGCGCACTCGGCTACACCATGGTCATGCCGCTCGAGGACAAGTACTCGGTCACCCGCAACGAACTGCTCGACCAGTTGGCCTACGCGATGGGCGGCCGTGTCGCCGAGGAGATCGTCTTCCACGATCCCACGACCGGTGCGTCCAACGACATTGAGAAGGCGACCGGCATCGCACGCAAGATGGTCACCGAATACGGCATGAGTGCGGACGTCGGCGCCGTCAAACTGGGTGCGTCGTCCGGCGAGATGTTCCTCGGACGTGACATGGGCCACAGCCGTGACTACTCGGAGGAGATCGCCCAGCGCGTCGACGCCGAAGTACGTGCGCTGATTGAGAAGGCGCACGACGAGGCCTGGGAAGTCATCAACGCGAACCGCGACATCCTGGACAAGCTGGCACGTGAACTGCTCGAGCGCGAAACGCTGGACCACAATCAGATCGCGGAGATCTTCACCGACGTGAAGAAGCTGCCGGAACGCCCGCAGTGGCTTTCCAGCGACAAGCGCCCGCTCTCGGATCTGCCGCCGATCGCCTACCCGACGCCGACTGCCCCGATCGATGAGGGCGCCGTCGACGGCGGCATCGATTCCGAGCCGACCCCGTCGAAGCCGAAGCGCACACGGCAGACGAAACCGCGCCCCGCCACCGCGTAGGGGGAAAACGGCACAGAGGAGTCCCGTGAGCGAGGTTGATCGCGCACGCATTGCAGCGGCAGTCACCGAGCTTTTGGCTGCCATCGGCGAGGACCCGACTCGCCCTGGGTTGGCTCAGACGCCGAGTCGGGTGGCGGATGCGTATGCGGAATTCTTCGCAGGCGTCGGCGAGAACCCGCTGACGCAGCTCGCGGATGCCGTGCCGATCGGCGACCACGACGCCGAGACCGTGCTGCTGCGCGACATCGCGTTCCGCTCGGTCTGCGAACATCATCTGCTTCCCTTCCTCGGTGTGGCGCACGTCGCCTACCTTCCGGGTGACCGCGTCGTGGGCCTCGGCCGGATTCCGCGGGTGATCGAAATCCTGGCCGCGCGGCCGCAGCTGCAGGAACGGCTCACGGAAGAGATCGCCGATGCCCTGGAAACGGGGCTCGCTCCGCGCGGAGTGCTTGTTGTGCTCGACGCTGTGCACGAATGCGTCACCACACGCGGTCCGCGTCAGATCGGCAGTTCGACGGTCACGATCGCCAGCCGAGGTGTACTGTCCGATCCGAGCGCTCGTGGCGAACTCATCACCCTGATCGGCGGAGGTCACGATGACTGACTGGCAGAGCGGTGCCGCGGATGCCGACACGCAGACGCGACCGTTCGACATCCGTTCGCTGGATTCGATCGCGGTCGATTCCCTCACTGCGGCAACCTCGATGGGGTTCGCTGGGTCCGATCCTGCCGACGGCCATGCGACCGAGTTCGCTCGCGCGCCGATCGAACGCACGCAGATTATGGGTGTGCTCAACGTCACCCCGGACTCGTTCAGCGACGGCGGTCTCTACGCGGACGAAACTGCCGCGGTGCGCCACGGCATCGAACTGGCGCGTCAGGGTGCGGACATCGTCGACGTCGGCGGGGAGTCCACCCGGCCGGGCGCGCAGCGAGTGCCGGTCGACGTCGAGCAGGCGCGCGTGATTCCGGTGATCGAAGCGCTGGCAGGGCAGGGCATCCGGGTCAGCGTCGACACGATGAACGCGTCGACGGCGCTCGCCGCCGCAGCGGTCGGCGCCCAGCTGATCAACGACGTGTCAGGCGGCCTCGCCGACCCAGCGATGGTCGACGCCGTGATCGCGACGGGACTGCCGTACGTCGTGACCCACTGGCGCGGGCACAGCACCGAGATGGATGCGCATGCCACCTACACGGATGCCGCGCGCGAGGTGCGTGAGGAACTGTTCGCGCGCGTCGGTGAGTTGATCGTGCGCGGCGTCGACGCCTCGCGGCTGATCGTCGACCCCGGGCTCGGCTTTGCAAAGGCGTCAGCACACAATTGGCAGGTATTGGCGCACCTGCAGGAATTCGAGCAGCTCGGCCTGCCTGTTCTGATCGGGGCCTCCCGCAAACGCTTCGTCGCCGACCTGCTACCCGCGGGCGCACCGGTCGAGGATCGTGATGTGCCGACAGCCATGATCAGTGCGCTTGCCGCGCAGGCCGGCGTATGGGGTGTGCGCGTGCATGATGTGCCGAACACCCGCCTCGCCCTCGACATCGTCGAGGCGTGGGCGGGCGGACGCGGCGGCAGCGAGTCGGCGGCGGCATCCGTCAAGATGGACCTATGAGTTTGGACACGATCACGCTGACCGGTCTGCGCGTTCACGCGCATCACGGTGTATTCGACTTCGAGCGGGAGAGCGGCCAGGAGTTCGTCATCGACGTGACCGTGTGGCTCGACCTGGCTGCCGCCGCACGCGGTGATGACCTGGCCGCGACGGTGCACTACGGCGAGCTGGCTGTGGCCGTTGTGGACGCGGTCAGCAACGACCCGGTCGACCTGATCGAGACAGTGGCCGAGCGCGTTGCAGCCGTCGCGTTGGGCTTCTCGGCGGTGCGCCGCACACAGGTCGCCATCCACAAACCGAATGCGCCGATTCCGGTGCCGTTCGACGATGTGACGGTAACGATCGTGCGCAGAGCACCAGGCGAGCAAGAGCCGGGAGCGCCGGCACCGGGGGAGCGGGCGTGACCGCCGGCATGCGTCGTCCCAAACCGCAGCGGCTGCGGGTGGGCGTGCCCGCCGTGCTCGCGCTGGGCGGCAACCTCGGCGACCGGGTCGCGACACTGACCGCGGCGATCGACGAGCTGGAGGCGACGCCGGGCATCCGGGTGGAGGCGCGTTCTGCGCTCGTCGAAACGGATGCGATCAAGCTGTCCGGCGTGGACACGTCCGCGCCGCGCTACCTGAACGCCGTCGTGCTCGTCAACACGACGCTCGAGCCGCACGCGCTGCTTGATGCGGTCAACGCGATCGAGGCGGCTCACGGCCGGGTGCGCGCGGAGCGCTGGGGTGACCGCACGCTGGACATCGACATCGTCGATTACGATGGTCGCGTCACCGCGGACGATCGCTTGACGCTTCCGCATCCACGCGCAGCCGAGCGGGCCTTCGTGCTTGCGCCGTGGTTCGATGTGGATGCGACAGCGCAGGTCGCCGGCGCAGGCAGCGTCGCCGACCTGCTGGCCCAGACGACGGATGCGGTGCACGCGTATGCACCGGGCTGGGACGGCATCCGATGAAGCGCACCCGGGCAACCCCGCTGATCGGCCTCGGAGTTGCGGGGATCGTGCTCGGCTTTCTCTGGGAGTTGGGAACGGTTGCAGCCGGCGGTGCCGCGCTCGTGCCGCCGCTATCGCTTCCGATCACCCTGATCGCGATCGCAATCATCGTGGTGCTGTTCGCGATTCCGATTCGGCGGGCCGTGCAGGGTCGCTCGAATGCGCGGATCGACCCGTTCCGCGCGGCGCGGATCGTTGTGCTGGCCAAGGCCTGCAGCCTCGCTGGCGCACTGTTGACCGGTGGTGGCATCGGCATCCTCGCCTACCAGCTCACCCGCTCGATCCTGCCGAACGCAGGGTCGCTCTGGTTGGCCGGCGCCGCGACCTTAGGGGCGGTCGTGCTGTTGGTGGCCGGGCTGGTCGCAGAACACCTGTGTGCCCTTCCGCCCTCCGGCGACGAAGAGGAAAAGGTACCGAGTCAGCACGCAGCCTGACAGCCCTGCGGACGCCGCTGTGGACGCCGCCCTGGACGCCGCTGCGGCAGCAGCCACGGCACCCAGAGCACCGGGCAAGCCCTCAGCACGCGCGACTACGATGGATGGCGATCGCCGCACGAAGGCCCGCCGTGCCCGCACCCAGGAGAACCGTGACGCAACGCCTTGACATTGCCGCAGACTTCACGCGAGTGTCGCCGAAGTATGTGGTTGTGGTGCTCGTCGAGTCGCTGCTCGGCGGGGCGATCTACAGCGCCATCGCGGTCCTGCTCTGGCTCGTCTTCGGGGTGGGTTGGGCGTGGGTGCCGCTGAGCGTAATCGTGGTCGCAACACTCGTGCTCATGGTCGTGGCACCGCGTCGTGCACGCGCCATCGGCTACCAGCTTCGGCGAGACGACCTCTTGATGCGCCGCGGCATCATGTTCCAGCGTTTCGTGGCCGTGCCATACGGGCGGATGCAACTGGTCGATGTCACGCGCGGCCCGGTCGCACGCGTGCTCGGCCTTGCAGAGCTTCGCTTCGTGACCGCCGCCGCATCCACCCGGGTCGTGATCCCCGGGCTTCTTGCCGGCGACGCCGCTGCACTGCGCGATCGCCTGGTCGAACTCGCGGAAAGCCGCCGGGCGGGCCTGTGAGTGCGCACGGTCTCTCCGGTGCGCAGCATCCGCCGACGGTGCAGCGCACGTTCACCCGATATGCCGACGGCCAGTGGCACCGACTGCACCCGGCGACGCCGTTGCTTCGCGGTGGAATCGCCCTGATCGCCGTGCTCGGCGTGATCATCGCAAACCTGCGCGAGCGCCTGATCGACTTCTTCTTCCACACCCCGAGTTACAGCGGCGATCCGATCGATCAGATCTACAACCGCGGGCTCACCGGCTGGGCGCTGCTCATCGTCGCGCTCGTGCTTCTGCTTGCCATCGGCGGCTTTTACCTGTCCTGGCGGATGCACACCTTCCGCATCGGCGACGAGGCCGTCGAGGTGCGCAGCGGCATCCTCTCGCGCTCGCACCGCAAGGCGCGTCTGGACCGCATTCAGGGCATCGACCTGCACCGACCGGTGTTCGCGCGGATATTCGGGGCAGCCAAGCTGGAAATCGTGGTCGCCGGGCACGACGCGAACGTGCACCTGGCGTACCTGAGCTCAGCACTCGCCGAAGACCTGCGTCGCGACATCCTGCGGCTCGCCTCCGGCGTGCGCGCCCAAGAAGACCGGGAAACGACCCAACAACACGGAACGCCCGGGGCGCAGGATTTGACTGCGGCGGCTGCGCACCGAACGGTGACCGGCATCCTGACCGATCGCGTGGGGGAGTTCATCAGCCCAGCCGATCTGAATCCGGATGCCGCACCACCGGCATCCGTCGTCAACATGCACCCGGGGCGGCTGGCCGGTTCGCTGTTGCTGAGCGGGTTCACCGTGTTCGTGCTTATCGTCGCTGCCGCTGTGACCGCGGGGGTGCTGACCGGCCGCTACTGGATCCTGTTCGTCATCCTTCCCGGCATGCTTGGAACGCTCGGCTACTATGTCCGTCGTTTCGGCAAGGCGCTGCGGTATTCGATCTCCGGCACCTCGGACGGCGTGCGGATCGGCTTTGGCCTCTTCGCGACGAGCAGCGAGACGCTGCCGCCCGGTCGCATTCACGCGGTCGAAGTGCTGCAGCCGGTGCTGTGGCGGCCCTTCGGCTGGTGGCAGATCCGCATCAACACGGCCGGGCGTTCACACCAACGCGGCGCGGGGGAGTCGCAAAGCACGACCCTGCCGGTCGGCAGTGTGCGTGACGTTCAGCGGGTACTCCCACTCTTGCTGCCCGGACTCGACGACGCCCAGCGCAGCGCGATCGCGATGGCAGGGATGGATCGCCGTGCCGAGCAGAGCATGTTTGCGGATGCTCCGCGCAGAGCCCGGTGGCTGCGGCCCGTCTCGTGGCGACGCACGGGCTACACCATCGTCGACGGTGTCGTCGTCTTGAGGCACGGAGTGATCGGGCGTCGCATCGTCTTCGTGCCGCTCGCCCGACTGCAGAGCGTCGAGATCGAACAGGGTCCGGTGCGCCGCTGGCTCGGGTTGGCGAAGGCGCGGGTTCACACGGTCGAGGGGCACGTGCATCCGGAGTTGTCGGTGATCGCCGTAGATGCCGCACTGGTGCTGTTCGACCGAATCTCCTCCGGCGCCATCGCCTGGGCCGCCCGGGACACCAGCCATCGCTGGAACGGCGCGTCAGCAAGCGCAGGGAATGAAACACTGAATGAAACCGTCGCGCCGGGCCTCGATACGCTCGCTGTCGCCCCATACTCGACCAACGACGGCGCGCCTGCGACTCAGGTTGCTCGCGACCGAGAGGATTTCGCATGAGCGCCCAGAGGTCTGGGAGACTCGGTGTCGGTATCGTCGGAGCAGGCAAGGTCGGCCCGATTTTGGGCGCGGCGCTCGCCGGTGCGGGCCACGCGATCGTCGGCATCTCAGCTGTCTCAGAGGCAAGCCGGGAGCACGCGGAGACGATCTTGCCGGGCGTGCCGATCCTCGACGTTCCCGTCGTGGTCGAGCGCAGTGAACTCGTGCTGCTGGCCGTGCCGGAATCCGAGCTTGCCCAGCTCGTGGCTGGGCTCGCGGCGATCGGCGCTTGGCAGCCGGGTCAACTCGTGGTGCACACTGCAGCCCGCTACGGCGTCGGAGTACTCGCGCCCGCACTGGCTGCCGGAGCCATTCCGCTTGCTATCCACCCGGCAATGTCATTCACCGGAACCAGCATCGACCTCGCGCGCATCGCCGAGAGCTCGTTCGCGGTGACTGCGCCGGCCCCGGTGCAACCGATCGGGCAGGCACTCGTGGTCGAAATGGGCGGGGAGCCGGTGCTTGTCGCAGAAGAGGACCGGGCCGCCTACGCGGAGGCGATCGCAACGGCGACAACGTTCTCGCAGGCGATCGTGGGTCAGGCTGCCGACATCCTGATCGGAATCGGTCTGGAGAATCCCGGAAGCTTCCTCGCCCCGTTGGTGCGTTCAACGGTCGATGACGCTCTGAGCCGAGCGGGCACAAGAACCCCGCCACCGACCGAAAGCGACGTGCTGTGACCCCAAAGGCTGCGAGTGCAGGGGCTGTGGCCCCAGAGGCCGTGAGTGCGAGGGCTGTGACTGCGGGGTCTGTGACTGCAGACTCTGTGACTGCAGACAGCCCTATTGTGGTCGCGACGACCATCGACGCCCTGCACGCTGCGCTGGATGGCCGGCGGCGCGACCGCAGGGTGGCCCTCGTGCCGACCTTGGGCGCATTGCACGCCGGCCACCTCAGTCTGGTTCGGCGTGCAGCACGAATCGCGGATGTCGTCGTCGTCTCGATCTTCGTCAACCCGCTGCAATTCGGACCGGGGGAAGATCTCGACCGCTACCCGCGCACCCTGGAGACGGATGTTGCGATGCTGGCAGGGGAGGCCGACCTGGTATTCGCGCCCTCCGTTGCGCAAATGTATCCGGATGGCCCGACCGCTACCCGTGTGAGCGCGGGCGCAGTAGGCGCGCTCTATGAGGGTGTCACGCGCTCCGGCCATTTCGACGGGATGCTCACCGTCGTCGCGAAGCTGATGAACATCGTTCGACCGCAGGTGACGGTGTTCGGGCAGAAAGACGCGCAACAGCTCTTCCTGGTCGAGCAGATGGTGCGCGACCTCAACCTGCCCACCGTGCTGGACGTCGTGCCGACGGTGCGCGAAGCAGACGGCCTGGCGCTGTCCAGCCGCAATCGGTATCTGAATGCGGGCGAGCATGCTGCGGCGCTGGTGCTGTCCGCGGCGCTGGTGGAGGCATCCGCTGCGGCTGCGGAGGGAACGGACGCTGCGTTGTCCGTGGCGCGTGCACGTGTGGCGAGCAGGCCAGCGGTTAAGCTGGACTATCTCGTGGTTGTCGACCCGGAAACGTTCTTGTCCGTCGCCGACGACTACCGCGGACAGGCAAGGATGCTGATCGCTGCGCGCGTGGGGACCACCCACTTGATCGACAACGCCTCGCTGATGATCGGATCGTGACTGCCAGCAACCCCTCATGAAAGAAAGACCAGCCATGGCCAAGCCACCCGCAGAAGCAGCCGTCGAGCCCCGCGCCGTCGTCGAGCCCCGCGTCGCTGAACGTGATGACGCCGGCCTGAGTGACGCCGAGGTCAGCGAGCAGAAGGCGGTGCGGCTGCACAAGCGCGAGCGTCTCATCGCCGCGGCTGAGAGCGCGGGGGGAGGTGCCTACCCGGTGACACTGCCGATCACGCACTCGATCCCAGCTGTGCGAGAGCGCTTCGCCGATCTGGAATTGGATGCCACGACCGGCGTCATCGTCGGAGTCGCGGGTCGTGTCGTTCACCTTCGCAACACCGGCAAGCTCTGCTTCGCCAGCCTGCAGTCCGGCGACGGCAGCCGCATCCAGGCGATGGTGTCTCTGGCCTCCGTCGGTGAGGAATCGCTTGCGCGCTGGAAGGAATTCGTCGACCTCGGCGATCACGTGTTCGTTTCCGGCGAGGTCATCTCAAGCCGCCGCGGCGAACTGTCCGTGATGGTGACCGAATGGCAGATCGCGGCCAAGGCGCTGCTGCCGCTACCGAACCTGCACACGGAACTGAGCGAAGAGACCCGCGTGCGCAGCCGCTACCTCGACCTGATCGCTCGCGAGCAGGCCCGCACCAACGTGCTGAACCGCTCGAAGGCGGTCGCGAGCCTGCGCGCCACGTTCACGGCGCGCAACTTCATCGAGGTCGAGACACCGATGCTGCAGACGATGCATGGCGGGGCATCCGCGCGCCCGTTCGTTACGCACTCGAACGCGTTCGACACCGAACTGTACTTGCGCATCGCACCGGAACTGTTTCTCAAGCGCGCGGTCGTCGGCGGCATCGAGCGGGTCTATGAGATCAACCGCAACTTCCGCAACGAAGGCGCGGACTCAACGCACTCGCCCGAGTTCGCGATGCTCGAGGCGTATGAGGCCTACGGTGACTACAACACCATGGCCGAGCTGACCCAGACGCTGATCCAGGACGCCGCTATGGCAATCTCCGGAGGACACATGGTCACCTGGGCAGACGGCACCGAGTATGACCTCGGCGGTGAATGGGATCGAATCTCCATGTTCGACAGCCTCTCAGCAGCCACCGACACCGAGATCAGCCCCCAGACACCACTCGAGGCGTTGAAGGCGATTGCCGATCGGGAGGGCATCGAGGTGCCGCATCCGATCCACGGCAAGTACGTCGAAGAACTCTGGGAGCACTTCGTCAAAGGCTCCCTTCAGCGCCCGACCTTCGTCATGGACTTCCCTGTCGACACAAGCCCGCTCGTGCGTGCGCACCGCTCGCTCGACGGTGCTGTGGAGAAGTGGGACCTCTACATCCGCGGCTTCGAACTGGCGACCGGATACTCCGAACTGGTCGACCCGGTTGTTCAGCGCGAGCGTTTCGTCGAGCAGGCGAGCCTTGCTGCGGCCGGCGATGACGAGGCGATGCGCCTCGACGAGGAATTCCTGCGCGCGCTCGAGTTCGGCATGCCGCCGTCCGGCGGCATGGGGATGGGTATCGACCGGCTGCTGATGGCCCTGACCGGCTTGGGCATCCGCGAGACGATTCTGTTCCCGCTTGTGAAGTAGGCGCGGCTGTAGGGCAGCGGGCTAATGCTCCTGGTAGCCGCGCAAGTGCTCTTGTGTGAGCGCTTCCATCTCCTCGTCGGTCAGTTCGTCCATCACTTTCGCCTCGCCGCGGTCGACGCGAATCCAGCGCATGAACAAGATGATCAGCACCGGAACATCCGCGATCTCGGCGATGAACCAGAGGAAATCGCCGGATAGATGCTGGTCATGCAGCGGGTTCGGGAACCACGACGGCATACCGGTCGCCACCGTGCGTGCACCGTCGAGCACCGCATCGTTCAGGCGCAGGAGAATGCCGGGGATGGCATCCATCACCAGCTCGACGAAAGCGAACAGAAACTCGACCGTGATGAACAGGCTGGTGCGCACCACGTGCTGCCCGATGATGGGCAGCACCATGATCAGTCCGACGAGCGGAACGAGCACGCTGATTAGAGCCTCGGCGAACGGGCTCTCGCGCAGCACCAGCGCGTACGGGGTGAGAAAGATCAGGAACGCAGCCAACGCGAGGAAGCCCGCGAACATCGCATTGCCGAGCAGCTTGAACGGCCAGGAATTCAAAACACGGTCGAAGATGCGCTGGGATCGCCCACCCAGCGCAGTGTGCGCCAGATCGGCCGGCTGACCGAGCGCGATCAACCCGGGCACGGCGAACAGCAGCAGCGCGATCCGGGTCGTGAACGCCCAGCGCAACTCTGTGCTGTATGCGCCGAGAAACCCGAACGACACCCATGCGTATGACCCGAGCCCCAGGCCGAAGAACGCCAGGGTGCGCAGCAACGGCCAGTGTGTGCCTTTACGTCGCACCACCACGAGCCCCGTGATGTATGCAGCGGCGAGGATCGCGATGAGCGTAAGGGCGACGGGCTCGAGCTGAAAGGTGGTGAGAAAGGTCAAGACGGGTGGCGTGGTGGTACTCCGTTCGTGATCCGGTTGCCGTCATGCGTCGGCGTCGGCCAGGTCATTATCCCGCGGCGGGCAGTGAGCACGGTGTGATCTGAGCCGAATCCATAGTCTGCGCGTTGTGCCAGGCTCTGCCTCCCACTGTGCTGTCACTCTCACTCGGATCGCGTGCCCGCGGTCAGCCCCATGCTGCGCGGCGCAAGCTCCGACTGCACGACGAGCGCGGCTCCGCCAACCGCAGCGGATCGCTTCGGCCAGGTTCGAGCGCAGGGGCACGCTGTTCCAGGAATTCAGCTGTGGGGGTCCGAGGATCGCCCCGCTGAGATTGACAACGACATAGGTGATCGACTCGCTGCCGAGTTGCACTCCCACCGCAAAACGCGACCGCCGGTTGATATCGAGCAGAACAGGCGGTTTGCCGCCGGTCGATTCGCCCCTGCCGGCAACGGCAACGAGTCCTTCGTCGATCAGTTGGCGCACGACGGTCGACATCGTTGCTTGGGTTAAACCAGTGGCATCGGCCAATTCGACGCGACTGATCGGCCCGCGAGATCGGATCAGGTCGAGGGCCAGAGCACGACTCGTGCCGTTGGCGAGCGAGACGCGTCGACTGCTCACGCGATCACCCCTTCACCTGGTTTGACGGTGAGTGCCAGGCACCGCAGTTCATCGCGCGAGGCACGACCGCACCTGCCGCGTGAGCGAACAGCGTATCCTTGAAGCACTATGAACGACGTCTGGAGCGGCATCATCTGGGCCCTCGCGCCCACGGTGCTGGTGGGGCTCATCTTCTGGGTGGTGATGCGCGCGATTGTTCGCGCCGACCGCACGGAACGCAAGGCTTATGCCAAGCTCGAGGCTGCTGAGCGCGCGAGGCGCGGGCTCCCGCAGAAGTTCTAGCTTTCAGATAGCGTTGGCCCAGCGCGTGTCACGGCGCGTACTCGCTCTGACGCGAAGGAAACCAGATGGATGCGGCCACCTGGACGACAATCATCGTCGTTCTTGCGTTCCTCGTCGATTTCATTATCCGCGTGATCTCGATCATTGTGGTTCCACGCAACCGGCGCCCGACATCCGCGACAGCTTGGTTGCTCGCGATCTTTTTCATTCCGTATATCGGCGTGCTGTTCTTCCTGCTGATCGGCAGTTACAAACTGCCCAAACGGCGCCGGGAGCGGCAGCAACAGGTCGACGAATTCATCCTGGACAGCACGGAGGGTATGGAGCGGGTCCGGCATGATGAGCCGTGGCCGCCGTGGTTTGAATCCGTCGTCACCCTGAACCGCAACCTGGGGTCGATGCCCCTCGTCGGTGACAACATGGCGGTGCTGATCTCCGACTATCAGGCGTCGCTCGACGCGATGACCGAGGCCATTGGTCAGGCAAAACTGTTCGTGCACGTGGAGTTCTACATCCTCACCTGCGATCAGACCACCGCGCCGTTCTTTGACGCGCTCGAGGCCGCGATAGCGCGCGGCGTCACCGTGCACGTGCTGCTGGATCACGTCGCATCATTGCGCACCCGCGATTACAAGCACACCCTCAAACGGCTCACCGCGATGGGGGCGCACTGGCAATTGATGCTACCGGTGCAGCCGTTCAAGGGCCGCTATCAGCGGCCGGACCTGCGCAACCATCGCAAGCTGCTCGTGGTCGACGCCGTCGTCGGTTTCATGGGGTCGCAGAACGTCATCGACCGCAGCTACAACAAGAAGTCGAACATCCGGCGCGGACTGAAATGGCAGGAACTCGTTGCGCGCGTCGAGGGCCCCGTCGCAGCCGGCTTGAATGCCATCTTCATCACGGACTGGTTCATTGAGACTGACGAATTCCTCAACCGTGAACGCTTGGATATCGAGACGCTGGAGGCCATTCTGCCGTCCGGTGTGAATCGGCCGCTGGATTGCCAGCTCGTGCCCAGCGGGCCCGGGTTCGTCGGTGAGAACAACCTCAAACTGTTCCTCGCGCTGTTGTACGCCGCGCAGGAGCGGATCATCATCACAAGCCCATACTTCGTTCCGGATGAGGCGATGCTCGTGGCGTTGACCACGGCAACGCAGCGAGGTGTACACGTCGAGTTGTTCGTCTCGGAGATCGGCGACCAGGCACTCGTCTATCACGCCCAGAGGTCGTACTACGAACAATTGCTGCGGACAGGAGTCACCATCTGGCGCTACAAGGCGCCGTACATCCTGCACAGTAAGCACTTCACAATCGATGACGATGTCGCGGTGATCGGCTCGAGCAACATGGACATGCGCTCGTTCATGCTGAACATGGAGATCTCACTCATGGTGCGCGGTGCGTCGTTCGTGCGCGACATGCGGGCGATCGAGCAGGACTACCGCGACAACAGCACGGTGCTCACGTTGGAGGAGTGGCTGAAGCAGCCCCTGTTTGCAACCGTGCTCGACAACCTCTCCCGGTTGACGTCCGCGCTGCAGTAGGTGTCACTCGAGAAGGCGTAGTTCGCAGACGCTCTCGGCCGCCCGCACGAGTCGACGGTCTGCCGTGATCAGGGGAATGCAAAGTCGCTCGGCGAGTGCCACATAGAGTGCGTCGTAGGGGGTGATGTTGTCTCGCAGACTCCAAACCCGCGCGATAAGCGATGCATGCGGATAACGGACAACGTCGAGGCCAGCGAATCTGTCCAGCATGAGCTGTGCGTCATCAAGCGAGTTGCGCCGCAGAAACACCAATCGCCGTACCGCGTTCACGACCTCGGGGTCGATCAAGTGGGGCGCGTGGATGTCGTGACCGTCGATCGCCGGGTGTGATGCCGCCGTCAACGTCCGGCTCGCCGTGAGCATTCTGATTATTGCGCTGCTGTCTACGACCACGCTCACGCGGGCAGCTCTCCGCGTCCCTCGCGGATGATGTCAACGATTGTTTGAGTGTCGATCTTGACGACTCGTTCCGGAGCTGGCGGATGTTCTTTCAGTCGCTGACGCTTGAGCTCGTATTCCGCTTCCCCTTCTGCCCAGCGATCTTTCACGCGCTGTCTTTCGGCGATGCTGGTCAGGGTGCGCCGCAGGTACTCGGACAGTGACAGGCCCTGGTTTCGCGCGAGCGTCTTCAGCGTTTCCTGCACCGCTGGATCGAGATTGCGCACCTGCACCGTGACTCCCATAGGTTGATGATAACGCCGATGCATGCAAACTCGGGTAGTTTGCATGCACCGACGCATGTCCAGCCTGACGGATGCTGCAGCGCGGCCGAGGCGGGAAGCCCAGATCCGTGCACAACTCACGCGCTGCCCCGCCTGTTGAGGCCGAGCCTCTGGGCCCCGGCGTATCGGCAAGACGTACCGCGCCCGATTCAGCGCCGGGGTTTCAGCGCGGGGCTTCAGTCGCGGGGCTTCAGCCGCACGGTCGGCAGCTCGGGCGCGGGCAGGGGCCGCCCGTCGTAGCCGGCGACGTGGCCGAAGCGGCCATGTGCATCCGCTTCGCCGATCACGTCGTGTTGCCACGCGTCGCGGAAGCCGACGACCTCGTCATGCCCGCGGCCGATGAAGTTCCACCACATCACCAGTCGCTCGCCCAGCGGAATGCCGCCGAGGAGGAGCAGCCGGACATCCGCCGTCGCGTGGATGCGCACACTGTCGCGACCCGGTCCGAGGTAACCCAGTTCGCGGCGCTCCAGTGGCTCGTCGTCTACGGTGACGACACCGAGATCCACCAGGATGCCGTGCTCGAACGATTCGTCGAGCGGCAGGTCGACGGTTGTGCTGGCGTCCAGCTCAAGCTGCGCTCCGAGCAGCGGACTGAAAACGGATGCCGGCGCCCCCACCCCGGCGAGCTCGCCGATGAAAACGCGAACCGTCGCATCCGCGAACGCGAACGGCACTGGCACGGTGTGCTCGAAGAACGGAAGCATGTTGCGATCGGCGTCAGACAGCGCGACCCAGAGTTGCGCGCCGTGCAGGATCGTCGTTTCGGGCGTGGAGACCTCGGAGTGGCTGATGCCGCGCCCAGCCGTCATCAGGTTGAGCTCACCGGGTCGCACGAGTGCGGAGGTGCCAACGCTGTCGTTGTGCTGGATCTCGCCCGCGAACAGCCAACTCACCGTCTGCAGGCCGGTGTGCGGATGCGGCGGCACCCGCATGCCGCCCGTGGCAGAGACGTCATCCGGGCCATAGTGGTCGAGGAAGCACCAGGCACCGATCGTGCTCCGCTGCCGTTGCGGCAACGTGCGATGCACGGTCATCGCACGTGGGCCGCCGAGCGGCACCTCACGCGGGAGCAGGATTTCGAGCGCCCGCGTGGCCGGCTCACCCGACTCGGGCGGCGCATCCGCTGTGCAGTCGGCGATCAGCTCGGCGGGGCGCTGCTCGAGGTTGCTCATGGGGGCATCCTAACCCGCGGTTTGAGACGGTGCGCCGCCGGGTTGGAACGCTTGTTTCGAACGCGCACCGAGCGGCAATGCACGCCGCCTATTATGGGGGCATGATCTCGCTGCGCCGCGCGCGCACCACCGCTATTCTCGGCCTGCTGGCGGCTTCGGTCGCGATCGCATTGGCCGGATGCTCCGGCTCGCCGACCGCGCCGATCACCAGCTATCCGGGCGAGCCGAAGGGGGTCACGGCGCCGCCGAGCAGTGCCGGCGGTGCCCCATTTTCGGTCTGGTTGAAGAACGGCGCGCAGTTCACAGTGACCACGTATGGCAGCTCAACCTGCCCGCCTGTCGGAACCGACTTCGCGGTCACAGGGACCAACCAGTTGACCGTTGCGATCAAGGAGTACAAGGGCAAGGTGTGCACGATGGACTATGTGCCGCACACCACGGTTTTCGCGACCCCGAACGACATCAACCCGCACAAAGACGTCAAGGTCACCGTGCAAGCACTGCGCTTCACTCTGCCGGCCCTGGCGAAGTAGGGTCGCCGCGCGGTCGCGCTCTCGAAATGGCAGACTCTGCACTCAGCCTGTGCCGAATTCAGGCTGGATGCCCCGGCTGGCGATACCCACGTCTTCGACCCCGGCTTCAGCCTGAATAATGTCCCGCGGTCCGCGTGCTCGAAATGGCCTACCGCGCAGTCGGCCGGTCCCGAATTCAGGTTGGATGGCCGGATCAGGGGTGCTGACGTCTTTGGCCTAGCGTTCAGCCTGAATTATGTCCCGCAGCCAGCACGCGCGCAGCGCGCACCCGCCCCCGCACCCGCCGACGCACCCGTCCGCACCCGCCGACGCGGCCGGCGCCGGCGGCGCATCCGTTCACGCCTACGGCGAACAGGGGCAGATTACCCAGGGTGCTCTGGTTACGCTCTTTGTAACGGAGCCCCGTCCGCACGGCTTCGCAAGGAGTGACCTAATGTTTGAGAGATTTACCGACCGAGCCCGTCGTGTTGTCGTGTTGGCCCAAGAAGAGGCCAAGATGCTCAATCACAACTACATTGGTACCGAGCACATCCTGCTTGGCCTGATCCACGAGGGTGAGGGTGTTGCAGCCAAGGCCCTCGAGTCGATGGGCATCTCACTGGACGCCGTGCGCGAGCAGGTTCAGGACATCATCGGCCAGGGTCAGCAGCAGCCGACCGGCCACATCCCCTTCACGCCGCGTGCGAAGAAGGTGCTGGAGTTGAGCCTGCGCGAGGCGCTGCAGCTCGGCCACAACTACATCGGTACTGAGCACATCCTGCTCGGCCTGATCCGCGAGGGTGAAGGCGTTGCCGCGCAGGTTCTGGTCAAGCTCGGTGCTGACCTCAACCGGGTGCGCCAGCAGGTCATCCAGCTGCTCTCCGGCTACCAGGGCAAGGAGCAGGTGCAGGTCGGGGCCAACGAGCAGCAGGGCCAGCAGGCCGGCAGCCAGATCCTCGACCAGTTCGGGCGCAACCTCACGCAGGCGGCGCGCGACAACAAACTCGACCCGGTGATCGGTCGTGAGAAAGAGATGGAGCGGGTCATGCAGATCCTCTCCCGACGATCGAAGAACAACCCTGTCCTGATTGGGGAGCCCGGCGTCGGCAAGACAGCCATCGTCGAGGGCCTTGCTCAGGCGATCGTGCGCGGAGACGTGCCGGAGACGCTGAAGGACAAGCAGCTCTACACGCTCGACCTGGGCTCACTGATCGCCGGATCCCGCTACCGCGGCGACTTCGAGGAACGCCTGAAGAAGGTGACCAAGGAGATTCGCACGCGCGGTGACATCATCACGTTCATCGACGAGATCCACACCCTGGTCGGTGCAGGTGCAGCCGAAGGCGCGATCGACGCCGCCAGCATCCTGAAGCCGCTGCTGGCCCGCGGCGAGCTGCAGACCATCGGCGCGACCACGATCGACGAGTACCGCAAGCACTTCGAGAAGGATGCTGCGCTCGAGCGCCGTTTCCAGCCAATCCAGGTGGCGGAGCCTTCGCTGCCACACACGATCAACATCCTCAAGGGGCTGCGTGACCGTTACGAGGCGCACCACAAGGTGTCGATTACGGATGGCGCGATCGTCGCCGCCGCGAATCTTGCCGACCGCTACATCAGCGACCGGTTCCTGCCGGACAAGGCCATCGACTTGATCGATGAGGCCGGTGCACGTCTGCGCCTGTCGATCTTGTCCGCGCCGCCGGAGTTGCGCGCGTTCGACGACAAGATCGCCAAAGTTCGCGAAAGCAAGGAGGCCGCGATCGAGGAGCAAGACTTCGAGAAGGCCGCCAGCCTGCGCGACGAGGAGAAGAACCTCCTTGGCGAGCGGCTGCGCTTGGAGAAGCAGTGGCGCGCCGGCGAGGTCAAGACGACGGCCGAGGTCGATGAGGGACTGATCGCCGAAGTTCTGGCGCAGGCCACAGGCATCCCGGTGTTCAAGCTGACCGAAGAGGAGTCCAGCCGCCTCGTCTTCATGGAGAAGGCGCTGCACCAGCGCGTCATCGGCCAGGAAGAGGCGATCTCTGCCCTGTCCAAGACGATCCGCCGCACGCGCGCCGGTCTCAAGGACCCGCACCGCCCATCCGGTTCGTTCATCTTCGCCGGACCGACCGGTGTCGGCAAGACCGAGCTGGCCAAGGCGCTCGCCGAGTTCCTCTTCGACGACGAGTCGGCCATGATCTCGCTCGACATGAGCGAGTACGGCGAGAAGCACACCGTGTCGCGTCTGTTCGGTGCCCCCCCAGGATTCGTCGGCTTCGAAGAGGGCGGCCAGCTCACCGAGAAGGTGCGCCGCAAGCCGTTCAGCGTCGTGCTGTTCGACGAGATCGAGAAGGCGCACCCGGACATCTTCAACTCGCTCCTTCAGATTCTGGAAGAGGGCCGGCTGACCGATGGTCAGGGTCGCGTCGTCGACTTCAAGAACACGGTGATCATCATGACCACCAACCTCGGCACGAAGGACATCACCGGCGGCCCCGTCGGCTTCCTCATCGAGGGTGACACACAGACCGGTTACGACCGGATGGCCGGCAAGGTCAAGGACGAGTTGAGGAAGAACTTCAAGCCGGAATTCCTCAACCGAGTCGACGAGATCATCGTCTTCCCGCAGCTGTCCAAGCCGGAGCTCCTGCAGATCGTCGACCTGTTCATCAAGCGTCTGAGCGATCGGATGCTGGACCGCGACATGACCGTCGAGCTCACCACCGCCGCGAAGGAGCACCTGATCGAGGTCGGGTTCGATCCGACGCTGGGTGCGCGACCACTACGTCGCGCCGTGCAGCACGAGATCGAGGATCGGCTCTCCGAGCGGATCCTGCAGGGCGAACTCGGCTCCGGTAACCACGTTCACGTGGACTTCGTCGACAACGCGTTCGTGTTCACAACCACGAGCCACGCTGAGCCGGCCGCCATCGGCGCGGGCGTCGGCGCTGGCCCAGGTACTGGCGCCGTCACCCCCGACCTGGCGGCCGCCGCTGACTAACGCTCCCACGCTCACGCCCCCTCCCATCCTTCGCTGAGGTGCGGGCTTCGGTCGCTTTCGCTGCTGGCAAAGCGACCGAAGTCCGCACCTCAGCGATAAAAAAGAGGGCGGCACACGCATCCGTAGACTGGGGAGCGTGAGCGAGACGACGTTTTCCGTGAGACAGGCGCGCACCAGCGATATCAAAGGCATCAAGCAGCTGGTCGAACCGCTCGTGCAGCGACGCATCCTGTTGGGCAAGGAACTCGTCGTCTTCTATGAGGCCGTGCAGGAGTTCCGGGTCGTCGAGGACGACGCGGGCAAGCTCATCGGATGCGGCGCCCTCCACGTCATGTGGGAAGACCTTGCCGAGGTGCGCACACTGGCCGCCGCAGACAGCTGGCGCGGTCGCGGCGTGGGCCACGCGTTGCTCTCGCAACTCGAGCAGGATGCCCGCACGCTCGGGCTCTCACGCTTGTTCTGTCTGACCTTCGAGGTGCCGTTCTTCTCCCGCCACGGCTTCGTCGAGATGGGCGAGGAGACTGTCGATCGGGATGTCTACGCCGAGCTTGTTCGCAGCCCCGACGAGGGTGTCGCCGAGTTTCTCGACCTCGCCAGGGTCAAGCCCAACACACTCGGCAACACACGGATGCTCAAACGCCTGTAGACGTTGGAGTTCAGGCAATCGCGCTTGCGATGGGCGACCCTGTGGTGCGCCTGAGTCCCGCCTGACACTGGCATGTGCGACAGTCGCAAGCCGTCTCAGATTTCACTCAGAATTCTCGCACACCATTGTGCGTGCGCAGATGAGCCAAATTCGTCAATCGGCTGGAACTAGGTGTTTGGCTCTTATAGGGTGGCTCCCATTGCCGTAACTGTCGCAATGGGGCGCTCGGTGCTCAGATGAGCACGGATGGACGAGACTTCACTCTGTGTTCATTCACAGGTGGGGTTCAGTACCTCGAACCTCTCTAACGTGGCGGATGCGCAATCCGTCATGAAGGAGAAAGATGTCCGATCAACACGGCAGGGCCTGGAAACTGGCCGCAGCTGCCCTAGCAGGGCTCGGCCTCGCGGCCGGTCCGCTCGTCGCCCTCCCGGCGAACGCGAGCACAGACGGCACCGGTGTCGTCATCCATGAGGTGTACCTCAGCGGTGGCAGCGCGGGCGCCCTCTACAAGAACAAGTTCGTCGAGTTGTACAACCCGAGCGACACTGCCGTCACCGTCAGCGGTTGGTCGCTGCAGTACCGACCGGCGACTCAGGCCGGCGTCTCCCCGACCGTGATCACTCTGTCAGGCAAGATCGCCCCGCACGACTACTATCTGATCGGCGGAGGCTCAAACGGCACTGCCGGCGCCGACCTGCCGACGCCGGATGTCACGAGCACTCTGGCCCCTGCTAACGGCGGCGGCACGCTCTTCCTCGCCAACACGATCAGCCCGGTCACGGCACCGGTTGGCTCCGTCACGAACAACTCGCAGATCGTCGACCTGCTGGGCTGGGGCAACTCGAACACGTTCGAGGGCGCGGCCGCACCAGCGCCGAAATCCACAACCGACGTTCAGTCGCTCGTCCGCGCGAACTTCCTGGACTCGGACGACAACCACACCGACTTCTCGCTGACACCGAACATCACCCCGCAGGCGTCGACTCCAGCCACCACTGATCCCGGTGATGGCGGCACCGATCCGGGCGATGGTACGGATCCGGGCACTGGTGGTGACCCGAGCCCACCGATCACCATTGCAGAAATCCAAGGAACCACGAACGTCAGCCCGCAAGAGGGCAATAAAGTCACAACCACCGGCATCGTCACAGCGGCGTACCCGACCGGCGGATTCAACGGATATTTCATTCAGACTCCCGGCACGGGTGGCACGCTTGATCTCGCCACACGCACCGCATCCGATGGACTCTTCGTGTACTCATCGTCATCCAACACCGTCTCGACCGTACACACAGGCGACTACGTTCAGGTCACCGGCGTCGTCACCGAGTTCGGCGGGCTGACCCAGCTCACTGTCGCATCCGCTGCTGATCTCACGCAGCTCGACAAGACCAGCGTCACCGCTCCGACTCCCGTCACCGTCGTGATCCCCCCGACGGAAGAGCAGCGTGAAAGCCTTGAAGGCATGCTGGTCGCCCCCCAAGGTGCGTACACGATCACCGACAACTACTCGCTGAATCAGTACGGCGAGATCGGTCTCGCGGTAGGCGACAAGCCGCTCGTGCAGCCGACAGAGGTCGCAGCACCGGGCACGGCAGAGTATGCCGCAGTTATCGCGGGCAACGCGTCGCGGGCGATCAAGCTCGACGATGGTGCATCCACGAACTTCCTCAGCGCAGCGAACCAGGGTAAGCCCCTGTCATGGCTCACCGCCGACGATCACGTGCGCGTCGGCTCTGCGGTCACGTTCACCGGTCCGGTCATCATGGATTACCGCAACACCGCGTGGAAGCTTCAGCCGACCGCCGAACTGACTCCCGCCAACGCGGCAACGGTTCAGCCGGCAACGTTCTCCAACACGCGCACCGCCGCACCGACGAATGTCGGCGGCGATGTGAAGGTTGCGACCTTCAACGTGCTGAACTACTTCGCGACCACGGGCGATCAGGTCGCAGGCTGCACCTTCTACAAGGACCGTGCGGGCACCCCGATCACCGTGAACACCGGATGCGACGTTCGCGGCGCTGCGAACGAAGTCAGCTTCAAGCGCCAGCAGGCCAAGGAGGTCGTGGCAATCAACGACCTCGGTGCCGACATCGTTTCGCTCGAAGAGATCGAGAACTCCTCGAAGTTCATGGGCACCGACGGCAAGCCGAAGAACCGCGACTACGCACTGTCGACACTCGTCGGTGCGCTCAACGCGGCCGCCGGTAGCGCCGTCTGGGATTACGTTCGCTCACCGTCGGCGCTGCCGAGCAATGAGGACGTCATCCGCACCGCCTTCATCTACAAGACGGCCGCAATCGAAACTGTCGGTTCGTCTTCGATCCTGTTGACCGGCACCGCATTCGACAATGCCCGTTGGCCGCTAGCGCAGGCGTTCAAGCAGAAGGGTGCTTCGGACAGCCAGGCGTTCATCGACATTGTGAACCACTTCAAATCGAAGGGTTCAGGCACGGGCGACAACGCGGACAAGGGCGACGGGCAGGGAGCATCCAACACTTCGCGCGTGGCTCAGGCCAAGGATCTCGTGAAGTTTGCTGACGATCTGAAGGCAAGCACCGGGATCTCGCACGTCACGCTGGTTGGCGACTTCAACGCCTACATGAAGGAAGACCCGATCAAGGTCCTCACGGATGCAGGCTATATCGATCAGGTGACCACGAAGACCGATCAGTACACGTATGCCTACGGCGGAACGGTCGGTTCGCTCGACCACATCTTCGCGAACGCTGAGGCGAACGCAGACGTGACCGGAGCGGCTGTCTGGAACATCAACTCGGTCGAGTCTGTCGCACTCGAGTACAGCCGGTACAACTACAACGCCACGAACTACTATGTGGCGGATCAGTACCGCGCGTCCGATCACGACCCGATCATCGTCGGGCTCGACCTTTCGCCGAAGCCGGTCACGCTGAACCTGTTGAACATCAACGACTTCCACGGTCGCATCGATTCCAACACGGTAAAGTTCGCCGGAACCGTCGAGCAGTTGCGCGCCCAAGGTGGAGACAGCAACACGCTGTTCCTGTCAGCGGGAGACAACATCGGAGCCACGCTGTTCGCATCCGCATCGCAGCAGGACAAGCCGACCATCGACGTGCTGAACGCACTGAAGTTGAAGGCATCCGCAGTGGGAAACCACGAGTTCGACCAGGGGTTCAGCGACCTCAGCGGTCGAGTGCAGAGTGCTGCCGACTTCCAGTACCTGGGTGCGAATGTCTACACCAAGGGCACGAAGACGCCGGCGCTTCCCGAGTACAAGACCTTCCAGGTTGACGGTCTGACCGTCGCGGTGATCGGTGTTGTCACGCAGGAGACGCCCACGTTGGTGACTCCGGGCGGCATCAGCGGCCTCGACTTCGGCGACCCGGTCGAAGCGGTGAACCGTGTTGCAGCTCAGCTGACCGACGGCAACCCGTTCAACGGTGAGGCCGACTTCATCGTTGCCGAGTACCACGAGGGTGCCGGCTTCGGCACACCAGATGGCGCGACACTTGAGCAGGAAGTCACGGCGGGCGGCGCATTCGCCGACATCGTCACGAAGACATCGCCCAAGGTGGCGGCGATCTTCACCGGTCACACGCACAAGATGTACGCGTGGGATGCACCGGTTCCCGGAGCGGACGGCAAGACCCGTCCGATCCTGCAGACCGGCAGCTACGGTGAGAACATCGGCCAGATCCAGCTGACGATCGATCCGACCTCCAAGGCCGTCACCGGCTACGTTGCTCGCAACGTGGCTCGTACGACGACAGCGGATGGCGACCTGGTCGCTTCATACCCGCGTGTCGCCGAGGTGAAGACCATCGTCGACAAGGCAATTGCGGAAGCTGCGGTCATCGGCAACCAGAAGGTCGGGTCTGTCTCGAAGGACATCACGACCGCTTTCATCGGCGGGTCTCGTGATGACCGGATGTCGGAGTCGACGTTGGGCAACTTGGTTGCCGACTCGCTTCTGGCTTCGCTGAAGTCGCCTGACGTTGGCGGTGCCGAAATCGGCATGGTCAACCCCGGCGGCCTGCGTGCTGACCTGGTGTACGGGTCGGACGGAAGCGTGACCTACGCTCAGGCCAACGCCGTGCTGCCGTTCCTGAACAACCTCGGAACGACGACACTGACCGGTGCCCAGTTCAAGGTTGCGCTCGAACAGCAGTGGCAGACCAACGCAGACGGCACGGTTCCCAGCCGTGACTTCCTCAACCTGGGCCTGTCGAAGAACGTCAGCTACACGTATGACCCGACGCGGGAGCGTGGCGACCACATCACCGGCATCACCGTGAACGGTGAGCCGATCGATCTGGCGCGCAACTATCGCGTCGGCACGTTCAGCTTCCTTCTCGATGGCGGGGACAACTTCCGCGTCATCGCTCAGGGTGCCAACACGAAGGACTCCGGACTCGTCGACCGTGATGCGTGGATCGCATACATCACGGCCAACAGCCCGCTGTCGCCGAGCTTCGATCGCCGTGGGGTGTCGCTGATCGGCGTGCCGACCACTGCGGTCGCCGCGGGTGACACCGTCTCCTTCGATGCGACCAAGCTGAACCTGACCTCGCTGGGCAGCCCGGCCAACACCGAGCTGACGGCGACCTGGCAGGGCAGTGCGAGTGCGCCGGTGACGTTTGCAGTGAACGAGGTGGGCGCGGCATCCGTCTCGCTCACAGTTCCTTCCGATGTCTCGGGCGCGAGTGAGTTGATCCTCACCGCCGCGCCCTCCGGTACGACGGTGCGGGTGCCGCTCACAATTGCGGTCAACTCGCGGCCGGGTACTCCGGCGACGTCGGCATCGGCCGCAGCGCAGACCAGCCAGCTGGCGGACGTGTTCAGCGTTCCGAACGGCGCGCAGAAGCCGGGCACGACGCTCACGCTGAAGCTCGGCGCGGACAAGGCCGGCCAGTGGGTGTCCGCATGGTTCTGGGCAGCACCCGTGAAGAAGTCGCAAGGCATCAACGCGGGCGGATGGCTGCAGGTTGCGGCCGATGGCAGCGTCACGGTGACGGTGCCGTCCGGGCTCGAGAACGGCCGGCAGTCGCTGGTCGTTCAGGACGCCAAGGGCGCGGTCATCGGCTGGACCGAGCTGACGGTTCCCGCCGCCGGCAAGGTGAAGTAGCACACCGGCTCAACAAAAGGTAAGTGATTGGCCCCGGGCATCCAGCCCGGGGCCAATTGCGTGCGCAGGCTCCGTCTCGGGTGACAGTGTCCGTTTCGGACGAGCGTGCCCCGCGCGCGGGACGCACTCGTCCGAAACGGACACTCTTGGGCCGGCGACGGATGGCGCGCGAATCGCCGCAGGCATCCGCAGGGCTTGCCGTTCCGCTGGGTACCCTGAGGGCATGTCGACGATCAAGCATCCCGTCGGCCCGCAGCCAAGCAAAGTGTATTGGCGCCGGCGGCTGATAGTGATTCTGGGACTCCTCGCGGTCATCGTCGTCATCGTGCTGATCGTGGTGCGCCCGGGAGCCAGCAGCGGACAGACCACGCCGCCGCCTGCGACGACGTCGAAACCGCCGGCTGTGAAGACGACGCCGGGCGCGACGTCGCCGCCGAGCACCACGATCCCGACGACCGCTGCGCAGGTCGCCGGCGCGCCGTGTGTTGCGGCGAACATCGACGTCGAAGCGATAATGGATGCCACCAACTACAGCGCCGCTCAGAAACCGCAACTTTCACTATCGCTGACGAACACGGGCCTGAAGTCGTGCACGCTGGACGCGGGCACAGCAACGCAGGTGTACACGATCACCAGCGGCGCCGAGGTGTACTGGAAGTCGACCGACTGCCAAACCAACCCGGTGCATACCGAGATTCTGTTGAAACCGGCCAAGACGGTGACATCCACCCCGATCGCGTGGGACCGCACACGATCTGATCCTGCATCCTGCAGCAGCACTTCCCGGCCAGTAGTGCCGGCCGCCGGCGCCTCGTATCACCTGAAGGTATCGGTCGGCGGCTTCGCCTCCGCGACGACCAAGCAGTTCCTGCTCAACTGAAACGGGGTGCGCGCCACCGGGACGCGCCCACTTGAGAAGAGCGCTCGAGAGCAGCGCAGTCTGCACAGAAGCGTCGTCTGCACAGAAGCGTCGTCTGCACAGAAGCGTCGTCTGCACAGAAGCGTCGTCTGCACAGAAGCGTCGGTCCCTCAGAGTAAAGTTTCCATATGACCACCGGTGATCTGTCTGGCGTCGGGCAAACCGCGTTCGCAGTCGCTTTGGCCCGAGCTAGCGAAGCAGGGCGAGGCCGCCCCTGGTTCATTGACCCCGTTGCGGTGCGTCTTGCGGCTGCCGTGCCCCAAGCGGCGAAGGAGCGAGTCGGGGTCGGTCTGACCGCGTGGATCGCCGTGCGCACCCGGTTCCTCGATGAGCTTGCGTTGCGCACCGTCGGGCGAGGCCTGAAGCAGATCGTCATACTCGGTGCTGGGCTGGATTCGCGTGCATTCCGGCTTTCGTTGCCGGATGAGGTTACGCTCTATGAGGTTGACCGCGCGGGTGTTTTCGCGGCCAAACAGCGGATCTTGCGCGCTGCGGGATTACATTCTGCGCGACGGTCCGAGGTCATCGCCGACGCGCTCGAGGTCGGCTGGCTCGACGCAGCCGCGATCGCGGGTTGGCGGCGGGGGGAGCCAACGCTGTGGATCGTCGAGGGCTACCTGATGGCCTTCAACGCCGAGACGAGAACGCGCATCGTCACCGAGTTGGCCGCAGCATCCGCAGTTGGTAGCGTGCTCGGCGCCACTGTGAGCACGCGCATCGACCTGCACAATGCGCTCTGGCAGCCATTGGATCAGGCGAATGTCGGGGATTGGTTGTTGGAGTGCGGGTGGGCCGCGGAACTGACCGACATGGAAGACGCGAGCAAGCATTACGGGCGTCCGCTTCCGTCAGACACGGTCGAGCGGATGAACGGCGTACTGATCGCGGCCCGGCTGATCGGCGACGACACGGCGTTCGAGGAACCCGACTTCGACTAACTGCCGGGGAACACCCGGGCGATCGCGCCGTCGAGGTGCGGGGTACTGTCGTCGATCCGCGTGGTGAAGCCGAGTCGTGTGGCTTCGGACATGCGCTGCTTGCCGCTGGTCACCGCGCGGATCTCGCCTGCCAGGCTGATCTCGCCGAACGCCACGGTCGTATGCTTGATCGGCAACTCCTTGACGGCGGATGCCACCGCAAGCGCGATCGCGAGATCGGCGCCCGGCTCCGTCAACCGCACGCCGCCCACGGTCGAGACATAGACATCCTGGGTGCTGGTCACGATCTGCGCTCGCTTCTCCAGCACAGCGAGCAGCATGGCGACCCGCGCCGAGTCGACCCCGTTGACCACGCGACGCGGATTGGGCGCTGATGTGGCGACGACGAGTGCCTGCACTTCGACGGGCAGGGCGCGCCGCCCCTCCATCGCGACAGTCACGCACGTGCCGGACACCGCAGCGGTGCCGCGACTGAGGAACAGACCGCTGGGGTCGGCCACCTCCCGGATGCCGTCTCCGGACATTTCGAAGCAGCCCACTTCGTCCGTCGGGCCGTAGCGATTCTTCAGTGCACGGATGAACCGCAGCGAGGTCTGACGGTCGCCTTCGAACTGGCAGACGACATCCACCAAGTGTTCGAGCAGTCGCGGGCCGGCAATCGAGCCATCCTTCGTCACATGACCAACGAGGAGCACAGGCAGATTGCGTTCTTTCGCGACACGGATAAGCACGGCCGCCACCTCGCGTACCTGGCTCGGGCCGCCCGCAAGACCGTCGATACCGGCGCTCGAGACGGTCTGCACCGAGTCGACGATCACCAGTTGCGGCTTGACGGCGTCGATCTGGCCGACAATGGTCGCCAGGTCTGTCTCGGCGGCAAGAAAGAGGTTGTCGTGCAGCGCCCCGGTGCGCTCGGCCCGCAGGCGCACCTGGTTGACGGATTCCTCCGCGCTCGCATAGAGCACGCGCGCGTTCGCGGCAGCCGCCTTGGAGGCGACTTCGAGCAGAAGGGTAGACTTGCCGACCCCGGGCTCACCGGACAGCAGAATGGCGGCGCCGGACACGATCCCGCCCCCGAGCACACGATCGAACTCGGCAATACCGGTCGGATGGTGCCGCGCGGCATTCGTGGTGATGTCCGTAATCGGCCGGGCGGTACGCGCCGCGCTGATCGAGACCGGCTTCAGCGCGCGGAGGATGCCGGTCGGCTCACTCGCTTCGGCGACGGTGCCCCACGCCTGACACCGGCCGCAGCGGCCGGCCCACTTGATCGTGGTCCACCCGCACTCGCTGCAGCGGTAGCTCGCCTGCGCCTTCGCCACCCACACCTCCATCGTCGCTCTCACCGTAGCTGTCACCTCCGACATCGCCGGGCAGCTGCGACTGCTGCCGCGGCCGACATCAGCGAACAGCCCCGACTGCCGCCATCGCCGGCATCAGCGGACACCCCGGCCTCAAGATCCGACGGGTGCGCATGTCGCTGGCCCGGCGCACAATAACTGCATGGCCAACTTCCAGTTCACGCTGTCGAGCGGACGCCGGCTGGGCGTCACCGCGCTCGGCAATCCGCTCGCGCGTCACGTTGTCGTCTTCTGTCATTCGGCGCCGGGTTCGAGCGTTTTCGATCCCGATCCGGTCGCGACAGCCGGGCGCGACGTGCACGTGGTCGCATTCGACCGGCCGGGCTACGGTTCGTCGGACCCGCTGCCGCCCGGCAGATGGCCGACGGTGACCGGTGCAGCCGACGACATCAGCGAGTATCTGCACTCGGCAGAAGGCGCGGCGCACGCTCTCGGCGTCTCACAACTGGACTCGTTGGGCGTGGTCGGGTGGTCCGCCGGTGGCCGGGTCGCGCTCGCGCTCGCCGCGAAGCATCCGCAGTTGTTCCAGCGGGTCGCACTCATCGCGACGCCCGCACCGAACGAAGAAGTTCCGTGGATCCCGCAGCAACAGGCCGCGGCCAGCGTGCAACTGTCGACACTGAGCGCGCAAGACGCGATCGAGCGTCTGACCGCGATGTTCACCGCGCAGGCCGGCGAGCGGATGCCGTCGGCCGATCTCGACACGCCTGTCCTGCTCGACCAACTCGGCGCCTCGGTGGCGGACGCGGATGCCCTCGCCGGACCCGGCGCGCAAGACCGGGTAGAGAAGATGATGCGGGATGCGTTCCGTCAAGGGCCGATCGGAGTGGTCACGGACATCCTGAGCTACACGGCGCGGCCGTGGGGGTTCGATCTGTCCGCGGTGCGCGCGGACACGCTCCTGGTCTACGGCGCCGCAGATCCGCTGATCACCGAGGCGCATGCACGGTGGTACCGCGACCACCTGGAGCACGCGTCGATCGTGCTGCAGCCCGAGGCGGGTCATCTCGTCGTGATCCCGACCTGGGACCGCGTGCTCGCACATCTGGCGCCCGGATCAAAGGTCGCCTAGTACTACAGTCGCGTTTATGGGGCATGTCCACGGGCCCGGTAGTGGTGTCGTTTTGCGGTTTGTTGGTGTCGGCGTCGCC
>Ga0208357_1000524_pt1 | contig 30949 bp, 22 predicted proteins | sample NGESurdeep092012_6_FD_184487 | JGI IMG/M metagenome (GOLD analysis project Ga0208357, IMG submission 184487) | Arctic peat soil microbial communities from Barrow, Alaska - NGEE Surface sample F52-2 deep-092012 (SPAdes) | ecosystem: Environmental > Terrestrial > Soil > Wetlands > Peat ...
CCGGTGAGAAGCTCTTCTTTGCTCGGGGCAAAAACTTCACCTTTCCAGATTGTCCATCCTAATGGATGGACTGTCCGGAAGGCTCGGGGCACCTCAACCGCGTTCGCGTGGGAGCCTGAAGAGCGGCTAATGGCGCGCTGCGCTGAACTCGGCGTTAGCCGCTTCACCACCTGGGCGCCGATTCAAGATCTGGATACCTTGTCGTCCTTTCTTGACAGCTATGCGCGCATTGCTGAGCAAGTCGCACGGTAACCCACTGAGGAGCAGGCCTGCACGTCCGCTACGCCTCGATCGGGCCGACGTGTCCATCGACTACGGTTACCCTCCGACATCGCCGCCCACATCGGACGCGACGTCAGCTACCGCCGGCGCGGTTTGCGGGTCGATCAGTATCACCGCCAGTGCGTCATCTCCCGATGGGCCTTGCACCCTGCGGGTCGGCGGCCAGCGTGCGGTCAGCGGCTGCTCGGCGGGCAGGGCAGGCCCTTGAACTCCGGGTGGTCGCCGGGCGTGGGATCGGTGAACCGGCAGCCGAAGAACGGCGACGCGACTGCTGCCGGATTGAGGATGTCGTCGCCAGCTGGGCGCCGGCCCGTGTTGATCCAGGACACGAGTGCGGAGAAGCCGGCCGACAGCTCGTTGGTCGTGTAACCGCAGTGGGTAACCTCGCGGATAGCCCTGTCCACGAACAACCCGCCCTGGCCGTGCGCCACCATCATCTTTGCGTAACGCTGGTCCATGGAGAGGGGAACGAACAAGTCCCCGATCCCGTGGATCGACAGCACCGGGATTCCGGGGTCTCCGTTGATGGCCGGAAGTTCGGCTGGCGACAAGGCGTCGGCCGAGGAGGTGGCGGTAACGGGAACCCGGAGCACGGCGCGGTTGAGCGCGATCTCCTGGCGGAGCATGCGGAAGGGCTGGTCGCTGAAGGTGTAGAAGGTCCTTTCATTGCCCGCCACGCTGCCGTTGGCGAGGCCGAGGGTCCCGCCGCTGAGCCCGGGGTACAGGCCGAACAAGAACGGGACCGTGGTCAGCGGGGCGAACCCGAAGGAGTTCCAGTAGCCGAGGGCGCTCTGGAAGCCGGGCCGGGTGCCGCCGGACAGCTGCTCGACCGTGTCCGCCCATAGAATCCCGGTCCTGGTCAGGTCGGTGGCGAAGGTCTGCCCGCCGGTCGCCGGGTTCGGCGTGATCCCGAGAGCCGGCAGTTCAGACTGGACAGCGGTCTGGTAGGCCGGTGTGTAGGCAGCGCCGGCGGCCAGCGTCGCCGGGTAGGCGATCTTGGTGCTCGTCAGCGCAGCGGCGGTGACGTTGGCGCCCAGGTAGTAGTCGAACAGGTCGCTGCCCGCCAGCACGCCGCAGGAGGGCATAGCGCCGACGAAGTCGCCCTTGTACGCCTCAATCTCGGCTGTGGTGATCTCGCCGCCCATCGACAGCCCGGTCATGATCGCCTGCCTCGGGTGCAGCCCCGTTATGGATGGGAAGGCTTTGAGCAGGTCGTGGGTGTCGACGACGCCGTCGCCGGGGTCATAGCCGTTCATGGCGTAGCTCGACGCCGCCCACGCGTACCCGTGGTCGACGAAGTACTGGCGCAGCTGAGGTTCGTCGACCCACACCACGTTGCCGTTGCCCCGGAAGCCGTGGGCGTACATGACCAGCGTGCCGTTCCACTGGGGCGGGACCTCGACCCGGTAGGCGGCTCCGTCGCTAGCGATGCCCGTCCACACTTGGGACTGCTGGCCCCTGGCGCTGGCAATAGGCCCGAACGGGCCGGTGTAGGCCGACCCGTTGAACTCGCACGCCGGGTCCGCTATCTGGACACCGGGGACGACGGTGCTCGGCGTGGGGACGCAGCTGCTGGTGTCGAAGGCGGCGGGCGCGACGGCGCTGGCCGGGATGGCCGCGGCGGCCCATCCGATCGACAGCGCGGCGGCGCTGACCAGCGTGGCGACAACACGGCGGGTGTGATGGCGAACTGGCATCGTGACCCTCCAGCCAGAGTGACTTGGGCGAGTTTACCGGTAATGTGCTCAACTGTGTCGCGGATCACACGGCAGATTCGCGAGCGCTGAAAGATGTCGATGTGCCGCGGCGCTGACCGTCGAACTGGCCGGCTATTTCGTGCCGCCCTATGCCGCTCCTGGACCGAAGTCACGGAAGGGCTGACGGTTGAGCTTGACCATGGCCAGGCAAACCCCCATCGGCTGGGACGCTGAGTCTAGGCGGGTCTCCTGGTCAGCGCGGTCGGCATTGTGGCGACGGTGTACAGGCCCGAACGGATCCGCGGGCCTTCCGCGCAGGAAGATCATTTCGGGGGGCACTTTGGGGGGCAGAATGGCGCTCGTGTCAGCCAGCGGAGGCAGGGCTCTGCTAGCGGCAGCTGACGTAACGCCTGCTCAGGTGGCTTAGAGGCGCCTGAAGAGACTTCCTGGAGCTCTATGGTAAGGAGAAGGTCTACGGTTCGATTCCGTAAGGGGGCTCCCAGCTCAGAGGGCTTTTTCGAATGTCATCTAATGACCCCTTTTGGGGTATGAGAATGCATGGAAAAGGTCACAGTTCGCTCAGTGCGCAGACGGGCAAGTCAGCGCGGGCTTCGGCACCCGACGAGCGTGGTCGGGAGGCACTTTCGGGGGCAATCGCAAGCGACGATCGGTTGTGCAGTCCTGCGGGCCATGCAAAGAGGTTCTTTCCTGGTGAGATCCCGGTGCCCGGGGCTGCGTCCGGGTTCCTGCTCTGAGCTTGTGCCGGGGAAGGGCGGGTTGCGCAGGCTCAGGGGCGCGGGGAAGCCGCGGGCTGTGCGACTCGGCGCGGAGTCGGCGCGGCTGGCGGAACTGTACTGCCTGAGCCTGCTGTTGAAGGCTGCCGGCTCGGCTGGGGATCTGAGCCTGAGCCTGGCCGGATCACGCGGCCTGGCGCGGGTGACCGGCTCAGTCGCCGCGGCTGCAGGTGCTGGCGCGTGATCTGGCCATCTCGGTAGCGCCGCTCACGGAATGTGGCAACTGGCGAGGCGGCCGCCAGCCAAGAACTCCCTGCCGACTATTTACGGTTCATGGCCCTGCGGGCGGCGTCGTTTGGTCGCGCGCAGATCAGCCTGTTCTGGCGCGGTCTGCCGGTGCCGTGGTGGCTGGCCTGGCCGACGGGCGTTTCCCGGGCCGGAGGATCGCATCTGGTGTGGCAATGGCAACTGGCCCTGGCGTGCGGCAGGCCGGGGTAAGCGTGCTGGGCTGCGGAGAAGGTGGCCGGGGTCCGGCATGCCTCGTGCTGGTCCGGGCCTGGGAGGGCAGGGCGGGTTGACGGCGCCCGGCCGCGTGGCCTGGGTGGGCTCGCGCGGCCGGGTGCTGGGATGTCAGCGCAGGTTAGGCGCTGGTTGCGGCCTGGTGCCGGCGGCCGACCCGGACCCGGTCCAGGAACACCGCCAGGGCGGCGGCCACGACCGCGGCAGCCACGGCGATGAGGGCGATCTGCCAGCCGGGCATGCCGCCCACGACGACGGTCTGCACCGGCGGCGGCGTCCCGTCGCCGCCGCCTCCGGGGGGCACGGGCAGGGCGAACGCGGCCGGGGCCGCCGCGGCGGCGGCCAGCAGCGCAGCGGCCAGTCCGGCCAGGGCGCAGGCCAGGCGGTGGATGGGTCGGAATGCGCGGGTGCGGTTCATGGTGACCTCCTGGTGGTCGCTGGGGTTGAGGTTGCCGGCTGGTGCTGGCAGGCTGTCACTGATCGTTGGCGGTCTGGGCCTGGAGCTGGGCGCGCAGCCGCCGGGCCTGGCGGGCGGCGCGGCGCATCCGCCGTTCGGCGCGCTCGGCGCGGCGGGTGGCCCGGGCCAGCGCGAGCAGGCGCTCTGCTGGGCGCTGCTGGTCGGCGTGCGCGAGCTGCTCGCGGTGCAGGTCATGGCCGAGCTGGGTGAGCTGGTACATGGTGGTCATCTCCTTTCCCGGCGATGGCGGGCTTGTCGTTGTGCTCCACTGTCGCGGGCCGGGGCGGGCGGTCACCATACGTAGCCGCGCACAGGAGGGGCACAGGATTAAGCTGGGCGGTGAGGTCGTGCTGGCGCCAGAAACCGTGTGGGGGCTGGCACCGGGCAGGCGGAGGGGACAAGGGGCCTGTGGTCGATGGGCCGGTGACCGAGCAGGCCGGACTGAGGTTCGGCGGGCTGTTACGGCAGCTGCGGGACGAGGCTGGGCTGACCCAGGACGAGCTGGCCGAGACCGCGCGGGTGAGCCAGCGGGCGGTCAGTGACCTGGAGCGCGGCATCAACGCCACCGCCCGCAAGGACACCGCCCTCCTGCTGGCCGGGGCGCTCGGGCTGGGCGGCCCGGCCCGTGAGCTGTTCGTAGCCGCGGCCCGGGGCCGCGCGCCGGCCGGCGACGTCCTGGCAGCCGCTGCGGGAGCGGCTGGGGCGGGGGGGTCGGCGGCGGCGGCCAGCCGGACGCTGCCGCGGGACATCGCCAGCTTCACCGGCCGCCAGGACGAGCTCGGGCAGCTGATGGCTGAGGCGGCCGCGGGCGGCGGGGTGGTGTCGATTCACGCGATCGGCGGGATGGCCGGGATCGGCAAGACCACCTTCGCGGTGCACGCCGCGCACCAGCTGGCTGGCAGTTTCCCGGACGGGCAGTTCTTCTTGCCGTTGCACGCGCACACCCCTGGGCAGCGGCCGGTCGACCCGGCCGATGCGCTGGCCAGTTTGTTGCTGACCGCCGGGGTGCCCGCGGGACAGATCCCGCCGGGAACCGACGCGCGGGCGGCACGATGGCGCGACCACCTGGCGGGGAAGAAGATCTTGCTGGTGCTGGATGACGCGGCCGGGCATGAGCAGGTCCGCCCGCTGCTGCCGGGCAGCCCGGGCAGCCTGGTGCTGATTACCAGTCGGCTTCGGCTGGCCGCGCTGGAAGACGCCGCGGTGGTCAGCCTGGATGCCCTGACCCCCGATGAGGCGGCCGGGCTGCTGGCTCGCCTGGCCGGTCGGCCCGACGTGACCGCCGGCGATCCCGGGGTGGGCAGCTCGCCGCGCTGTGCGGGTACCTGCCGCTGGCGATCGGGATGACCGGCCGGCAGCTGGCCCACCATCCGCCCTGGACCCCCGCGGGCCTGGCCGCCGACCTGGCCGCAGCCAGGAACCGGCTGGAGCTGATGGCGGCGGAGAACCTGTCGGTGGCGGCTGCGTTCGGCCTGTCCTTCCAGGACCTGGCCGACGGCCAGCAGAGGCTATTCCGCCGGCTGGGCCTGAATCCCGGCCCCGACATCGACGCCCACGCCGCCGCCGCGCTCGATGACACCAGCCCCGGGCAGGCTCGCCGCTACCTCGAGGCTCTTTACGACCATCATCTGATCACCCAGCCGGTCCCTGGACGGTACCGGTTCCACGCCCTGCTCAGCGAGCATGCCCGCGCCCTCGCCACCGAAGACAATCCGGCCGATTCCGCCGCCACGGCCGGGCGGCTGCTCGACTATTACCAGCAGGCGGCGCTGGCCGCCGGCGGCCACATCCCGGCGCGGGTGCGCGGCAGCCGCCCGCTGCCGTCGGCCCGGCCGCCGGCCTGCGCGCCGCCGCTGTCCACCCCCGCGCAGGCGGCACGGTGGCTGGAGGCCGAGCGTCCCAACCTGCACGCGGCCGCCGGGTACGCCGCCGACCGCGGGCACTACCAGCAGGCAGCCATGATCGCGGCCGCGGTCGGCGGGTTCTTGTTCACCCGCGGCTACTGGGATGAGGTCATCGCCTTGCAGCGCACCGCGCTGGCCGCGGCGCGGCGCGCCGGGGACCGGTCCGCCGAGGCCGCTGACCTCAACCAGCTGTGCCTGGCGCAGGTGCTGACTGGGGACATCCCGGCTGCCGCCGCCAGCCAGCGGCAGGCCCTGGCGCTGTACCGTGACCTGAGCGATCGGTGCGGCCAGGGCGATGCCCTGCACAGCCTGAGCCTGGGTGCACCTACATGCCGCTGAGTACCCCGCCGCCGTCGCTGCAGCCCGGCAGGCGCTGGAGTTGTACCGCGCCGCCGGTGACCGGATCGGCCAGGGCGACGCCCTCGATAAGCTGGGCACCGCGCAGATGCTGGCCGATGATTACCGGGCCGCCGCCACCACCGCGCAGCAGGCCCTGGACCTGTTCCGCGGCCTGGGCGACGAGCTCGGCCAGGGTTCAGCCCTTGATGTCCTGGGCTACACGCAGTTGCAGACCGGCAGGTACCCAGCCGCCGCCGCCAGCTGCCAGCAGGCCCTCCGGCTCTACCGGGAGGTCGGTGAGCGGTCGGGCGAAGGCGCTGCCCTCGGCCGCCTGGGCCGTATGCAGCGGCTGACCGGGGACTACCCGGCGGCCGCCGCCAGCTACCAGCAGGCACTCAAAATATTCCGCGACATCAGCGACCGCTTCGGCGCCGCCGACATCCTCGACGAACTCGGGATCCTGCAACGGCTGACCGGAGATTACCCCGCTGCCGCAGCCAGCCACCAGCACGCCCTCCAAGTATTCCGCGACCTCGGCGTCAAGCTCGTCCAGGCCTATATCCTCAGCAACTTGGGCGCCGTGCACACCGTGGCCGGGGACTACGCCGCCGCCGCCAGCCTCGGCCAGGCGCTGACGCTGTTCCGAGACCTCGGCGGGCGCCACGGCCAGGCCGAGACGCTCAACAATCTGGGCGAGCTGCTGACCCGCTCCTCGGCCAGCCACCAGGCCCGCGACCACCACGCCCGGGCCCTGGCCATCGCCCGCGACCTCGGCGTGCCGCTGGAGGAAGCACGAGCCCTGGAAGGAGTCGGCACCAGCCACCTGCGCGACGGCTCCCCGGGCCAGGCCGCTGCGCCGCTGCGGCAGGCGCTGGCGATCTACCAGCGCCTCGGAACCCCCGGTGATCAGCGCATCCAAGAGACCCTGCGCCAGTACGGGCTCTAGCCAACCCCACCATCACCACTCCACGATGGAAGCCGTCAACAGGCTCCCGGGACCGCCCACGCAGCCAGAGGCGGCCCGCAGTTACGCCGATGCTGGCAGCATCCGGCTGGCCAGGTATTCGAGGCTGCCTCGACACCCCGGCCGGGAAAGGCGCCCAGATCACGCCGATCTGCACGAGCATGCTTCACCAGAACTCGATTCCCGTGGACACGCAGATCGAGCCCGTGGCGCGGCCAGCAGAACGTATGCGCACCGATCGGCGGTTATCTGAAGCCCATTTCGATGAAGCCCAGGTGGGAGGGCGGTTCTGCGTCGTAGACATGTCGCTGACGGAGGGCCCGCACGGAGCGCAAAACCAAAGAGCAGCATCGAGAAGGGGATTAGCGCAGGTCACGTGGGTGCCACCGCTCCAGCTGCGTCGTGGATACCGCATCAGATAACGTGTCTACGACGCAGCGCATACCCGACAAATACCCCTCGTAAGTTACGTCGTAGACACCCCAGGCGCGACTTGAGATAACGGCGGTTATTGGCGTGTGCTTCGCGGTGTGGTGGTCGCGTTCCGTGCTCTGATCGGCTTGCCAGTTGTGCCCCGACGAGGCCGTCGCGGGCCTGGCCGGGCACAGGCTGCCAGATGTCGGCGTGAGCGTCGTGCGGCCTTCGGCTGCCGGCTGGGCTGCCGGCCGCCGGGGGCTGGCGGTTGGTCTCAGGTAGGAAAGATGCGGACCTTGACGCCGATGGCGCTGGCGAGGCGGGTGAGGTCGCCGGGGTCGCTGGTGACGACGGCGGCCTGGTAGCGGACGGCGGTGGCGATGACGATGGCGTCGACGACGTCAGCGGTGCCGGATGCGGCGCAGGCTACGCCTGCCGCCCGCCCGGTGGCTGCGTCGTCGGGGAGGATGTCGCAGCCCTTGAGGACCCTGGAGATCTGGTGCTGGGGGCCGCCGCGCCAGGCCTGGGCCAGGACCACGACGGGGACGATCGGGCGGATCCGCGCGGCGGTGACTTCGTCGTGCAGGGCCAGGAAGTCAGGGTTGCGCCGCTCGGCGGCCAGGAGCGCGCCGGTGTCATAGACGAGGGCGGGCATTACCCGGCGGCCCGCTGCGGCTCGTCGTCGAGCAGGCCGGCCTCGGCCAGGAACTCGCGGGCACGCTGCCGGGACGCCGCGGGCAGCGGCCCGTGCTCGCTCTCGTACTCGGCGACCAGCTCGCGCGCGGCGGCCCGCCCGGCGGCCTGCCGGGCAGCGGCGCGGGCCTTCTCGGCGGCTGCCTCGGCCAGCCACGCTGAGACGGGCTTGCCTTCCTCGGCGGCGGCGGCCTTGATGGTCTCCTCGACCTCGGCCGGGACGGAGATCGAGAGCTTCCGTACGGTCATGTTCCCATCGTACCTCAGCGGTAGGATGATGTTCCTACCGCTGGGCGGCCGACCCTGACAGAGGCGGCCAGCCCGGGAGCACATCGCCGACCCGGTCGCGATAGCAGATTAGCTGAGGGGGCAGTTCGGGGGGCAGAACCCAGCTAGCGAGGGCCTGCGCCAGCCCGCGGAAGCCAGCGCCAGCCCGCGGAAGCCAGCGCCAGCCCGCGGAAGCCAGCGCCAGCCCGCGGAAGCCAGCGCCAGCCCGCGGAAGCCAGCGCCAGCCCGCGGAAGCCCTGTTCGGGGCCGCTGCGGCGGCCTCCGGGACGGCCCGGCTGTCTATGGTAAGGAGAAGGTCTACGGTTCGATTCCGTAAGGGAGCTCCGCAAAGTAGCAGGTCAGGCCGGTTTTCCGATCAGCCTGAGGCTGGCTTCAAGATCACCTGACCGTCAGTTGACCGTCGTTCTGGACGTAGAGAGTTGGCACTCAGCCGCACGGACTGACTCTCGATGACACGCCGGTCTGGCGCGGCGAAGGCTGTTGTTGAACAGCCGGGGTCGTGCCTGCCGCGCGCACGGGGTCCGCCGGGCCGCTGTGGTCAGTTGGGTCATCCCGAACGCCCGGCTGGAGGTCCGGCCCTCCGCATCGTCCTGTTCCCGGTGAGCACCTGACTAGCACCACCGGCCGGAGCCCGAGCCGAACTGCATTTCGGAGAGCAGCAGTCACGGTCGCTGTCTGTAACGCAGTGTTACGGCGTCCGAGCGATCCCGAGGTACTCGGCGGCGCCTATCGCCGACTCGGTGCGCTCTTCCGCGCCCCGATGCCAGGTGGGTGCTGAGCGCATATCAGCCAGTTATGGCGTAGGCACAACTCCCAGCCAAGTGTGCATGAGCGGAGCCGCCCCGCGCACCTACTCTGGCCCTCAGGGCATGAACCGCCACTGGAAGCCCGCGAGATCGTGCATGATCGCCGGGTCTAGCCACCAGCCGCCGAGCGCGTCAACCTCGGCGTCACCGCGTCGAGATCCTCGACAACAAGGTCGAGGTGCACCCGGTTCCTGGTGGTCTTCGGCTCCAGGACGCGCTGAAAGCCAACCGTGAGGCCGTTGCGTGTCCGGGAGAACAGCGCTAACTGGCCGTCGCCGACGGTGGATTCCACCTCGACGCCGAGCAAAGCCAGGAGAAGGGAGTGATCTGGTCAGGATCAACGGTGTTAATCGCTAGGAATCGGGATCGAGGCTGGCAGCTGCCTCCCCTCCGAGCTCGCCCGCAGTACTGACGCAGGATTACCGGGATGCCCTCAGCATGAACGTGACCGGCGGGCAGTCTCCGGCCTTTGCCTCGCCAGTGACCTCGAAGCCAGCACGCTCATAGAAGGGGACCGTACGTGGATTCGGAGTCTCGAGATAGGCGGGCAGATGGCTCTGGTCAACCTCAGCAAGGCAGGGCCTCATAAGCTCACTGCCGAGCCCCCGGCCCTGCAGGGCACAGTCCACGCCAAACCACGGAAGGTACCAGTGCGGATACGCCGGATGGGCCGCCTCCATCTGACCGAGAACGGCGAACAGGTCGTCATGCTGGCCGGGCGAGACGGTCTCGGCGAGCACGGCGGCGATGGCACCGCCGTCTGGCTCAGCACCCGGGGCCAGCCACAGTGCGACGGCCGAGTACTCGCCGAGTCTGTAGACGGTCTGCGCATCGAACGCCCGCCCGCCGAAGGCGGCAAGGAAGGCGGGGAAGCACGCCAGATACTGCTCCGCGTCCGGATAGAGCCAGCGCTCGACCGGATCAGCCGCGAACGCCACCACGAGCGTGGCCCAGACTCTCCCCTGATCACTCGCCTGCACGGGCAGGAACGTCTGCTCGCTCACGGTCTTCACTCTATGTCCCGCCCGCCCAGGCGAGGAGGACCCGCACACAACGGCCACGGAGCATGTCCGGTGACCGATCTCCGCGACCAGTCGCCGTAGAACCTGGCGCGCAGATCGAGCGCCGGTCGCGGGCTTGCCCCGGTCTTCCCGGCCGCCTGTCAGGGCTGGATGCACTCCAGGTCCTCCAGAGGGCTCGGGTGCGTCGGCTCCCAGCCGAGCGCCTCCCGGGTTTGGGTACTGGATGAGGGCTGGTCGGTCGCGAAGATCGGGCCGAGAGGGCCGTAGGTCTCCTGTGGCACTGCCTCGACTGGCAGACCCAGCCGCCGGCCTATGACCGCGGCGATGTCACGCACCGCGTCGCCCTCGTCGGCCACGGCGTGCCAGGAGGTCCCGGCCGGCGCCAGGTCCAGGGCCAGCCGGAAGAGGACTGCCGCGTCGAGCGCGTGCACGGCCGGCCAGCGCTGGGCGCCGTCGCCCGGGTAGCCGGACACTCTGGTCCGGCGCGCGATCTCGGTCAGCAAGCCAGCGAACCCGCCCTTGCCCTCGTTGTGGACCGTGCGCGGCATGCGTACGGCCGTGCTCCGGACCCCTCGCGAGGCCAGGCCCAGGACCGCCGTGACCGCGCGGCCGCGGCCGCCGACCGGCCCGTCGGTCGGCAGCGGGTCGGCCTCGGTGGAGACGCGGCCAGGCACGTACGGCGTACCCGAGACCGTGACGAAGGGGCGGCCGCGGCCGGCGAGCTCCTCGCCCAGGGCGGCCAGGGCGGCACTTTCCTCGGCGACCACCTGCGCGACGGCGTCGGCGCTGCTGAAGTCGTTGCCGAAGGCCAGGTGGATCACCCCGTCGGCCTGAGCAGCGCCGCCGCGGAGGATGTTGAGGTCGGCGAGACCTCCCCGGAGCGTCTCGCCGCCGGCCGCCTCCGCGGCCAGCGCGGATGCGTCGGAGCGGGCGAGCGCGAGGACGGTGTGGCCGTTGCCGAGGAGCTCGGCGACGACGGCGGAACCGATCAGGCCGGTGCCGCCGGTGACGAAGACGTGCATGGAACTCTCCCGGAAAGTGATGGGACTCTTGTCTCATGACATTACCAGAGTGACGGAACACAAGTCCCATCACCTAGGATGGGCCCATGGCTCGGTGGGAACCAGGGGCGCGCGAACGACTCGTCGTGGCTGCCGTCGACCTGTTCACCGAGCAGGGGTACGACGCCACGACGGTCGCGCAGATCGCCGAGCGCGCCGGGGTCACGAAAAGCACCTTCTTCCGGCACTTCCCCGATAAGCGCGAGCTACTGGTGGCCGGACAAGAGACGCTAAGCCGGCTGCTAGCCGATGGGATCGCCGAGGCGCCCGTGAGTGCCAGCCCGCTCGAGGCGGTCGCTGCCGGTCTCGAGCGCGCATCGAGCGCGATGGGCCAGATGAACCGCGAGCTCGGCCCCCGCCTGAAAGCAGCCGTCGCAGCCAGCGCCGAACTCCAGGAGCGTGACGCCCTCAAGAGCGTCAGCCTCGCGGCCGCCATGACAACTGCCCTCGTCGCCCGCGGTGTGCCCGACCCGGCCGCGCATCTCGCGGGCGAGCTGGGTGTCCTCGCGTTCAAGCGGGGCTACGCCGAGTGGTCCGAGGGCGACCGTGACGCCGGGGACGAGCTCGCGCAGCACACCCTGGCGGCCCTGGACGAACTGCGGGCAGCGAGCGCGTCGCTGGGCTGACCAGGCAACCTCACCCGCATGTCGGCATTATGCGGGCCATGGCATCATCGCGTTCGGTCCCCATCTGCGGCTGGGCGGGGCTCGCCGGGTTGCCCTCGTGGGAACGTGTCGTCCTGAAGCACGGAGAAGGCGGGGGGTTCAAATTCGCCTGGCAATCGAGGAGCACCTGTTCAGCGGGGCGTTGCAGCTCAGCAGCTCCGCAGCAAGATCATATGACCGTCATCCGACCGCCGGCCTGGCCGTGACCGGCCGGCAGCCGGCCGCACGGACCGGCCCCGGAACGGAACATGCCGGCTCCTTTGACCCCTGCGGGCCGCCGGGCACGGCCCGGGTCTCGCCGCCGCACCTTTCCAGCCGCGCGGCAGGTCACGGCAGCAGCCTGCCAGTCGGATGCTGCTGCCCGGCGACCCGACACCGGGCAGTGAACCCACGGAAGTGTGCATGGTAAGGAGAAGGTCTACGGTTCGATTCCGTAAGGGGGCTCACATATGAGCAGGTCAGGGGCCGGATCCCGGTCTCGGCGGTGAGACTCCAAGATCGTTTGACCGTCATTCGACCGTCGTTTTGAGCACCGCTGGTGATCCTGGTGGCTAATTCGAGGTCTATGCGGCGAGGCTGAGTTCGAGGCGTGCCAGGTGGCTGGTCCGCTGCCGGTCCAGTGGCGTGCCGGTCCAGTACGCGTGCAGCCGGAGGAGGTTGAGCGCGCAGGCCATGTAGACGTGGTCGAGGCGGGTCTTGGGCAGGCCGCGGTAGCGGGCGCGCCGGGCTCCGTGGCTGGTGGCTTGGTGCATGGTGCCCTCGACGCCGGCGCGGCGGGCGTAATCAGCCTGGAACGGGGTCGTGTTTTCCGCGGCGCGGATGGCTGCCTGGGCTTCGGCCAGGTCGCGGGGCAGCAGCGACAGCTGCCGCCGCGTGCCGGTGGTGCACTGGCCGCGGGCCGGGCAGGGGCCGCAGTCGCTGGCGGAGAAGGTTGCCACGATCGCGTCCTTGCCGTGCTGGGTGCACGGGGTCCAGGACGCTGCTGTCTTGCCCTGCGGGCAGGTGACGGTCTTGTGGTCGTAGTCAGCAGCAAAGTCGGCGCGGGCGTAGCCGTGGCCGGCGCGGGCCTGGGCGGAGGTATCGGCCAGCAGCGGCCCGATCAGCGCGATGCCGTTCCTGGTGTGCTCGGACACCACGAGGGCGGCACTGAGGTAGCCGGAATCGAGGTAATGCCGCCCGGGGGCAAGGTTCCTGGCTGCCAGCGCGTCATGGACCGGCTCGGTCATCTGGTTATCGGTCACGGTGGCATCGGTGGTGGCCACGCTGGTGATCAGGTTCGGGAACACCAGCTGCGCGCAGCCCTTGCCGTGCTCCCGGCCCTGCTCGCGGCCATGCCCGCTCTCGCCAGCGTTCCCCTCGGCGTCCTGCCCGGCCGCGGGCTCCGGGCGGCAGGTGCACGGCGGGGCATCGTCGCAGGTCTCGGTGATGTGCAGTTTGTAACCCAGCCAGAAGGTGTCACGCTTGACGCCCCAGCGGGCGTCGGTGTCATACGGTGAGGCGATCCGGGCATGGCCGGGCGGGAGACCGTCGCCCTCAGGCTCCTTCTCCCGCCGCTTGATCACCTTCCGCCCGTTCCCGGTGATGGCGCGGGTGTAGTTCTGCAGCAGCACCCGGCGCAGCACGTCCGCCGCCGGGATCTCGCGCAGCCATTCCGGGGAGGAACTGTCGCAGACCGCCCCCAGCAGCGCGTACCCGTCACGGGCATAGGCGATCGCCAGCTCATCCCGGCGGGCCTGGGAAACCGGGGGGCGCCAGGAGGTCATCGGGGTGCCGTAGCGGCGGGCGAAATCACTCACGCAGATCCGCTGCTCCAGCCAGGCCGGGTGCGCCGCCGCCAGCGCCTCCAGCGCGGCCCGCACGCTCTCGGCGGCCAGCTCCAGCCGGTTCAGCGCCGCCACCGCCGCGACCACGTGGGTGGAATCGGTGCGCTGCTTGCCGCCCGCCTTGACCAGGCCCCCGGCCGCCAGCCTGGCCAGCAGCGCATCCAGCACTACCTGCTCCAGGCCGCCGGCGGCGACCCTGGCCCGGAACTCGCTCAGCACCGAATGATCAAAGCCCGGGTCGCCGCCCGCCAGGCCCAGCGCGTACTTCCAGTCGATCCGGGTGCGCACCGACTCGGCGGCCTGACGGTCGGTGAGGTTCTCCGCCCTCTGGAAGATCGTCACCAGGGCAAGGCGCCCCGGCGGCCAGCCCGGCTTGCCGCGCACCCCGTAGGCGCCCGCGAACTGCTCATCGGCCAGCCACTCACCCAGCCGTTCACGCACCAGCACCGGCAGCGGACGCTCACGCTTCCCCCGGTACATCGAGGCGATGTCCGCAGCGACCTGCGGACCTGGCTCCGGCCACGGCTGCGGCACGACAGACACCACAAGCTCCAGTCTGCGGCCTGCACGGGGGAAGATGACGCGTCGGGAAGAAGGCCGCAGCGCGATCATGCTGAACACAAGATCGCAAAGTCAGTGCGCCACGCGGAGCACCCTCAGACTCCCCGGAATAAGCCACCAGGGTCCGCTGGTGAACAGTCAGCCGCCCGGATCGGCACCCTCTGGCAGATGTGACGAGTCTGGGTTGTGGGGTGTGTTGAACATCCGCGAGCGACCCTGCGCAGTCCAGAGTCAGGGAGCCAGCCTGGGCAGTGGCGCAAGATGCTCGCCGCGCGGTTGTCTGTGCCCTGGCGTAGCGTCGTGCTCGTCTCTGGCCGGTTGAGCGGGGAAGGAAGCTGACCGCGCTGCAGGACTCGCGGCCGGAAGCGTTCGGGATCGGTGTTCGTGGCGGCGTTATTTCGCGCTGGGTTGCAGCGTGTTAAGAGCGCTGAGACGCTCTATTGCCGGGCTAGTCGTGCATGGCCACGACAACGTCCGCGTCCTGGGCACTGGCATGGGGAATGGATCGGGGTGCGACCTGCCAGGGGTCGTCGCCATGGGGGCTGCGCCGGCCGGGCTTGCTGGTTGCTGTTCGAGGTTGGGGAGTGTCTGGTGACCGAGCCTGGGTCGGTTTCGTTGCCGGCAGGTGCGGGCCGGGTTGGCCTGGTCGGCCGGGCGGTGCGCGTCTGGACGGGTGAGCTCGTCGACCTGGGTGGCCGGAACACCTTGCTGTATTACCGGGACCTGAAGCAGGGCACTCTCGATATCGGTCCCGGGTCCGGCGCCAGCCCGGTGGCTGTTGATCAGCTGCTGTCTTCCCGGCCGGTGCGGTTGTCGATGCTGTTCAGCGACATGGCGGTCGGCGGCGCGGCCCGGCGTGCCCGGACGGTTAAGGCCAAGGCGGCGGAGAATTTCGAGGAACGGGGCCTGCAGACCTTGTTCCTGGCGTGGGGCATGGCGACGTGGAGCAATGTGCGGGGGACGGCGGTTCCTGCTGCTCCGGTGCTGCTGCGGCAGGCTGCGCTTACGGCCCGCGGGGGAGCGGGCGAGGACTTCGACGTCAGCCTGCCGGGCGAGTGGGAGATCAACCCGACCCTGCTGCACCTGCTCAAGACCGATCACCAGGTGGATGCCGGCCGGGCCGGCCTGCTGGAGCTTTTCGGACAGGAAGCCGAGCCGCCCGACCCGCAGCCGCTGTTCGAGCGGCTCGCCAAGGCCGCGGCGGTGGTCCCGGGCTTCTCGGTGGCTCCGCGGATCGTGCTGGGCAATTTCTCGTATGCCAAGCTGCCCATGGTCCAGGATCTGGAGACCGCGACCGACGCCCTGCTGGGCTCCGAGCTGATCTGCGCGATCGCGGGTGACGAGGAGGCCCGGGCCGCGGTGCGTGCCCGGCACCCGAACGTGAGCCCCAGCCAGCCCGACACGGTTCCGCCGGCGGATGAGTTCTTGGTGCTGGACGCGGACGCCAGCCAGTCTTATGCCATCAACTGCGCGGTCGGTGGTGCTGACCTGGTCATTGACGGGCCGCCGGGAACCGGCAAGTCGCAGACGATCGCTAACCTGATCGCCTGCTTGTCCGCTCGCGGCCAGCGGGTCCTGTTCGTGGCCGAGAAGCGCGCCGCGATCGACGCCGTCCTGGACCGGCTGGGGCGCGTCGGGCTGGCTGACCTCGTCCTTGACCTGCATGACGGCGCCGGGTCGAAGCGGAAGCTGGCCGCTGATCTCGCTCGCACCCTGGCTGCCGCGGCCAGCATCCCGAGGCCGGACATGACCGCTGCGCAGGAGAACCTGACGCGTCACCGCCAGGTCCTCGTCAGCCGGGCGGACGCGCTGCACGCTCCCCGCGAGCCCTGGGGCATCAGCATTTACGACGCTCATTCCCGCCTGCTGGGCATCCCGCCTCCGGTCGCTTCCGCGCAGCGCCTGCCGGGCGAGGCGCTGGCCCGCCTGGACGGGCCGGCGTTCCGCCGGGCCATGGCCGACCTGGAATCCTTCATCGGCCTGGGCGGCCTCGCGGTCTCCGCCGCGACGAGTCCCTGGGCCGCGGCCTTCGACGCCGATACGATCACCACCCCGGACGCCGCCCAGGCGGCTCTCAGCGCGGCTCGCACGCTGGCCGGCCACACGCTGCCCGGCACCACTGGCCGCCTCCGGCAGGTCCTCGCCGACTGCGGCCTGGCTGAGCCCCGGACCTTCGAAGCATGGATGCACGCCCTCGGCCTCCTCGACGGCGTTGCGGCCAGCCTCGCCCTGTTTGATCCCGCGGTATTCGAAGCGCCCCTCGACGAGCTCGCCGCCGCGCTGGCCCCGGCCAGTTCCGGCGCCTTCGCCAGGCTCCGCGCCCGGCTCGGCGACGCAGGCTACCGCCGTGCCCGCAAGACGGCCCTGAGCATGTGCCGGGCGAGCAAGCCCAAGCCTGCCGCGCTTCGCGCAGCGATCATCGCGGCCGCCGGGCAGGTAGCAGTGTGGCGCCGGGCGGCCGTCGACGGCGGGCGCCCGCATCTGCCTGCTGACCTGGCGGGCACCGAGGGTGCCTTCGGGCAGCTCCACGGCGAGATGCAGGCCCTGGCGGGCTGGACCGGCGCGGGAAGCCTGGACCAGCTGACCATCCCCGAGCTGGAAAGCCGTCTGCAGGCCCTGCTCGCCGACACCCAGACCCTGTATAAGCTGCCCGAGCTGGCCCGCCTGCGGACTGCGCTGCGCGGCGCGGGCCTCGGCCCGCTCCTGCAGGAGATCACGCACCGGCACCTCACCACCGACCAGGCGCTGGCCTGCGCCGAGCACGTATGGCTGTCCTCGGTCCTCGACGCCGTGTCGGTGACCGACGGGCGCGTCGGCGCTTTCGACGGTCAGGCTCACCTGCGGACTGTCGCCCAGTTCGGCGCCGCTGACCGCGCCCACATCAGCACCACCGCGGTCCGGGTCCGGCGGGCCGTGGCCGAGAACGCCACTCGCGTCCGGGACGCCTATCCGCGGGAATCCGAGGTCGTCGAGCACCAGGCCCGCCTCAAGCGGGGCCACCTGCCAGTGCGGCAGCTGTTCCAGGCCGCGCCGCACGTCCTGGGGGCGCTGCGGCCGTGCTGGGCGATGTCCCCCCTGGTCGTCTCCCGGCTGCTGCCCGCCCAGCGGTGCTTCGACATCGTCATCTTCGATGAGGCGTCCCAGGTCACCCCGGCCGACGCGGTCGGAGCGCTGATGCGCGCTGACCGGGCGGTCGTGGCCGGCGACCCCCGGCAGCTGCCCCCGACGAGCTTCTTCTCCACCTCCGGCGGCGGCGAGGACGATGAGGAAGCCGAAACCGAAGAGCTCGGCGCGCCGGCCGGGACGCGGAACATGGAATCCGTCCTGGACGTCATGAGCGCGCTGCTCCCGCCGCCGAAGGGCACCCGGACGCTGAGCTGGCACTACCGTTCCCGGGACGAGCGGCTCATCGCGTTCTCCAACGCCCAGCCCAGCCTGTACGCCTGGGCGCTGACGACCTTCCCCGGCGCAGCCGGCCCCGACTGCCTGTCCCACGTCCTGGTGCCGTTCACTGCCGGCCGCGCCGGCCAGGAGGACTCCGCCTCCGACGAGGTGACGCGAGTCGTCGAGCTCGTCGCGGATCACGCCCGGACCCGGCCGGGAATGTCGCTGGGCGTCATCGCCATGGGCATCAAGCACGCCAACCGCATCTCTGAAGCGCTCCGGCGGGCCACGGTGACCGACGCGGACCTGGACGCCTTCCTCGACGGCACGGCGTCCGCCCAGGCCCGCAAGGAACCCTTCTTCGTCAAGAACCTCGAGCGGGTCCAGGGCGATGAGCGGGACGCCATCATCCTCACCATCGGCTACGGCAAGACCTCTGACGGGCGCATGATCTACCGTTTCGGCCCGGTCAACAACGAGGGAGGCGAGCGGCGCCTCAACGTCGCCATCACCCGCGCCCGCGCCCGGATGACCGTGGTCTCCTCGTTCTCAGCTACGGACATGGACCCGTCCCGGCTGCGCGCCGAGGGCGCCAAGATGCTAGGCCGCTACCTCGCCTACGCCGAGTCCGGCGGCGCCGACCTCGGCCACGTCGCCAGGGACAAGCCCGACCTCAATCCGTTCGAGCGTGACATCGAGACCCGGCTGCGAGCCGCCGGGATCCCGCTGATCGCCCAGTACGGATGCTCGGGCTACTGGATCGACTACGCCGCCCAGCACCCGGCCCGGCCGGGCCAGATGGTCCTGGCCATCGAATGCGACGGCGCCAGCTACCACTCCTCCGCCACCGCCCGCGACCGCGACCGGCTCCGCCAGGAGCACCTGGAGCGCCTCGGCTGGACATTCCACCGCATCTGGAGCCAGGACTGGTTTTACCACCGCGAAGCCGAGACCGAACGCGCCCTCGCCGCCTACCAGGCGGCGGTGACCGCCGCAGATCACAGGGAGAGCCGGCCCGCAGCCAGCGGTGTGCCCCAGCGGCAGGACGGTGCCTCTGATCCCGGCCCGGATCCAATCGTCCCGGCCCAGCGGGCCGGCCCCTGCCCGGTCCCTGCGCGGCGCGGGAGCATCGACGAGTACAGCCTCGCCGAACTGACCGCGGTCATCCGCTGGATCGAGTCCGACACACTGCTGCGCACCGAAGACGAACTCCTCGCCGAGGCCGTGCGCGTCCTCGGATTCGGCCGCCGCGGATCAAAGATCACAGCGGCAATCACCGCGGCCACTGCCCAGGCACGGCGCCCGACCCAGCAGCCGCCCTCCAGCACACCCGCAGGGATGACGCGCCGCGGCACCTCGCCGTCGCGGTCGCAGCCAAGGCATCGCCGTTAGAAGGGCTGTGGCCCAGGGCACTTCCGTGAAATAGATCAGAACACAAAGATGACAATGGCGAGACGAAGACTAACGGCCAGGATTGTGCGGCCTAGACGCGTGCGCGCGACCAGTCGCCGGTGCCAGGCGAAGAGCGTCGCCGAGGCCAAGGCGAACACCTCGCTGTCGGCAGCCCCCGGAGCCGGCGGCAAGCCGATCCACGAGTGGCTCGAGGTGCGCCCGTTCCTGAGCGCACCGCCGACGGTCACCGACTCCCGCGGTGATCGGCGTCCTCGTGCATCGCGGAGTTGACTTCGCGACGGCCGAGGACGCTGTGCAGGAAACGCTCCTCCAGGCCGCGCTGACCTGGCCGGACCAGCAGCCCACCGATCCGAAGGGCTGGCTGGTCACGGTCGCCTGGCGCAAGTTCCTCGACGCCCGCCGCTCCGAGGCCTCGCGGCGCGACCGGGAGCAGCGGATCGAGGCCGGGCCGCCGCCCGGACCGACCGAGACCGCAGACGACACGCTGCAGCTGTTCTTCCTGTGCGCCCATCCATCGCTGACTCCGACCTCCGCGGTGGCCCTCACGCTGCGCGCCGTTGGCGGCTTGACCACCCGGCAGATCGCCCAGGCCTACCTCGTGCCGGAGGCGACCATGGCGCAGCGGATCAGCCGGGCCAAACGCACAGTCGGTGACGTGCGGTTCGATGAGCCGGGCGACCTGACGAACGTGCTGCGGGTGCTCTACCTGGTCTTCAACGAGGGCTACACCGGCGACGTCGACCTGGCGGCCGAGGCGATCCGGCTCACCCGGCAGTTGGCGTCGATGATCGATGACGAGGAGACCGCGGGGCTGCTGGCGTTGATGCTGCTGCACCACGCTCGGCGACCGACGCGCACCCGGCGCGACGGCAGCCTGGTCCCCTGGCCGAGCAGGATCGCTCCAGCTGGAACAGCTCGCTCATCGCTGAGGGCGTCGCCGTCCTGCAGGCAGCACTGGGTCGCGACCGACTCGGCGAGTTCCAGGCACAGGCCGCTATCGCTTGCCCTGCACGCCGACGCGCCGCGCGCCGAGGAGACCGACTGGGTGCAGATCGTCGGCTGGTACGACGAGCTGCTCCGGCTCACCGGCAGCCCGGTCGTGCAGCTCAACCGAGCCATCGCGATCGGCGAGGCCGATGGCCCCGTGGCCGGCCTCGCGGCCCTGGCCACCGTGGACCCTGGCCTGCCCCGCCGCACCGCCGCCTCGGCGTACCTCCACGAGAAGGCGGGCGACATTCCGACCGCGGCGCGGCTGTATGCCGATGCCGCCCGGTCCGCCCCCAACCTCGCCGAACGTCACCACCTCAGCCGACAGGCAGCGCGGCTCAATCAAGCGCTGCGTAGGTGAGCCTGTTGGTTAACCACTCCTACACGGCGAATCCGCTGCGGGAACGGCCGATGAGGTTTCCCGCGGAGTCGTCCCACAAGGACCCGCCCTTGACCACCTGAGCCAGCGGGTCCCGCACACCTCGTGCCGTGGCCGCCGGGTCCCCGCAGCTCAGCCACAGATGCCAGCGATTTACCGGCTGGTGCCCCCGCGCCGCCGTCGAGCGCCTGGCGCTCGCTCCCGGCGGTCACTGACCGGCCTCCCGTTCTGCCTCGGGCTCGGCCGCGCGGGCCAGCGCGGAGAGGTACTCAACGTCGTCCAGGCCCAGGCCGTAGGGATTCGGGTTCTTGCTCCGCACGTGCTGCTGCCCGGCCCAGTCGCGATACTCCTGCCGCGCCCGGGCCGCGCTGATCCCGGTAGCGGCCGCAACCTGCTCCCACGAGGCGCCGGCCCGCACGGCGCGGTCGATCCGGGCCTGGCTGCGCTGGTAGTAGCGGGCCAGGACCTCGCCTGCCGCCATCATCTCCAGGTGCTCGGCCGCGGTGAGCGGCTCGCTCCCCTGGGAGAGCACAGGGTTTTGCGAAAGCGCGCAGGCTTCGCGGATCCGCAGCCCGGTGAACCGCTCGCAGGCCGCACCGGCGTCTGTGTAGCGGGAACTCGCGGCCTCGTAAGTCAGCGGGCGCGGCGCGGTGTCCTGCGCGGCGCCGGTGTCATCCTGGCCTGTCATCTTGAGACCTCCTCGTAGGGACCAGCGCGCGCCAGGCATTCGGTCACGGGACCAGAGCAGCGGCGGCCGGCGGCTCCCCGCACCTGTCGGCCGAGGACTCCGGGCACGGCCAGGACAATGGTGCCGCAGTCGGGCTTGACGGCAAACCCGCCCTCCCAGCGCAGGACCCGGTAGCACGTGTCTTCCATGATGACAGTGACAAGCTTGCCGACACCTATTTAATAGGTGGTATCAGTGCTCACGCTCCGTGAAACGCGTCGTCCTGTCGTCAGGCGCTCTTCGTTCCCCGAGGGGTCGGTCGGCTTGAGGTAAAGAGTCCTGCCGTCACAGAAGCCAGCAAGCGCAGCCCGCGTCGCCCCGTGCAGAGACGGGATTCCGCGAGGCCTCGCTGCCGGTAGCCCGGCCTCAGTGCCCGGCTTCGTAGCTAGGGAGGGCCTCAGCGGGGATCCGGCCCCGGTCGGAGACCTCCAGGCCCTGCTCGCGGGCCCATGCAAGGGTCGTTAATGGGGTGGCTGGCGTGGCCAGGACCGCGTGCCAGGGCGGCCGGATGGGAGTCCCCGCAGATCCCCCGCAAGTCGGCCATCCCGGTGGCGTCCCCACAGGAAGCCCACGGACGAAACGGCACTCCATGGTGTGTCCCAGCACGCTGTTAAAATGGCTTTATAAGCCCGTGACGTGCAGCTACGCAGGTCAGACGGGCTGACGAGGAGAGCTGGTCCGACGTGGACAGACCTTCTGAAAAGCGGAAGGCCGGCGGTTCGACCCCGCCCCTGACCACCTTCTCAATCCTGCGGAGTCACTCCCTGGGCCTTCAGGTAAGCCATCAGATACGACGCAGTCTCCTGGAGCCCTGCCTGAGGAACACCGGAAACCGAGCGGTCGATCGCTTGCCGGAACGCCGTATTTCTGTAGCGCTTGCCCTCCATCACTACGACGTTCGAGTGCTCGCGGGCGAGGAAATCGACGAGCGGAAACACCGGATCCGCGGCGCTGGACAGGATTTTCATGTGCTGTGAGAACTCGGCCAGATCGACGTACTGGAACAGAATCCCGTAGTCCTCGTTGATCTGCATGGTCACGTCGACGATGTTGTAGTACTCGTCGACTGTCACATGAAAAACGGGCTCCTGCGAGTCAGATGAGGTCATGACGGCGACGATGTTATGGGCGGCTATGTCGACAGGCATGAAGCTCAGCTGGACGTCAGTGTTCGGGGCTATGCCGTACTTGATCATGAAGGAAAGCAGACGTACGACGATGTCACTGGAGTGCCCGAACCCTGCAGTCGATGCCGTCAGGAAGGCCGGACGATAGATGGTCGCATCCACGCCCTGCTCTCGCGCCCGGAGTATAAGTTGCTCGGAGACCCACTTCGTCTGCGCGTACCCGAAGTCGAGGCCGAGCATCTCAGGGTTCGAGTCGTGCTCGTAAAGATTTCGCTTGTCCGACCATCCGAAGATCGTCGTGCTTGAGATGAAGTTGAGTTGCTTGCGACGCGAGGTACACGCCAGGGCGATCAGCTCCCGGGTAGCTTCGACGTTCGCTGCCCGGAGTGCCTGATAATCGAGAACATAATCGACCAGGGCCGCATTGTGGATGATCGTGTCCGTCGTCTCCGCCAGCTGGGACCAGGCCGCCTCTGAAAGTCCGAGCCGCGGGCTCGCCACGTCGCCGCACACCGCGCGCACCCGGGCCTCGAAGGCGATCGCAGTGCGGGCGTCGTACAGACCCGCCACCTTAAGGGCGGTCTTCAGCCGCTCCCGTGCTGCCGACGGATCGGCTGCACGCATCAGGACTGTGTAGGTCGCGCTGGTCTGATCGAGCAGGCTCCGGAGGAGGAACGGCCCGAGGAATCCGGTAGCTCCCGTCAGGAGCACCTGACCGAAGTGCCCTTCCGCCCGCGGCACGTCGGCGACATCCAGTGCGGCGAGCACTGCATCCTTCCGCATTGCGGCGGCTTCGCTCTCCTCACGCTCGCGCTTGATCTCGGTCAGGTCCGCGCGCAGCCTGCTGGCCCAGTCAGCCGAACCCTCCCGGAGTCCCCGGAACAGCGCGGATATCTCGGCGACAGTCAGACGCTGCACAACCGGCATGTGCAGGTCATCTTGCAGATCGAGCGCATCAGCCTGGACCACCGCTCTCTCCAGGATCACCAGGAGCTCGGCCATCGCCAGCGAATCGAGCCCGAGGTCGCCGGGCGTGGCGTTCTCGTCCCCGCTGAGTGCGTACGCCGCCAGGAAGCGCTGGTAGCGTGCATGAACGTCCAGAGTCGGTGCTTCGTCCAGGCCCATGGCATCGCCGTCGCGCTCATGAATCTCGATCGTGCGCAGGCCGCCGTCTAGCCACCTCTCGCGAGTCAGGCTTCTGGCGACCTTCCCTGAGGTCGTCCGCTTGATGGCCTGGCGGCGAACGAAGACGATCGTGTGCGGCCCCGTGTAACCGTGCGCGCGGAGCGAGCTACTGACCTCATCGGGGTGCGGCAGGTCGGCCGGATTTCCGACGCCGGCGACCACGATGAGCCGCTCCTCGTCGTCGTGGCCACGGAAAGCGGCCACGCTTCCGAGCTGAATCTTCTCGGAGCTACTTTCGACGGCCGCCTCGAGGTCCTCGGGATAGTAGTTCTCGCCCCTGAGAATGACCATGTCCTTCAGTCGTCCGCAGACGAACAACTCGCCATCGCTGAGGAATCCCAGATCGCCTGTGCGAAGGTACTGGCGCGAGTCATCGGGATCGCTGGTGATCGAGTTGCCGAACACTTGCTCGGAAAGCTCAGGCTTGTTCCAGTACGCCTGGCACGTGCTCTTTCCGGCAAGCCAGATCTCCCCGATGCCGTTGCTGCCGACGGCCGCTCCGAGGTCCGGGTCCACGATCCGCACGTAAACCCCGTCCAGAGGCTCGCCGCAGCTGATCAGCTCCAGCTGCTGGTCCGGGGGAGTGCCCTCGGCAGCCATCACGACCTCGCGCGCGTACATCGACTTGCGGCTGAGCTTGACTGATCGCCGTCCCGAGCTGGCGACCGCCAGCGTGTTCTCCGCGAGCCCGTAAGCCGACACGTGCGCCGCCGGACGCAGGCCGTACTTCTCGAATCGTTCCAGGAAACCGCGGTATGTGCTCGGCCTGACTGCCTCGGAGGCGTTCATCAGGACTCGAACAGAACTCAGGTCCAGGCCCTCGAGCGCGGCATCCGGGACTCGCTCGGGAGACAGGCAGTACTCGAAGCCGAAGTTCGGCGATGACGTAGCCGTGGCCTTGTACCGGCTGATCGTCTCCAGCCAAAGAGCGGGTCGCCGCAGGAAGTCGAGCGGCGAGAAACCGTAAGTTGTGCCTCCCGTGACCATCGGGAAAAGGTAGTAGCCGATCAGTCCCATGTCATGAAACTGCGGCAGCCAGGAAACGCCGATATCCTGATGATCGGTGGTTGAATGGCAGTTGCTGATGAGATTCTGGTGCGATACGACGACGCCCTTAGGCGCTCCGGTCGATCCGGAGGTGTACTGCAGGAAGAGCGTGTCGCCCGGGCTGTCGACGGCGTCCGCGCGCGCGGCGCCCTGCAGCCGGTCGGTGGCGAGCCATCGGGCGCCGGCATGAGCGAGAGAGTCTTCCGAGCCGAGCCCGCCAGCAGCGTCATTACCGCCGATGGACGCCGATCCGAGCGATGAATCTGTCAGGGCCAGACTGGCCTGACAGTCCAGCATCACGGAGGTGAGTCGTGCGACCGCGCCCTTCCCGACTGACGTGGCCGGCGGGATAGGGACGGGAATGACTCCTATGCGCGCGCAGGCGACAAACGAGGCCACCATCTCCAGCCCCGGCGGGTAAACCAGCGCCACGCGATCGCCGCGCTGAAGGCCAGTTTCACTGCGGAGATACTCCGCAAGGAAACGAGTCCTGGCGTCGAACGCCTGGTATGTGTAAGTCTCGCGCGTATTCCCGTGGCGATCGAGGAACGAGCTGAAGCACTTGTCAGGGTTAATTCCCGCCCAGTGATTCAGGTAGCCAAGAATCGTATCCAACTACGCCACCCCTCTTGCAACACGCTGTTGCTATTTCCGCTCAGGACGGCGCGCCGGATGCTGCCGGCCCCGATGGTATCAGGATGAATGTCCCCGTTGTCGTGTAAGGGCCGCATCATCCGCGCTCACCCATCTCCGCCCGTCCGCCGGTTTCCAGCGCCAGGGCGCTGAGGGCTCGCGAATCGGCAGCCCGCTAGACGCGGCCGGTACCCTTGCTGACGCCGCGGCGCTCGGCCGCTTCCAGGGCGGCGCCCGCAGCTGCGGCTCCTGGCCCTGATCGATTGCGGCACCCTTGCCCTGACCGGCGCGGTCTTCGACGGCGTGGCCCGGGCGAATGAGCAGAAGCTCGCCCGGCCGCTGATGCATGCGCCCGGTCCCGGGATGCTGCTGGCCGACCGTAACTTCCCCGGCTGGATGAACCGGAACATTCCGGAACGCCCCGGAGCACCCGCCCGCCCCCGGACTCGGCCCGCCCGTGGCTGAGCCTGATCGCTGATCGTAGAGTTCGCAGATCAGGCCCACGACCGAGTTCTGGCACGGTACAGGCCTCGGCCCGGGGGCGCCGCTCTAGCAGCCACCCCGAGAAGTAGGAGCCCTGCCCCAGCTTCGGGACGGCCAGGTCGATGCTGCGCGCCCAGGTGTCCCACTCCCGGTGCCGGTAGCCGTTGCGGGAGTTGACCCGGTCGTGGCTCCGCTCGCCGTAGCTGGCGCCGCACACAGTCCGCGTCGGCGCTCATCAACGCCTGCGCGAACGAGCGGACCATCCGGCGGGTCTCATGAAGGCTGCCCGGTCCGGGCAGCTCCGTCAGCCTGGACAGAGAAATCAAGATAGAGAAATCACGGGGACGGCCAACCGTGATCTTCCCGGCATGGACAGTGAAGCTGAAATAGTAGGCCTGGATGCGCCGGTTGTCTCAAAGGCGAGCGCGGGCTGACACGGAGTCTCCGCTGCGCTACTGCGTCCCGAGGATGCGCAGGCCGTGATGCTCGGTGAAATCCTCGTAGTCCTTGAGGTTCAGCGTTGCGAGCGGGGCTTCGTAGGCGAGGCAGCAGGCTGCGATCCACATGTCGTTGACCGGGCGGGGCCTCCCGCGCAGGCTGGCTTCTGCCGACAGGCGGCCCCAGATGGTGGCAACTGCCTCATCGCCGGGCAGCACGGGGATGCCGGAGAGCCAGCCGGCCAGTTCCTGGCGGCGGTGAGGACCCCAGCGGCGGATCTCGGCCCACTTGGTGAGCTCGCCGAACGTCACAAAGGAGATGAGCGGCTCGCGGCCGATCAGGCGCGTGCCCAGCGGCCCGGTGAGCTTGCGCCGGTGTAGTAACGACGCGACGTCGGTGTCGAGGATGACGGGCTGCACGGCGGGCGGTCAGGCGAGGTCGCGGTGGCGCTCGGCGTAGGTGAAGGCCAGGAACTCCTCGAGTTCCTCGTCGGACTCGAAGGTGTCAGCCGCGAGATCATCGAGGGACTGGATCGGCCTGGTGTTCTTGGCCGCGAGCAGCTGAGCGGCCGACAGGCGCGGCCGCGCTGACGCGCCTGCAGAGCTATCAGCGCCGGATGTGCTCACTGGGACCTCCGCCGGTGCGGTTCGTGGCTGCTGTCCAGCATATGCGCGGCCGTGGCATGGCAGCGGATGCCGGGGCGGACTCACCTGGTTCTAAATCCAGGGACCCGTCATCCTGATGGGCAGAGAGGGTCAGGGGTTCAAATTAGCTGGACTACAGAGGAAGCGCCAGTTCAGCAAGGATTTCCGGGGCGCGCTGCACCCCGCAGCAAGATCGTCTGACCGTCATCCGACCGTCGGACTGGGGGTGATGGGGTGGCACTCAGCCTCACAAATCAAATCAAAACGGGGCAGGCGGACGCTCCTTATTACTGCCGGCCGCTTCGGACGAGCCGTGTCTGGAAGACGCAGTTTTCCGGCCCCGGGGCGGGTTTCAGAAGCAGCTTTACCCGGCGACTGGTCCCCGATGGCGACCATGCTGCCGGCCAGTGAACCCAGCAACGTCCGGATGGTAAGGAGAAGGTCTACGGTTCGATTCCGTAAGGGGGCTCCCAGTATGTGGAGCTTTTTCGAACGTGCAACCGGGTACCTCACCCTCCGAAAAGTGCCATTCGAGTGGCACTCGCGACGCTGCCCCGCCTGGCTGAGCAGGGGTGTTCTGCAGCGGTGGAAACGGCAGAGCGTCTCCCGCGTCGGGAAGAGGTACAGGTATGAGGGTTGCACTCATGCGTCGGCCATCTGCCTGATGTCCCGCGACCCTGGGATTGAGGACGTAGCGGCGAGCTGGCGTCGTTTGTCGTGAGGATGGCTGGAGGGCAGCCCTGCGGGGTTGTCCTTTTTCGTGTGCGACGCCACCGTGATCACGTCCGGGTAGGCAGCGGCCCTCCCGTTCTCTTGGCGGAGGTGCCGGGAGGGCCGCGTTGGGTGCGCGGAGGCACCGATGGTCACGGTAGGCGTTGTTGCGGGCGTGGTCGAGCGGCGGCTGGCGGCGGGGCGGTTGCGCTGTCCGGTGTGCCCGGGGGTGCTGGCGGGGTGGGGGCATGCCCGTCAGCGGGTGGTCCGGGGTGAGAACGGGATCGGGTGGCGGCTGCGTCCGCGCAGGTCGCGGTGTTGCGGATGCGGGGTGACGCATGTGCTGCTGCCGGTGAGCTGCCTGCTGCGCCGGGCGGACGGGGTAGCGGTGATCTGGGCGGCGCTGGCCGGCAAGGCGGCTGGGCTGGGGTTCCGGCCGGTCGCGGCCGGGCTGGGTATTCCTGCGTCGACGGTGCGGGACTGGCTGGCCCGGTTCGCCTCGCGGGCCGGGGCGGTCCGCGGGCTGTTCACGGTATGGCTGTGCGCTCTTGATGCGGATCCGCCGCCGCTGGCGCCCGAGGGGCCGGCGGTGGCCGACGCAGTGGCCGCGATCGCCGGGGCTGCCGCCGCGGCCGGGCGCCGCTGGGCGGGGCGGCTGGTCAGCCTGTCGCCGGGCGAGCTGGCCAGCTCGGTGAGCGCCGGGCTGCTGCTGGCGCCGGGCTTTCCCCCGGAGCTGATCAACACGAGCTCGTCCTAGCCGGCGACGCGGCGGGCCGCCAGGGTGGCCGGGAGCAAGATCAGCTCCCCTTGATCCCTGGAGGCGTGATGAGCCCGGCAGATGATGAGGACGCCCGCGTGCGGCGGGCCCGTGCGGTGGCACTGTTCCGGTATGCGCTGATCCGCGAGGCCGCCGACCCGGCCCTGTCTACCCGCCAGCGCGGGCGGCTGGTCCGCGAGCTGGCCGCGCGTCCGCATGCCGGGCCGTTCGGCGAGCCGGTCACGGTGTCGCGGCCCAGCCTGGACCGGTGGATCCGGGCCTGGCGGTCCGGCGGGTTCGACGCGCTGGCCCCGCCGTCCCGCCATGTCACCCCGCGGACCCCGGCCGAGGTCCTCGACCTGGCCGTGGCGCTGAAGCGGGAGAACCCAGCCCGCACCGCCGCGCAGGTCGCCCGGGTCCTGCGCGCCAGCGGCGGCTGGTCACCGTCGGAGCGGACCCTGCAGCGCCACTTCGCGCGCCTGGAGCTGACCAGCCGCCCGGACGGCAGCCCGCCGCCGGCGTTCGGCCGGTTCGAGGCAGCCCGGTGCAATGAGATGTGGACCGGCGACGCCCTCCACGGGCCCGTCATCGCAGGCCGCAAAACCTACCTTTTCGCGTTCATCGACGACCACTCACGGCTGATCACCGGGCACCGGTTCGGCCACGCCGAGGACACCGTCCGCCTGGCCGCGGCACTGCGGCCCGCGCTGGCCAGCCGCGGCGTCCCCGAGCGGATCTACGTCGACAACGGATCCGCGTTCGTGGACGCGTGGCTGCTGCGCGCCTGCGCCGTGCTCGGCATCAGGCTCACCCACTCCACGCCGCGCCGGCCCCGGGGGCGCGGGAAAATCGAGCGGCTGTTCCTCACCGTCCGCGAGCAGTTCCTCGTCGAGATCACCGGCGATCCCGGCCAGGGCGGCCGGCGGCACGTGACCAGCATCGCCGAACTGAACCGGCTGTTCACCGCATGGGCAGAAACGGCCTACCACCGCCGGGTGCACTCCGAGACCGGGCAGGCCCCCTTCCGCCGATGGGCAGAGGGCCGGGCCGGGACTGCGCCGCCGCTGCCCGAGCCCGCCCAGCTGCACGAGGCGTTCCTGTGGAGCGAGCACCGCACCGTCCGCAAGACCGCCACCGTGGCTCTGCACGGCAATACCTACCAGGTCGACCCCTCGCTCACCGGCCGGAAAGTCGAGCTGGCCTTCGACCCGTTCGACCTGACCGGCATCGACGTGCGCTGGCAGGGCAGGCCCGCCGGGCAGGCCATCCCGCACGTCATCGGCCGGCACGCCCGCCCCAGGGCCCGGCCCGAGCAGCCCGTCCCGCCCGCCCCTGCGACCGGCATCGATTACCTCGCCCTGATCGACGCCGCCCGCGACACCCGCCTGGCCGGCGCCGCGATCAGCTTCGCCGGCATCAGCGACCCGCCCTCCGGCCCCGGCGGCCCGGCTCAGCTGCCCGGCCAGCTCACCATCGATGAAGCCATCACCGGGGAGGAACTGTGACCATCCAGAAACTCCAGGCCCACCACGGGTTCACCAGGATGCCCTTCCGCCGTGACCTGGCCCCGGGCATGCTGCACCGCCACGCCGCCCACGCCGAGGCCGCCGCCCGGATCAGCTGGTGCATCAGCGAGCACGCCCTCGGCGTGATCACCGGCGAGGTCGGCGCCGGGAAGACCGTGGCCCTGCGCGCCGCCCTCGCGTCCCTGGACACCTCCCGGCACACCCTCATCTACCTCGGCAACCCCTCCGTCGGCGTCCGCGGGATCAACCACGCCATCGTCGCCGCGCTCGGCGGGGTGCCCCGGACCCACCACGCCACCCTGACCCCCCAGGCCATGGACCTGCTCGCCCGCGAGCACGCCGAGCGAGGCCGCATCCCCGTCCTGGCCATCGACGAGGCCCACATGCTCGAGCCCGCCCAGCTCGAGGCCATCCGCATGCTCACCAACCACGACCTCGACGCCGCCTGCCCGCTGGCCTGCCTGCTCATCGGCCAGCCCACCCTCCGCCGCCGGATCAAGCCCGGCATCCTCGCCGCCCTCGACCAGCGCATCGCCGTCCGCTACGCCATGCCCGGCATGACCCCCGAGGAGACCACCAGCTACATCACCCACCACCTCAAGCTCGCCGGCCGGTCCGACCCGCTATTCAGCGACGACGCCATCACCCTGATCCACGCCACCAGCCGCGGCCTGCCCAGAGCCGTCAACAACCTCGCCATCCAGGCCCTCATCGCCGCCTACGCCGACCGCAAGGCCATCGTCGACGAATCCAGCGCCCGCACCGCCGCCGCCGAAGTCACGGCAGACTGACCATCACGCCGCCACCACGCACACCAGGGCCCCGCCGGAAAACACCCGGCGGGGCCTTTCCCTGCGCCCACGTCCTCATCACCAGCGACGCCGCCATCATCAAGCTGAACGTCCGCGCACACCTACCGCAGGCGCTACGTAGAGCGAGTAACATCGTGATGGTATGAATGCTGGGCGGAAACAGAACGCCCATTCGGAGCGGGTAACCCGCCGCTTGGTTGGTTGTGGCGCAGGCGGCCAGATTCACCCGTTCTGTGCGTGCTCAGCCCTGACAGCCGCTCGACCGCTCTGGACGCCTGCGATCGCCACCGCCCGGCCCTGCGCCCAGATGATCACGCAGCGCGCACGCCGGATCGGCGCCGCCCAGTGGGCATCCCAGCAGCCGTTGGCCTGGGGACTGTAATTTTAACGGTGTAACTCCTGACAAACAGGGAGACACCAGTGACAGATGTGACGACCAGCCAGGCCCACGATGGAGGCGAGCTGCC
>Ga0208357_1000525_pt1 | contig 30932 bp, 33 predicted proteins | sample NGESurdeep092012_6_FD_184487 | JGI IMG/M metagenome (GOLD analysis project Ga0208357, IMG submission 184487) | Arctic peat soil microbial communities from Barrow, Alaska - NGEE Surface sample F52-2 deep-092012 (SPAdes) | ecosystem: Environmental > Terrestrial > Soil > Wetlands > Peat ...
CGATCGAGCATAGTACGCCCGTTAGGTTCGGCACCCGCCGCCCCCGTTCATGGCAAGCGCGCAGGCGCCATGGCGCCTTCGGGTGAGGGGCTAGTGGCCGGTGAGGCGGAGTTTGGCGGTGGCGAAGTCGATGGCGACTTGCTCGCGGGCGTGGGCGGCGGCATCCGGGGCGTCTTTTTGACGCGCGGCGGCGTCGGCAAGCTCGGTGCGGGATGCGGCGACGTCGACGTCTTCGAAGCGTAGCGCCCGCTCCACCAGGATCGTTACGCCGTCGGGAAGCGCCTGAACGAAGCCCTCACCGGTCGCCATCTCCAGGCGCTTGACCGCGCCGTCGACGACCGTGTTGGCTCGCAAGATCCCCGGCTTGAGCGCGCCCAAGAACGGCGCGTGCTTTGGCAGGAAGCCTTCCTCGCCTTCGGTCGTGACCGCAATCACCAGCTCAGCGTCGCCTTCGAAGGCGACGCTGGTGGGCGTGATGAGTTTGAACGGCACGGTTGAAGACGCCACGATCTAGACCTTCGCGCCCATCTTCTCGGCGTTTTCGCGGACTTCGTCGATGCCGGCGGCGTAGAAGAACGCCTGCTCGGGAAGATCGTCCACCTTGCCGTCGAGCACTTCCTTAAACGACGCGATCGTATCGGAGAGCTTGACGTACTTGCCCGAACGTCCGGTGAACTGTTCGGCGACGAAGAACGGCTGGGAGAAGAAGCGTTGGATGCGGCGCGCGCGTCCGACCACGACTTTGTCGTCTTCGGAGAGTTCTTCCACGCCCAAGATCGCGATGATATCTTGCAGATCTTTGTAGCGCTGCAGCGTTTCTTGCACGCCGCGTGCGACCGCGTAGTGTTCGTCGCCGATGATCTGCGGATCGAGGATGCGCGAGGTCGACGCCAGCGGGTCGACGGCGGGATAGATACCCAACTCGGAGATCGGGCGCGAGAGCGCGGTGGTCGCATCCAAATGGGCGAACGTCACGGCGACGGCGGGGTCGGTGTAATCGTCGGCGGGCACGTAGACCGCTTGCACCGACGTGATCGAACCCTTGTTGGTCGAGGTGATGCGCTCTTCGAGCGATCCCATGTCCGTCGAAAGCGTCGGCTGATAGCCGACCGCCGACGGCATGCGGCCCATCAGCGCCGAGACTTCCGAGCCGGCTTGCAGATAGCGGAAGATGTTGTCCATGAACAGCAGCACGTCGGCGCCGAGCTCGTCTCGGAAATATTCGGCCATCGTGACGCCGGTCTGCGCGATGCGGAAACGCACGCCCGGCGGCTCGTCCATCTGACCGAAGACCAGCGTCGTCTGCGCGAGCACGCCCGACTCTTTCATCTCTTGCCACAAATCGTTGCCTTCGCGCGTGCGTTCGCCGACGCCGGTGAAGACCGAGAAGCCCTTGTGGACGTTGGCGATGTTGCGGATCAGCTCCTGAATCAGCACGGTCTTGCCGACGCCGGCGCCGCCGAACAAGCCGACCTTGCCGCCGCGCGTGTAGGGTGCCATTAAGTCGATGACCTTGATGCCGGTCTCGAACAGCTTGGGCGTGGGATCCTGATACTTGAACTCGGGCGCGGGCCGATGGATGGGCCACATCGCCGCAGCTTTGACCGGAGCGTCGGTGTCGATCGCCTTGCCGAGCACGTTGAAGATGCGTCCGAGCGTGCCTTCGCCGACCGGCACCATGATCGGTCCGCCCGTCGACGTCACCGGCGCGCCGCGCACCAAACCATCGGTGGCGCCCATTGCCAAGCAACGCACTTGGTTGTTGCCCAGTTCGTCCTGCACTTCGAGCGTCAGGTCGCGCGCCTGCATCGCCGTGCCGCCCAAATCGACGCCGCCGGCAGCGCCGGCCTGATTGCCTTTAGAGATCGCATCGTCGTTCACGCGAACGGTCAGCGCGTCGTTGATTTTTGGCAGGGTCTCGGCGGAGAACTCGATGTCCACGACGTTTCCGAGGACTTGAACGACTTTACCGGTGGCAGCCATATCTCTTCCTATCTTCCGTTGGTTTGCTATCGGCCCGCGAGCGCTTCGGCGCCGCCGACGATCTCGAGCAGTTCTTTGGTGATCGCGGCTTGGCGCGCGTTGTTCATGGAAATGGTTAGCTCGTCGATCAACTTGCCGGCGTTGTCCGTGGCGTTGCTCATCGCGAGCAGCTGCGCGGCGAAGAACGCCGCGTCGGTTTCGAGCATCGCCGAGAAAATCGTGAAATCGAGGTACTTGGGCAGCAGGCGCGAGAGCACGAACTCCGGCGACGGTGCGAACTCGACGGCACCCTTGGCAGTCTTTTCGACGGGCTTCTCGCTCGCCGCAGCGACGGCGGCCGCGCGCACGATCGGAACCAGGTCGCGCGCTTCGGGTTTTTGCGACAGCATCGAAATGAGTTTGGATGAGACCAGCACGATCTGGCCGATCTTGCCCGAAACGAAGTCGCCGCTCATCGTTGCCGATACATCGCGCGCGGTATCGAGCTTGGTAGGAACGTTGAGCGGCCAAGTCGCGTGGTCGGGTTGCCCCAACCGACGCACGGCGTTTCGACCTTTTATGCCGACGGTGTAAAACACCGCGTCGGGATGCTGCGCGCGATATTGCTCGGCCAGCCGGATCACGTTGGAGTTGAACGCGCCGGCCAACCCCTTATCGGCGGTCATCAACAACACGCCGACGGGCGCGCCGGGCTTGCCGGGCTTCATGAACGGATGGTCGACCGACGATACCGCGCCCATCAAGTCCGTCAGCATCTGCGAGAGCGCGTCGGCGTACGGACGTGCCTGCTTCTGGGCCATTTCGGCGCGGCGAATCTTGGCCGCGGCGACTTGTTTCATCGCCTTGGTGATTTGCTGCGTGTTCTTGAGCGACCGTATCCGGTCGCGCAGATCTTTGACCGACGGCATTAGAAGCTCTTGTTGTACTCCACCAGCGCCGCATCGAGTTGCTTCTTGGCGTCGTCGGAGAGCTGACCGCTCTGCGCGATGCCCTGCGCGACCGATGCGTACTTCTCGTGCAAGAAACTGATCGCGCCCTTGGCCCACTCTTGCAGGCGCGCGGTCGGAATGGCCTGGGCCGCACCGCTGGTTGCGGCGTAGAGCAACGCGACTTGATCTTCCACCGGCTGGGGCTGGTACTGCGGCTGTTTGAGCAACTCGGTGAGCATCGCGCCGCGCGCGAGCTGCTGCTGCGTGTTTTTGTCGAGATCGCTCGACAACTTCGCGAACGCCGCAAGGTCGCGATATTGCGCGAGCTCGAGCTTGAGTTGTCCAGCGACCGATTTCATCGCCTTGGTTTGGGCCGAACCGCCGACGCGCGAAACCGACAGGCCGACGTCGACGGCCGGGCGGATGCCTTGGAAGAACAGATCGGGGGTCAAATAGATCTGTCCGTCGGTGATCGAGATCACGTTGGTCGGGATGTACGCCGCGAAATCGCCGGCTTGGGTTTCGATGATCGGCAGCGCCGTCATCGAGCCGCCGCCAAGTTCGTCGGAGAGTTTGGCGGCGCGTTCGAGCAGACGCGAGTGCAGGAAGAACACGTCGCCCGGATAGGCTTCGCGGCCCGGCGGGCGACGCAGCAGCAGCGACATCTCGCGATAGGATTGCGCGTGTTTGGTGAGGTCGTCGAACACGATGAGGACGTCTTTGCCGCCGATCATCATCTCTTCGCCCATCGCGCAGCCGGCAAACGGCGCCAGCCAACGCAAGGCGGCGGCTTCGGCCGGACTGACCGCGACGATCGTCGTGTATTCCATCGCGCCCTTGGCTTCGAGGACTTGGCTCAGCGCGGCGACCGTGGAGTTCTTCTGGCCGATGGCCACGTAGATGCAGAAGACGTTGCGGCCTTTTTGATTGATGATCGTATCGATCGCGATGGCGGTCTTGCCGGTCGAGCGATCGCCGATGATCAGCTCGCGCTGCCCCTTGCCGATCGGAATCAGCGCGTCGATCGCACGAATGCCGGTTTGCAGCGGCTGTTTGACGCCTTGGCGCTGCACCACCGACGGCGCGGTGTTTTCGATCGTGCGGTACTTCTTGGTTTCGATCGGGCCCTTGCCGTCGATCGGCTGTCCGAGCGCATTGACCACGCGCCCTAACAGCGCGGGACCGACGGGCACCGACGCGATGCGCCCGGTGCGGCGCACGCGGTCGCCTTCTTTAATATCCTTATCGGACCCCAAGATGACGACGCCGACGTTGTCCTCTTCTAAGTTGAGGGCGACGCCCTGCAAGCCGTTGGCGAACTCCACCAGCTCCGAGGCACGAACGCCGCGCAGACCGTAGACGCGCGCCAAGTTGGCGCCCACCTCGATAACGGTCCCAACTTCGTCTTCTTGAATATCGCTGGTAAAGCTGGCGATCTGCTGTTTGAGCAGTCCCGCAATCTCGTCGGCATTAATCATGCTTGCTTCCTATCAGTTTTGCGCGAACAACGTGCGCGAGAGTTCTTCGAGTCGGCCGGCGACGGTGCCGTCGATGCGGCGGTCGCCCATCGTCACCCGCACGCCGCCGATCAACTCGGGATCGACCTGCTGGGTCACTTCAAAGGTTTTTCCGTAGATTTTTTCCAGCCGCGCCACCAGGTCGCGCAACTCGCCTTCGGCCAGCGGCTTGGCGGTCGCCACGGTCAGCGGCTCGATACCGCGCGAACGCCGTCCCAACGTGCGATACTGATTCACGAGTTCGCGCAGCAGAGGTTCGCGGTGCTTGCGCACGAGCAGCAGCATCGCGTGCAGGGCGATGACGTCGACCTTTCCGTTAAAGACCGCCGTCAGCGCACGTTCCTTTTCGTAGCGATCGACGATCGGCGCGGTGAAGTACGCCGCGGTCGTCGGGTCGGCGTAGATCGCATCGGCCAGTGCGGAGAGGTCCGCTCCGACCTTGGCGACTACGTCGCCTTCCTGCGCGAGCGAGAAGACCGCGGTCGCATACCGGCGCGCGAGCGTTTCGTTAGGCATTCTCGCGCTCCACCGAAGCGATGAAGCTGTCGATCAATTTGCTTTGAACCGCGGCGTCGACGCGCTGCGTCGCACGCGAACGGGCGATCTCCAGCGCTCGATCGAGCAGCTCGGTCCGCAACCGCTCGCGATCGACGGCGCGCGCGCGATCGAGTTCGCCCTCCGCGCTGTGCAAGGTACGCTCGCCGTCTTCGCGCGCGCGCGCCAACGCCTGGTCGCGCTCGAAGGCCGCAAGCTCGAGCGCTCGCCGCCGAATGGCGTCTGCGTCTCGTCCGGCTCCCTCGATCTCGGCTTGCAGCATCGTCATCACGGCCTGCGATTCCTCGAGATGGCGCTCGGTCTCGGCGATCTGCTTGTTTTCGGCTTCCTGCGCGACCTGGACGGCCGGCGAGATGAGCTTGTACCAAATCCAAACGAGGATGCCCGCGAACAGCAAAGCGGACACCAGTTGGCTGACGGTCGCGACCTTTTCATAAAAACTCATCGCGACGCTTCCGCAAACGTGCGGCCGACGACCAACTGCGCGAGGTCGCCGGCGTGGCGTTCCGCCTGGGCCAAAGCGGCATCGAACTCCGAGGCCGCCGTGGCTTGGGCCGCAGCGATCTGCGTTGCCGATTTGGCGTTGTATTGCGTGGCGATCTCCGCCGTTTCGTTGGAGACGTCCGCGCGGGTTTTCGACAACGTTATCTCAGCCTCACGTCGAGCGGCTTGGCGAACGGCTTCGGCCTGCGCGCGCAGCGTCGATGCTTCGTGCTGCAGGGCGTCGCGCCGAGCGACCAGCCCGTCCAGATATTCGCGCCGCTTGCCGACGGCCACGCCGACCGGACGCAAAAAGACCACGTTCAACACCGCGAAGAAAATCGCGAAGTTGATCAGCTGGATCCAGAACGTCCCGTCGAGTGAGAGAAACGACATTCGGCTTGACTAGTGACCCGTCGCGCTCAGGATCGTCGGAATCAGCGCCGGTACCTTCGCCACCACGAAGAACAGGTACAGCGCGAAGCCGAGGCCGATGATCGGAAACACTTCCAGGACGCCGACGCCCAGGAACATGAAAAACATGATGTTTCCGCGCGCTTCGGGCTGACGGGCGATCGATTCGACCGCCTTAGCAGCGACGTTGCCGTCGCCGATCGCCGAGCCGATCGCGGCGGCGGCGAGAATGATCGAAAAGCCGATGATACCGGCAACGACGATCCACAGTGAGGGTGACATAGGGCTCCTTAGTTGTAGCTAGTGTTCTTCTCCGACGGCCATCGAAAGATAGACGATCGTCAACAGTGTGAAGACGAACGCCTGAACCGTGCCGACGAAGAAGTTGAGAAACTGGATGAGGATCGGTACGAACGCCGCACCGATCGAGAGGTCGAACCAACCAATTTTGACGCCCGAGATGATGATCGAGGAGACGACGAAGAGCAAGACCTCGCCGACGAAGATGTTGAAAAATAGCCGCAACGCCATCGTTATGGGTCGCGCGAGTTCCTCGATAAGGTTGATGGGAAGCATGACCGCAAACGGCTTGGCCAAGTGTTTGTAGAATCCGAGGCCCGATTTTCGAATCGCTACGACCTGAATCATCACGAAGACCAGAACGGCATAGGCGGCCGCCGTGTTGAGGTCGGCCGTCGGCGCACCGCCATACGAGAAGCCGATGAGTTTCAACGGAATGAAGCCGACCTGATTTAGACAGAAGATGTAGATGAGCAGCGCGACGAAAAACGGCACGAATCGCTCGCCGCTGCGACCGAGGGTTCCGATCGACAGATCCGAGAGAAAGTTAATCACTCCCTCGAAGATCGTTTGGCGCTTGCTGATCTGCCCCTGACGGTAACTCTTGCCAACGGTCCAAAGGAAAGCCAACACCAGCAACATGACGACCCACGTCATGACTAGCGTGTCCGCATGAACGGTGCCCACGATCGGCCACTGCCAACTCGTGTGCTCGCCTATTTGTTCGTGCACGGTTCCTTCCGTCTAAATATCCGCCGCGCTCTGCCTGCATAAAGCGCTAGCGGAAGAAAAAAGCCCACGAAAAACGGCCCTAAGGACCACCAGGGTCCACGAACCGCTAACGACGCGGCCACTATACCGAAGAGTCCCAGTCGCAGAAAACTACTTAAGGCGAAGGTTCCCAAGTTGCGGCTCTCTATCACTCGTTCGTTGCCGTACATCGTCAGGAGCATGTTCCCGACCCCGCACAGCGCGCCGGCCCCGAGGGCCACGCTCAGAAATGGCAACCACGGGAGCGCTACAAGGGCACCCATGGCCGCAACGACGAGCGCTCGAATGACGACCGCCTTTTTCAGTGCGACATAGGTCGCTAAATCGGCTGCCGCCTCGGCGTCGCTGTAGGTACGTCGGGTGGGGGGTGAATCCTCCTGGTCGTCCCAGCCCACGGCTAGGACTGGCTGGCGGGATCGAAGGGCTCGGGATACGTCCCGCCGCGCAGGCGGGCCAGCAGCCAACCGACGATGCGCTCGGCCGCCCGGCCATCCCCGTAGGGATTGGCAGCTCGGGCCATTTTGGCGTAGGCCGACGGGTCGGAGAGCAGACGCGCTGCGGCGGCGACGATCTTGGCGCGGTCGTGGCCGACCAACTCGAGCGTGCCGGCCTCCAGGCCCTCGGGGCGCTCGGTTTCCTCGCGCATGACCAGGACCGGCTTGCCCAGGCACGGCGCCTCTTCTTGCAGTCCGCCCGAATCGGTCAACACGAAGGTGCAGCGTTTGATGGCCGCGACCATCTGCGCGTAGTCGATCGGATCGACCAGCACCGCCCCGGGAAGCTCGCCCAAATATTCTTGTGCCGCGGGCCATACGTGCGGGGAGGGATGGACCGGCCAGTAGAGTTGCGGACGTTCGGGCAGCGCCGCGATCTGCGCCATCGCCGCGCACATCTCTCGCATGTACGGATGGTTCTCCCGACGGTGCGCGGTGATGACGATCGTCGGGCGGCTGGGATCGATTCGATCGAAACTCGGCGGCATCGGCAAATCGTCGCGCCCGGCGGTTTCCAAAAACGCATCGATGACCGTGTTGCCGGTCACGACGATATTCTCGGCCTTGACGTTTTCGCGCAACAGGTGTTCTGCCGCCAGCACCGTCGGCGCGAAGTTAAACGCCGCGATGGTCCCGGTCAGACGGCGATTCATCTCTTCGGGAAACGGTAGCCAGCGGTCGCCGGTTCGCAAGCCCGCCTCGACGTGACCGACGGGAATGCGCGCGTAGAAGGCGGCTAACGCCGCGGCGGTGGAGGTGGTCGTATCGCCGTGCACCAGCACGACGTCCGGACGCGCCTCGGCCAGCGCAAGCGACATTCCCTCGAGCACGCGCGTCGTGATCTCGGTGAGCGTTTGATCGGGCGTCATGATGTCTAGATCGAACTGCGGCACGATGGCAAACAGCGAGAGCAGGTCGTCGAGCATCTGCCGGTGCTGCGCCGTCACGCACACCACCGTTTCGATCTCTTCGCGCTCCTGCAGGGCGCGCACGACCGGCGCCATCTTGATCGTGTCCGGCCGCGTGCCGAACACCGTCATCACCTTCAGGCGTTCCATCTACAAGCGCACTCCCGGAATGGCGCCCGAAAATGCGAGCGCGACGGTGCCGAGCAGCAGGCAGACCACGTAGATCAGTAAGACCGCCTGGCGAACGTTGAGGCCGAAGCGAAAGATCAGCTGGTGGTGGAAGTGACCGCGATCGGCTTCGGTGATGCGTTTGCCCGAGAGCATGCGCCGAACGATGGCAAAAAACGTGTCGAGGATCGGCAGCGCGAGGATCACCACCGGCACCAGCAAACTGATCGTGATCGCGCTTTTTGCCGTGCCGATGATCGAGATCGTCGCGAAAACGTAACCGATAAACAGCGAGCCCGCGTCGCCCAGAAAGATCTTCGCGGGATTGAAGTTATACGGCAAGAAGCCCAGCGCCGCGCCGGCCAAGGCCGCCACGATCAGCGCCACGGCCGGCTGACCTTGCTGAAACGAGATCACGAAAATCGACAGACACGAGATCGCGGTCACGCCCGAGAGCAGGCCGTCCAAGCCGTCGATGAAATTGATCGCGTTCATCATGGCGACGTACCAGAACAACGTCAGCGGGATGCCCAGCCACAGCGGAAAGTTGATCCAGTTCGTGTACGGGTTGTGATCGAACGGGTTGGTGGTTCCCGGAATGATAAAGCCATACAACATCGATATCAGCGCGACGACGATCTGCGCGAAGAGTTTGTTGCGCGGCCGCATTCCGCCCATGAGATCGTCCCACGCCCCGACGGCCAAGATCAGCATCGAGCCGAACAGCAGGCCGACCACGCTCTTGCTGGCGCCGAGCTGATCGGAAAGCGTGGCGATTTCCGCGCGCAGATCGTGCAGCGACGACGCGCCGGTCGAAAGGCTGGGGAAGAGGAGATGCGGGTAGGCCAGCGCGATGCCCAGCACGACGAACAAGGCGAACGCGAATCCAAAAAACAGCGCCAAACCGCCGATGCGCGGCGTCGGGTTCTCGTGAACGCGCCGCTCGTCGCCGATCGCGTCGATCACGCCCAAGTACGTCGCCAACCGAATGACGAACGGCGTCGCGATCGCCGTGACGATGCCGGCGACCACGACCGCCGCGAGGAACAGATAGAGGGCGCTCACGAGGAGATCCCCTGCGAGCAAAGCGCGACGACTTCGACCTGCGCCTCGGCCAACAGTTCGGCCGCGATCGCGTCGTCGTACGCCAGCTCGAAAACGATGCGTTGCGTTCCCGCGCTGATCAACAGTTTCGAACAGGTCGCGCATGGCTGGTGCGTACAGTAAGCCGTCGCGCCTTCCAGGCGGATGCCGTGCAGCGCACCCTGCACGATCGCATTGGCTTCGGCGTGGGTCGCGCGCATGCAATGATCGTTGAGCAGGATGCACCCGGCTTGCGTGCAGTGCCGCGCGCCGCGAGGCGCTCCGTTATAGCCCGTCGTGAGAATGCGGTGCTGCGCGACCAGCACGGCGCCGACCGCGGCGCGCGGGCAGGTAGCGCGCGTAGCGACGGTGCGTGCGATCTGCATAAAGTATTCGTCCCAGCTCGGGCGCATGTTCGGCGCCGCCTACTTCGTCGGTCTGACCGCGACCGGAACCGAGCTGGTGCTCCCGAACATGCGATCCCCGGCATCGCCCAAACCCGGCACGATGTAGCCGTGATCGTTCAAACGCTCGTCGAGCGCGCCCGTGACGATCCGCACGTCGGGATGGGCGCGATGCAGCGTTTCCACGCCTTTGGGAGCGGCCAGCAGGCTGATGAACGTCATATGCTTTGCGCCGCGCGAAGCCAGCGCGTCCAGCGCCGCGGTCCCCGAGTTGCCCGTCGCCAGCATCGGGTCGAGCACGAAGACGTGCCGCTCCGAAAGGTCGTCGGGAACGTTGGCGTAGTACGGCACGGGCTGCAGCGTATCGGGATCGCGATAGAAGCCCAAATGCGCGACGACCGCGTTGTCGATCACGTCGAGAAAACCCGGCAGCAGGCCCAGGCCGGCCCGCAGAATCGGCGCCACCACCGGCCGCGTCGCAACGCGTTCGACGGTCGCGGTCTGCAAGGGCGTTTCCACGGTCGTCTGCGCGAGCGGCAGATCGCGCGTCGCCTCGTAGGCTAAGAACGCCCCGGTTTCTTCCAGCAATTTCCGAAACACCGGCGTCGAGGTCTCGCGGTCGCGCAGCCGCGCAAGACGATCCGCGACCGCCGGATGCCGGACGACATAAAGAAACTGCTCAGCGGGCATGGCCATGTTCTTGTGGATTTCCAACCCCGGCACCTTGCGCCCCACGGGTTTCAAGGCGAGCCAACCCCGCGGTGTCATGACACTAGGGGACGGCGAAGCGGCTTGTTAGTTCTTTGACTCGGCCGTGGAGGGTGGCGATCTTTTCGCGGGGCGCGATGTCGTCGAGGGCGTCGCAGATGATGCGCGCGACCTCGCGGCATTCGGATTCGCCGAAGCCGCGCGAGGTGATGGCGGGCGTGCCGATGCGGATCCCGCTGGCGACGAACGGTTTTTGCTTGTCGTAGGGGATCGCGTTCTTGTTGACCGTGATGCCGATCTCGTCGAGATAACCTTCGGTGGCTTTTCCGGTGAGATCTTTGACCGACAGATCGACGAGCATCAAGTGCGTGTCGGTTCCGCCGCCCACCAGGCGCAGGCCGCGCGAGACGAATTCGTCGGCCATCGCTCGTGCGTTGGCGACCACGTTTTCTTGGTACGTCGTGAAATCGGGGCGCAGCGCTTCGCCGAAGGCGACGGCCTTGGCCGCGATCACGTGCATGAACGGGCCCCCCTGAATGCCGGGGAACACCGACTTGTCGATCGCTTGCGCCCATTTTTCCGTGCACAGGATCAAGCCGCCGCGCGGGCCGCGTAGGGTCTTGTGCGTGGTCGACGTCACGAAATCGGCAAGCGGCACCGGCGATGGATGCAATCCCGTGGCGATCAGCCCGGCGATATGCGCCATATCGACGAAGAACGTCGCACCGATCTCGTCGGCGATCTCGCGAAACGGCGCGTACTCCATCGTTCGCGGATAGGCGCTCGCGCCTGCGATGATCATCTTGGGCTTATGCTCGCGCGCCAGCGCGCGCACTTCGTCGAAGTCGATCAACTCGTTGTCTTTGCGCACGCCGTAGGCCAGCGCGTTATATTGTTTGCCGGAAAACGAAACCTTCGTACCGTGGGTGAGATGGCCGCCGTGCGCGAGCGACATTCCCAAAATCGTATCGCCGGGCTGAAGGTGCGCCATGAAGACGGCCATGTTAGCCTGCGCGCCGGCGTGCGGCTGGACGTTGGCGTGATCGGCGCCGAAGAGTTCCTTCAAGCGATCGATCGCGAGCATCTCGGCGATGTCGACGTATTCGCACCCGCCGTAGTAACGTTTGCCCGGATATCCTTCGGCGTATTTGTTGGTCATCACGCACGCCATCGCTTCGCGCACCGCGCGGCTAGCGTAATTTTCCGAAGCGATCAGTTCGAGGTTATCGTGCTGACGTTTTTCCTCCGATGCGATCGAAGCGAAGACCTCGGGGTCCTCGGCTTGAATGCGGCTGCGATCGAGAATATCCATGACGCTATCTATCTTTCGGAGCGGGAAGTGGTTGCGGCGCGCGCAATTTTGCAAATGCCGATGCGATTAGAATCGCTGCGACGAGCAGGACGAACCCCGCAAAGATCATCGATGCGCGAAGGGCGTGAAACGCAACGACGATCAAGAGGACCGCCGCGACGACGCGTCCTAGCGCGTTGAGCATTAGAGCAGGGCCTTGGGCGTTGTCGCGTCGGTGACGGCGCCGGCTTGGAGATCTTTGAGCGAGCGCGCGCGCTGCTCGTCGCTGAAGGCGAAGAGCTGAGCGATGCGATGCGCGTGACGACCGCCGTCGAACGGGGTATTGAGAAAGACGGGCACGATCGCTTCGATCATCTCCCAACCCGTCAGGCGTTCGGAGAGCGCCAGTACGTTTGCATCGTTGTGACGGCGCGCGAGCTCGGCCGAGAGCGTTTCGGTCACCGGCGCGCAACGTATGCCGGGAACCTTGTTGGCGGCTATCGCGATGCCCAGCGACGAACCGCAGACCAAGATCCCGCGGTCGGCCCGTCCGGTCGCCACGGCTTCGCCGACCGCAAAACCGTACTGCGGATAGTCGACCGGCGTCGCATCGTGGGTGCCGAAATCCAGCACCTCGTGACCCTGCGCGCGCAGTTCGTCGGCGATGCGATCTTTGTATTCGAAACCGGCGTGATCGGCTCCAACGGCAATCTTCACTTCAAAGGGCTCTCTGCTACGCGAGCGAACGCTGACGCCGATGAAGCTGGCTTGCGCGAGCGGCGCCTTTTCCCGAGCTATCGAGCGCGGAGACTTGACGCAGATCGAGTTTGTCGAGATGTGTGCTCGCGAGCTCGCTTGCGACGGCATCGTCTTGGACGTTGCGCACTTTCCGCGCATCGACGGCGACTACCTCGCCCAAATCAAGAAGATGGCCGCGGACCTGGGCCTGGATATCGCGGCGGTCCTCGACGACGCCTTTTTCTCCGCCGACGAAGCGGCCATGCGTTCGAGCATCGACCTCACGCTGGCTTTAGGATCGCCGCTGCTCGCGGGGCCGCTGGGCGGCGAAGCCGCGGGCCCCTGGTCGTCGCAGCGGGAGCGTCTCGCCCGCGCGACCTCGCTGGCAAAAGCGGCCAACGTGACGCTCGCGCTGCGCAACGCGCCCGGCACGTTCGCAGCGACCACCGCCGATCTCAAACGCGTCGCCAAAGAGGCGGATTCCGCCTGGCTGCGCTTCGGGCCGGAACCGGCGCAGTTCGACGCGACCAGCGACGCGCGCGCGATCGTCGACAACATCGTCTTGCTGTGGAGCCATGCGAGCGCTCTCCCCGGCACGGTGCGCGACGCCTTCCCAGAGTTCCGCGGCTACTTGGCCCTCGACGATCCGTCGGGTACGGCCCAACTGGCGGAAATGAAAACGCGCCTACGAGCGTGGCGCGTTTCCTAAGGAGTGGTCCGACCGCGCGAAACGTCTTCCGCACGAGGGTTTGAACCTGCTTTCTCGCAGGTGGGTGCGGCCCGGGCGCCGGCACGATTAAGCATTTCGCCCAAATCGCGCCATCGTTTCCGGAGCTGATGCTCCCTTGGTGTTAACGTTGGTCCAGCACCTATGGTACGGTGCGCGCAACGCACAGTCGGACGCCCCTTAACGGTACCACCGACGTCAAGAGGAACCAGGGTGGCCACCCTAGCTCAGGAGCGTATTGGCCATCATCCCCTGATCCTCGTGACTGAGCTTGTGGCAATGGAAGACGTCCTTTCCTTGCCATTGCTTGTAGCGAGCGCGCAAGATGGCCGTCCCGTTTCCGGGAATCCAGACCGTGTCGGCGAGATAGGGGGGCGAATAGGTGATCGTTCCCGATGGATCCGTGACGCTATGGACTTCGAACGAGTTGGTGTGAAGATGAAACGGGTGACCTTCGGCCATCTTATTGGAAACCGTCCATTGTTCGGCGGTTCCCAGTTTCAGATCGAAAACGATCGCCATCTCATCGTAGACTACGCCGTTGATCAGCAGCGCGGTTCCCGAAAGGATCGAGGTCGAAGGTTCGGAGTCGAAGACGACGTTGCGATTCCCGACGATCTCGCCGTCGGCGATCAACGGATATTCGCGCGTCGGCGTCGGCAGCGTGGTCGGGATCGCCATCGCGAGCGGCGCGCCGGCAACGACGAACTGCAGGAAGTTGAACTGCGGCCACGGATGCAGTCCATGCGCGGTGATGGCTTTGGAGAACAGCGTGTAGTTGCCCGGCGTCGCCGGCGCGCGCAGAAGGAGCTCGACTCGGTTTCCCGCAGCCATCTGAACCGTGTTGACGCCGTCTTGAACGACGTGCTGCGGCGCCAAGAAATTCACGCCGTCGATGCCGATAACGTAGACGTCGAAGCCGGGCAGCTGCAACGGGAAGAGCAGTTCGTTGGAACCGTTCAAGAGGCGTAAGCGCACGACTTCGCCAGGCTGCATCTGCACCTGCGGCGGTGCAAAGTTGGTCGAGGTCCCGATCGGGACGGTCGTGAAATCCATCTCGCTGACCAGTTGGCCGTTAACGAGCATGAAGAGATATTCCGACCGTGGATTGTACCCGCCGTTGTTGGCGGTCTGGTAAGCGATATATTCCGTCGAATAAAGGTTGGGGTTGGTGGTGTCCTGATTGACTTGAAGCGTTTGAATGGCGTATTGAAGATCGCGCGCCGCGGCGATCTCGGGAACGCGATCGATGGGGCCTCCAACCAATAGCAGTCCGGCCATACCGCCGCTCACCTGAACGTCGGTCGAGCCGTGGTGGTGCGGGTGATACCAGTAGAGTCCGCTCGGCTGATCGATCGGCACCGTAAAGTTATAGGTGAACTGCCCGCCCGGCTCGACGGCAACCATCATCGCGGAGGGATCGCTCGTGCCGACCGGCTCGAACAGGTGCGGGACGACTTGCAGGCCGTGTACGTGCAGGTTGGTCGTGTTGAAAAGATGCGGGTTGTTCATCAGGTCGATGCTGGTGCTCAAGACGCCCACGCCCTGGGGCGCCATGCGCCCGCCCATCTCGTCCATCGTGTCGGAGGGATGAACCACCACGCTCTGCGGAATCGGTGCCGCCGGATTGAGCGGCAGTTGGTTGTTGATCGTGACGTTGAGCGGCTGGCCGGGCGCGGCGTAGATCGTCGGTCCGGGAATCATGCCGCCGTAGGTGCGCGTGCGCAGTGTCTTGCCGGCGTAGGTATGCGTCGCATATTGCGGCACGAGCGTGTAACTGTCGAGGCCGCCGGGCAACCCGCCCCCGCCCGAGAGGTTGCTCAGATTACAGCCGTCGGCCGAGAGAACGACGAGGGTCGCGGCGGTGGCCGCCCCGCCCACGAGCAATTGACGACGCGATACAAGCATAAGGAGCCTCCTACCAAAACGTAGATTAGGAAGCGGGCGTCCGAAAGCCTGGAACGACCCCGGGAACGCTTCGCCGACGGGTTGAAACCCGCCGACATGATCGTCGATTTCTCAACCTCGGAGCTCGAGCTTCCGCTCAAACATCCGTTTAAGATCGCCCGCGGCGAGGTACGCGTCGCGCGCACCGCGCTCTTTCGTCTTCGTTGGAACGGCTTGGAAGGGTTGGGAGAAACCGTGCCCCTGTCGCGCTACGACGAAAGCGTCGCGTCGGTTCGCGCCTACTTTGAGTCGCATCCGCCGTATATCGACAATCCGTATCGCTTGGAAACCATTCTCGATCCGGCGATTCCGGCGGCGGCGCGCTGCGGTTTGGACATCGCCCTGCACGATCTGATCGGCAAGGACCTCGGCAAGCCTCTCTACGAATTGTTGGGCCTAGATCCGTCCAAGACGCCCGTGACGTCGTTTACGATCGGCATCTCCGATCCCGAACTCACCCTAAAAAAGGTTGCGGAAATCGGCGACCATCCGGTCATGAAGGTGAAGCTCGGTATCGGTAACGCGCGCGAAGAGATCGCGCTGGTCGAACTGATCCGCTCGCATTATACCGGCACGATTCGCTTGGACGCCAACGAAGGTTGGACACCCGAGCTGGCCGTCGAAGTACTCGCAGAGATCGCGCGCTTCGATATCGAATTCTGCGAACAGCCGATTCCCGCCGGCAATCCGGCCGGCTTGCGCTACATTCGCGAACGCTCGAAAATTCCGATCGTGACCGACGAGGATTCGCGCACCGTCGACGATCTGCCGGCGCTCATCGGCTGCGTCGACGGTATCAATGTCAAGCTCGTGAAGACCGGCGGCATTCGCGGAGCGCTCAAGATGATTCACACCGCACGCGCGCTGGGCATGAAGATCATGCTGGGCTGCATGGTCGAATCGCAGATCTCCGCCAGCGCGGCCGCGCACTTGTCGCCGCTGGTCGATTGGGCCGACATCGACGGCCCCTTCCTCACCGCCCAAGACCCGTTTGACGGAATCGCTTACGACGCCGGGAAGATCGTGCTCAACGATGCTCCGGGGTTAGGCATCACCGAAAAAGCTGCCGTCAGTTGACGCAGCGCCGTTACCTGATCCTCGCCCCCGGCGTTTTTGCCGACAACGCAAAGACCGCACACGGCGTGATCGCCTACGGAACCGACGAAATAGCGGCGGTTCTCGATCCCGACCACGCCGGCAAGCGCGTGCGCGACGTCGTTCCATATCTGGACAGCGACGCGCCGATCGTCGGCACGATCGCCGAAGGTCTGCGCCTGCATCCCACCTCGGTCTTGGTCGGCACCGCGCCCAAGGGCGGCGCGCTGCCGACGTCGTGGCGCAGCGACATCCTGGCGGCGATCGACGCGAAGCTCGAAATCGTGAGCGGTTTGCACGAGATGCTCGGCGACGATCCCGAGCTGTCGGCCGCGGCCGAGCGCGGCGGCGCGACGATCTGGGACGTGCGCGCGGTTCCCGGCGTTCCGCTGTTTACCGGCGCGGTCTACGACGTCAAGCCCCCGGTTCTGCTGGCGGTCGGCAACGACTGCGCGGTCGGCAAGATGACCGTCGCACTGGAACTCTGCCGGGCGGCCGCCGCGCGCGGCCAACGCGCGGCCTTCGTTCCGACGGGGCAGACCGGTGTCATGATTGCGGGCTGGGGCCTGTCGGTCGATCGCGTGATCGCGGATTTCGCGACCGGCGCGTGCGAGCGCTTGGTTTTGCAAGCCGCCCAAGGCGATCCGGATTCGATCGTGGTCGAAGGCCAAGGCGCGATCAACCATCCCGCCTACGCACCCGTGACGCTGTCGCTGCTGTACGGCTGCGCACCCGACGCGCTGCTGCTGGTCTGTCGCCAACCGCACGAGCGAATCGAAACGTTCAACACGCCCGTCTTGGGCTATCGCGCGTTGATCGACGTGCACGAAGGACTGTGCGCGACGGTAAAGCCCGCCAAGGTCGTGGGCATCGCGCTCAATACACGCGGCCTGGACGATGGCGCCGCGCTGGCAGAGATCGAACGCGCGCGCAGCGAAACCGGCCTCCCGGCCGACGACATCGTGCGCTTCGGCCCGCACGCGCTCTACGACGCCGTCTTTCCCAATCTGCGCAAACATCGACCGTTGCTGGAGGTATCCCGATGAACGCTCTTCGTTCGATTCTCGCGCTCGCGTTGTGCGGCGCGGTGTTCGCCGGATGCACGCGCGCCGGCGGCGGCAAGGGCGCCAACGGGCACAACCCGTGGACGATTCCCGGAACGCTGCGTCTGGGCGAACCCGACGAGCCCGACAGCCTCAATCCACTCTTTGCCAACAGCGCCGCGTCCGACCTCGCGTTCGGCATGATCTTTAGTTACGTCTTGCGCTACGATCAGAACGGTAATTATTTTCCCGATCTCGCGCTGGCGGTGCCGACGCTGGCGAACGGCGGCATCAGCAAGGATCAAAAGACGATCACGATCCATTTGCGCCACAACGCGAGGTGGGCCGACGGCGTCCCGCTCACCTCCGCGGACTGGATCTTCACGTATCACGCCGTGTTCAACCCGGCAAACAATACCAAAACCAAGTACGGCTGGGACGATATCGCTTCGGTGAACGCGCCCGATCCGTACACGATCGTCATGCACCTCAAGGCGCCGACGGTCGCCGTGCTGGGCATTCTCGCGCCGGGCGGCGCGGGATATCCGCCGTTGCCCGCCCACGTTCTCTCGAAGTATCCCAACCTCAACCGCGTCTCGTTCAACTCCGCGCCGCTGGGAAGCGGCCCGTACGTTCTCAAGACGTGGAATCACGAGTCCTCGCTGATCTTTGTGCCCAACGCGTACTACTTCCGGCCGCTCTCCCTCAAGAAGGTCGTGTGGGAGGTTATTCAAAGCACCAACACCATCTTTAACGAACTACGTACGCACGACATCGACGTCTATGCGGCCGTCGATGAGAACTCGGTCTCACAGCTCGATCAAATCGACGGCATCAACATCGATAAGCGGCTGGTCGCCAACTGGCGCCGGCTGCAGTTCAACACGTCTTCGTCGCCCAACGGCGGAGCACACAACCCGGCGCTGCACGACGTGCGCGTTCGCCTGGCGATCGCCGAAGCGGTCGACTGGAAGCACATCAACGACACGGTCTACCACGGGTACAATCAACTCGCAACCAGCGACATCTTTCCCGGCTCGTGGGCCGCGCCCAACATTCCGCCCTATCGTTTCGACGTCGACGATGCCAAGCGGCAGTTGACCGCGGCGGGCTTCACGCTGGGCTCCGACGGCAAGCTGCACGACGCCAAGAGGAACAAACTGTCGCTGCAGTTGACGACCGGAACCAACAAGGCCGAAAACATCTCGGCCGAGGTCGTGATTCAGCGGATGCTCGACGCCATCGGCTTCGACATCCAAATCCGCAACTATCCCGTCAACGTCCTGTTCGCGCAGACGGGCCCGCTCTACACCGGCAAGTACGACATGGAATGGACGGTCTATCTCAACGGCCCCGATCCGGATAACTCGGGCAACTGGGACGGCCACCAAATTCCCCCGCACGGCACCAACACGTCGTGGATGAACGACGCGATCGTCAACCAGAGCACGGAAGCCGCGCAGAAGACCTTCGACCAAAACGCTCGCAAGGCGCTGTACCAAAAAGAGGAAGCGCGCATCCATCAGCTGGTTCCGGCCGTGTTCTTCTATTGGGAGAACCAGTACACGGCAACCAACAACGACGTGAAGAACTACAAACCGGCAGCGTTCATCCTGGATTCGTGGAACTCGTGGGAGTGGTCGGTCTGAGCGCGGCGCGATGGGCTTCGCACGCGCGCTAAACGCCGGCCAGCAGGCGCGGCTGTCGCTCGAACCCGCGCTCTCCGGCGTTTTGAGTTGGAACGCGCACGCCGGGGCGGGAAGAATTTCCGTGCGCCTTCTTCGCGGGGACATCCCCGACGGCGAATGGCTCGATCTCTTCGAATGGAACGATGCCGGACGACGATCGTTCAGTCCGCAGCGCGACGGCGTGCGCGTCCAAACCGACGTACTGCGCTCCGACGCGCCATTCGACGGCATCGAAGCGCTCATCGAGGGCGGCGATTTCGCGATGGTCGCCTTCGCGACGCCGGTCGCGCCGCGCGTCTCCCTGCCGTACGCGCGCGAAGCGCTGATTCTCGACGTCGCGCCGCGCTCGCAGTACGTCGTCGAGGGCGAACGCGGCTGGTGCAGTCCGACGTGCTTGGCGATGCTGCACGCCTATCACGGCATCGATCTTCCGACGGTGCAAACTGCCGCAGCGGTCTTCGATAGCGCCTACGACGGCACCGGAAACTGGTCGTTCAACGTCGCCTACAGCGGCAATCTCGGGCTGCGCGCCGCGGCGGTCTACCTCGACGGTTTGGAGCGCGCGCAGCGGCTGATCGAACGCGGCCTGCCGATCGCGATCTCTTATCGTTGGGAAGACCGCGAGTTGCCGGGCGCGCCGCTGGATCGTTCCGACGGGCACCTCGTCGTCCTGACCGGCTTTACCGCAAACGGCGACTGCGCGGTGAACGATCCGGCCCATCCGCACCTGCGTGTGGTATATCCGCGAGCGGCCGTCGAAACGATCTGGCAGCGCTCCGGCGGCGTCGCCTACGTGGTCGCGCCGGTCGGCATCGACTTCGATGACGTTCTCACCACATGAAAGCTGGGCGCTGGCTGCTAGCCGCGACGATTCTCGGATCGAGTTTGGTCATCGTCGACGGCACGGTCGTCGCGATCGCCTTGCCGATTCTCCAACGCGAGTTTCACGCCGACGCGCTCTCCACGCAGTGGGTGATCGAAGCGTACATGCTCGTGCTCTCCGCGTTGATGCTGCTCTCGGGAGCGCTGGGAGACCGTTACGGCCGCAAGCGCATCTTCATCGCGGGCACGGTGCTCTTTGCGATCGGCTCGATTCTGTGCGGCTTCTCCACATCCATGGCGTTCCTAATCGCCGCGCGCGTCCTGCAAGGCTTGGGCGGAACGCTGCTCGCGCCCAGTAGCCTCGCGTTGATCGCCGACGGTTTCTCCGGCGCGGCGCGCGGCAAGGCGATCGGCACGTGGTCGGGCTTGACCGCGTTGGCCGGAACGCTGGGCCCGGTGCTGGGCGGCGTGATGGTCGATCACCTCGGTTGGCGCTCGGTGTTCTTCATCAACGTTCCGCTGGCGATCGCCGTCTTGATCTTCGGCATTTGGGGCATCGAGAACGACAACCGCGACCGCCATGCCAGCGGTCCGGTGGACCTGTGGGGTTCGGCGCTGGTCACGTTGGGGTTGGCCGCAATCGTGTACGCGTTCGTTGCGGGTGGCGTCGGATCGTTTGGGCCGCGCTTGGTCGCGATCGCGCTGGCCGGAGTCGCCGCGCTGGTGCTCTTTGCGTGGAACGAAACGCGCGCGCGCAATCCGCTGATCGCCCCGGCCCTGTTCGTGAAGCGCGGCTTCTTCGGCATCAATTTGATGACGCTCTTTCTGTACGGGACGATGGGCGGCGTGTTCTACTTCTTGCCGTTCGTGCTGATCTCGGTTGACGGCTACACCGCGACGGTGGCCGGAATCGCTTCGCTGCCGTTCATCGTCGCGATCGTCGTACTCTCGCGCTTCTCGGGCGCGATGGTCTATCGCGTCGGCGCCAAGACGATGCTGGTGTTGGGACCAAGCGTCGTGGCGGCCGGCTTCGCGTGCTTTGCGATCTTGCCCGACACGCACTATTGGCCGGCGATCTTCCCGTCAACCCTGCTGATCGGCATCGGCATGGGACTGACGGTCGCGCCGCTGACGACGACGTTGATGGACTCGGTGACCGAACGCGACGTTGGCTTGGCATCGGGCATCAACAACGCGATCTCGCGCGTCGCCGCTCTGCTGGCCATTGCCGTGCTGGGCGCCGTGCTCGGCTTTACGTTCAACGCGAGCGTGGATCGGCGCATGGATGCGATGCGGTTGCTTCCGGCCCAACGCGCGGCGGTCAACGCGCAGCGCGACGCGCTGGCCGACGCTCGACTCGCCGACCCGACCGAGCGCGCGATCGTGCACGCCGCCTACCTCGACGGATTCCGCGTCGCGGTCGCCGGGTGCGCGCTACTCGCGCTCGCGTCGGGGCTTACCGCCGCCTACACGCAACCGCGCAAGCCGGTGCGCGCGTGATCTCCCAGCCGCAAGAACGCGTCGCCGGTTTGCACGACGTCGACGACGCCCCGCTCCACGTCGCGCTGGTCGAACCGGAGATTCCACCCAATACCGGCAACGTCGCGCGCCTGTGCGCGGCAACGGGTTGCGCCCTCCATTTGATCGAACCCTTAGGCTTTCGCATCGACGACCGCGACCTCAAGCGCGCGGGCCTCGACTACTGGCATCTGCTCGATGTGATCGTGCACCCGTCGCTCGCAGCGTTTCTCGATGCAACGCAAGCGCGGCGACGCTGGTTCTTCACCACGCGCGCGCAACGCCTCTACACGCAAGCCGCGTTCGCGCGCGGCGACATCCTCGTCTTCGGCAAAGAGACCAAAGGCCTGCCCGCCGATATCGTCGCGCGTCACGCCGATTCGTGTTTGCGCATTCCGATGCGCGACGCCAGCGTCCGCAGCCTCAACCTCTCCACCGCCGTCGGCATCGCCACCTACGCCGCCCTCGCCCAACTCCACTTCCCAGGCCTAACCTAAGCCGCGACATGGACCATGAGGATGTGGATGGAGCCAAACGGCTTGCCGACATCGACCGGCGCGTGGTGGTTTGCGAACGTTGCCCCGAGTTGCGCGCGTATTGCGCGACGGTGGCGCGCGAAAAAAAGCGCGAGCATCGCGATCGTCCGTACTGGGGAAAACCGGTCCCCTCGTTCGGCGATCCGCGCGCGCGGTTGCTTCTGGTGGGCTTGGCACCGGGCGCGCACGGCAGCAATCGCACCGGTCGGCCGTTCACGGGCGATGCGTCGGGCGACTTCCTGTTTCCGGCACTCTATCGTGCGGGCTTCGCATCGTCGCCGCGAGCGATCGATCGCGACGACGGTCTAACGATGAGCGATTGCCTGATCACCGCCGCCGGCCGCTGCGCGCCGCCGAAAAACAAGCCGACGCCGCAGCAGTTGAACAATTGCTTCCCGTATCTGATCGAGGAATTCGACGCGTTGAACGGTCTGCGCGTTGCCGTGGGCTTGGGCCGCATCGGCTTCGACGCGATCCTGCGCGCCTTACGCGCACAAGGCTACGCGCTCGAACCGCTCAAACCGCAGTTCGGCCACGGCGTCGAGGTCATCGCGCGCCGCAAGAAGCGCGAGATCGTCGCGATCGCGTCCTATCATCCAAGCCGCCAAAACACCAACACCGGCGTCCTCACGGTCCCCATGTTCGACGCCATCTTCACCCGCGCCAACGCGTTGCTCCGCAAGCCGGTGCTGCGGTGATTTACGTCGGGGGTGGGGCGGTTGATTTTAGGGCGAGATCGTCGAGGAGATTTTTGGGGACGGGGGTGGGCGCGTCCATCATGACGTCGCGGCCAGCTTGGGTCTTGGGGAAAGCGATCACTTCGCGAATGTTTTCTTCACCGGCGGCGAGCATGACGATGCGATCGATGCCCAGCGCCATACCGCCGTGAGGCGGCGCGCCGTACTCCAACGCTTTGATGAAGAAGCCGAAGCGATCTTCGATCTGTTCGTCGGTCATGCCCAGCATCGTGAAGATGCGCCGCTGCTGGTCGGGTTTGTGAATGCGGATCGATCCCGATCCCAACTCGAACCCGTTGAGCACCATGTCGTAGTGCTGGGCGCGCATCTTACGCGGATCGGTGTCGATCAGGTCCCACTCTCCTTCGGCCGGCGACGTGAACGGATGGTGGGCCGGAAAGACCTTGCCCTCGTCGTCGACTTCCAAATACGGAAAGCCGATGACCCACGCAAACGCAAAGGCCTTGGGATCGCGCAGGTTGCAGCGCGCGCCGATTTCGTTGCGCATCTTGCCGGCCACCGCGTACGCGGCATCCAGCGCGTCGGCAAACAGGAGGATCGCATCGCCCGTTTCGGCGCCGACGGCCGAACGCACGGCGGCAACGTTCTCGTCGCTGAGGAACTTCGCGGCGGACGACTTGATGCCGTCGTCGGCTAAGGCGATCCACACCATCCCCTTGGCGCCGTTGTTCTTGGCCGTCTCGGTCAGCGCGTCGAAGTCGCGCCGCGAGAGCGCCGCGCCCTGCGGATAGCGCAACGCGACGATCGCGCCGCCGGCATCCAACGCGCCCTTGAAGACGACGAATTCCGTTCGCGCGAAGGTCGCGCCCACGTCGGCGAGTTCTAAGCCGAAGCGCAGATCCGGCTTGTCGATGCCGAACCGGCGCATCGACTCTTCGTGCGTCAAGCGCGGAAACGGCGGCAATTCGATGTCCAGAACGGTCTTCCAGACGTCGCGGATGCACGACTCCATCGTTTCGATCACTTCTTCTTGCGTGCAGAACGACATCTCGACGTCGACTTGGGTGAACTCCGGCTGGCGGTCGGCACGCGGATCCTCGTCGCGCATGCAGCGCGCGATCTGCATGTAGCGGCCAAAGCCCGCGACCATGCAGATTTGTTTGAGCAGCTGCGGCGACTGCGGCAACGCATAGAACGTTCCCGGGTTCAGCCGGCTGGGCACCAAGTAGTCGCGCGCGCCCTCGGGCGTCGACTTGATCAGCATCGGCGTCTCGATCTCGACGAACTCGCGGGCGTCGAAGAAGTCGCGCATGGCCTTGATGATGCGATGACGCATACGCAGGTTACGCTGCATGCGCGGGCGGCGCAGATCGAGGTAGCGATACTCCAGGCGCAAGTTTTCGTCGACGGGATCGTCGGAGTTAACTTGAAACGGCGGCACCAGCGAGCGATTGAGAATTTCCAGCTCCGTGACGCCCACTTCGATTTCGCCGGTTCCCAGTTTGGCATTCTCGGTTCCGGCCGGACGGCGACGCACGACGCCGCGCACGCGCACGACGTCCTCGTGGCGCAGGTGCTCGGCTTGCGCGAAGGTGGCTTGCTCGGGATTGAAGACGACCTGCGTCAGCCCGTCGCGATCGCGCAAATCGACGAAGATCAAGCCGCCGTGATCGCGGCGGCGATTGATCCAGCCGTCCAGACGAACGGTGCGGCCTTCGTCGGCGGCGCGCAGGGCGCCGCAGGAGCGTAGGAGGGTATCGGTCATGATGCTTTCTGAGCTGAGCGGGCCAGGGCTTCTTTGATGCCGGAGACGTAGTGATACTGTTGGACGAGGTCGCGGGCAAACTTCGAGCGGCCCGCGCGCGCGTCGAACCATCCTAACACGGCCGGCCAACGCGTCAAGAGCGAATGCGCCCCCAGAGAGACCGGCGTCATTCCCAAGTTGAGCTTCACCGCGAAATCCGGATGCTTGCGGTAAAAGCGCGCCGTCGAGCGGCCCGCCAGGCGCATCTTTTCTTTCTGATCCTCATGCGGCACGTCCTGACAGTGGTAGTTGATGGCGCGCGGCTCGTAGAGAATCGTCACGCCGGCTTTGGTTAAGCGGTAGCCGAGCTCGAGATCCTCGTGGCCGTAGCCCGTGAACGATTCGTCAAAGCAGCCGACGCGCAGCAGATCGTCGCGCCGCACCGACGCGTTGCCGGTCAAAAAGTAGAGCCACGGTAATCGCGTGCGGTTGGGCGAATGCAGGTGACCGCGTTTCTCGGGATGGTGGCGCTTGTCGGCGTAGTCGACCAAGTTCTTCACTTGCACTTCCCAACCGACCACGGCGACGTGCAGTTGTTCGGTGTGATGCTGCAAATGTCGAGAGAGCAGCTCGGGCGACGTGAGAATATCGGAATCGTTGAAAAGGATCACGCGTCCTCGCGCCGCGGCGATGCCGGCGTTGCGCGCCATCGCGCGCCCGGTGTAGGCCCCGGGCAGGTGACGGACGTTGGGATGCTCGGCGCGTACGCCGGCGAGATAGTCGAGCGTCCCGTCGGTGGAGTTCGAATCGCAGATCAGCACCTCGTAGCGATCGCGCCCCAAGTCTTGGGCGAGCAGGGTCGGCACGACTTCGCGCAGCGTATCGAGGCGGTTGTAGGTCGGGACGACGACCGAGATATCGAGTTGCATCGTTCGATCGCTGGGTTTGGGAAGCGGCGAGGGTTGGCCTGCGCGGTCGTCGATGCCGCCGCTCACGCCAAGGTGCCCACGGCGGCGACGATTTCCGCGCGCAAACGCGCCAGCGACGCCGCATCCTCCCCGGCCGGCTTGCGGATCGCCGCGTACGGCACGTCGTACGGCGCCCATTCCTGCGAGCACAGATCAAAGTAGCGATGCTCGTAGGCGACGATCGTGGGGCGTCGCATCGCGCTGGCGACGTGCGTAGCGCCGGTGTCGACCGTGATCACGCAGGCCGCCTTCTCAAAGGCTGCGGCCCAATGATGAAACGGCAGGTCGGCCAACATCGTATCGGCGACCGACGCCCGTGCGAACGCGGCGCCTTCGGCCGCGCAATCCGGCGCGTACGTGATCGTCAGCGGTTTGCCCAGCGCGCGCAGGTCTCGCGCGAGCTCGATGGTACCGGCCAGCGTCGAGCCGCCCGAAAACCAACGTTCGCCCAAATGCAGCACGATCGAATCCGACGGCATGCCGGCAACCGCCGCGCGATCGGCTTGCGTGACGTCCAGGCGCAGGCGCGTCACCCGCTGCGTCGCCCCGCCCAACGCGACCAGCTCGAGCAGTTGATCGACCTCGTGGCGTACCGGCCGCGATGGGTCGCGCTCGGAAAGTTGCGGATCGGCTTCTGAAAGCATCAGACGATTGACGCAAAACGAGGCGGCCGCACGGGCCAAGTAGCGTCGCACGTACGTGTAGCCCACCCGCACCGGCGCCCGCGTCGCGGCCACCAGCTGCAGGTCGACCGTTCGCGGCGCCAGCGCGATGGCCAGATCGCAATCGCGATACCGCGCGCCCAACGTCGACGCCTTGCTTCCCGACGGCAGATCGATCAGCTCGTTGACGTCGGTATTACGCTCCATCACGACGCGGTTATACGAGCTGGTCACCATCGTGACGTGCGCGTCTGGGAACGATGCACGAACGCTCGCGATGGCCGGCGTCGAAAGCACCAAGTCGCCGATGCGATCGGTGCGCGAAAGCAGGATGCGCACGGCCGCTTACGCGCGCGCGCCGTCGCGCAACGTCCGCTCGAGCTCCTCGAAGTACGCCCTCGTCGCCAACCCGCGCGCGGCACGCAGCTCGCGGTCGCTCAGCGCGCGATCGCCCGAGAGGTCGCCCAACGCGTCGCGATAGTGCTTGGCCGAGCGAACGCCGCGCAGCCAGCGGTGCAGCGAGCGCTGCACGGGGTTCGCTCCCGTCGTCAAATACGTTCGCCAGTGCGGGCGCAACTCGAGCAACTGCACGGCCGTACGCGCCTGCGCTTTCGCTTGGCGCACCATCTGCTCGACGTTTCCGCTGCGCGGGCGCGGCTTGCAGTGATAGACCAGCGCGCGTTTGTTAAACACCGCCTTAACGCCCGCGAAGCGCAATCGCAACCCCACGTCGATGTCTTCCCATCCGTACTCCGAAAACGAGGTGTTGAATCCACCGATCGCGCGCATCGTCGCCAGCGGCACCGAGACGTTGGTCGTCCAAAAAAAGTTGCCGCTGTAGTCCTTGATCGACCATTTCGCCTGCGGCAAATCGTCGAACGATTCCACGTTGATCGCTCCGCCGCGTACGATCGCTGCGGGATGCGCGGCGTGCGACCGCAGATGTTCGGCCACGAATGTGGGCGTCGGGAGCACGTCGTCGTCGATGAAGACGATCCGCTCGCCGGCGGCGCGTGCGATCCCGGCGTTGCGGCCGCTGGCCAAGCCGGCGTTGCGCTGCTCGATCGCGACGAACGTGCAGGTCGCACGTTTGCGCGCGCGTTCGATGACGGCGGCCGTGTCGTCGGTCGAGCCGTCGTTGACGAGCACGACCTCGTAGGCGCTGGAATCGACGGTCTGCTCGAAGCACGCGTCCAACACGCGTTCGAGGAGTCGGGCACGATTGTACGTGCACAGTTGAATGGTCGCCGAGGGCATGCGCGCTGGATTCCCCGAAGAAGGGCCTATGTCCGTTCACTTCACGCTGAGCCTCGACGTTCCGGCCGAACCGCAGTTCGAAGACCTGGTGCTTTCCGTGGCGCTGGACGTCGGCCAGCGGGCGCGCCTGGAACCCGAACGCGCGACCCGCTTGGCGCATGCGGCGGCGGCCGCGTTCGGCGGCATCGTCCGAGAAGCGATGGCCGAATCGCGCGCGCCGATTCGCCTGCGCGCGCACTCCGACGCGCACGCCCTCGCGCTTTCGCTGATCGAACGTGGCTTGCCGATGGAGGATGCGGCCTTCACGCGCGATCCGCAATGGAAGCGCATCGCCGATGCCGCCGACGTCGCGGCCTGGCATTCCCACGGGACCGGCGGCAGCGAGCTGCGCTTGAGCGTCGAGCCGCCGATCGAGATCGCGACGACGCAAGCGCTTCCAGACAAGCCGCTGGATCCGCACGATTCGCACGACTCGCACGAGGTGCCGCCCGCGGCCGTCGCGACGGTCGGATACACCATGCGCCCGTTTTTGCCCGAAGATGCCCAGGGCGTCGTGCGCTGCTTCTATCGAACCTACGGTTACCACTATACGCCGGTGATGTTCTATTCTCCGCAGCGTCTGATCGCCGCCAACGCCGCGGGTACGCTGCATTCGTTCGTCGCGCAGGCCGACGACGGCGAGATCGTCGCGCACTACGCGATTCGCCCGAACAATCGCGCGATCGGCGAAGGCTGCGCTGCGGTCGTGCTCCCCGAACATCGCGGCCACGACGTCGTCACGCAGCTACGCGCGCGGGCCGAGCAAGGCGCGCGCGAGGTCGGACTGGCTGCGTACTACACCGAGCCCGTGACCGCGCATCCGTACACGCAACGCGCCAGCGAACACTTCAACGCCAAGATCTGCGCGATCTCGCTGGGTCTGTGCAAAGCCGGGATGGCGCCGTCGCACATGAAGCTCTCGGTCAGCGGGCAGCGCCAAAGTCTCACGTTCTACGCCAAGATGCTCGCGCCGCCCGCACCGCGCGTCGCCTACGCGCCGGCACGGCATCGCGAGATCCTCGCGAATCGTTACGCCGCGTTGGGCATTGCGTGCGAATTCCGAGAGGGCCACGCACCGCAAGGACGCGGCTCGCTGCAAGTAACGATGGAACGCGCCGACGGTTTCGGTACGATCGACGTCTCGACGGTCGGCATCGCGAGCGCCGCGGTCGCGCATCAGGCCATCACCGATCTGCGCGCCGTCTCGCACGCTAGCACGATCTACGCGCGCTTGCCGCTCGACGATCCCGGAACCCCGGCATTATGCGACGCTCTCGAGCGCGACGGCTTGTTCTTCGGCGGCATCGAACCGCTCGTCCTCGACGACGGCCGCGACGCCCTGTTGATGCAGCTCCTGCTCGCCCCGCTCGACACCACGCAACTCTCCATCGCCAGCGACGAAGGCAAAGCGCTCCTAACCTACATCGAATCCGACCGCCAAAGAGTAAACGCCGCCCTCTAACCGTGTCACCATGACACCCGTCGGCGCTAGGAGAGGAGGTCGTTGGTGACCGTCATGATGCGGGGGATGTTGAGGTTGGCGATGCAGGCGTAGTCGGGGCAGTTTTCTTTGGTGTCGTTGCGATGGCAGGGGTACGAGGCGCGAACGATTGCGGTGCGCGGGCCGCGCGGGGCCCAGCGTTCGGGGAAATCGGATTGGAACGGGAAGATGCCGACGGTCGGGCAGCCGACCGCGGCGGCGACGTGCATCGCTCCGGTCGTAATCCCCACGAAGGCTTTCGCGCGCGCCGCCAGCGCGCCGAAGCCGCCGATCTCCAACGCGCCGGCAATCGAGACCACGCGCGGCGGCCGATTCGGCGTGCTCGCGCCGCGGACGATGTCGTCGACGATCGCGGCATCGGCCTGCGTTCCGCTGACCACCACGGTCGCATCGTAACGATCGGCCAGCGCGCGCGCCAGGGCCGACCACGCCTGCGTCGGCCAGATGCCGCGTTGCGGAGCGATCGCGTTGGTCGGATGCATGATGAGAAACGCACCGCCCAAGCCGGCGATCAGCACGTCCGCCGCGTCGCGGTCGGCAGCCGTCGGCACGAAGTGCGGAACGGCGCCGGGCGCGTCGCAGCCGAGCGCCCGCGCGTAGTCCAGCAAAATATCCGACCACGGCGAGGTGACGTCGCCCAGTTCGCTGCGCACGAAGACGCGCTTGGTGAAACGCCCGGAATACAACCGTCGCGCTTGGCCGACGCGAATCGGAATGTTGGCCAGCGCCGGAAGACGCGCGGTGCGCGCCGTCGCCCAGGTCACGACGCTGGCATCGTAGTTGCGAGCGCCCAGTTGCGCGGCCAGCGCGCGCGGGTCTTCGCCGGCATCGAGCAGCACGGCGTCAAGGTCGGGCACGCGCTCGAGCGCGGCGCGATGTCCGGGAAGCGCGAGCGCGTCGATCCGATCGAAGCGTTGGCGTAAGGCTTGGGCGACGACGGTCGCGAGCAGCGAATCGCCGATCCCGCCGCCGGCGGTCACGAGCAGGGCGCTAGACATCGCTCGGACGGACGAGTTCGCGCGTGTAGAGTCCGTCGAGGAACTGCGCGCGCGCGATCGCACGCAGCGGCCCTGGAAAGCTTTCGCTCGCGGCGACGCCGGCCAGCACGCGCAGCCACGGCTCGGGCAAGAGGTAGCGCCCGCGCAGCACGTTGAGCGGATGCGCGCCGGTGGCCATGCGTGCGCGCAGCGATGGCGCTTTGGCGATGAAACGTCGCGCCATCTTGGCCTTCTCGACGGCTTTGTGCGCTTCGACTTCCAGCGTGTTCTCCGAGGGCGGCTTGATGTGCCAGATGTAGGCATCCCACGCAAACGTCCACTTCAGGCCCCGCTCGCGCAGGCGCACGCCCAACTCGGTATCTTCCCACCCGTACAGGTCGAACTGCTCGTCGAACCCACCGACGGCGTCGAGTGCGTGTCGCGCGATCGAAACGTTGCACGTGCATAAAAATGCGCGCGAATAATTGGACATCTTGGGCTTTGGGCGATCCTCGTACGAAGCTACGTTGAGAATCGGTCCGTTGACGATCAAGTCGCCGCTTTCGTGCGCCGCCTCGTGCGCGGATAAGAAGCCGGGCGGTGCGACGACGTCGTCGTCGCAAAAGAGGACGAGATACCCCTGCGCGATCGCGACGCCGCGGTTGCGCGCCTTGCCGCGATTGGGCTCGGGCTCGAAAACGTAGCGTACCGCGACGCCGCGCTGCACCGCATCCGCGACGACGTCTTTGGTAGCGTCGCTCGAACCGTTATCGACGACGACGACCTCGAACGACGGCGCGCCGCGCTGCGCCTCGAACGATGCCAGGGCGTGCTGGAGATAGTCGGCACGGTCCTTGGTCGCGATCACCACCGACAGTCGCATCAGGCGTGCAACTCCAGCAGCGATGCGGCCATGCGATCGGCCGCACCGGCGTGACCGGCGTAGAGCGCGCGGAGTTTGGCGCCG
>Ga0208357_1000526_pt1 | contig 30863 bp, 31 predicted proteins | sample NGESurdeep092012_6_FD_184487 | JGI IMG/M metagenome (GOLD analysis project Ga0208357, IMG submission 184487) | Arctic peat soil microbial communities from Barrow, Alaska - NGEE Surface sample F52-2 deep-092012 (SPAdes) | ecosystem: Environmental > Terrestrial > Soil > Wetlands > Peat ...
ATAGTTGGAGACCCGGAAATAAAAATCGGCATAATCCGGCGACATTGTTCGAGACTTTCTTTGGAAACCACCAAAGAAAGCGGATCAATATGAAGAAACCCATAACTGTGCGAATGGCGGGGTCGTTGGCCCCTTATGCCGCTGGCTATAGAGAACATCTCGCGAGGCAAGGTTATCGATCAACCATCACGAAGCATCTGCGGCTGATGGCACAGATCAGCCGGTGGCTCACTAGCCGGGGCCTGGATACGAACAGCCTCACGCCAGCGGGTCTCGAAGAGTTTTCTTCCTGGAGGGAAGATTCTGGCTACGTGACTTCACTATCGATGCATAGTGCTGCTCTGCTGTTTGACTACTTGGTCGGTGTTGGAGTAATCACGCGTGTCGACGTCTTCGTTGCCGAGCGCCCTTTCGACGAAGTCATGCTTCGCTACGCGCGTTACCTTACCGACGAACGGGGCTTATCGGCGTCGAGCGTCGCTCAATACGTTAAGGCGTCTCGTACTTTCCTGCGGTGGCTCTGCGCCCACGGCGATGTCGAGTTGCGAGATCTGAGTGTTGGCATTATCAATCAGTTCGTACTCGCGACGTGCCAACGAGTGAAGACCACCACCGCGAAACTAACAGTTTCGACGCTGCGCTCGCTGCTGCGATTCTTCTATCTCGAGGGAATCACGCCAACGGCATTGGCGCCGGCCGTGCTCGCCGTCGCACCGTGGCGTCAGTCCTCGCTACCTAAGGCCCTGGACGCCGGCGTCGTCACCCGTCTCTTTAAGAGCTGCGATCGCCGAACTGCATCGGGCGCACGGGACTTCGCCGTTTTGATGTTGCTGTCGAGGCTTGGCCTGCGTGCGAGCGAGGTTGCCGGGTTGCAGCTGAGTGATTTCGATTGGCGACGAGGGGAAGTGACTATTCGAGGCAAAGGCAATCGCCAAGACAGGCTTCCGCTCCCGAGCGACGTTGGCGATGCCCTTGTCGCCTGGCTGCAACGAGGTCGACCGCGCTGCGTGTGTCGTTCGGTGTTCGTCCGAACGTGCGTGCCATTTCGCGAGATCTCCGGGAGTGGCATTTCGGCGATCGTGAGGCGCGCCTGTGCTCGAAGTGGACTTTCGCCCGTCGGTGCTCACTGCCTACGACACACCGCCGCCACACGGATACTGCGATCCGGAGGAAGTATGGCCGAGGTTGCACAAGTGCTTCGCCATCATTCCCAACAAACGACGGCGCACTACGCAAAAGTGGATCGATTAGCGCTCGTGGCCGTCGTTCGCTCGTGGCCGGGAGGTGCCGCGTGACCAGTCTTCGCCAACACGCCGAAGAGTATCTGACAGCCCGGCGGGCACTCGGTTTTAAATTGCGCAGCGAAGGATATTTACTCACCAGCTTTGTTACGTTCGCCGATCAAGCCGGCGCGGAACTCATTACGACGGAAGTAGTAGTGGCGTGGACCCTGCGAGCCGTGGATACCGACCATCACAATCTGGCTAAAAGGATGCGGGTAGTTCGATTCTTCGCCCGCTATCTCTACGCGATAGATCCCAGAAACGAAGTCCCGCCGGACGACCTATATTCCAGTCGGGGACACCGACCCACCCCCTACATCTACAGCGACGCGGAAGTTGCGGCGTTGATGAATGGTGCGAAAGGGCTTGACGCGCCGCTATTGGCGATCACCATGGAGGCGCTCATAGGTTTGCTCGCCACGACGGGTATGCGAATCGGTGAAGCCATCGCGCTTAACTGCGGCGACGTCAACTGGGACGAGAGTCTGTTGGCCGTGCGCAACGCCAAGTATGGAAAATATCGAGAGGTTCTGTTGCATCCGAGCACCGTTACAGCGCTGCGCGAATATGTCGGCGAACGAAATCAACTCGTCCAAGTGGTGGACCACAGCGTCTTTGTCTCGACACGAGGTACTCGGATTAACTACAGCACGGTCCGCCAGACGTTCGGCGCACTGCGCAGACGTACCTTCGTGGGAGAAGCGGCGCGCCGCGCGCGCATCCATAACCTCCGACACACCTTTGCCGTCAACACGCTGTTGAGTTGGTACCGCGACGGCGGCGACATTGCTTCACGCACGCCACTGCTCTCTACCTATCTCGGCCATGCCAATCCGGCGAGTACATACTGGTATCTATCGGCGGTGCCGGAATTGTTGTCGCTGGCGGCGCAACGCCAGGAGCAGGCTTTCACCCTCACGCTCGAGGGGCGATCATGAGCACGGTCGCCCCGACGTTAGAGGCGTTCTTCACCGATCGACTTATCAATCAGCGCCAAGCCAGTGCGCACACCGTGGCCGCCTATCGAGACACGTTCCGTCTGCTCCTCGCTTTCGTGCACGAGCGCTCCGGGACAGCACCCAGCGCGCTCCACTTTGGTCACCTCGACGCTGCGCTGATTGGGGCGTTCTTGGACCATCTCGAAAATGAACGACACAACAGCACCCGTACGCGAAACGCCCGGCTGGCGGCGGTTCACTCATTCTTCCGGTTCGCCGCACTGAGCCATCCCGAGCACGCGTCCCTCATACAAAGGGTCCTGGCAATTCCCACCAAGCGCGGTAGTCGAACTGATGTCTCGTTCCTCGACAGAGAAGAGATAGCCGCACTGCTGGCCGCACCAGACCGAACCCGATGGATCGGTCGTCGTGATTACGCCTTGCTCGTCACGGCCATCCAGACCGGGCTTCGAGTATCGGAACTCGCGGGGCTTCGTCGTGAGGACGTCGCACTGGAGAAAGGTGCGCACGTGCGTTGCCTCGGTAAGGGTCGAAAGGCGCGTTGTACTCCGCTCAACGCCGACACTGTTGTCGTGATGCGGAGGTGGATGGACGAACAAGGAGGAGAACCTCAAGATCCGCTGTTCCCTACGAGTCGAGGGCGGCCGCTCAGTCGTGACGCTATAGCGCTGGTCGTGGCGAGGCACACGAAGAGCGCTCTACGGACATGCCCGTCGCTCAAGCACAAGTCGGTGTCACCCCACGTACTGCGACACACGACTGCCATGACCTTGCTGCAGAGCGGCAACGACGTCGCAATCATTGCAATGTGGCTCGGTCACGAATCAATTGAAACATCACAGATTTACATCCACGCCGATCTCTCCATTAAGGAACGAGCGCTGGCGCGCAACGCGCCATTACAAACCACGCCGGTTCGCTACGTCGCAACCGACCGACTCGTTGCCTTTCTCGAAGCGCTCTGATTATGCCGATCTTTTCTTCTCGATCTCCACCCATCACCAGGCTTTGACAAGTTCCTCGGCATAATCACGAACTCGGCATAACCGTCGTTATGACGACATCCTCATAACGACGGTTGTTGTACACCCGTTCCGATTGAAGTTGTACAGCGATTCCGACGTCGTTGTACACCCCGGAAGGTCGTGACGTTGGCGTTGGCGTTGGCGTGAGTGTGAGGGCACCGACAACGCTCTTTGATTAGTCCAATAATCAGAGGTGAATCGTGACGATTTTCCTGGAGGAAAAATGACCTCCAAGGCGGCCCATTCCGATGGTTGCAGTTGCCCAGCGAGACGTGGAAAAATCCCTAATTTCATCCCTAACATTTCTCGATAGCCACGGAACGCACTGAACGTACTGAACGCAAAACCCTATGAATATGGGGTTCTCTGAATCTAATGAATAGAGAATAATGAACTCGGCGGCCTTTTAATCCCGTGCCGGGATCGAGACCCGGGCAGTCCACCGTTTAAAAATACTGGTCACGTACCTTTTATTTTCTTAACCGCGCTTCAAAGATTGAGAATAGGCCTCAATTATGCGAGTTCATCCCTGATCGCGCCATCTATTCGGATATTTGACCGGGGTTCCTAGAGATGGAAACATGCGTATGGCGAAATCTTTTGCAGGGGCTGTTCGCATGGCCAATCCAAGCCGAGCACCTTCCAGCCTCGCCACCGAAGGCCTCGACAATCTGGTGTCCCGGTCGGGCGTTGTCCGATGCACCTATACCGGCACGTCTCTGCGCGTAAATAGGGTCACCGCTAAGCCGATGGCCACGATCGCGTAAATGGCTATGGTCCAGGACGCCGCGGTCAAAGAGGCGCTCGAGTTACCACCGGCTGCGAGCGCCGCGAGAAGCTTGCCCGGCAGCCAGCGGCTCACACCGTTGCTGATGGCGCCGATGATGCTCTCCAAGGGCAGCGCGTAGACCACGCCGACGACCACGGCGACGACCGGAGAACGAAAGACGATGGCGAGGATGGCACCGAGCACACCCCAGCCCAGCGTCGCGACGACGAGTTCTGCCACCGCCCCGAGGGCAGCACCGATGCCGGACCCGCTCCCCCACGCATCGATGGGCATTCCCTTGCTCGAGGCGGCAATCACCGCAGCCATAACGGCGAACGCGGCGGCCACGATGACCGCGAGGGCGATCGCCGACGCCAGTCCGAGGAGCTTGCCCAAGAGGAACTTCGCTCGCCGGGGTTCGCGGACCAAGAGGTTGCGCAGCGTCCCGGCACTGAACTCGCCAGCAACCGACGCGGCGACGACGCCCATGATGATGACACCGAGGAGCGTGCCCGCATTGCCGAGCGCATCGGCGAGACCATGACTGCTCACCATTTGGGCGAAGCTAATGCTCGTCTTTCCCCCGAAAGGCCCACCTCCCGATCTCTTGGTGCTCATAATCGAGCTGACCGTGAGAATCGTGATGATCGCCCCAAGTATGGTCACCAAGATGACCCCGCCGAGCGCGGCCAGCATGCCCTTTCGCCTGAGTTTCACCCATTCACTGGCCACGACTCGTCTCATCGGTGCTCTTCCGTGAGCTCGAAGAAGACATCTTCGAGCGATTGCTTCGTCGTGCCAAGTTCAACGAGCGTGATGCCCTCGGTCATAGCGGAACGATTGAAGTCTCCCGCCCACGACGACGGTGCAGCGACGTGTACACGACCGTCACCGTTCGACGTGGCCGCGTAACCTGCGCGTGCGCAGAGTGCGACGAGCCGATCGAGGTCACCGGGCTTTTCGGGGACTGCGACAAGTTCCGCCGCTTCGCTGACGACCAACTCGCCCACCGCGCCGGCGAACAACAACTGACCCTCTCGGATGATGACGACGTCATCGCACATCTGTTGGAGCTCTTCTAAGAGGTGCGAAGACACGAGCACCATGGTGCCGCGATCGGCCAGTGAGCGCAAGAGGACCCGGACCTCTCGAATGCCTGTCGGGTCGAGTCCGTTTGTCGGTTCGTCAAGCACCAGGATCTCGGGATCGGGCAAGAGGGCCGCGGCAATCCCTAGGCGTTGCTTCATCCCGAGCGAGAAGGACCTGAATGGATCTTCGGCTCGAGCTCCTAGATCGACCTGGTCGAGGCACAACTCGACTCGCTCTCGATCAATGCCACCGAGGCGCGCCAGCACGTCGAGATTTTTGCGTGCAGTGAGCGATGGGTAAAAGGCCGGCCCTTCGATCATGGCCCCCACGCGAGAAAGATAGGAAGCGGGTTCGCTGATGGAGTGGCCGAGGACCGTCGCAGTGCCAGACGTCGGGGTAATGAGGCCGAGCAGCATGCAGATGGTCGTCGTCTTTCCGGCACCGTTGGGGCCGACGAAGCCGCATATCGTGCCGGGCCGAACGCTAAAGCTAAGCCCGTCGACCGCCTTGCGGGCGCCGTAGATCTTGGTGAGGTTGTCGAGGCGGATTGCCGACTGGTCCGTGGATCCATGCGTCCTGGGGACAATCGGACGGGCCGTCGCCAGAGGGACTGAGACCCGTGGCGACCTCACTTCAGCTGACGCGTCGCTCATCGCGTGTCGGATTTTTGGAGACTCGATCGATGATCCGGGATAGCGCGGCCGTGCTCGCGCCCGGCGTCGACGGATGATGAAGTAGACAACGGCACCAATGATGAGAATCGGGAGAATGAGCACCACCGGACCACCGTGGGGACGGCGCGTCACGGCGAACACGACCCCGACGCTTAGATACGGGTTCACCACCTCTTCCTTTCTGACCGGCGACGGTGGTCGCCCTTTGACGTCAATTGGACTTTTCGACTTCACCAAACAAACGGAAGGAGTCGATAGCGGGTGCGCGAGACGAACTCCTCGTAGACGCTCCGAAAGGTCGTCGATAGGAGTCGCTCCTCTACCCGTATTCGATAGATCTGAAGCCCAAGGACGCTCAATGCTCCGATCAAGCCAGTGAATCGGAGCCCGCTCACAGCGAACCCGGCGATCATGAGTAACTCGGCGAAGTACATTGGATGGCGAATCCACCGATACGGACCCGTAACCACGAGCGACCGCACTTCGGGGACGATTGAGAAGTTGGATCTGAGACTCAAAAAGGCGACAAGAGCAAGGGCCGCGCCGAGCACAGTGATCACAAGACCGACCTCTGTTACACCAGTCGATGGACTCCACACGACAGGGCCAGTCGGCAAAACACTCGCACCCAACAAAAGAAAACTCGCTGTAAGAGAGGCCGCGACGACCCACCCGCGATCGTCGCGCACTCGAGCACCTTTACTCGTCCCTAAGACAACTGCTGCGCCGAGGATGAAGGACCCGTAGAGAACTTCGCGTGCGACCTCGACAGCCACGGGCCAACTCGGGCCTGCCGCCAAGAGGATTCCGCCCCGAATTGCGTCGTCACCTTGGGTGAGCGCCAGCCACCCGAGAATTACCGCTGGCACAAACGTTATGTGTGCCCTTTGAACGACGTCGCGTCGGCACGAGCGCCACGCGTTGCGCATCGCGTTTGCGTCCCACTCAGTCCTCTGGGATCTCATTGGCTCTATCACCGACGCCATTAGGGAAACGCTCCCCCGCCAAATCCAGTTGATGTCACGCCCTTCGCTGTATCGGAGATCGACGTCGCTTCGACCGTGCCATTCTTCTCCTTAGTCCCCTGAACCGTGACGGTGTCGCCTGGCTTTAACCCGGCGAGCGTCGTGGAAGCGTTTCGGTCCACCGTTGTCGAGGAACTCATCTTCACTGCCACCAATGAGCCGCTCGAGGTCGTGACGTAGAGAGTGTGACCCTGAATGTCAGTGACGGTGCCTGTGGTCTCTTTGGCTGCGGCTTTCGCCAGCGAACTCAACCCAGTTCCTCCACTCGGTGCGCCCGCGCCTGACGCGAACAGGCTGCCGAGCGACGGCGTGGATGTTGAGGACTGGCCGCGCTGTAGGTACGCGCCCAGCCACAGTCCGGCCATGAGCAACAAGAGCGCCGAGAATACGGTGATGAACCACGACGCGCGGAAGCCTTTCGATGTGGCGTTTTCGGGCCACTCTTCACTTTCGTCGCCGAACAAGATGTCGAAACCTTCTCCGCTTCCAGCGTCCGTCAGCTGATTTGTCATCGTGACCTTCCTTTCTTCACTACTCGTAACGCAGCGCGTCTATCGGACGCAGCGACGCAGCTCGATAGGCCGGATAAAACCCCGCCACGATGCCCACGAAAATGGCGACACCAAGCGCTAGCGGGATGGAATACGACGCCAATACGGGCGTGACGCCGTCGATTCGAAAACGCGATACCAGAATGCCGGCACCCGCGCCACAGACCCCTCCGAGAAACGAAATCACCGTCGACTCAATTAGAAACTGTGTGAGCACGACTCCTTTTCGAGCACCAATGGCCTTACGAATTCCGATCTCGCGCGTCCGTTCGGTGACGGTGACGAGCATGATGTTCATCACGCCGATCGCGCCCACGAGCAGTGATACTGCCGCCACCCAGCCCAGAAGGGCCGTGAAGGTCTTGGAACTCGACGTGGCGGTCGAGAGGAGACTCGCCGAGTCAATCACCGTGAAGGGAAGATTCGCCACGGTCGTATCGTTGAGTGAGGCCAGCGTGCTTTGGACTTCGCTCTCCGCCAGCGACAACGTCGAGGACGATTTTCCCTGTACCAGCAGCTCCGAGAACGACTGCGACTCGCCCGTGAGTTGATCCTGAACGGCCGTATAGGGGGCGATGGCCACGGCGTCCTGATTGGAGAGGCCGCTAGACCCTTTTGACGCCAGTAGTCCCACGACCGTGAACTCCGAGGAACCGAGCTGAACCTGCTTGCCCAATGGATCGGATCCAGTTGGGAAGAGGCCGCTCGCCACGGACGTGCCAATGTCGATCACCTGCGCGTGACCAACGACGTCAGCGCGCGATATTGACCGACCGGCAGACACCGTGTAGTTCTCGGCCGTGAGATACGAGGCCGTCGACCCAATGACCGAGGTGGTGTAGCTCGATCCGTCGTAAGTGGCGCTCACACTGGTCGTGACGACGGGCGACACCGATTTCACGTCGGGATCGTTCAGAGAGTTCGACAGCGCCGTCACCGACGCGGTGTTGAGAGTCGAATCGCGAATCTGGGTCCCGCTGGATGAGCTCGAACTCGAGCCGCTAAAGACGGTCAACGTGTTAGATCCGAGACTCTGGATCGATTTCTCGATGGACTGGGAACTTCCCGTGCCAATCGCCAGCAACACAATGACTGACGCGACTCCAATGAGAACACCGAGCATGGTGAGCAGTGTTCGTAGCCAGTTTGAGCCAATGCCTCGCACCGCCATGACAAGATTCCCGAACGCCGTCGACATCATGCTTCAACGCCCCCGTCCCCGAAGGAGTACCGGCCCGAGGGTTCGAGCTCGTAGGACACCGCGTGTGAGGGACTTTGCGCTCGATCGCTGACGACCGCGCCGTCGCGTAGCACTACGACGCGCGAAGCGTACTCGGCAATTTCGGGTTCGTGGGTAATCATCACAATGGTGCGACCGTGTTGGTGGAGATCACTGAAGAGAGACATCACCTCGGCTGAGGATCGCGAGTCCAGGTTTCCCGTGGGCTCGTCGGCCAAGATGAGCGCGGGGTTGGTACACATAGCGCGAGCGATCGCTACCCGCTGTTGTTGACCACCTGACAGTTCGTTGGAAAAGTGATGGAGACGGTCGGCGAGCCCCACCATGCCGAGCGCCGTCACCGCACGCTCTCGGCGATCAGCCGGTTTGATGCCCGCGTAGGCCATTGGTAACTCGACGTTCTGAATCGCGGGCATTCGCGGAATCAGATTGAACCCCTGGAACACGAAGCCGATCTTCCTGTTCCTAATGCGAGATAAGGCTCGGTCGTCGAGATGACGGATGTTTACACCATCCAGGCGGTAGTGACCGCTCGTGGGCACATCCAAACAACCAATGATGTTCATCAACGTCGACTTGCCTGATCCTGATGTACCCATGACCGCAACGAACTCGCCCTTCTCCACAGTGAGCGAGATACCGCGTATCGCAAGAACTTCCACGCCGCCCATCTTGTAACTCTTTACGATGTCCTTTAATGCGATGATCGGTGGTGCCAACTTGTTCGCATCGAGCGCCTCGTCGAGCGAATCAGCCTGACTTGAGGCGATCACGGCGCTCCCCCGCCGAAGCCGCCGCCGCCGAAGCCGCCGGTTAGCCCAGAGACGCCCGAGCCGGTCGACGCGCTGACTGAGGCAGTGGGCTCGACAACGGTCTCGCCTTCGGTGACCCCGCTCGTGATCTGCGTGTAGGAACTACCCACAATTCCAAGTGTCACGTTGACGGTCTTTTGAACCCCCTTGCTTAAGACCTTCACGGTCGAGACACTCCCGGTCGTCGTAATTGCAGCGCTCGGAAGCAGAAGCACATTTGACGCCGACTGCACGACGATCGCCACCTGCGCGGTCATGCCATCCTTAAACGACTTCGGCGCGTGCTCGAGAGCGATGGTGACCGGATACTCGACGACATTGTTGGTGACCGTGGATACCGGCGACACAGCAGTCACCACACCCGTCACTTCGGTATCTGGCAAGGCGGCCAGCGTTACCGTCGCCGTCTGATGTACCTCAATCTTGATGGCGTCCGCCTCGGCGACGTCGGCGACCAGTTGGAACGAACCGAGGCTCTGGATCGTCACGAGCGCCGAGCTCGTTGACGATGACGTCGAGCTTGACGTGGGACTCGACGTCGCACTCGTCGTAGAAGAGCCGCCGCCACTGACGGTCTGACCCACGGAGCCATTCACCGCCGTCACCGTGCCGCTGACGAGCGCGACGAGTTGGGTCTCTTGGAGTGACTTTTCGTCCTGCTCGACCGACACCTCATCTTGGGCGATGGATCCTTGATCTTGCACAAAGCCAACCTTGCTTTGGGCGATCGTAGACTGGTCCTGAGTGATGGTCGACTGATCGGCTTCAATGGTCGAGGAGGACACCGTCATGTTCGCCTGAGCGACTTTCACCGCTAATTCTTGCGCCGTGACGGTCGACTGATCGGCTTCAATGGTCGAGGAGGACACCGTCATGTTCGCCTGATCGACTGTCACCGCTAGTTCTTGCGCCGTAATGGTCGACTGATCTTGAGTGATCTGATTCTCGTCGGAAGTGACTTGGGCTTGGTCGGTAACTATGGTCGTGCTGTCGAGGGAACACGACGTCTTGGCAGTTCTCAGCGTCACTCCAGTACTTACACTGGAGCCCACGCTATTGGTCGCAACGACCGCGAACAGGTATGTCGTATTGGCGCTGAGGCCGGTAATCGTCGTCGACACCTGCGTCGCGGCATTACTCGCGGTGAGCGTCGAGGTGCCCGAGGACGAACCGTAGCCGTCGGTCGTGCCGTACTTGAAGTAGTACGTCGTGCTCGCGCCGTTGGGATTGACGGTCGCGTTCAGCACGGCCGACGTGGTCGAAATAGACGTCGCCGAGTCGGTCGCCACCGAAGGCACCGAGCCCGCGAACGCCGTCACGGAACCCGAGGAGACACCAGAGGACCCCGAGCTCGTCGACGAGGCGGGGCACCCAAGATTTTCATCAGAATTGTACGTGGCGTTCGCGTCCGAAAGCGCCGCCTCGTCGTTGCCCAACTGGGTCTCTTCCGCGGCGAGTTGATTTTGGTCGTTCGTAAGTTGTTGCTCCGCGTTGCCGAGAGTCTCCTGATTCTGAGCTTGCTGCACCTGGGTGCCTCCGGCCTTAGCGGTGGCGAGTTGATTTTGGTCGTTCGTCAGTTGTTGCTCCGCGTTGTCGAGAGTCTCCTGATTCTGATCTTGCTGCACCTGGGTGCCTCCGGCCTTAGCGGTGGCGAGCGTTGACCTATCTCTCGCGAGCGTCCGCTCGTCATTCGTGTACGAAATGAGCGCGTCCGCGTAGTTCATTTTCGCTACCTTGAGCGACGTCGTGGCTTGCTGAAGTGTCGAACTTTCCGACGTTGAATCAACGGTGGCGAGGACCTGGCCCGCCTTGACCTTCTCACCCACAGTCGCCGTTAGCGTTGCGAGCGTGCCGCCAGAGACGAAGTTCTCGTCAGCGGTGTCCACGGTCGAGAGATTGCCCGACGCCGAGACACTGGCCTGCACGGTTCCCTTGGTCACCTTGACGGTCCGTGTGACCGACGCGCTCGATGTTGACGTGGAGCGGTAGATCGAATAGAACGCGAACGCGGCGACGATGGCCACGACGAGCGCGAGCGTGGCGTAGGCCGCGCGCTTGCGCGAGAGTAACCCGGATGCTTCAGAACTCATCTTTGTATCTCCGTATTGTTGGGGTCGATGCGGTCGCGGGATGCGGTACTAAGGGTCCGCAGGATCAACCGCTCTTAGGGGCCGTCTTCGGCAGTAGCGCTGAGCACGCTGAATACGCTGTCTTGTAGGTCGAACTGGTCGTGTCCGTGACGCTTGACGACTTCTTGGTGTTCCCGTAGGCCCCCTTAGCCAAAGTCACGTGGTGAAGCGTCATGCAGTTGCGAAACGGAGCGAGCGTCGTGGAGGGATTTCCCGTTCCCGAACCCGGCGCGCCACCGAACTGCGAGCCCGCAGGCAGGAGTTTGGAGCACGCTTTCAGGGCCTTCTGCGTCTTGGCTCCGCCCTTGAAGCCGCTTGGTGCGCCACCGCCAGATGGGGGAGCACCACCGCCTGATGGAAAAGTCCCGGAGGGAGCGCCACCCTTCGGCGGGCCGCCCGCGCCCGGGAACGAAATCTTGACTCCGTGCTTCTTCAGGCAGCTGTCAAACTTCTTCAATGACTTCTTGGTGGACTGTTTCGTCGCCGACTTTGACGAGGCCGACGCGACACCTCCGCCGACGACCAGACCGACTCCCGAGACGGCCAATGCGGCCACCATCGCGAGTGCTGAGCAGAACCGGAGTCCGCGTCGATGCCGCCCGCCGACTCGCTGGGGGGGCGCATTCGAGATGTTGTTGGTCATGACGACAGTCTGCGCGGCGAGTCTGGAGAATCGATGAGAGTCCGATAATGATTTCCTGAGCATTGGCTCAAGCCTTTTCCACGCGCCGAAACGTCAATGTCGTAAGGCGTTGAGACATGAGGTTCCCACGTCTTACATAATCCTCAGGATCCACTGCAATACTTCGGCGGTGGGCATTGAGATTCTTTCGGTTGAAGACGACGACAATCTCGCTTTCGTCATTATGACCACGCTCCGGCTCGGTGGATTCAACCCCTCGCGCGCAAGGGATGGCCACGAAGGGCTGCGCCTGGCGCTCGGAGAGGAGAAACCCGACCTGATCGTTCTCGACGTCATGCTGCCCGATCTCAGCGGATTCGAGGTCTGCCAAAAACTGAGAGAGGCTGGATCCACAATTCCCGTGATCTTCCTTACGGCGGCCGATTCGGTCAGCGACAAAGTTCGGGGCCTCGTAATCGGGGGCGACGACTATCTGACCAAACCCTTCAGCGGCGAAGAACTCACCGCGCGGGTGAGAGCGAAACTCCGTCGCCTCGGCAAGGTGCCAGAGGATGAACTGATGACGTGTCGAGATATCACCCTTGACGACTACTCTCACACGGTCACCAAGAACGGCACCGTCATAGATCTTTCACCGATCGAGTATCGGCTCTTGCTTTACTTCCTGATGAATGCCGACAGGGTCTTGAGCCGTTGGCAGATACTCGATCATGTGTGGAATTACGGCTACGAAGGTGACCCAACGATTGTCGAATCGTACGTGTCCCAACTACGTAAAAAGATTGACACGTCACCGCCAACCATTATTCGAACCATCCGAAGCATCGGTTACCGGTTCGAACGACAGTGAGTTCGCAGTGAACCTTCGCGTCAGACTCTTGAGCGCCGCCCTAGCGTTCATCGTTGCCACGTCGCTTCTGGGTCTGTTATTGATTCACTCGGTGGCGACATCAGAGACCCGACAGATAGATCAGCAGTTGGTAAGTTTCCTTCCCACAACGAAAACTGTCAATATCTCAACAGTTCCAGCGCATCCGGCCGGTCCAACCACGCCCCCTGCATTCAACACCAGTCATTTCAGCGCGCTCTATCTTGCGATTGTTTCTAAGGGAAAGCGAAGAGTACTTTCAACGCCACTCGATACGAAGCACGCATCGCCGCAGTTACCGAAGATTGCTTCGACCTCGCTTAACAGCGTCAAGATCATGACCGTTACATCGAGGACCGGTTCGCTGTCGTGGAGGGCCGTACTCGTCGCGCTGCCTCACAATCACGGGGAGATCCTCGTCGCTGCCCCCCTCAATCAGGTTGACGCGACAATGAGATTTCTCCGATTCGCACTCCTCCTCGCGGGACTCGTCGTTCTCTCCGTGCTCATTGCGACGGGTTACTGGATTTCACGACTGGGGTTGCGCCCAATTGCCGAGGTCACTCAGGTGGCTGAGGCCATCGTGGAAGGAGATCGGACACGGAGGGTGGCGACACAACGTGAGAGAACTGAGGCGGGGAAGCTCGCTCGAGCCTTCAACGTAATGCTTGACGAGCAACAAGCGCTGGAGGCGCGGCTTCGTCAATTCGTCGCTGATGCATCGCACGAACTTCGCACTCCTCTTTCCGTCATTCTCGGGATCACAGGGTTATGGCGTCGAGGCGAGCTGAGAGTTGGTGACCAGAGTGACGAGGCAATTCATCGAATCGGTGCTTCAGCCAACCAAATGGGGCGTCTGGTCGAGGACCTTCTCCTCTTGGCCAAGCTGGACGAGGGCCGGCCGATGGATCGTGCGCCGGTAAACCTAAGTGTTGTAGTTTGCGACGTCGTGGCCGACGTCTTGACCACCGCTCCCACTCGGACAATCGCGCTCGACGTTCGCCCCTCTGTCGTCATTATGGGCGACGAGATTAGCCTCCGGCAAATAGCCGTCAACCTCATCAGCAACGCCCTCCGACACACGCCCGAAGAAGCTGGCGTCATGGTCCGCGTTCTCGAAGAAGGAGACTCGGCACTCCTAGAGGTGGAAGATTCAGGACCCGGTATGACACCCGACGAGGCGAGTCGGGCCTTTGATCGGTTCTGGCAAGCCGACTCGAGTAGGTCGCGCACTGGAGCGGGTTTGGGACTCGCCATCGTCCGCAGCATGGTCGACGCCATCGGCGGAAAGGTCACTCTAGTCTCTGACACGACTAAGGGCACCCGAGTAGTCGTGTCCATCCCTCGCATCACATAGCGACTCACCGCGCTCAACTTCGCCGACGCCGCCGCGCTGCCGATCACGGTCGAGGTGACAGCGCGTTCGCTCGAGCAACTCGGCGACTCCGGACGCGCTCTCTACGCCCTCGCTCAGGTCGGTGACTTGGTTGAATCCGAAAAGTTCTCACTCCGAGTTGGACACGCGTTTCCCTTGGTCGACATTGCGAAGGCTCACCGCGTCGGCGAGGCCGGACGCGTGCGAGGAAAACTCGCGCTTCTGATCAACTAATGATGCTGACTATCTTCAAAGAACTGGCCCCAACAGGCATCAATATAGGCCTCATTTTAGGCCTCAAATTTCTGCAACACCACGAGACGAGACCGACACAGAACAACACGATTCCTTGAAAACAATAGACATGCGCAGCCAGACCGACTCACAACAACCGATGGAGGGTTTCTTTTAATCCCAAGGTGCCGGGATCGAGACCCGGGCGGCCCACCAGATGTTCTAAACGTTCACGCTCGTGGATTCCAACGGTCGCAACACTTATAGGCCGAAGAGAAATTTCTTCCGCCATCTAGTTGATTAAGTTGTCAGTGCAAACTGCCTCACTGGCGGTTGGCAAAGAAGGATACGGATGGCGTAGTGAATTACAAGATATCTCCATAGAACTTCACTGCGTTGATGCAGTCTTCGAACGTCGGCAAGATTGCGCCGGGCCACAGTAGATCGCGAATTACTCCTGTGTATTCCTTCCGTTGCAAAGCCGTGGCGTCTCGATTGAGTGCCATTGAAGTTGCGAAGCCGCCTGTCGGATACGAAGTTGATGGTACGCCAAGAGCCTTTGAATGCTGACAGACTTCACGAGCGGTAACCATCGTTCCCAACTCTTCGAGATCAGTTCGAACCTCGTCGGAATTCAATAGTTGATATACGTCGTAGTAATGCCTCACGACCTTCCGAGCGCGCTCGTCTCGATTGTCACTTTGTCGATAGTGGGCCTCGTGGAGAATGACGAGTTTCTCAACGAGTGTTCGAGCAGGAGATAGTACTGAAACCTGAAAAGACCATGCCTCTTCCACCGGCGTCGCAAGTAGTCGGGCGGCAGATTCGGCAACTGGTGAAGTGATAGTTCGAAGTTGGCTAGGAACCGCGCCTCCTCGATTACCCAATTCAAGCTTCACTCCCCGATCACCACTGGGGGCATTCGGATATGGGAAGTAGTTAGCACGGAAATCGCCTTTGTGAACGGTCTCCTTCTCGAGCCGAGCGACAAGCCCAACAGACCGTTCTACAGCGGTAACCAGAGATTTCATTGCCTTTTCAACTTGATAATTGCTGCCCGGCGCAATCACAAGTAGATCGACATCCTCAGAGAATCGATCGATAAGTTTGAAGATCTTCGAAAGACTTGTCCCACCCTTGAACACGACCGATACTCCAATTTGATCTGCGTTCTCCACACACGCACGAAGGACCTCCGTGAGCCAGAAATCCTTTCGTAGATGCCTAGCGGGTTGGCTCGATAACTGAGCTGTATTCACTACCGCGAGTTCAATGGAGTCCGTATCGTCGCGAAGCCTCACACGAACTCGGCTTCTTCGCTCAGCATCGCCCATCGTTCTCGCAAGCCCTTATGGCGCTCGCACTCGACATCCTTCGCGATTGCTCGAGGACGAATTGCTGACGACTTATGAAGGCGAATGACCGACTCAAGTAGATCGTTCCAGGATCCTTCCACCGCTTGCGGCCAATCACGCAGCACCTCAATGACCGCTACTTCTTCCTCAGAAAGGCGAAATTCACGTCGAGACCATGGCCGCTCACTGAACCGTACGCCCGGAACAGCCGATGGCGTTCTTCCAGGTACGGCGACGCGGGGATATCCCGGAACCTGTGTAGTCAGCCCGAGGCGATGGACCGCGGCAACTCCAGCCGGTCCAGACCCAGCGCCCCCCACCGCAATCGCCACAACCTCTGGATCCGGTGGCACCATACCAAACTTCGTGACCCGTCCCTTCCAATAGAGACCCTTTCGCACTCGAAGTAACTTTCCCTCACCAGCGAGGCGCGAAAACTCCGCATCGATTGCCCCAGGCGACCCATCAATCAATGACGGCTGAATAAACGAACCGAGGGGTAAGCGTGAGACGTGGCTACGAACTTTGGCGGCAACGGAGGACTTCATGTCAGATAAGTGTATCAAGTTTCTGACAAAAAAGAATAATAATTCTCTCTGAAATACCATATATTGTATGGATTACCTCAAACTATATGTGCTTTGATACTCAGCAGACTTGCCGAGGTCCAAGGGTAACTCCACTCGCTCACCACCTCAACTCCTCCGCCAAGAAATACGAACAGATGTTCGCTAACATAGTGGGCATTGGAGGTGGTCAAGTGTGCCCTTTTGGTGACATGTATCTCGACCCGAAATTATCCAACACAATCGAGAAGGGTCTGTTGATCACGCACTCATGCCTTGCGTTAGTTCCCCTTAAACCACTCGACACGGGTACGCATCACTTCCTACGCTCATTCCCGGATCGGTGCGTTGATCTCAAGAGCCAGGGCCAGGTAGCCCCGATGCCCAGGAAGTCGGTCGATCGCGCTGGTCACCAGTGGGCGTGCCGCCTCTAGATCCTCCCTTCGCCGGGCGAGTTGCGCCCGAAAGTAATCAAGGTCCGGGCCGCTAAGCGCGGGGTGTGCGGCAAGCCGGTCGAGGCGGTCCTCGGTGTCACCGCCAAAGAGTCGTTCGAGTAGCACCGCGTGCCACTGGGCGAGGTCCCTGGTGCGGCGATCCCGGCCCGCGTCGAAGAGGCGTCGACCGGAACGGGCCACCGAGGTGCCGTGAGCATCGACCCCGTCAAGCGCTTCGAGGTAGCAATCGGTGAACGTGTCCCAATGGTCCGGTATCGTGAGCAGCTGCTCGAGGACTCTCGCGAGGGAGGTCTCCTGTTCGCTCACGCGGCCGTATCCCGTCCGGGTCCATCCGTACTCAGACTCCCAGCGCACGAGCTGGGGTGCGGCGAATCGGGCGAACTCGGCGAAGCCGAACCGGTTGAGGACCCGTGACCAGAGCAGTGACACCTCGCTCGACACGATGATCCGAGCCGCTTCAATCGGGTCCTCGGACCGGAAGTAGTCGTAGCCACGCATCTCCTGGACGAGGTCGAGAACTAGCGTCATCGCCTCAGCGCCAGCTGCAATGTCGTCATCACTGAGGGCAAGCTCAGTCTCCTTTACGAGTCGCTGGAAGGTGAAGCGCCATCGCGTTCGCTCGCGCGGACTCACGCGACGATCACCGGCCAAGTAGGCGCCCGACCGAGCCAACTCGGCGAAGTGGCGAACCTCGTTGAGCGTTTCGTCGGGATCGACCACTTCGGGCTCTTTTCGTCGTAGGCGCAGGTCGCCGGGATCGAGCTCGGCCTCGATGCGCTGACGTACTGTGGCCGTACCGCGCCAATATAGATTCCACAATGCTTTCCGTAGGCGCTCCTCATCGAAGGCGGCCAGTTGGGCGAAGAATTGCTCGCGATCCATCCGGTCCATCAATGACTCCGGTCTCGGCGCGAGTCGGCTGTTCTCACCATTTGCGGTCGTCGAGGAGTTTCACGAGGTTGCGCTTGGCCTTATAGCGAGCCCGCACCCCCGCCGCATACGGCGTGAATGCGTCGGGCTGAGCGGCGGCCCGCATCAACTTTGCGATGTGGGCCATCATCTCGACCGCCTGGCGGTAGGCGTCGTTGTTCTTGGCGGCGATGAGGCGTTCCACCTCGTCCTCGAAGATTGTGACGGCCTCGAGCGGGTGGACCGTCTCTCGTCGACTGGCGAGATCGAGCCACAACCGCGAGGAGCATCCCCCGGCCTTCGCTTCAGCCCAGGCTTGCTCGACGTCACCCTCGGCAAGGAAGACCTGCACGAGATCTGAGGCGTCAGGGTCGAGTCGCCATCGCGCGAGCCCGGTGCTCGACCCGCCCTTAGTGCGGGCGCTCTTCATCCGGTTCGCCACCTCATTGCGCAGGCGCTCTAACGCGCGCGTGCGCCGGGCATCCCAGGTACCCGCTCGCGTCGCCTGTACGCGGAGCCACTCGTAAGTGCTGGGTGAGGGGCGCTCCTCGAAGACCCTCCAGGCGAGTTCGACCGCCTGCTCACCTTGACCAGCTCGAAGGTACTCTGCAGCGGCCACCTCGAGAAGCCGATGGTCCGCGGATATTCCGAAGCGCTCGAGGCCCTGCTCGGCCCAGTTAAGTGCTTCAGCGAATCGCCCCGCCGCCCGGTAGCGCTCGGCGATACGAACGAACTGGTAGGGAGTTGACTGGTCCTTCTTGAGCACGGTGACGACCGCGTCGACGTCGCCCGACGCCTCGGCGAGAGCCTCCATCATGCGGACGACGCGGAGCCTGCTCACCCCATAATTGTGCTGGTCGCCGGGCCCGAGCGCGGGGAAGCGCTCCCAGGCGGCCGCAACGAGCTCACGGTAGGTGGCGAGGCCCGTCTTGCCGAGCACCTTCGCGTAAGTGTGTGCGGCACCGGAGAACACGTCGAGGTCACCGCTATAGCACTCCCAGTCGAAAAGGCAACGGGCGAGCGCGACAGGGTCGGGGTGGGCCTTCTTGCAAGCGGCTAGGTGGAGCTCCTGGATCTCGGCGGCAATGTCGCCGATGTAGCCGTTCGAGTCGTCGACTGCACCAAAGGCGTCCTCGGCTCGTTCGAGGGCGCGCTCACAGAGGGTAATCACCGCTTCGGCCTCGCCGTCGTCAAGCATGCTCCGCACGGCACAGATCACCTCGCGGATGCGCTCGGCGTAGTCATAGACCTCCCGATAGGAGACGTAGTCGTCGGTCTCGAAGGCGTCGTCAATCATGTCGAGGAATATCTGCAGCAGAGGTGGGCCGGGGATCGCCCTCGCCGCGTCGAGACGCAGTCGCGCAATGGCCAACTCGTCAACTGTGGCGAGTTCGAGCACATGTTCCACGAGCCGCTCGTGCGCAAGACCCTGGAGATAGGCCCGCACGTCGACCCCCGGCTCGACTTTCGGCGTCCGGACGGAACGCGAATCGGCGGCGGCGAGGGCGCCGGCGACTGCGTGCTTGCAGAAACTCCCCTCCACGCCGACCGGACAGGTACACGAGAAGACCGGCTCGCCGTTCTCGACCCCCAGGTGCACCAAATAAGGCACCGATCCCCGCACAGTCGCCTTGGCGGACGTTCCGGCGATACGCAGCTTCTTCACCGCGGCGCTCCGCGCGTAGTCCTCCCCGCTCTCGAAGCTGCGAGGACCGGCGAGAAAGCGGACCCGGCGGCGGTTAAAAACCTCTTCGAACTCGCCTGCAATCCGTCGGGGAAAGATGGAGGCCATCTCGGCATAATACGAGCACGACGGCATCTATCGCAGAGCCCGCGCCGGGAGCGTCATGTGGAAGTAGGACGACCCGGGACACGAGGCGAGTATCCCTCCGAGGCGAGCCGGGCACGGGCACGGCCTCGCTGGCGCTCGTTAGAAAACGTGTGCCAAGCTTCAAGCTCGTCGGGCCAGCGCTCGAGGACATCCTTAAAGCGTCGGAAGGCCCCCGAGCCCGAAATCGCAATCGACAGACGCTCGGCCTGGTCCCGGTCCGAGGTCTCCTCAATGAAGTCCTCCATGTCGCGGTAGGCGGCCCGAGAGCCCTCGCACCACACCGCGAGCCAACGCTCGGAGTCCTCGTCGTCGAGATCCTCCTCGCCTACTTCTCGGGCGTATTCGATTGCCGCCCGCGGCCAGACATCGCCCGTGCGAAGATCGATCCGTCCACCGCCGTAGACCGGGTCGCCTTCGAGAATGCCGGCTAGCTCCTCGAGGGAGACCAGAAGAGGACGCAGCATGGGTATGGGCCGATCGCCGAGCGACCCGTCAAGTTGTTCGGCGAGATCGCCATCACCCTCCCAGGCGCGTTTTCGAAGTTGTTTGGCACAGCGCCGAGCAAGAACGAGAGCTCCCTCGGCTCTCTGGGCCAGCGCGATGAGCAATCCGTCACCCGCGAGTTCGAGCAGGTCGTCCCAAGAACCCGTCGACAGGGCGACGACAACGCGTTCGCCGTCCGTACCAGATATGGCTCTTTGAAGAGAGGCCCGAACTTCGTCGACACGATCCACCAGCATCAGCCTGACACGTCGCGCTTGGGAACAGAGCAAGCACTGCTTTGAGTGTCACCTGGGTCGTCCTCTGCGCGAGTCGTTAACTCCAACGGACCCATTCACGGGCACACTTCTACCGCAACTGCGCGCGACGTTCGAGAGGTTTGCTATACCGAGTTCCCTGACAACAAAGACGTTTTGGGAACTCCGCACAACTCCCAAACCCGTCACTCGGACCTCTTAATCAACAGGTTCCGAGTTCAACTCTCGGCCGGCGCACCAAAACAGTCAGTCTCTACGGACTCATGCAACGCAACGGTCGCGCCAATTGGGCAAGGATGCGAAGATTTGGAAGAACACTGGCCAACGCGAAACCCGTCGTGATTCAATATGTGATTCGCGACGAGTCTGACGGTCACTAGATCATCTGCAAGATTGACTACTCGCCCCCAGCCGCAACTCAAACTCCTCGCCATCGGCCCCTCGAAACTGAATAGTTACTCGACCTTCAAACGAACTTGGATCTAGCCAACTGTCTAGCCACGACGTCAAACGTGAGTGGACTTCAGTGGACGTTGGTGGACATTCAACTTCGTCCGGCCAACAAATCTGGACGATGATGGACGTCCCTGGACATCCTGGAAACACTCCCGTTACCTTGTTCAGTACCTCTAGAGATGTTGTACGTTCACGCTCGTGGACCACAACGGTCGCTGCATTCTCGCTCGAGAATCAATGACTTCCAAGACTTCGTCGTGGGATTGAAGGGTCCGGAGCTCCTCGCGAACGGTGCCAGGGGCTTCAATTTAGGCCTCATACTTCCGCAACACTGCGAAACCCCAAAGACAATCGACAACGCCGTCTTAGAAGTGCCTTGGTCTCCATCTTTCCCGGCGCGATTCACGTACTCACCAGTTGAATGTTTCTACCGCGTCAACGACGAGCGGCGAGACCCAGTGCTCAAGTGTTACTCGGTTCGTCACTCTCGTCACGCCTCGATCTCGCGGCCACCAGCAAAACTCCGCTCCAAATCCATTTATATTCCGAGCCGAGCGACATTCCACACCGTCCAGATCTGCGTCGAATCCTTCACGAGCCACGGGCCAACAATCTTCGCGCCCAACAACAATGCCAGCACTGTCCAGTGGGTAAGTGGGCGCAAAGCCGGCACCCGCAATCCCGCCGCTCGTCGCCATATCGAGCGCCACCTGGTTGTCGGGCAACTCGACGCCGACGAGCTGATACTCGTCTGTCCTCAAGTCATTGATCGTGACGAATGATCCTTCGAGCATCACGTCAAGCTGCGAGCGAGCCGTATCCAAATCTCGAGACACGTAGAGCGCGTCCCAACTCTCCGGGGGGTTCCACCGTCCACCAATCCGCCTGGCGAAGCTCGTGTCGACGGGATCATCCCAAGTCGACTTGCACACTCTTAGCCAGAGGTGCCCATTCGGTTCTACCCCTCGGGTAGCAAACGTCACGGCTGGACGCGGTGTAGGTCGAAGGTGCTCTGCACTGCGTCCCTGATCTCTTGAAAGTCACCTTCCTTCAGCAGATCCACCAACGACTTGCCACCCAAGACCTTTGCCGAGCGCCGCACCACCTCGTGGATCTTCTCCATCTTCACGTTCGCCAGCAACTCTGTCGTTGCCTCGTCGAGTAGACCGACGTCCGCCACGCGCTCGCTGGGCACTCCATTCGTGAGCCACTTCGAGTAGGCCTGTCGACTCACGCCAAAGGCAATCGCCACTTCAGTCCCACTTAACTGCCACAGGCGCTCGAGTCGCTTTAGCGGCCAGGCGCGTAGTCCCTTCTCGAGACCATCTGCCACCGCAGCCGCCTTCTCCAGAGAATCAGACAGCAGTCCCAAGACAAATTCGTCGGGGTGCGCCCTGGCTGTTGCCACTGCCTTCTGGACCGTGTTGCTTGCTTTTTCCATATTCCCTCCTCCCCACTACTGTACCGCAACCTTTTGTCAATCGCAACCTTTTGTCAATGCCATCTACGCGAAGTCGATACCAAAGGATCGACGTCGTCGTTCCAAGCGCATCGTGAGCCCGTTCCAGACACCGTCGAGCGAATCCTGATCAACTGGGTTTTCTCCAGTCGCTCCGTGAACTGAACAAGCGGCATGGTATTCACAACAAGTCAGTCGTCCTTCATAACCTTCTCCATGCACAGGTCTAATTCCTCGCCATCAGCGCCTCGAAATTGAATAGTTACGTGCCCTTGAAACGAGCCCAGGTCTAGCCAACTGTCGAGCCACGAATTCAAACGTGGGAGGACGTCAGTGGACGTTGGTGGACATTCAACTTCGTCCGGCCAACAAATCTGGACGATGATGGACGTCCCTGGACATCCTGGAAACACTCCCAAGTTATCGGGAGATTGGGTCTGGACGTGCCCCGACGTCCTTCAGCATCCACCAACGTCCAGATTTTCAACGATTTTCGGTAGACGAATTCTGGCTCGATTAGTTATCGGGATCCAGGTCATGCTGTCCAATTTCTGGCTTCCATTTCGGTGGAGTCCGGCCACCATCGAACGCTAACTTTCGGGTCAGACTGTCAACTAATTCAGCAGCGGCCCCTTTTGTCGAACAAAGCGTCTCACTCTGGACCAACAGTCCAGCGAATGAGCATCAGTGTTTCGTAATCACGAGTCGGCCAATGGACGGATGAACATTGTGACCGGCACGCAATGAACTCACGAACCGAACCCCGCGCGATCGGCCAACTATTCGAACGAGCAATGCTTGCACTATTACGACTTCCGTACTAGTCTGCAATTAGAAGGTGGACCCGTGGCTCGAAGCAAGATTGGACGCACGCAGGACGCGACGATACTGGTGCTCACCAGTTTGGCGGAAGGTCCAAAGCACGGATACGCGCTCATCAAGGACATCGCAGCGATGAGCGGTGAAGCGATGGGACCCGGGACTCTCTACGGTGTTCTAGTTCGCTTGGAGGAGGAGGGCCTCGTCGAGGCGCTCGAGTCCGAGGACCGTCGCCGCCCTTATCGTTTGACCGGAGCAGGCGAAGTGTCGTTGCGCGAGCGCCTCGAGACCACCACCCGCGTTGCCAAGATCGGCCTTCGACGTCTCGGGCCAGCGTGAGAATCGACCCGGTCCGTATCGCCCTTGCGATGCACCCTCGGTGGTGGCGACGGCGCTACACAGACGAGGTCGCGACTATCAGCGCGGATCTCCTCGAAGAAGGACAATCCCGTTGGCGCGTCGCCGGTGGCCTTGCCATTGATGCCCTGCGCCAATGGACGCGTGGACCGGTGCCGGACCTCACGCACTCAACAGCAATCCGTCGTCAGGTCGCCGCCTCTGCGGCTGCCCTCCCCATTGCACTCGTGATTCCCCTCGTTCTCTACACCACGAGTTATCAGAGTTACCGCTCAGCTATGTTGCGTTCGGTGGGCCCTCTGCTGCCATCGCCCTCATGGCCGAGTCCGCACGCGTTTGATCAACGTGCGGTCAAAATGATCGCGCACGGCTCCAATTTCACCATGACCCCCACCGGTCCAATTGTTCACGGGTCGATGTCGTGGCCGACCTACATGTCGGGCGTCGGGTACTTCGTCATCACAGTCCTGGCATTAGTAAGCCTTTTGGGCCTCCTCACCGTATGGTCCTCCATGAGGGGCGCACTACGGCACCGTAGTCGCCACTCACGAACCCAGCGTTTCCTCGTGTGGTCGCCGGCCGTCGCCATGGTGGCCATAGTCGGCCTCTACCTCTGGTCGAATTACCTCAATCAACAGCAAACGCGTAGCTTCGTCACGGTGCACGGGCACCACGTCTTCACCATGGCCGTCCTCCATCCGCTGCTCGCGCGCGTGGTGAGCGATTCAAATCTGACTCTAGGACTGGGTACCCTGATTGCATCCGTCGTGGCTATGGCCTTTTTGGCATCTCGTGTCGAATTGAGTACTGATGAAGCTCGAGTTCCACTTGCTCTCAGTCGAATGCTTGGTCGTATCGTTCCGCTCTTAACTGTTGCGTACTCGTTGTGGGCATTGGGACTGCGACTTCAAGGCGTTCCCAGTTCGCGAGGGCAGGTGATCGTGAGTTATGCCCATAGCGGGTGGTGGCCACTGGCGTTGGTGTGTTTGGTCTATGCGTCAGTGGTATCCGTCCGCGCGGTCAGTGCCGAGTCGCATCGACCGCAACACCAAGTGTTGTCAATTACACACAACTAGTCCAGCGACGTTACGGGGTGAGTCGGGAGACTTGGCGATTCGCCATTCTGTTCGAGAAACGAAGTGTCCTCTTGCGACAGCCACGTGTTAGAAATTGTCTCAGGGTGTAAGTCGACTGATGGGTCTGGGATCAATACGTGACTCAAAGTGAGATCACCCCAGAATCGTCCGCACACGCCCCGTCCCGTCACCATTCTCGTCCCATTTTTAGATCACGACTGCGCCTCATCGTTGCCTTGGGTTCCGCGATGGTCGTCGTGATTGTGGTGATTGGCATCGTTCGCTACCAACCGATCAGCACCGGCGTGATGGGAGTCAGCACCAACGTTGTGTCGACGCCCAACGGTTCGCAGGTGGCACAGAAACCTGATGTTGGTGTCGAACGAACATGGATCATGCCATCGAGGAAGGCGGTAGTTGAAGTTGTCGCGACACTGTCGAATGGTGGACCACTAAGTGTGGAAATATCCAATGTTGGCGCACCGGTACCGGTTTATTTTGCGCCACTTAACCACATGTCACGATTGAAGGTTCGTGCCGGGCGGTCGAGTTCTTGGAATCGCGATGGGGCCTTCAGGCCATTCGTGCTCTGATCTCATCGTTCTGAGCGAGTGGTTGTTCGAGGGACCTTCTCATGTGACCGAGCACCTGGCAACGTGTGGAAGATTTCAACATTGCCCGTCTCGATGAGCTTTCTTGGACTTACACACCATGTTGCCGTTTCGATCGAACCGTTCGCGCTGGAACTTCCAAGCTCCTGCTAGGACGAATTACTGAACGGAGGTACTGACGAGCGCTCACCCAAGTTAGCGCCGTGTCCAGAACCTGCGGGCCACCAGGTGCCGTGAAACATACCTTGAATGACTGGCGCGTGAAATACCGCACCGAATCAACGGGTAACGCGTAGCCGCTAATCGCGAGCCAGGTTGCCGTTTTGGGTACGCATCCGTTCCCGCTTTCACCGCCCGACGCCGGAACTTTCAGCACCTCGAACAACGCCTCGTCCTTAGCGCCACGCGCGATGCCGACCAATTTGAACGGTCGAGGCGTGATTGTGCCCATCGAAGAATGAGAGAGGCGCGCCGGTGCGTCGCGGCTTCGAGTCCCCGCAATCACGCTGGGACCACCCTCCCTGAAGTCACACGCTTTACCGTGATTCTTGAAGAGCACCGGAATGAGTTGAGTGGCGTTGGCGTACGCAGACGACAACTGCACGTTTGCGCCAAGACTGACGGTGATCTTCGACGATGGACACACCGGCAATTTCGCCGAACTCGTCAACGCGGGTTTATTGCCACTCGTTGCGATAACGATTCCGACGACACCAGCCGCGACCACGACGACAGCGGCGGTGAATGCGGCAATCCCTTTGCCGGTCATTTCCGACATGATCAAAAGTCCCTAAAGATGGACTGGATTTCGCGATTTACATAAGGGTACATTTGGCGCGCACAAATACTTCGCATCGCAGCTTTCGACACTTCAATTCGAACCATAGCCCGTCGTGCGTTCAAGCAGTTGTCAGGTTCGATCGAGTCGCTTCAAGCCAGTATTCACTGCTCGTCGTCAAACCACCTGAACGACAACTCTCCGTCGACATTACGAAGCGCGACGTCCTAACCGCTATGTGTGTCGGCGACAATGAGCGCAGACTCGCTTGTGAGGGTCATTTGTGAGGGCGCGATCTGAGTCGTGATGGAGTCATGCGAGCGAGCTGTCTGCGAATCGACTTGAGCACCGACTCATTTCCGTCCTTCGCGTTGATCGATTGATGAAGTGCGTCGAGCATTTCAGTGACGCACTCGTTCGACGCCTTGCGGCGAAGCCCCCATCGCGTTCCTTCGGACACAAGGTCGTCCTTCGTAACTTTCGTGACGTTCTCTTGTGCGTTGATCCGTTGCCCCATTCGGGTGTCGGCCGGAGCCAAGTTGCCTCGAGCGTCGGGTCGCTCGTCAAGCGAGATGGTCGAGATCACGTCATAGACAGGAGCGATCGTGATCATTGCGATGTCGGCATTATGGAGGAAGGAGAAGTTCTTGGCGTGAGCGTCGGCGTTGCCGATTGCAGCATTGAAGACAACTCTTTGAAGGAGTTCCCTCATCGCCCCCACATCGCCGTGGTCGCGCAGCACGAAGGCGAGGTCTTTCAGCGAAGGACCTCCTGCGTGCTCGTACTTCTGCGCGGGTGGTTTCCCGTTCGCCTGGCAACCATCTTCCTGGTGGACACGAGTCGTCGGCGTGGAAGTCTCATCACGGTCGTATCGACGGATTGCCAATATCTTCGTTCCGTTCAAATCTAAGAGCTCCACGTCGGGGACGGTCAAACCGCAAGCCGCCGCGAGTCTGAGACACGTCGCTTCATTTTCGGCCATTCGGTGTTCTTGGTCAGGTTTCAAAATCCAAGTCGACGGAGCGCCGTTCGTTGGACGAGTCCACTGACCCTTGGCTGTTCGTCCGAGAAGGACCTTGCCTTGATAGCCGGCCAACGAGGGCGTCCACCCTTGATCAAGGTCCGCTCCAAAAGGTGTCGTTGGAAGTGCGTCGATAAGTGCTGAGAGATCACGTGACGACACTTTGTTGCTTCCCCACTTCGAACTGTCGGCTGGCGCTTCACCCGCAGGCAGCAGGATTACTGCACCCGCGCAGTCCGTACCAAATGTCCTAAGGAGCCCGAACGTGTCGAACGGTGATACTCCGGCGAGCTGCGCCATCGCGATCAAGACGGGTCCGTCGGGCAGAAGATTTGAGAAGAAGTCGAGTACTCGATCATCGCGCTGACTGATCGGCGACCCGAGTGGCAGCGAGACCGATAAGGCTCGGCTACCTAGCCCCCATCGATCAATGCCGCCTTGCTCCCAATCGAAGGTCATCCGGTTGTTGGGCGCAGGCGTCAACGACACGACGGGCGTGCCGTGCAGCCACGCAACGAGACGATCAACCATTCGATGACCCTCGCCGAACTACCACTTCATAGCCGAGTAGTCGCAGTAGTCGAAGTGCGTGGCTCAGCGATGAGCCGAACTTTCCAGACTCGAGACTCGAGAGGTATGGCTGACTTACTCCCTCCCACTCAGCGGCGGTGCTTTGACTGACTTCTTTCTTTGTGCGAAAGTGCCGTAGAGCCGCGCCTAGATCTTCTGGCACCGAGACCCTGTACTCATCACCACGAAATATAACCATAAAGTTATTATACCATAATATAAGTCTTTGGTTATGGCAAGTGTGCCGAGCGGGACTGCTGCGCATTCAATTGACGGTACGACCTATTCGACTCCAAAACGAAAGTCGATGACTTCCCCGCCACTCGATTCAAAACGAACATTGGCTAGACCGGCGTACGAACTTTTGTCGAGCCAAGAGATCAAACTTGGGAGCAAGTCAGAAAACGTCGGCGATGATCCAAGGATCAAAGCGGTCGGTTTCGTGGCCGGCGGGAATCGAGACGAGACGACCGGCTGCAGCTGCGATACCTAATCCAAGAGCTACCTCGTGCACCGAAAGTTCAACCGAGCGAGTGAAGAAGATGACTTCAACGGTGCAGTAGAGACCGTTGCCAATCGTATTGGCGAGTATGGATTTCGTCGGTGTTCGAAGTGGACCCGGATCAGGAAGCGCCGCGCGACGCAGTCGCTCGCGGCGAGTGGTCACCGGATCAAGAGACAACACGGAGTCACGGTACGCGCGCTCTTGATCAGAGGTCAAAATTCGACACGGAGATATCAGTTTCATGCTGCATCATTTGGCGAAAAATCCATTGGCCTTGTCGCTCGAACTACGCGGCCACGCTCAACAGTGCCTGGCGAGTGAATCATCTGGCATTCGCCGAGGCTCACTCCCCTCGCGGAGTGAGCGAACCGTCAGTTGGCTGGGTCCAGGGCTCTGGTCTCGGACGCGGGTGGGGCGCCATGCGAGGCCACGAAGTCGCGTGAGCGAATGAGGGCCAGTGAACCGACTGCGCCAACGACGGCCAAAACGCCGCTGACGACGAAGAGTAAGTTCAAACTGCCGGCGAAGCTGGAGTGAAGGGCCGCAATAAATCTTCCCCGAAATGGCGCCGGTACCGCGTGAATCGCTTGGGCGGCTTTGCCCTGTTGAATCGACGTCACCAGCTCGGGCAAAATTCGATGTAACGGCGAGACGCCGCTCAAGGCGCTATCCAACTTGTGTTGCAGCGAGGAAGCGAAGATCGACCCGTAGGCGGCGATTCCAGTGGCGATGCCGATTTGGCGGAACGTGGTGTTCACGCCTGAGGCCATTCCCGAGCGTTGGGGAACAACGACACCGACGGCCGTGGAGGCGAGTGGCGGATTCACCATGCCGCTGCCGACGCCGGCGACAATAAAGCCGGGAATTAGGTGTGTCCAGGAACTGGCGCCGTTCAGATGACTCATCAACAACAGACCAATCCCAACGAGAAAGAGACCGGGCCCAATCAGCCAACGCACGGGCATTGAACTGCTGAGACGTCCCGCTACCGTCGAGGCAATGACGGTCACGCCACTCACAACCAGCAGGCGCATCCCGGTCCCGAGGGCCGAGAAGCCGAGGTCATCCTGGAGATAGAGCACGAGGTACAGAAGCATGGCGTAGAGCGAGCCGTTCATGGCGAAGGCTGCCAACAGACCTCCGCTGAACGTGGGGATTCGAAAGAGCGACAAGTCAAACAAGGGGTGCTCCGCTCGGAGCTCAACGACCACGAACGCTACGAAGAACACCACGGCGAGAGCGAGACAGATATAGACCCCTGAGTTACTCCACGCGATCTCACCGGCACGAATAAGGCCGTAGACCAAGGCGACCAGCGCCGCCGTCAGCGTCACGAAACCGGCCCAGTCCGGGCGAGAGGCATGGGGTGTCTTGGACTCATCTACTTTCCATCGAGTAACGAAGAGTGCGGCCACGCCGACGGGGAGATTGACGAGAAAGATGCCCCGCCAAGAAATTCCCGTCGTGATGATCCCGCCCAGTACCGGACCGAGTCCCGCGGCAACGCCGGTGACCGCTCCCCAGATACCAAAGGCCGTTCCACGCTCTTTGCCGTGGAAGTTCTGCGCCAAAAGTGCCAACGACGTGGCGAAGAGAATCGCTCCGCCGATGCCCTGTGCACTGCGCGAGATGATCAACATCAGTGGCGACTGAGCCACGCCACAGAGCAACGATCCGAGTGTGAAAATGATGAGGCCGATGCTGAACAAGCGGCGGCGTCCGTAACGATCTGCTAACGAACCGGCCGTTAAGAGTACCGAGGCCAACGTCAGCGCGTAGGCGTCAATCACCCACTGCACGTCGCCAAAACTCGCGTGCAGTTCACTTTGTATCGTCGGCAACGCGACGATGACGATCGTCACGTCTAAGAGCAACATGAAGGTCGCCGCGCACACGACGATTAGGGTCCACCACTTTTTATCCATGGGTGCCAGTATGCCGGTCGGCTGCGACATCCAATCCGAATCGTCCTTGGCGCCAAGACGCAACCGCGGTTTTGCTCATCCACGACATCAAATGGTCCGTCCACCTTGAATGCAAACGGATAGTGAGGCACGGCACCTCGGCGTGAATGAGTTCGAACGAGCGACGCGTGATGCAGAGCTGATAGACCGTGGCGATGATGTTTCTGGTGCTACTTCGTCACTCCGGATCCGAGTGGGACCTGGCGAAGCCGATGGAAGAGCAGTCGAAATAGCGCGAGCACGCCAGGTACATGGACGGACTCGTGGACACCGGCGTCATCATCTTGGGCGGACCACTTGACGATATCCGGGTTGTACTCGCCGTCGAAGCCCCTTCGGAAGCGGCGGTACGAGACATTCTGGCTCGAGATCCGTGGAGCAAGACGCATCTAAACATCGATTGCGTTGACGCCTGGCGCCTCCGGCTCGACGGACGTAGGGCCCGCCAGTAGCTGCAGCGGCACAACGAATAGGTCCAAACGACGCAAAGGTTCGAATCTTTCCTCGATTTAGGTCCCACATCTCCGCAACACCACGAAACCAAACCGAGAGAGAACAACACATCGTGCCGGGATCGAGACCAGGGCGACCCACTATTAGTCGAGTAGCCGGGGGGAATCTCACCCCCCGGCTCTCACGGAACCGTACGTGAATCTCTCAATTCATCCGGCTCTTGCAGGTCGGATGAAAGTGGATG
>Ga0208357_1000527_pt1 | contig 30850 bp, 30 predicted proteins | sample NGESurdeep092012_6_FD_184487 | JGI IMG/M metagenome (GOLD analysis project Ga0208357, IMG submission 184487) | Arctic peat soil microbial communities from Barrow, Alaska - NGEE Surface sample F52-2 deep-092012 (SPAdes) | ecosystem: Environmental > Terrestrial > Soil > Wetlands > Peat ...
CGACTCAGGTTCAGGAAGCTGCCGCCGACGGCGGTGACGAGCGGATCGGTCGCGGGCCACTCCACCACCGGCCGGGGGTACAGGCTCTGCATGTTGTAGGTGTCGCCCGAGGCCGCCGAGTCCCCGCTGGCGCCGAGCACCGTCACGGCATAGGCGGGCCGGGCGGCTAGCTCGTAGGCGCCCCGCAGCGCCCGCAGGACGGCCGGCGACCGGAAGGTTTCCTCGGTGGCGCCGAAGCTCTGGCTGATTACCTGCCCGAGGTGGTGCCGGATCACGTAGCTCTCGGCCGCGACGATCTGCGGGAAGCCGGTCCGGCCCTCGTTCTCCGCGGTCGGGGTCTCCACCAGGAGGATCCCGGCCCCTGGCGCCATGGCGTGCGCCCACTCGACGTCCAGGGTGGTCTCGGACGCCCAGCCGATCCGGGTGCTGGTGGCCTGGTAGGGGGCCACCTTCCCGGCCGGCTGGATGATGCGCAGCGAGGCCGGCGGCCGGAGGCCGAAGGCCTGGTCGAACGCCGCGAGGTCGCTGGCAATGGTCGGCGAGCCGAAGGAGTCGACGATCACGATGGTCTGATGCGCGCCGTTGATGCCGCGCCGCCACAGCGGCCCGAGGTTGTAGGCCTGCTCGAGCTGAGCCGGGACCAGGCCGGCCGTGGGCTTGCCGATGTTCGGAGCCGGGCTGGCCGGGCTCGCGGTGCGGCCCGGGTCACCGGTACTGGCCGAGCTGGTGGCGTGGACGGCATGCCCCGAGCCCGGCGGGCTCGCCTGAGCGGAGCAGGCCAGGCTCAGTCCCATGGCGCCGGCCGCGGCTGCCGCGGCGACAATCGCGCCAGCGCGCATGTGTGCTCTCCGTTTCCTCAGCTGCGGGTGCCCGGGCTGCGGGTCCCCGGGCTGCGGGTCCCCGGGCTGCGGGTCCCCGGGCTGCGGGGCGCCGTCATCTTAGGGAACGATCCTGAGTGCTGCCTTCGGGCAGGAGGCGACGGCGCGGCGGACCGCGTCGGCCAGCCCCGGCGGCACCGGCTCGACCTGGATGTGCAGGCGGTCATCGTCGTCGAGGTCGAACACCTCGGGCACGAGACCCGCGCAGACCGCATTGGCCTCGCAGGCGTCGCGGTCCACTTCCACCCGCACCTGACCCTCCCGGGTACCGGGGCGCCGATCAGGCTGGCGCCAGGCCATTTTCGGCGCACTCCGGACGTCGCGGGCGCCGCCAGTCATTCCGGAGTAGAGCATGCCCCGGTTCGCGCGGCAAGGCGGCCGGCAGCAGACTTGGCCGCATGCGCAATCACCCGCCCACCGTCACGCTTCCCGATCAGGCCAGGCTCGCCGCGGAGGCAGCCCGGGGCTTCATGCCGCCTGACGAGGGACTGGCCCTGTTCGAGACCGCCGCGGCCTACGCGACCGCCGGCCCGATCGCCGAGATCGGCACCTACTGCGGGAAGTCGACGATCTACCTGGCCGCGGCGGCCCGGCCGGCTGGGCAGGCCGTCGTGACGGTTGACCATCACCACGGCTCGGAGGAAAACCAGCCGGGCTGGGAGTATCACGACGCGGCGCTGGTCGATCCCGCTACCGGCCGCATGGACACGCTGCCGCACTTCCGGGCCACCCTGGCCGCAGCCGGGCTGGAGGAGCACGTGATCGCGATCGTGGGGGCGTCGGCGGCGGCGGCCGCGCTCTGGCGCACGCCGCTGGGCATGCTGTTCATCGACGGCGGCCATACCGATGCGGCGGCCACCGCCGACTACGAGGGCTGGGCACCCTGGGTCGCGGCCGGCGGCGCGCTGGCGATCCACGACGTCTTTCCCGATCCCGCCGACGGCGGCCAGGCGCCCTACCGGATATTCCGCCGGGCGGTCCGCTCGGGCGCGTTCCGGGAGGTCCGGGTGCAAGGGTCGCTACGAGTGCTCGAGCGGACGGGAGCCGGAATCGGCTGAGACGCAAGAGCAGCGCGCCCCGGCGGCAGGCCGCCCCGCCGGGGTGGCCGCCACGTCAGCGAATATGCCCGCGCCGCCGGAGGCACCCGACAGCGCGTCGGCCGCCAGGACCACCGCGGCCGCCGTCCAGCTGCTCTGCTCGTTCGGGAAGTGGGCCCGGTTGACGAACTGCCAGCCGGTCCAGTAGCTCCCGCCGGGATCGCGCAGGTGCTGGATCTGCTCCAGCAGCTCCAGCGCCCTGGCCTGGTCCCCGATGGCGTCCAGCGCGAGCGCCAGCTCGCACGTCTCCGCCCCGGTCACCCAGGGCTGGTCACTGACGCAGCGGACGCCCAGGCCCGGCACCACGAACAGCTCCCAGGACCGCGCGAGCCGCTCCTGCGCGGCCAGACCGCGCACGGGACCGGCGAGCACCGGGTAGTACCAGTCCATCGAATAACGGCTCTTGTCCGCGAATGCCGATTCATGGCAGGCGACCGCGTGGCAGAGCTGATCGGCGGCCAGCTCCCAGTCCGGCTGGCTTTCGCCCAGGTGGCCGGCCAGCTCGATCGCACAGCGCAGGCCCTGATACATACTGGCGCAGCCCGCCAGCAGCGCGTAGTCGTCGGCGCTGCCGTCCGCGCGGCGCCGCCAGGTGATCGGCCCGGCCGGCGTCTGCAGCCCGAGCGCGAACTCGATGCCCGACCGGATTAACGGCCACATGCGCGTCACAAACGCCTCGTCGCCGGTGACCAGGAACTCGTGCCAGACGCCGACCGCCGGGTAGACCGCGTGGTTGCTCTCCGCCGCCCGGTCGGGCACGCTGCCCAGCGCGGTCTGGACCGGCCATGATCCGTCACGGCGCTGCGTGGCCGCGAGCCAGGCGTAGGCGCGCCGGGCAGGCCCGCGCAGGCCGCACACGCTCAGGGCCATCGCGCACTCGACATGGTTCCAGGCATCCACATGGCCGTCCGGCCAGCCGATGGCCCCGTCAGCCTGCTGGGCGGTGGCGATACTGTGCCCCGTGGCCAGCAGCTGTTCCGCGGTCAGGATTCCGGCCACCTCTGGCACCCAGCCGCCTGGGTGCTCACGCCCCCGCATGCGCCTCCTCGACGTCGGCGCCGCCAGCTACCCGAGGCGGCGCGCTGACCAGCCGCCGGACGTCGCCCCCGGCGCCCGCGACCGCTCCTGTCCCCGTGCTTCCCACTAGCTCCGTGCTGCCTGCCAGCCCCGTGCTGTCCGCTAGTCCCGTGCTTCCCGGCCTGGTGGCGTAGATCACCAGGCTCTTGCCGATCACCGGGTTCAGCGCCCTGTCGGCTAGCCTGGTCAGCCGCGGCCGCTGCATGATGTCCCAGACCAGCAGCCGGTGATAGGCCCGGGCCAGCGGGTGCCCGTCGTCGTGCACGCCCACCGCGCACTTCAGCCACCAGTACGGGGAGTGCAGGGCGTGGGCGTGATGATGGCCGCCGACGGCCAGCCCGGCCGCCGCTAGCTTCGTCTCCAGCTCGCGCCGGGTGAAGATCCGCACGTGGCCGCCGGGCACGTTGTGGTAGTCGTCGGACAGCCGCCAGCAGATCCGCTCGGGCAGCCAGGCGGGCACCGTGACCGCGGCCGTCCCGCCCGGCGCCAGCACCCGGCTGATCTCCGCCAGCGCGGCCTGGTCGGCGGGAATGTGCTCCAGCACCTCGGCCGCGATGATGACGTCGAACCAGCCGTCGGGGAACGGCATGGCGGTCGCGTCGCCGGCCACGCAGTCGGCCCGGCCGCCGGCCGAAACCTCGCCGGCCCCGGCCATCGCGGCCGCCATCGCGCCGACCTGGTCCAGTTCGGCGAGGTCGGTATCCAGCGCGATCACGTGCGCGCCCCGGCGCAGCGACTCAAAGGCATGCCGGCCGGCCCCGCAGCCAAGGTCAAGCACCCGCGTGCCGGGCCCGACCGGCAGCCGGCCGAAGTCAACGGTCAGCACAGTGCCCCCGCGGCGGCCCCGGCCGTCTGGCGGGCGATTGCCTGGTGGTACTGCGCGACGGTGGCGCGCGCGACCGCGGGCCAGGCGAACCGCTCCTGCACCCGGCGCAGAGCCGCGTCGGCCAGCCGGTCCCGGCCGGCGGCCGAGTCGTGCAGCGTCCGCAGCGCGGTGGCGAGCTCCTCGGCGTCGCCCGGCTGGACCAGCAGCGCGGCGTCGCCGGTGACCTCGGGCAGGGCGCCGGTGCGGGTCGCGATCAGCGGAGTGCCCGATGCCATGTGCTCCACGGCCGGCAGCGAGAAGCCCTCGTAGAGGGACGGAACCACGGCCAGCTCCGCGCTCGCGATGAGCTCCGCCAGCTCCAGGTCGCTGATCCCGCTGACGAACCGCACCCGGTCGCCGAGCGCGAGTTCCCCGGCCAGCTGATCGGTGGGGCCGCCCGGCGTCGGCTTGCCCACCAGGGTCAGCACGGCGTCCCGTTCCGTCGTGAGCTTGGCGAACGCTCGCAGCAGCGTGGCGACGCCCTTGAGCGGCGAGTCCGCGCTGGCGACCGCCACCACCCGGCCCGGAACCCGGGGCGCCGGGCGGGGGTGGAACATCCGGGTATCCACCCCGAGCGGGATCACCCGCACCCGGTCGGCGGGCACCCGGAAGTCGCGGCAGATGTCGTCCCGCGAGGACTGCGAGCCGGTCAGGATGGGCCCGACCCGGCGGGCCACCCGGCCCTGCATGCGCACGAAGGAATACCAGCGGCGCTTGCTGAGCCGGGCCAGGCCGCGGGCCGCGGCCAGCTCGATCCGCCGGTCGACGCTGATCGGGTGGTGGATGCTGGTCACCAGGGGCAGCCCGAGCCGGGGAATGCCCAGCATCCCGTAGGCCAGCACCTGGTTGTCGTGCACGACGTCGAAGTCGGCGCGGCGGCCGCGCAGCGCCCGGAGCGCGCGCAGGCTGAAGGTCAGCGGCTCGGGGAACGCGCCCGTCCACATGCCGCCGACCTCGAGCGCGTCGATCCAGTCGCGGTACTCGCGCAGGGCCGGGGTGCGGAAGGGGTCCTCGTCGGCGTACAGGTCCAGGCTCGGCAGGGTGCGCAGCAGCGGTCCTGGCTCCAGGTCTGGGTAGGGCTGGCCGGAGTAGACCTCGACGTGATGCCCGAGTGCCGCCAGCTCCCGGGACAGGTGCCGCAGGTAGATCCCCTGGCCGCCGCAGTGCGGCTTGCTCCGGTAGGACAGCAGCGCGATCCGCAGCGCTCGCTCGGCGGCCGGCACGGCCTCACCAGCGGGCATAGCCTCGCCAGCCGGCTCAGCCTCGGCGGCCGGCTCGCCGGGCGCATGCCCATGGGCTGATGCGGTGCTCACGCAGGTTCGCGCCTCCTCGTCCGCCGCTGGCCGCCCGCCCCAGGCACCCCGCGTGACCCCCTAGGCAGCGAACCTTACCAGGGGGTACCTTCCGTTTCCCGGTGCCCCAGCGGTATGCGGGGGTGTGCCGCGCCCGGGCGCTGTCGGTAAGCTGCCGCGACGTGGGCCGGCACGTGTCGGCCGCCTCGATGAGCGGAGGCTCCGCTGACACGACGTGCGCTGATCACCGGGATCACCGGTCAGGATGGCTCCTATCTGGCGGAGCATCTGGTCGCTCAGGGGTATGAGGTCTGGGGGCTGGTCCGGGGGCAGGCCAATCCGCGAGTCCGCCAGTTGCGGGAGATCCTGGGCGATCTCCGGCTGGTCCGGGGCGACCTGCTCGACCAGGGCAGCCTGATCTCGGCGGTAGAGCGCGCGGCGCCCGACGAGGTCTACAACCTGGCCGCCATCTCCTACGTGCCGATGTCCTGGCAGCAGGCCGAGCTGACCGGTGAGGTCACCGGCCTCGGCGTGCTTCGGGTGCTGGAGGCGATCCGGGTGTGCAGCGGGATCAGCGCGTCGCGCAACCCGGGGCGCAGCCAGATCCGGTTCTACCAGGCCTCCTCGTCGGAGATGTTCGGGCAGGTCCGGGAGTCGCCGCAGACGGAGGCCACGCCCTTTCACCCGCGCAGTCCCTACGGCGTGGGCAAGGCCTACGGGCATTTCCTGACCCAGAACTACCGGGAGTCCTACGGGATGTTCGCGGTCTCGGGCATCTTGTTCAACCACGAGTCGCCGCGCCGCGGCGTGGAGTTCGTGACCCGCAAGGTCTCGCTCGGCGCCGCCAAGATCAAGCTCGGGTTCGAGCGCCAGCTTCGGCTCGGCAACCTCGGCGCGAGCCGCGACTGGGGATTCGCCGGCGATTACGTGCGGGCCATGCACCTCATGCTCGTCCAGGACGAGCCCGCCGACTATGTCATCGGCACCGGTGTGACCCACTCGGTGGAAGAACTGGTCGACCGGGCCTTCCGCGCGGTCGGGCTGGACTGGCATGAGCACGTCGTGACCGACGCGGCCTTCATCAGGCCGGCCGAGGTGGACCGGCTGTGCGCCGACCCGTCCCGAGCCCGGGACGAGCTGGGCTGGGAACCCAAGATCGGCTTCGAGGAGCTCGTCGCCATGATGGTCGAGTCTGACCTGAAGCTGGCGTCGAACGTCGATCATTACGCCGAGGACTCCATCGGCCCCGATCCCTGGTAACGCCGGGTGGTCAGCCCGAGATCGCCCCGACCAGGTGGCCGACCGCGAACGTGAGGCCCGCGGCCACCCCGGCGAGCAGGAGCTGGCGGACGGCACCGCGCAGGAACGGCCGCGCGGTGATCCGGGACACCAGCCCGCCGCCGAGGAACGCCGCCACGGCGGCGAGAATCAGCGCCGCGGGCAGCGACCCGAAGCCGGCCAGGTAGGGCAGTAGCGGGATGAGGGCCCCGGCGGCGAAGGTCAGCAGCGAGGCGACGGCCGCGGTGACCGGGGAGGGCAGGTCGTGGTGATCTACCCCCAGCTCCTCGCGCACGTGCACGCGCAGAGCCACCTCCGGGTGCGCGGAGACCTGCATGGCGACCTTGCTCGCGAGATCGGCGTCCACGCCGCTGCGCATGAAGACCTGGGCCAGCTCACGCTGCTCGCCAGCGGGATTGCGCTCGAGCTCTCGGCGCTCCTTGGAGACCTCGGCCCCGACCAGCTCATTCTGGGACGAGACCGAGACGTACTCGCCGGTGGCCATGGAGAAGGCGCCGGCGGCGAGGCCGGCCAGCCCGGTCAGCACCAGCGTGTGCGCCGACGCGCCGGCGCCCCCCACTCCGGCGATCAGCGACACGTTGGTCACCAGCCCGTCCATGGCGCCGAAGACGGCCGGGCGCAGCCAGCCGCCGGCCACGTCCCGGTGCTGGTGCTCGCCATCCCCGGGATGGGCAGCGATGGGAGCACTCATCATGGTCACGAGCCTATGCGGTGGTCCTGTCAGCGGGGGGTCCGGTGCTGACCGAGGGTTTCTCCTGGCCGCTTAGCCCAGGGCGCGGGCCGGGCGGGTGGGCAGGCCGGCCGCCTGCCAGGCCTGGAATCCGCCGTCCAGGTCGGTGGCGTCCGTGACGCCGATGCGGCGCAGCGAGCTGGCGGCGAATGACGAGGCATAGCCCTGCGAGCACATCACGATCACGCGCGTCTCCGGCCTGGCAAGGGCGGGTATCCGGGCCTCGCTGCGCGCGTCGAACCGCCATTCCAGCACGTTGCGGCTGATGATGATGGCGCCGGGCACCTCGCCCTCCACGATCCGCTGTTCCAGCGGCCGGATGTCGACCAGCACCGCGCCGTCGGTCAGGGCCGCGAACGCCGCCTCCGGACGCAGCCGCCGCAGGCCGCTGCGGGCCTCGGCCAGCAGCTCGTCGATGCCGGGCGCGCCGGCGGGCAGCGCGCCTGCGGTCAGCCGGGCGGCCGAGGCGGTGGCATTGGCCAGCGCGGTGTCCGCGCCGCCGCGGCCGCGACCCCCCTCCGGGCCGTCGATGGCCACGGTCTCCCGGGCGATCAGGCCGTAGTCGGTCACCGTGTAGTACGTCATGGCCGACAGGGGGGGCGAGTAGGCGTGGATGCTGGTGGAGGAGCTCTCACCGCCGTGCGCGACGTCGTGCACGTGGCCGGGCCCGAAGGCCACCGCCCCGCCGACGGCCAGCCGCCGGCGGGCGAGCCGGCGGCCGCTCGGGACCCGGTACTGCTCGAGCAGGCTGCCCTCGGCCACGGCGAAGGAGCCCGAGGACCCGCCGTGATCGTGCCAGTCGGTGTCCTGGCCGCGCTCCCAGGCCAGCAGCCAGACGTCACAGGAGTTCGACCGGTGCAGCGGCAGGTACCAGCGCACGTCCGGATCGTGCACGACGAGGTCGGCCCACAGGTCGCGGCGGGCGGACAGCTCGACGGTGATCGCGCGCAGCTGGCCGGGCGACAGCCGGCCGGACGGCGAGACCAGGCCGCTCATGGCGTCAGCGATCGCCTGCTGCCGCTGCGGGCTGACGCCCCAGCCCGGCTTCAGGCCAGAGGCGGCGTCCTGGTGCGCGCTGCCGTCGCCTGACCGGACCGTGGCGACCGACACCAGAACCTCCCGCGGCAGGCAATCTTCAGCTGAGTACCCCAGCATTATGCACCTGGTAAAACGCCTCCGGCTGATCGGTAATGCAGCGTTAACGGGCGGCGCTAGCCGGCGGCGGTCGGGCGCAGCCAGGAGCCGGCCGCGAGGCGCTCGATGTCGGCGCCGAGCGGCCGGTCGGCCTCGATGGGCTCGATCAGGCCGGACAGCTCCGCCAGGAGGCGGCCGCAGCCGCCGGCCCACCGGCCGTCGGCCCACCGGCCGCTGGCCAGGCGGGCGGCCTGACATGCGGTCAGCAGCTCGCAGGCCGTGACTACGCGAGCGCGGCGCAGCGCCTCCGCCACGCCGAGGGCCGCCGCCCAGGCGAACGACTGCACGTCCTCCTGTCCGTTAGAAGTCTCTATGGTCCCGATCGCGGACGGGATGGCCGCCCGGCGGATGGCATGGACCTGCCCGGCGGCGCGCTTGTGCACGGCGACCAGGCCCGCGTCCGGTCCGGGCCGCGCCGCGAGCTGGGCGGCCAGGCCGGTGATCCGGGCGTCCAGCAGCCGGTGCGTCCGGGCTGCGCTGACCTCGGCCGCATGCGCGATGGACGCGGTCAGCTGGTCGCAGGCCGCCGCGAGGTCGATGCCGTGGAATCCGGCCGTGCCGACAAACCGGTCGCCGGTGAAGGCAGGCGAGTCGGTGACGCCGGCCAGCGCCCGGCCGACGGCACCGTCCAGTGCCTCGGTGGCCCGCACCACCTGGGCCAGCACCGGCCCGGCCACCCGGAAGGACACCGGCGCCTGCAGCATCCGGGCCGGCCGGGCCGGCGAGCCCAGGGCCGCCCGGAGGCGGTGCAGCACCCCGCCGAGCACGTCGTCGCCGCGGGCGCTGACCGCGTCGTAGGGATCGGCCGGAGCGCCGGCCGCGGCGATGGACAGCGCGGCGGTGGCCTCCATCATGGCCGTCACGGTGGCCGCCTCGGCGGCGGCCAGCAGGCTCAGCGCCGTGGCCCCCGGCACCCCCGCGAGCAGGGCGATGCCCTCCTTGGGCCCGAGCGTGAACTCGGCCAGGCCCTGCTCGGCCAGGGCCTCGGAAGCGGGACGCGCGGGCTGGGCGGGCTCCGCGGACCCGGCCTGCGGGGCGGACGGCAGGCTGTCGCCGGGGGCCAGGACGGCGCCGATGCCGACCAGCGGCCCGAACGCGTGCGCGAGCTGCACGATCTCGCCGGCGCTGCCGGCGGGCTCGCGCGGGACGGCCGGGACGATGCCGGCGGCCAGGAAGTCGGTCAGCCGCCGGCACAGCTGCGCCGACACCCCGGCGTCCCCGGACAGGAAGGTGGCCAGTCGGACGGCCAGCAGCGCGCGGACCTCGCGGGCCGGCAGCCACGGCGGCCCTCCGGTCGCCCGGCCCATCAGCAGGTTGCGCTGGTGGGCCAGCTGCTGCGCCGGGGTAAGGCGGACGTGGCTGAGTGCGCCCAGGCCGGTGTTCACCCCGTAGACCGGCTGGCCGCCGGCCAGCACCCGGCGCGCCGCGGCGCATTGGGCGTCGACCGCCCGGGTCAGCGCTGGCCCGAGCGTGACCGGCCGGCCCGCGGCCACCTCCCGGATAAGCCGGGGATCCAGCTGCGCCGCCGCGGTCAGTGTGCGTGCGCTCGGCTGGTTCACGGCCCGGTCTCCTCCCGTGTTCGGCCGCCGGCGACCGGGTGACCCGCCGGGCGGCCGGCGCGTGCTGTCGGTAGCCTACGGACTAAGTAGAAATTGGTGGTGATGGGCGGCTAGGCTGGCACGCCAGCGGGGGCTCGCGGGTCGTGCGGCCCGGCCCTGGCGTGGTGCGCTAGTCAGGTTCCGTCGACGGGGTCGGAAGCCACGCAGCATCCAGCTGATAGCAAGCTGGCACCAGCTCACATCACACCACCCAGACCCGAGCCACCCGAGCCACCGGAGAGACCGCGTGATCACCTTCGACAGCGTCACGAAGCGTTACCCGGACGGCACCGTGGCCGTGGACGCTCTCGACCTTGAGATACCGGCGGGCAAGACCGTGGTCCTGGTCGGTCCGAGCGGCTGCGGCAAGACGACCACGCTGCGGATGATCAACCGCCTGATCGAGCCGACCGAGGGCAAGATCTTCCTGGACGGGCAGGATATCCAGCAGGCCAACCCGTCCACGCTGCGCCGGGGCATCGGCTATGTCATCCAGCAGACGGGGCTGTTCCCGCATCGCACCATCGAGGACAACATCGCCACGGTGCCGCTGCTGAACGGCTGGGCCAAGGCCAAGGCCAGGGCGCGAGCCAGGGAGCTGATGGAGCTGGTCGGCCTGGACCAGGGCATGGCCCGGCGCTATCCCCACCAGCTGTCGGGCGGCCAGCAGCAGCGGGTGGGCGTGGCCCGGGCGCTGGCCGCCGACCCGCCGGTGCTGCTGATGGACGAGCCGTTCAGCGCGGTCGACCCGATTGTCAGAGCCACCCTGCAGGATGAGCTGATCCGGCTGCAGGGCGAGCTGCACAAGACCATCGTGATGGTGACCCACGACGTGGAGGAGGCCATCAAGGTCGGCGACATCGTCGCGGTGTTCCGGCCCGGCGGCCACCTGGCGCAGGTCGACACGCCCGAGCATCTGCTCGGCGCGCCGGCTGATGACTACGTGGAGGGCTTCATCGGCTTTGACCGGGGCATCCGCCGCCTGTCGTTCTTCAGCGCCAACAGCCTGGACCTGGACTCCGACGTCGTGCTCGGGGAAAACGCCACGGTCGACGAGGCGCGGGCCCTGGCCGGGCGCGGCCGCCCCTGGGTCCTGGTCGCGGACGCTGAGCGCCGGCCGCGCGGCTGGGTCTCCGCCGCCGATCTGGCGTCGCGGCCGGGCACCGAGCGGCTGGGCCAGCTCCCGCTGGTCCCGGTCGGGCACACGTTCCGCCCGGAGCTGGACTCGCTGCGGGTGGCCCTCGACGCGACCGTCCTGTCGCGCACCGAGCGGGCGGTGGCCGTCGAATCCGAGGGCCGCGTCCTCGGCGTGACCTCTTACGAGCAGCTGCGGGACGCGATCCGCAAAGCGGAGCAAGCCGCCGACGATGAGCTGGCCCAGGGCGCCGCCACATGAACTGGCCCCAGTTCTGGCAGTACACCGCGGCCAACGCCCTGCTGGGCATCGTGCCCGCCGTGGTGGGCCTGGCCATCTCGGTCCCGCTGGGCATCGCCTGCGTGCGCTGGCGCTGGCTGTACGGGCCGGTCCTGTCCGCCACCAGCGTCATCTACGCCATCCCGTCGCTGGCGCTGTTCGTCGTCCTCATCCCCTCTACCGGCCTGGGCAACCTGACGGTCATCATCCCCCTGACGCTGTTCTCCCTGTGCGTGCTGGTTCCGAACGTCGTCGACGGACTCCGCTCGGTGCCCGAGCCGGTCCGGCAGGCCGCCACGGCCATGGGATTCGGGACCGTGCGCCGCCTGGTGAGGGTGGAGCTGCCGCTGGCCGTCCCGATCGTGATCGCCGGGCTGCGGGTGGCCGTGGTGTCCAGCATCAGCCTGGCCAGCGTGAGCACCCTGATCGGGGTGGCCAGCCTGGGCTACTTCTTCATCGACGGGCTGCAGCGCGATTTCAGCGAGGAGATCTACGCGGCCATCGTCGCGGTCATCGTGCTCGCGCTCGGCTGCGACCTGATCCTGGTCCTGGCCCGCCGGCTGCTGACCCCCTGGAGCCGTAAGCAGGGCGGCCGGGCGACGATCAATGCCGAGGGCGGGCAGCTACTCCAGGAGCAGGCGATATGAGCTTCTTCAGCTTCGCGTGGAACTGGCTGAATTCGGCCTCGCAATGGCAGGGCGCCAACGGCATTCCGATCCGGGTGGGGCAGCATCTCTACTACACCGGGCTGGCCCTGCTAGTCGCGGCGCTGATCGCGCTGCCCATCGGGGTGCTCATCGGGCACTACGGTCGTGGCGGCTTCATCGCGGTCAACCTGGCCAATGTCTGGCGGGCCATTCCCACGCTGGGCCTGCTGATCCTGATGGTCAAGCTGCTCGGCTTCTCGTACCTGACGTGGCTCATCCCGCTGGTGGTGCTGGCCATTCCGCCCATCCTGGTCAACGCCTTCGAGGGCGTGGCCAGCGTCGATCGCGACCTGAAAGACGCGGCCCGGGGCATGGGCATGACCGACCAGCAGATCCTGCGGAAGGTCGAGATCCCGGTGGCCCTCCCGCTGATCATGCTCGGGCTGCGCACCGCGGCCATCTTCGTCGTCGCCACGGCCACCATCGCGGCCGTGATCGGCTTCGGCGTCGGCGGCCTGGGCCGGTACATCCTGGACGGACTGGCGACCAATAATTACGGCGAGGTGGCCGGCGGCGCCGCGCTGGTGGTCGTCCTCGCTCTGCTGGTCCAGTTTGCCTTCGTGGGCCTGCGGCGGCTGGTCGTCCCGGCCCCGCTGCGCGACCTGGCGCGCGCCGACAGCTAAGAGGAGGCCAGCACCAGGGCATGTCGATCGTCCGAATAGTTAGTGGAGGGATATAGATGATGCGCACCGGATACCTGCCCGTGAAGCGGAGAGTGCAGCGCGGCGTGCTGGCCGGGGTGGCGGTTTCCGCCGCGCTCACGCTCGCCGCCTGCGGCAGCTCCTCGTCGACGTCGGCCAGCGGCGGCGGCAGCAGCAGCAACCCGCTGGCCCCGACGGCCTCGAACGGCACGGTGGTCATCGGCTCGGCGAACTTCCCCGAGAACGAGCTGCTCGCGGAGATCTACTCGCAGGCCCTGCAAGGCGCCGGGGTCAAGGTCACCGATAAGTTCAACATCGGCGCCCGCGAGGTCTACTACCCGGAAGTCCAGAAGGGCGCGATCACCGTTATCCCGGAGTACAACGGGGCGCTGCTCACCACCTCGGTGGACACCACCAGTCATGCGGCGACCACGGCGCAGGTCAACGCCGCGCTGATGGCCAAGCTGCCCGCCTCGCTGGAAATCCTGAACTCCTCGACCGCGCAGGACAAGGACTCGGTCACGGTGACTCAGGCGTTCGCCACGGCGCACCACCTGACCTCTATCGCGCAGCTCGGGCCGGTCGCGAAGACCATGGTCATCGGCGGTCCGCCGGAGTTCAAGACTCGCGCCAACGGCCTGGTCGGCTTGAAGAACAACTACGGCCTGACCTTCAAGTCGTTTTCCCCGCTTGATGAGTCGGGTCCGATCAGCCTGGCCGCGCTCGTGGACGGGAAGGTGCAGGCCGCAGACATCTTCACCACCACCCCGCAGATCATCACCGATCACCTGGTCGCCCTGGCCGACCCGAAGTTCAACTTCGCGGCCCAGAACGTGACCCCGCTGGTCTACAAGAAGGGCGTCAGCTCGACGACCGTGAACACGCTCAACGAGATCTCGGCCAAGCTGACCACGGCCGCCCTGCTGGCCATGGACAAGGCCGTCGTTATCGACCACGCCCAGTACCTGGCGGTCGCCGACGGCTGGCTGAAGGCCGTGGGCATGAAGTCCTAGGATGCGGGAAGGCCGCGCCGCCTCCGGCGGGCCGCGGCGCATAGTGGGATAGCCGCCGCCGTGGCCGCCCCGGGGCCTTTCCTCCCCGGGGCGGCCACGGCGCATCCGTCTGCTTGCTGACAAGGAGCTGGCCATGACCGACGCGCGCCCCGCCGACCGCGGGCCAGCTGGCCCGCGGCCGGTCACAGCCCCCCGCGGCACCTCCCTGAGCTGCCGGAGCTGGCCGCAGGAGGCCGCCCTGCGGATGCTGATGAACAACCTGGACCCCGAGGTGGCCGAGCATCCCGACCAGCTCATCGTGTACGGCGGCTCCGGGCGGGCGGCCCGCAGCTGGGACGCGTTCGACGCGATCGTGGCCTCGCTGCGCGACCTGGCGGACGACGAGACGCTGCTGGTGCAGTCCGGCAAGCCGGTCGGGATCTTCCGCACGCACGAGTGGGCGCCGCGGGTGCTCATCGCCAACTCCAACCTGGTGCCGCAGTGGGCTACCTGGGAGGAGTTCCGCCGCCTGGAGGCGGCCGGGCTGACCATGTTCGGCCAGATGACCGCCGGCTCGTGGATCTACATCGGCACCCAGGGCATCCTGCAGGGCACCTACGAGACATTCGCGGCCGTCGCGGCCAAGCGGTTCGGCGGCTCGCTGAGCGGGACCATCACGCTCACCGCCGGGCTGGGCGGGATGGGCGGTGCGCAGCCGCTGGCGGTCACGATGAACGGCGGGGTCGCCATCTGCGTCGACTGCGACCCGTCCCGGATCAGCCGCCGGATCGAGCACGGCTACCTGGACGAGGCGGCCGGCGACATCGCCGATGCGGTCCGGCGGGCCAGCGCCGCGGCCGCCGCCGGTCGGGCGCTGTCGGTCGGGCTGCTCGGCAACGCCGCAGAGGTCTTTCCGGAGCTGCTGGCCATGGGCGCGCCGGTCGACGTGGTTACCGACCAGACCTCGGCGCATGACCCGCTGACCTACCTGCCCGCTGGCGTGGCGTTCGAGGACATGGCGGCGCTGCGGGCCGAGGACCCCGAGGGCTTCATCCAGCGCGCCCGGGCGTCCATGGCCCGGCAGGTGGCGGCCATGGTCGGCTTCCAGGACGCCGGCGCGGAGGTGTTCGACTACGGCAACTCGATCCGCGGCGAGGCCCAGCTGGCCGGCTACGAGCGGGCCTTCGACTTCCCCGGCTTCGTGCCCGCCTACATCAGGCCGCTGTTCTGCGAGGGGCGCGGGCCGTTCCGGTGGGCCGCGCTGTCGGGCGACCCGGCCGACATCGCGGCGACGGACGCGGCCATCCTCGACCTGTTCCCGCGTAACGAGGCGCTGGCCCGGTGGATCCGGATGGCGCAGGAGAAGGTGCACTTCCAGGGACTGCCGGCCCGGATCTGCTGGCTCGGCTACGGCGAGCGGGAACTGGCCGGAGTGCGCTTCAACGAGCTGGTGGCGCGGGCCGAGGTCAGCGCGCCGATCGTGATCGGGCGCGATCACCTGGACTGCGGCTCCGTCGCCTCGCCCTACCGGGAGACCGAGGCAATGGCGGACGGCTCCGACGCCATCGCCGACTGGCCGCTGCTGAACGCCCTGGTGGCCGCCTCGTCGGGTGCGTCCTGGGTGAGCATCCACCACGGCGGCGGCGTCGGCATCGGGCGCTCCATCCACGCGGGCCAGGTCTGCGTGGCCGACGGCACCGAGCTGGCCGGGCAGAAGCTCGAGCGGGTCCTGACCAACGACCCCGGCATGGGCGTGATCCGGCACGCCGACGCGGGCTATGACCGGGCCGCCGAGGTCGCCGCCGAGCGCGGCGTCCGCGTCCCGATGGGGCCGCGGTGAGCTTCGCTGAGCTCTGGGAGTCGCTGCTGCCCGTCGGGCGCGACGCCAGCAGTGGCTACCGGCGTTACTCGTGGACGCCGCCCGACCTGGCCTGCCGCGACTGGTTCACCGCCGCGGCCGCCGCGCGCGGGCTGCGCACCGAGTGCGATCGCAACGGCAACCTCTGGGCCTGGTGGCCGGTGCCTGGTCCCGGCCCGGTGCCTGGCTCCGGCCCGGGACCGTTCCCGGCGGGCGCCATCGTGACCGGGAGCCACCTCGACTCGGTGCCCGACGGCGGGGCCTTCGACGGGCCGCTGGGCATCATCTCGGCGCTGGCCGCCATCGACCTGCTCCGCGACCGGGGGTTCGTCCCGGCCCGGCCGATCGCGGTCGCGGCGTTCACCGAGGAGGAGGGCGCCCGGTTCGGCGTCGCCTGCCTGGGCAGCCGGCTCGCGACCGGCGCGATCGAGCCGGACACGGCGCGGGACCTGCGCGATGGCGGCGGGGTCAGCCTGGGCGACGCGATGACCGGCGCGGGCCTCGATCCGGCGGACCTGGGCCCGGACGACGACCGGCTGGCCGGCCTGGCGGCCTACGTCGAGCTGCACATCGAGCAGGGCAGCGCGCTGGCCGGGCTGGACGCGCCGGTGGGGATAGCCGAGGGAATCTGGCCGCATGGCCGCTGGCAGCTGGAGTTCACCGGGCGCGCCGACCACGCCGGGACGACCAGGATCGCCGACCGGCGCGATCCGATGCTGCCCTACGCGGCGGCCGTGCTGGCCGCTCGCGAGGCGGCCGCCGGCCGGGGCGGCCTGGCCACCTTCGGGAAGGTCATCGCGGAGCCAGGCGGGGCGAACGCGATCTGCTCGGCCGTGCGGGCGTGGCTGGATGCCCGGGCGCCCGGCGAGACCGCCCTGGGCCGGATCGTCGACGACGTGAGCGCCGCGGCGCAGGCTGCGGCGCTGGACCAGCAGGTCGGCTTCAGCCTGCGCCGCGAGTCGTTCAGCCCGGCGGTCAGTTTCGACTCCGGCCTGCGCGACCGTATCGCGGTGGTGCTCGCCGCCGCGGCCGGGCCCGTCCCGGTGCTGCCGACCGGGGCCGGGCACGACGCGGGCGTCCTGGCCGCGCGAGTGCCGACGGCCATGCTCTTCGTGCGCAACCCGTCCGGCGTCTCGCACTCGCCCGCCGAGCACGCGGAGCCCGCGGACTGCGAGGCCGGGGTTGAGGCGCTCGCGGCCGTGCTCGCGGACCTGGCCGGCTCGTGACGCCCGTGCCGCCTCAGGAGCCTGCGGCGCGCGCCTGGCACGCCGAGCTGGCCTGGCTGCCGGGCCCGGGAATCCAGGCCGGCGTGCTCATCGAGGCCGCTGGCGACCGGTTCACCGGGGTAACGCCCGGCTTTCCCGCCGGCCGCCTGCCGCCGGGGACGACCAGGCTGCCGGGGCTCACGCTGCCCGGCCTGGCGAACGCGCACTCGCACGCCTTCCACCGCGCCCTGCGCGGCATCACCCAGGCCGGGCGGGGCACGTTCTGGACCTGGCGCGAGCGGATGTACGAGGTGGCCGCCCGCCTGGACCCCGGCCGCTACCTGCAGCTGGCCGCGGCGGTCTACGCGGAGATGGCCTTGGCCGGGGTTACCTGCGTCGGCGAGTTTCACTACCTGCACCACGACACCGGCGGCGTGCCCTACGCCGATCCCAACGAGATGGGCCGGGCGCTGATCGCGGCGGCGGCCCAGGCCGGCCTCCGCATCAGCCTGCTGGATACCTGCTACCTGTCCGGCGGCCTGGGTCCCGGCGCCGAGCGGCTGCCGCTGGCCGGCGCTCAGCTCCGGTTCGGCGACGGCGATGCCGACGCCTGGGCCGCGCGGGCCGACGCCCTCGGGGCCGACGAGCACGGGATGCTGGCCGCGCATGCCCGCGCCGGCGCAGCCATCCACTCGGTCCGGGCCGTGCCCCTCGAGCAGATGGGCCCCGTCGTGGCCTGGGCCCGCCGCCGCGGGACGCCGCTGCACGCCCACGTGTCCGAGCAGAAGGCCGAGAACCGGGCCTGCCGGGCGGCTTACGGGCAGACGCCCGCCGAGGTCCTGGACCGGGCCGGCGCACTCGGCCCGCGCAGCACCGCCGTGCACGCCACCCACCTGTCGGCGGCCGACATCGCGCTGCTGGGGGAGCGCCGCAGCTACGCCTGCTTCTGCCCGACCACCGAAGCCGACCTGGCCGACGGGATCGGCCCGGCCAGGGCGCTCGCCTCGGCGGGCAGCCCGCTGACGCTGGGCAGCGACAGCCACGCGGTCATCGACCTGCTGGAGGAGGCCCGCCGGGTGGAGCTGGGCGAGCGCCTGGCCAGCTGCGAGCGCGGCCATTTCACCGCGGCCGAGCTGCTGCGGGCCGCCACGGCGGACGGTCATGCCAGCCTGGGCTGGCCGGAGGCCGGCCAGATCGCGCCGGGGGCCCTGGCCGACCTCGTGACCGTCGCGCTGGACACCCCCAGGACCGCCGGCGCGCGGGCCGGCACCGCCCTGGAGTCGGTCGTCTTCGGCGCGTCCGCCGCCGACGTCCGCGGCGTGGTGGCCGGCGGCCGGGAGATCGTCCGCGATGGCCGCCACCTGCTCGTGCCGGACGTCCCGGCGGCGCTGGCCGCCGCCATCGGAGCCGTCAGCTGACGGCGGATGCGTAAGCGGCGGGCCGGCCAGTAGGGCGAGAAGTCGATGACGGCCGGCGGCAGCTGATCGTGGAATAGCACGTTGCCGGTGAGGTCGCCGTGGATGAGCTGGCTGGGGACGGACACGGGGCAGAGCGCGGCGGCGAGCTGCGGAAGGTAACTGACGTCCCTGAAGTCGCTGGCCGGTTCCTCCCCCCGGGCGACGCGGTCGCTGATAGCCCAGGGGCTGGCCCGGTGACCCGGGAATCCGGGCCGGGAGATGCCCCGCAGGGCGGCGTGGAAGCGCTCGCCGACGGCGATGATCTCTGCCCAGCGGCGCCGCTGGTGCTGGCCCGCGACGTACTCAGTGGCGCACCACCCGTCGACACAGAGCGAGCCGTCGGCCGCATGCCTGGGCGGGGCCAGCCGGAATCCATCGCACGAGGCCTGCGAGCAGGTCCAGGCCTGCCAGGCCAGTTCTCCCTGATTGAGGTCAGCCGGCTTGAGGACCAGGTCAGCGGCGAGCCATGACGTGCCCCGGCCACCGTCCAGCGGGACAGGCCGGGCCCCGGCCGCGCCGAATGCGGCAAGCACGAGACGCGACGGAGGCTGGGACCGCACCGGGAGAACCTACCGGAACTACGGGCATCGCTCCAATGGCGGCCGACGGCCAGCTAGGCCGCGGGCGCCGGGCCGCCAGGCCGGCCGCGACCCCGCCCGGGAGGCAGCCTGGATGGCGGAGGTCGACGGTCAGCGGGCCGGGTGCATCTTCCGCGTGGCGGCGAGCCCGGAAACGGCCAGGCTCCGCATCCTGCTCGTGCACCCCAGCGCGCGCGGTTACGGCCGCGGCTACCGCCTGGTGGACGCCTGCCTGGCCTGCGCGGGCGGCGCGGGCTGCACCCGGATGCCGCTGTGGACCAACGACGTCCTGGCTGCCGCGCGCCGGATCTACCTCCAGCGGGGCTTCACCATGATCGCGCAGGAGCCGCATCACAGCTTCGGAGCCGGTCTGGTCGGCCAGACCTGCGAGGCCGACCTGACCGGCACCCATGCCGGGCACCCGTCCGCTTGATGTATCTACCCTATGTAGGTACATTTACACGATGGAGACTATCGGCCTGCGGGAGCTCAACCAGAATCCGTCCAAGGCGGTCGCCCGGGTGCGGGCCGGAGCCTCGCTGATCGTGACCGACCGGGGCAAGCCTGTGCTCCGCATGATTCCTGAGGCCGAGCATCCCAGCACGCTGCAGCGGCTGATCTCAGCGGGGGAGGTAACGGCACCGGCGGAAGTGGGAATGCCGGACGTGCTGATCGACCTCGCACCGGGCGTGGATAGCCTCGCTGATCTCCTGATCGCCGACCGAGACCGGGAGCGCAATCGTTGATTTACCTCGATGCCTGCGCGCTGATCAAGTTCATCAAGCACGAACCCGAGACTGATGCCCTGCGGGCATGGCGTCAGAATCTGGATCCCGAGACAGAGCTGCTGACCAGTGAGCTGTCTCAGCTAGAAATCACCCGGACGCTGCTGCGGGCCGGAGTAGATCACCAGCGGGTACCCTACTTCGCTGGCCAGGCCCTGAGCGGCGTTTACCTGGTGGATCTGACCAGCATGGTGCTGGCCCGCGCCAGGGCCTACCGGCTGCCGCGCCTTGGATCGCTGGACGCCATCCATCTGGCCAGCGCCGACCCGTTCCGATCGGACATGACCGAACTGGTCACCTACGACCTCGAGCTGGCCAAGGCCGCGTCTGACCTCGGATTCCCCGCCTCCGCCCCATCCTGATCGTGCAAGAGCGCCACCACAGCTTCGGCGCCGGTCTGGTCGGCCAGATCTACGAGGCCGACCTGACCGGCACCGGCGCGGGGGCGTCCACGGGATCGGCGGAGTAGTCCGCCGGCTCGGTCTCGTCCGCCCCGTCCCGCAGCCGCAGCGCGCGGAAGACCACCGTGAGCACCAGCGCGACGACCAGGTTCAGCACGAATGCCGTGACCGCGATGTAGGCGGTGTGGCCCAGGACGGGCACGACGGCCGTGGAGGCGCCGAAATGCGAGCCCGGCACGCCCGGCACCGGCTGCCGGTAGGCGACGATCGTGCCCCAGATCATGGCCGCCGCCCAGCCGGCCAGCAGCGCCCAGCGGTGGAACCACCGCGTGTACAGGCCCGCCACGATGGACGGGAACGTCTGCAGGATCCAGACGCCGCCCAGCAGCTGCAGGTTGATGGCGAACGACTTGCTGAGCGCGAGCACGAAGACCAGGGCGCCCGCCTTGACCACCAGGGAGACCACCTGCGCCACCCTGGTCTCCTGCGCCGGGCTGGCGCCCCGGTGGAAGAACTCCCGGTAGATGTTGCGGGTGAACAGGTTGGCGGCGGCGATCGACATGATCGCGGCCGGCACCAGCGCCCCGATGACGATCGCCGCGTAGCCGATCCCGGCGAACCAGCTCGGGAAGATGTGCTCGAACAGCAGCGGGACGGCGAGCTGGGCGTTGCCGCCGCTGGCCTTCACCCCGGCGTTCACGGCGGGGGAGGCCAGCGCCATGTAGCCGAGCAGGGCGATCAGGCCGAGCACCAGCGAGTAGGCGGGCAGGATGGCCATGTTCCGGCGGATGACGTTCCGCCGCGCGGTGGCCAGCACGCCGGTGATGGCGTGCGGGTACATGAACAGCGCCAGCGCCGAGCCCAGGGCCAGGGTGGCGTAGGCCCACTCGCCCGCGGGCGGGGTGATGAGGGCGCCGAACGGCTTGCCGGTCTTCGGGTTGACCGACGCCAGGTGGGTGGCCGCGTGGTTGAAGATGTGCGTCCAGCCGCCCACCCGGGCCGGGATGTAGACGATCGCGACGATGACGGTGACGTAGATCAGGATGTCCTTGACGAATGCCGTCAGCGCGGGCGCGCGCAGCCCCGACAGGAAGGTGTAGGCGGCCAGCACGACGAAGGCGATCAGCAGCGGCAGGTCCTTCAGGAACGAGTTCGAGCTGCTGCCCAGGCCCAGGACCGTCAGCACGGACTCGATGCCGACCAGCTGCAGCGCGATGTAGGGCATCGTGGCCAGGATCCCGGTGGCGGCGACGGCGAGGGCCAGCCCGCGCGAGCCGTAGCGGCCGCGGACGAAGTCGGCGGGCGTGACGTAGCCGTGCTGGCGGCAGACCGACCACAGCCGCGGCGCGAAGACGAACACGATCGGGAACACCATGATCGTGTAGGGGACCGCGAAGAACCCCGCCGCCCCGACGCCGTAGATCAGCGCGGGCACGGCAATGAACGTGTAGGCCGTGTACAGGTCCCCGCCGAGCAGGAACCAGCTGACGAACGTGCCGAAGCTGCGGCCGCCCAGGCCCCACTCGTCCAGGTGCTGCATGCTGTCCGCCCGCCGCCACCGTGCGGCCGCGAAGCCGATCAGCGTGACCAGGATGAACAGGACAAGCAGGATCGTGAACGAGACGGCGTTAACGTCACTCATCGCGCCTCCTCTGGCCCCGGTGCGCTCCCCGGCTGGTCCGGCTGGTCCGGCTGGTCAGCAGGTACGCGGCGAAGGCCAGGATCGCCACGATGGGGATCCAGGCCAGCTGGTACCAGTAGAAGAACGGGAAGGGGCCGAGCTTCGGCGCGGTCCGGGCGTAGAGCGGGACCACGAGCGTGCCGGCTACGCCGACCGCCAAGAGGACGGCGACCACCCCCCAGGTGATAACGGGATGTCTGCCGGACCGGCTTGGCTGCGTCATCGCGTCCTCCGGGTGCGTCCCCCTGGCGGGTAACCGCGGCCCCGGATGCCCGCAGCCGTGGGATACATCTCATGATGACGCGGCATGTATCGGCTGGCAATGGACAATCGGGCCGTCGGCGGCGCGCCGACTCCGCGCCGCCGGTGCCTTCGGGCATGGCAGGATGCGCGGGTGAGACTCCCGCGAGCAGCCCGATGAGCGTCCTGATCTCGAACATCGGCGAGCTGGTCACCAACGCCCCGTCCGATAGCTCGCCGGGCTCCGTGGCTCCGGGGTTTGCCGCGCTGCGGGATGCGGCGCTCGTCATCGAGTCAGGCCAGGTGGCCTGGACCGGCGCGGCCTGCGCCGCCCCGGCCGCCGATGAGGTAGTCGACGCGGCCGGGCGCGCCGTGCTGCCGGGCTTCGTCGACTCGCACGCGCACCTGGTCTTCGCCGGGGAGCGCAGCGCCGAGTTCGCTTCCCGGATGGCCGGCCTGCCCTACAGCGCGGGCGGGATCCGGTCCACGGTGGCCGCCACCCGCGCCGCCTCCGACGAGCAGCTACGCGGCAACCTGGCCCGGCTGGCCGGGGAGATGCTGGCCCAGGGCACGACCACGTTCGAGTGCAAGTCCGGTTACGGGCTCACCGTGGCCGACGAGGCGCGCAGCGTGGCCCTCGCCGCGGAGGTCACCACCGAGGTGACCTACCTGGGCGCGCACGTGGTGCCGCCGGAGTTCGAGCAGGACCCGGCGGGTTACGTCGAGCTGGTCTGCGGGCCGATGCTCGCCGCGTGCGCGCCGCACGCCCGGTGGGTCGACGTCTTCTGCGAGCGGGGCGCGTTCGGCGCCGACGAGGCCCGGGCCGTGCTGGCGGCGGGCGCGGCGGCCGGGCTGCAGCCACGGGTGCATGCCAGCCAGCTGGGATACGGGCCGGGTGTCCAGGTGGCCGTCGAGGCGGGCGCCGCCTCGGCCGATCACTGCACGTTCCTGAGCAACGGTGACGTCGACGCGCTCGCCGCCTCGGACACGGTGGCGACCCTGCTGCCGGGCGTGGAGTTTTCCACCCGGCAGCCGTATCCCGATGCCCGCCGCCTGCTGAAGGCGGGTGCCACGGTCGCGATCGCCACCGACTGCAATCCCGGCTCCTGCTTCACCTCGAGCATGCCGCTGTGCGTGGCCCTGGCGGTCCGGGAGATGCGGATGACGACGCAGGAGGCGGTCTGGGCCGCTACCGCCGGCGGGGCCGCCGCCCTGCGCCGACGCGACGTCGGTCACCTCGGTGTCGGCGCGCGCGCTGACCTGGTCATGCTGGACGGCCCGTCGCACACCTACCTGGCCTACCGGCCGGGCGTGCCGCAGATCGCGGCGGTCTGGCGCGGCGGCGTCGCGGTCGCCTAGCCGCGCGGCTGCGCGGACGGCGGGCGGCGCTAGAGCGGCGTGGTGGTCTGCAGGAGTCCCCAGACGAACCGGGCCAGGTACGGGCGCGCGACACCCTGGCCGTCATCGGCGGTGAAGGTAACGGCCCACCGGCTGGGCGCGTCGTCGTCATGATGGCGGGCCGCGCCGAAGGCGTGCTCCAGGTCGCCGACCACGCAGGCCCAGGGCCGCAGGCCGGCGACGCTCTCCAGGCGCGGCCGGGTGGCCGGATCGGGCCGGACCAGCCACTCCTGCAGCACCGGGCCGTCCGGCACCGCGACGGTCTCGAAGCGCAGGTCCGGCCACAGCGGAAGCGGCCACCGGCGTACGTCCAGGGTGATGTCACCGAGCCTGCGGGCGAAGGCGCTTCGCGGCTCGCCGAGGATCAGCCGGTAGCGGTCGTTACCGCCGGGAAAGGTCGCGGACCGGAGCATCGCCTGCCAGCGCCGGTTCGCATCGGCCACGGCCCCGCGCGGCAGGCCGAGCGACACCACGGCGTCCTCCACCAGGTCGGGCTGGTAGTCGGCCATCCGCCGCAGCAGCATGAGCTGGACCTGCGCCGGCCCGAAGGTCCGCATCGCCGTCTGCCCCCGCTCGTCCCCGCTCGCCCGCCAGAAGATCTCGCCGCGTTCAGGCCAGCGCCGGGTACCTGCCGCGGAACCGGATCAGGGGTGTGCCGGTCTCGGCCACGTAGGAGACGGCCCGGACGGCGGCGATCAGCAGGAGATGATCCCCGGCCGGGACGCGCTGGGTGACCGAGCACTCCAGCGCGGCCAGGCCGCCGTCGGCGATCAGCGCCCCGGACAGCTCGCCCCGATGATGTGGCGTCCCCTCCAGGAGCAGCCGCGCCCCCGGTCGTCCGGCCGCGGAGAAGCGGCCTGCCAGCGCTCGCTGCCCGGCCGCCAGCAGGGTGACGGCGAAGGTGTCCAGCCGGGCGAGGACCTCGGCCGGGTAAGAGTCCGTTATCAGGGAAATCAGGATCAGCGGTGGCTCGACGGATACGGGGCAGAACGCGCTGACCGTGGCTCCGATGTCGTCGCGCCCGTCCGCCACGGTAAGCAGCGTGACGCCGGCCGCCCACCCGCCGAGCGCGTCAGCGAACAGGGCGGTGCTGCCCGGCGGGGCCGGCTGGGTCACTCAAATGTCCAGCTGCCCGGCAGGGCCAGCGGACCGTGCGGGGACAGGCCGGCCCGGGCCGCCAGCCGCCAGGCCGGGCCCCAGCTCTCCGCCATGAGGCCGGAGGCCAGCAGGCTGGCCCCGGCCGCGCCGCGGCTCTCGCTGGAAGCGGCCGGGTGCAGCCGGTCCAGGGGGCGCACCCGCGGGTAGGCGCGCACCGGCGCGCTGTCGGGCAGGCCGGCCCGGCCGCGCGCCACGGCCAGGGCGCGATCGAGCCCGCCCAGCTCGTCGACCAGGCCGTTGGCCAGGGCGTCGGCGCCGGTCCAGACCCGGCCCCGGGCCAGCTCGTGCACCCGCTCGACGGTCATCCTCCGGCCCTCCGCGACCTTGCCGGTGAAGTCGGCGTAGATGTGGTCGAGCCAGTCGTCGACCAGCGCCCACTCGTCCGGCGTGAACGGCCGGAGCTGGGAGAACATCGCCGCGTGGGCGCCCTGGAGGATCAGGTCGCTGGTGATGCCGGCCCGGCCGAGCGTCTCACCGAGGACAGGCTTGCCGGTCAGCACGCCGATCGAGCCGGTCACCGTGCCGGGCTGGGCCACGATCACGTCGGCGGCCATCGAGATGAAGTAGCCGCCGGACGCCGCCACGTCGCCCATGGAGACCACGACCGGCTTGCCAGTCTCCCGGGCCCGGACGACCTCGCGCCAGATCGTGTCCGATGCCACGTAAGAGCCACCAGGGCTGTTCACGCGCAGGACGACGGCGCGCACCTGGTCGTCGGAGCTGGCCGAGCGGATGGCGGCCGCTATGGTGTCCGAGCCCATGGCGCCGCCCGACAGCGGCCCGCGGCCGCTGCGGCCGCGCCGGATCGGCCCGGTCGCGTGGATCAGGGCCACGACGGGCTCGTGCCAGGCGGGCAGCTTGCGGACCCGCTCGGCCAGCGCGCGGGCGCGCTGGTAGCGACCCAGGTACAGCAGGACGGCATCCGCCCCCGCCTGCTCGCGGATGCTCGCGTAGACCTCGTCCCGGTAGCCCAGCGAGTCCACCAGGCCCGCGTCCAGCGCCTGAGCCGCGAGGTAGGGACCGCGATCGATGAGCTGGCTGACCTGCTCGCGGCTCAGCCGCCGGCGATCGGCAATGGCCCCCGCCAGCTGCTCGGTGACCGAGGCCGTCAGCCGCTCGGTCTCCTCCCTGGCCGGCTCGGAGAAGTGGCGCTCGGTCAGCTGCTCGGCTGCGCTCTTGTACTCGTGCCGCTTCGCGACCTGGAAGTCGGCGCCGATCTTGTCGAGCGCGCCGCGCAGGAACACTCGCTCGACGGCGATGCCGGTCAGGCCGAGATCGCCCGACGGCTGCAGGAAGATGCTGTCGAACGCGGTCGCGAGGTAGTAGCTCACGTTGCCGGCCGAGAACTCGCCGAACGACTCCGCCCAGGCCACCGTGGTCTTCCCGGCGTCGCCGAACTCCCGGATTGCCCGGCGCAGCTCCTGCACCACGGCCAGCCCGATCGGGCGGCCGCCCACCCTGGCCACCAGGCCGCGTACCCGGTCGTCGGCGCGGGCCCGGCGCAGGCCGTCCAGGACGTCGCTCAGCACCTGCCGGTGCCGGGCCAGTACGGCCGAGACCGGATCGGCAGGGCGGGTCTCGGCGATCCCGTCCGTCAGGTCAAGTTCGAGGATCAGCGGCGCGGTTCGCTGCTGGCGCAGCTTGGCCAGGCGGGCGGCGATTATGGGCTCGGGCATGCCTTCAGGCTATCGTCGGCGTCGATGACAAGTCGCGATGGGAACGGCTGGGTGCACTGCGCCCTGGGTCACCGGCACTGGGGAAAGTTCGGCGCGGCCGGGCTGCTGGCCTATGCCCACGCGCCCGGTGACCCTGCCCCCGGTGAGGCAGCGGTCCTGCTCCAGCGCCGGGTCGGATGGAGCCACCACGGCGGCACCTGGGGCCTGCCCGGCGGAGCAGCCGACAGTCACGAGTCCCCGGTGGAGGCGGCGCTGCGCGAGGCCATGGAGGAATGCGCCGTCCCGCCCGATGCCCTGACGGTGCACGGGATCTACTTCGATGACCACGGCGGCTGGGTCTACCACACCGTGTTCGCCAGTGCCGTGGCCCCGTTCGAGGCCTATCCGGCCAGCGAGGAGACCGACGAGGTGGCCTGGGTGCCGACGGCCGCCGCGGCCGACCGGGAGCTGCACCCCGGACTGGCCGCGCACTGGGCCGAGCTGCGCGAAGGGCTGCAGCCGGTGACCATCATCGTGGATGCCGCCAACGTAATCGGCTCACGGCCAGACGGCTGGTGGCGGGACCGGGCCGGCGCCGCCCGGCGGCTCGTCACGGGCGTGGCCGCGCTGGCGGCCCGCGGGGTGACCGAGTTCCCGGTCGCGCTGGGACTGCCGTCGCCGGCGCGCTGGTTTCCCGAGTTCGTCGTGGTCCTGGAGGGCCAGGCGCGCGGTGCCGCCGAAGCCGCGGGCGCGGCCGTCGTCGTGGAGAGCCCGACGCGGACGGGCACCGCGGGCACGGGTGCGGCCACCGGCCAGCCGCGGCCGCGCATCGTCTGCGCGCCGGGCTCCGGGGACGACACCATCACCGAGCAGGCGGGCCAGGCGCCGGGCCGCCGGCTCGTGGTCACCGCCGACCGCGAACTGCGGTCCCGCTGCCAGGCCGCCGGCGCGCTGGTGACCGGTCCGCGCTGGCTCACTGACCTGCTGGACGAGTCTTCGTGACGGCACCCGTGCCGGAGCGCCGATCTGGGTTGGCTCCGCCCGGCGAGCCGGGCGCGGCGTTTCCCCTGGGGGCCGCCGTGACCCTCGCCGAGCTGACCGACGATCCGCACCCGGTGCTGCGCCGGCTCCGCGCGGCCGAGCCCGTCTCCTGGCTGCCCGTCCTCGGCGGCTGGCTGGTGACCAGGCGCGACCTGGCCGACCAGGTGCTGCGCGACGCCCGCGGGTTCACCGTCGATGATCCGCGATTCACCACCGCCCGGGTGGTCGGGCCCAGCATGCTGTCGCTGGACGGGCCCGAGCACCGGCGGCACCGCGACCCGTTCGCTCGGGCGCTGCGCCGCGGCGACGTCAGCGCGAGGCTGGCCGAGTTCACCGCCGCGGAGGCCGCGCGCCTGGTGGCCGGGCTGGCGCCCAGCGGCGCGGCGGAACTGCGCCGGGCGCTGGCCGGCCCGCTGGCGGTGGCGGTCATGGCCGAGGTCCTCGGCCTGGGTGACACCGATCCGGCAACCCTGCTGTCCCGGTACGACGCGATCGTGGCCGGCGTCTCCGCACTGACCGCCGCCAGCGGCCAAGGCCAGGCCCGGGACGCCGCCGGCCCGCCCGCCGCCATAGGGCCGCCCGCCGTCGGCGGGGCTGGGCCGGCCGGACTGCAGGTCCCGGCCACCGCCGCTGCCGCCTTCGAGGAGCTGCGAGTCTCGCTGGAGGCCGCGATCAGCGAACCGGGCGCGTCCTCGCTGCTGGCCGTCGCGGCCGCCACGGCCGGGCTGAGCGTCCGCGAGATCGTGTCGAACGCCGCCGTGATGCTGTTCGGCGGCATCGAGACCACCGAGGGCATGATCTGCAACGCCGTCTGGCACCTGCTCGGTGATCCGGTGCAGGCTGGCACCGTGCGGACCGACCGGTCCCTGCTCGGCGGGACCGTCGATGAGTCGCTCCGGCTGGAGCCCGCCGCGACGGTGGTGGACCGGTTCGCCACGGCCGACGCCGGGCTGGGCCCGGCGCGGATTCGCGCCGGCGACCTGGTGGTCGTCTCGCTGGCCGGAGCCAACCGGGATCCGGCGTCCTTCATCGACCCGGACCGGTTCGACGTCCGGCGGCCGAACGCCCGGCAGAACCTGGGCTTCGCCCTCGGCCCGCACTACTGCGTCGGCGCCCAGCTGGCCTGGATGGAGACTCGCGCCGCCATCACGGCCCTGCTCGACCGGCTGCCGGCCCTGCGGCTGGACCCCGGCCGGCCCGCCCGCCCCCGCGGCCTCGTCTTCCGCAAGCCGCCCGCGCTGCACGTGCTCTGGGACGCGCCCGCCGCGTTATCCCGCCAACCCCGGCCCCGCTCTGCTCGGGACCAGCCCGCCGCATTAGCCCGCCAAGCCCGGCCCGGCACGTGCTCGGAACCAGCCCGCCGCGTTAGCCCGCCAAGCCCGGCCCCGCACGTGCTCGGGATAGCTGTGCCGGATTCCGGGTCAGGCGACCTGGATGGATCGCTTGGCCAGGCCCATCCAGTACCCGCTGATCGTGGTGACCGGCGCGGGCGCCTCCGACGCCCCGAGTGTCACGAACAGCGGGGCGTAATGCTCCGCGGTCGGGTGGGCGTACCGGACCGCCGGCGCGCCGCGCAGGGACGCCAGCGCGTCAACGTCGCCAGAGTCCAGCGCCCCGGTCGCCTACAGAGGGAAGCCTGAACGCAGCGCGAGGATGTGGGTGCGCGGCGGGATGCGGTGTGGGGCACCGGGATCGCGCCCGGCAGGATGGGTGCGTGCAGGTGGTGGTGCTGTCCGATACGCATGCTCCGCGGCGGTGGAAATCGTGCCCGCCGGCGGTCGCCGCGCGGCTGCGCGGAGCGGACCTGATCCTGCACGCGGGTGACGTCTGCACCGCTGCCGTGCTGGATGAGCTGAGCGAGTACGCACCGGTCCGGGCGGTGCTCGGTAACAACGACGGTCCGGACGTGCAGGCCTGGGGCGCGCCGCCGACGCTGGAACTCGACCTGGACGGGCTGCCGGTGGCGATGATCCACGACAGCGGGGCCCGTTCCGGTCGCCTGGCCCGGCTGTGCCGGCTGTTCCCGGCCGCCCGGCTGGTGGTGTTCGGCCACTCGCACATCCCGCTGACGGAGTCCGACGGCGACGTGCGCATCTTCAACCCGGGCTCGCCCACCGACCGGCGCAGCCAGCCGCAGGGGACGCTGGGCGTGCTGCGGATCGAGGACGGACAGCTGCGCGCGGCCCGGATCGTGCCGGTGACCTAGCGTTCGTGACCCGCACGACCATCAGCCGGGACCGGCCGATCGGCAAACCCGGCCAGCCTGGCTGACCCTGGAAGGACGCCATGTGAGCCCCGCCGTCGAACTGCTGGCGCTGCTCGGGGTGGGAGTCCTCGCGGGGATTGTCAGCACGGTGGCCAGCCTGGCCTCCATCGTGTCCTACCCGGCGCTGCTGGCCCTGGGGCTGCCGCCGGTCAGCGCGAACGTGACGAACACCGTGGCGCTGATGTTCACCGGGCTCGGTGCGGCGGCGGGGTCGCGGCCGGAACTGGCCGGTCAAGGCCGCCGGGTGCTCCGGCTCGGCCTGGTGACCGCCATCGGCGGCGGCGTGGGCGCGGCCCTGCTGCTGCTGACGCCGTCCCGGATATTCGAGTACGCGGCTCCCGTCCTGATCGCGGCGGGCTCCCTGGTGATTCTCCGCCCGCTTGCCCCGCTGCCCGCCGCCGTGTCGCCCGCCGTCGTACCGGGACCGGCCGTCCCGCCGCCCGCCGCCCAACCGCCCGCCGTCCAGCCGCCCGCCGTCCAGCCGCCCGAGACACTCACCCGCGAGCCGGCCGACAGGGAGCGCGGCTGGCTCCCGCGGCTGGCCATCTTCGCCGTCGCGGTCTACATCGGGTACTTCGGCGCGGCCGGGGGCATTCTCCTGCTCGCGGTGCTGATCCGCATGCTGCAGCAGTCGCTGGCCAGGACCAACGCCGTGAAGAACGTGGTCTCGGGCCTGGCCAATGCTGTCGCCGGCATCGCCTTCGCGATCTTCGGGCCGGTCCGGTGGGCGGCGGTGGTGCCGCTGGCGGCGGGATTCCTGATCGGCGGCTGGGCCGGCCCGTGGCTGGTGCGGCGGCTCCCCGCGCGCGGGCTTCGCGTTTTCGTCGGCATCTGCGGCCTCGGCCTGGCCATCCGCCTCGGCGCCAGCGCGTACGGGTAATCCGCCGCCCCCGTCCCCTCCATGATCACGACCGTTTTGCTGCGCTATGCGCGGAAAAACGGTCGTGATCATGGAAATCGGCGGAGGGCTGGCGGGGGCTGGCGGGGAGCTGGGTTGGCGGGGCAGTCAGGACTCCGGGGCGAGCCAGAGCATGCCGAGCGGCGGCAGCGTGAGGAGCGCCGAGGCGGGCATGCCGTGCCAGGGCTCGTCGATCGCCTCGACGCCGCCCAGGTTGCCCACGTCGCTGCCGCCGTAGATGGCGGCGTCGGTGTTGAGCAGCTCCCGCCACCGCCCGGCCCGCGGCAGGCCGACCCGGTAGCGCTCGTGCGGCTCGGCCGAGAAGTTAACGATGCAGGCCACGACGCCGCCAGCCGGGTCACCGCCAGCCGGGTCACCGCCAGCCGGGTCACCGCCAGCCGGGTCACCGCCAGCCGGGTCACCGCCAGCCGGGTCACCGCCAGCC
>Ga0208357_1000528_pt1 | contig 30805 bp, 19 predicted proteins | sample NGESurdeep092012_6_FD_184487 | JGI IMG/M metagenome (GOLD analysis project Ga0208357, IMG submission 184487) | Arctic peat soil microbial communities from Barrow, Alaska - NGEE Surface sample F52-2 deep-092012 (SPAdes) | ecosystem: Environmental > Terrestrial > Soil > Wetlands > Peat ...
GTCGGCTGACAGAAGTTTGCGGCGTATGAAGCCAATCTGATTCTTAGTGGCATCGTCGGCGCCGAGGAGTTCGAAGTCAGGAGAGGCGGCAGCGTGCAGGGCTTCGCCCAGCTGCGATGGGTCTGCGATGAAGGTGAGCTTCACAGAGGCTGCTTGGGAGAGACCCTCCGGAGACAGCGAAGGTGCGCGACCGACGGCAATGACTTTTCCGCCTTCCTCTATATAAACTGCGATCTTCTTCAGAGTTTCGGCGGGGATGCGATCCGTGGGAGGGAGAACGAGGATTGGGTGGTGGATGCCGAAGCGGTTGATAGCATCGGCATCGATGAAGTCGAAGTTATAACCGGCGCTGAGAATGGCGGCAGTGAACGTGGGCGGGATGAGCCTGGCCATGGCCGCAGTTACGCTGACCTTTCCTGGGGAAAAGCTGGTCCATGCGTCATCGGTTGGGAGAAGAACAGCGACTTGATTTGATGGTTGGCCCTGGCGCATGAGATAGCTGATGCGCGTGATGTAAGCCGTGACCGAGGGCATCACGGGATGCCAGGGGTTGTGGTCATTGAGCGCTGCAGCTGCGTAGAGAGACCAGCCGGGTTCGCTAACCTGGGGCGCCGAGTAGGGCCAGCCATGGAAGATGAGCTGATTTTCTCCCATGATGAAATCGATGTCCGCCTCCGACTTCATGTCGAGCGGCGTGGCGCGGAACACGGGCGAGTGCAGCCAGGTGAAGGTTTCGCCCGAGGTAATGTTGTGGCCGAACACATGATTTGCCGAGGTGGCCCAACGCAGGGTGGAGAAGGCGCGCCACTGAGGGCCCTCGCCCTCTGCAAGCCCAACGAGGTTCTGGCTCGAGAAGCTGACGGCCGGTTCCCCGTACGTCTGGGAACGGAAGAGGGTGTGATGGGCGATGGCCCAGTCGTTGATCTGGGTGAGGTAGTTCTGATTGACGAGTTCAGTCAGTGTCCGACCATAGTCATGACGGATGGCGTCGGCTGCGACGGAACCGCCTGCGACGAGTTCGGCAAGGTGGGGGATGAGATCGTAGCCGCGGCGCTTCAGGAATTCTGCAGGTAGGTCGGGGGTCCAGTCGGCACCATAGGCTTCGAGTGAGTCGGAGAAAATTGCATACGGGGGCGTTGAGCCAAAGGCGTTGACGAGCGGTTCGCCCACAGACCTAAGGTAGGCGGCGACGGCTTCGTGGCTGAATGGATCGAGAACATAGCCCTCGGCTCCGACGGCGGCGCGCTTCACCTTTTGCCGCGTGTGGCTCGCGATGAAGAAGAGGACGACGCGAGGCGTATCACTAGGTGTAACCGTGATTCCGGCAGGGGTCGGCTTGAGTGAATGAGAGGTAACCGGATTCCAGTGGCTTGGGGAACCATTGACGACGCTCGCTGCGATGAGCGAGTCTCCGTCTGTGAGCGGCGGAGTAGGTACGGCTGTCTCTCCGGGACTGACTAGAACCTGCACCGTACGGAGGCGGCCTGCGGCCTCCGCCAGTGTGGTGGCGGGACCGCCGTAGGGCCAGCCGCTGCATAGCGTGACGTCGATGCGGAGACCGAGGCTGCGACCTTCGGCTTGCGCGTAGTGGACATCGTCAAGCATTGCAGGCGAGAGGAATGGAAGATTCTTGAGGCCGCGAGCGGGGTCGTCGAGGACGACGGGATAAACGAAGGCGAGTTCGGCACCGCCGATGCCGTCAGCTTTCATCTGCTGGAGTTCGCGGAGGATCTCCGGCTTCTCGACGGCGACACCGAACCACCACCAACGGACCATGGGACGGGCGTTGTCGGGCGGCGCGAGGAAGTGTTGGCGTAGTTCGGAGATGGTTTGCGTGTCGTTGGTGCGCTGCTGAGCGGTGACAGCAATCGAGACGAAGAGGATGGTCGCGGCGCCAAGAAGCCGACAAACAGCGACACCCCAGTGCGTCCTGCCCGCACACATTGTTTCTAGCTCAAGCTTCATACGCATCCGTGCAACCTCGAAGAGATCCTATTTGGTCTGTGGTGAATTTGTCGCTGTGGTGTGCGGCTCGGCATCCGCCGTAGCCGCGTTCAGGATTGGGTGGGCAAGCCCCGCAAGCATTGGGTGATCGCTCGCAGAATGGGAGAGATCGAAGATCACGACTTCATTGGACCCGGTGTGCAGCCATGGGCCGGGTACGAAGAGTGTCTTCTGCGGGCCTTCATTCCAATAGCGACCAATAGCGTGGCCATTGATCCAGAGTGCACCTTTGCCGAGAGCGCTCACATCGAGGAACACATCGCCGGGAGTAGCTACGTTGAACTTTGCAAACAAGAAGTGCGGCCCCGCGGCGGCATTCTTGTCCTCATGACTGGCGCGGGATGGGCGCATATTTGCGGCGGAGTCCATCGGTAGCGAATAGTTATTCCACCCTGTGATGGGCTCCCCTGCAAGCTTGACGAGATGGGTAATTCCCTTCACCTCACCACGCATCATCTTTGTAGAGTTGATGCGTCCAGAGTTTTCCACAAGAATGTCCAAACGTGCACCTCTTGCGGCACTCAACTGGAGATGGTCCTGATTCAGTCTTCTGTCGATGGTGCCGACGAATTTACCATCGAGGTAGACGAGCGCGTAGTCATGGACCTGGTCCAGCACAAGGGCGCCGTCGGCTGCGCGGTCGAGAACTTTGCGGTAAAGGATATATCCATACGCTTGCCCGAGCGCTTCCATCGTCAGAGGATTCTCGGATCGGATCGGCTTCGTCAGATGATCCCAGAGAGAGATTGCATGCCCGGCTGCGAACGGTGCCAACTCGATCACCGGCGGCGATGAGGGCACCGGAGGGAGCGGGAGCCGGGAGTACTTTGCGAAGACCTCGCGGTAGGCATAGAACTTTGGCGTCGGATGTCCAGCCTCATCGAGAGGCGCATCGTAGTCATAGCTGGTGACGTCGGGCAAGTAGCTCCCGCCGGTCCAACTGGCGCCACTCATGAAGCCGAAGCTGGTGCCGCCGTGAAACATGTAGATGTTGACCGAGGCCTTGTGGTCGAGGATGTAGCGGAGATCGGCGACCTGCGTTTCGGTAGAGCGAGTCTCGTGAGGATGGCCCCAGTGATCGAACCAGCCGGGCCAGTATTCCGTGGCGAAGAGTGGCTGACCGGGGCGATCTTTGGCGAGCGCCGTGAGACCGCGTTCCGCACCGCCGGTGCCGAAGTTTACTCCAGAGAATACGCCGGGAAGTTCACCGGCGGCCAGACTCTTCGAGGGGTCCACGGTGTACAGCATTGAGGCGTCGAAGCCCGCGTGCACGAAAATCTCCTTCATGTGCTCCATGTACTTTGTGTCGTTGGAGAAATTTCCGTACTCGTTCTCTACCTGCACGGCGATGATGGGACCGCCATGACCGATCTGCAGCGGTGCAACCTCCTTTGCGAGGCGATTGATCCAGCGCTCGACCGGAATCATGAACGCGTCGTCGTTGGTGCGAAGAGCGGTGCTCATCTTCGGATCGGCAAGGAGCCAGGAGGGGAACCCTCCGAACTCCCACTCGGCACAAGAGTACGGGCCAGCGCGCAGGAGCACGTTGAGATGCTCCCGCTGCGCGAGTCGGATGAAGGCTGCCAGATCGAGATTGCCAGAGAAGTCATAAACTCCAGGCCGCGGTTCGTGGACATTCCAGAAGACGTATGTGGCAATTGTATTGAGCCCCATGGCCTTGGCCATCTCCATGCGGGCCCGCCAGTACTGGCGCGGAATGCGAGCGTAATGCATCTCACCAGAAAGGATCTCGATGGGTTTACCATCCAGTTCGAAGTGGTTTCCGACCACGGCAAACGAGGGCTTATGTTCTGGAACGGACTGCGCCGCGGCAAGAACCGTCATCCAGTCAAATGCAAATACGCAAACCAATACGACAATGCACTTCATCGCAGACAATCCCATACCTGAGGTGGGCCGTCCTGGTCCAAGCCCGTCAAAACGGAAGGAACGCATCATGCGACAAACTCCTGACCTCACCTTCTCGGTCACGACCAAACTCTACGGATTTTATACAATACATGTCAATAGACAAATAGTTTCTTGATATAACAATAGATACGCACGGTCGCATCAGCCCAATGTTATGAAGAGCCACTGCCCTATGAATCTCCGCCGCTCCATCTCCATTCTCAATCGAAGACTCCGCAACATGATGTTGCTCAGCATCATTCTTTTCTCATCCTGCGTACCGCTCATCGCGCAAACACGTCTGAACTTCAATTGCGCCCGCACAAAGGTCTCGACTGACAATATCCAACTAACCTCGTCGACGATTTACAACGGTACATCGTCACTCTATGGCTTCGATCTCGACACGATGCCGACAAGTTTCCATCGAGGCTCTTGCAGCAGCGCTCAACCTTTCTTCTTTTCGACCGCGGCGAAGGATGGGAACTATCAGGTCACCTTGGTCCTGGGCGGACCGCGTGCGTCGACTACAACGGTACGCGCTGAATCGCGCCGCCTCTTCGTGGACCAGACGAAACTCAAGCCCGGTCAGTCGCGCCGTGTCGTCTTCAACGTCAATGTCCGCACTCCCGCTATCTCTCTAGCTGGAGAGCAGCAATCGTCCGCACCCTTCCCCCAGGTGAAACTCAAGCCTCGGGAGATTGGAGCACTCGACTGGGACAACAAGCTTACTCTTGAGTTCAATGGCGATCATCCCTCTGTGCGTTCGATCTCAATCCAACCGATCGATAGCGTGCCAACGATTTACATTGCGGGGGACTCTACGGTCGTCGACCAAACGAAGGAGCCGTGGGCTGCATGGGGCCAGATGTTGCCTCTGTTCTTCGACTCCTCCATATCCATCGCGAATGAAGCGGAGTCAGGAGAAACAATTCGAAGCTTTGTGGGGGAACGTCGCTTCGATAAAGTCATGTCCACCATCCGCCCTGGCGACTACCTAATGATTCAGTTTGGACATAACGATCAGAAGCCTGGAAAGGGCTATGTGCCTGCGGCTACCGACTTCAAAACGTACCTGCTCCGCTACATTTCCGAGGCTCGCGCACATGGCGCGACGCCCATCCTGGTTACGCCAATGAACCGCCGCAACTTCGACAGCAATGGCAAGATCGTTCAGACACTTGGGGATTACCCGGAGGCGATGCGCGAAGTGGCAGCCGAACAGAAGGTTGCACTCATAGACCTGAATGCAATCAGCAAGACTATCTTTGAGGCAATGGGCGAGGCCGGAACGCTGCATGCTTTCGTGCACTACCCACCAAATTCCTTTCCAGATCAGCCCGATGAACTGAAGGATAATACGCACTTCAACTCGTACGGCGCCTACGAACTTGCGCGTGCGATCGTGCAGAACATTCGCGACCAGAAGCTTCCGTTAGCTCGCTATCTCGATCTGCCAATACCCCGATTCGACCCTGCTCACCCGGACCCATTTAGCAAGTGGCAACTTCCACCCAGCCCAAGTTCTTCCGCAGCAACTCCGTATGCAAGATGATCTGGTACCTGGCTCCTATTAGGGGAGCAGCGAATTGAATGGAGTAGCAACATGGAGCTAGATTTGCTTCCGATCAACCGGCCAACCGCATTCGCCTCCGCGAAAAAAGCTAAACGTCGCCTATGGAAATATCTGGCTCTACCGTTGCTCTGCTGTGGGGGTTTCAGTTGGGGACAATCAGTCGCTCTCAGCGGCATTGCGCATGCGGCGTTTCGTGTCACTGATGTTGCAAAGACGAGCGACTTCTATCAACGACTCGGCTTTGTGCAGGCGTTCGCCTTCAGCAAAGATGGCAAGATCATCCAGGCTTTTATCAAGATCAATGATCGTCAGTTTATTGAGTTGTATCCTCTGACGCCGCGGGATCCGACGGCAGGGTTCATGCACATCTGTTTTGAGGCGTCGGATCTCGTCAGCCTGAATGCGGCATACCGTGAACGCGGCCTTACCCCGATCCAGGTTCGGAAAGCCCATGCCGGGAATCTGCTCTTCACCATGGTTGGCCCGGAAGCCCAGAATATTGAGTACACAGAGTACTTACCAGGGTCTCTGCACAGTGAAGACCGATCAAAGCATCTCGGGAAACACCGCATCTCGAAGCATCTACTTTCGGTTGCGCTCAAGATGCACGACACGTCCATGGCCAGGGCTTTTTACGTCGATAAGCTGGACTTCCTTCCTGGCACAAATGGCGACAGGAATTCTCTGCTCCTCCCCGGTACTTCTGGCGAAAGCATCGACTTGAAATCGTTTGATGATCACGCTCTGCCAGATATGGTTTTTCAGGTCGACCATATGCGGCGTATTGCGAAAGATCTAAAGTCCAGAGGATTCGATGTTCGGATCACGGCCACTAGCGACTACATCGTAGACCCCGATGGAACGATCATAGAATTCTCTTCTGGCCAAAGCTAATAGCGGTGTGTCCATGATCACATCGAGTACGCTGATTCGCCTGTAGCATTCGTGCACAGGAGATTCGACTGACACAGCCCAACTCATTGACCAAGTGGCTCGACAGCCCGACAGCGTCCATTTCGACAGCGATTTTTATCGCTGTGGGAATGCTGGCGTCGCTTGCAATCAAGTTGACGCTTCACAACCAGCATCTCCTCGATATCGTCCTCCTGATTGCGATTGCGGGTGCGAGTACTCCGCTGCTCATCTCGCTCGCGCAGCAGGTGTTCAAAGGTAACTTCAGCGTTGATATTCTGGCCCTGCTATCGATCGTCACATCACTCATTCTCGGTCAATACTGGGTAGCTGCGATCGTCGTGTTGATGTTGTCAGGCGGGCAGGCGCTGGAAGGATACGCGACCGGCCGCGCGTCCTCGGTCCTCAGTGCTTTAGCCAAGCGAATGCCGCAGACCGCGCATCCAGCCGGCGACGGACTTGCGGATGTCCATATCGATGAAATCCTGGTCGGAGACGAGTTGTTGATCTATCCGCACGAGATCTGCCCAGTGGATGGATTGGTCCTCAGCGGCCAGGGGAGCATGGATGAGTCCTATCTGACAGGCGAACCTTTCCTCATCGCAAAAGCTCCCGGCACAAGTGTCCTTTCAGGCTCAATCAACGGCAACGTTGCGCTGAAAATCCGCGCTACCAGGATTGCCAGCGATTCGCGTTACGCAAAGATCGTGCAAGTCCTCCACGCATCCGAGGAGAATCGACCACAGATACAGCGACTCGGCGACCGCCTTGGCTCGTGGTACACGCCGATCGCTATCGCAGTTGCACTTGCAAGCTGGTTCCTCAGCGGCAATTCTGAGCGCTTTCTGGCCGTCCTGGTTATTGCGACTCCTTGTCCTCTGCTGATCTCGATCCCTGTCGCGATCATCGGTGCAATCTCCGTAGGAGCGAAGCTCGGTATCATCATCAAGGATCCATCTGTCCTTGAAAAGATCGAGAGTTGTCGCGTTCTCATTGTCGACAAAACTGGAACCCTGACCCATGGCAGGCCTCGTCTCACGTCGATCGATTGTGTAAACGGAATGACGCGCAACTTGGTTCTTCAGTACGTCGCAAGTCTCGAACGATATTCCAAACATCCGTTGGCGAGCGCCGTCCTCTCCGCCGCCCAAAGGCAGGGTCTCGACCTTCTCAAAGTGGAAGAGGTATCCGAGGCCCCCGGCACCGGCCTCAAAGGGCGAATCTCCGGTCACGCGGTTGCCATTACTGGACGAGGCAAACTCTCGGCGGAGGACACCGCTCTCATCCCGCCGGTCGCTGCAGGACTAGAGTGCGTGTTTCTCCTCGATGGAACACTGGCAGGCATCATTCATTTTCAGGACGAACCTCGCCTGGAGAGTCAGTCATTTCTGAATCATCTCGGCCCAAAGCATTCCATCTCAAAGGTGATTCTACTTTCCGGAGATCGCCCAGCCGAAGTAGCTCTCTTCGCCTCGGGTATGGGAATCGCCGAGGCCTACGGTGGCAAGAGTCCCGAGGAGAAGCTCTCCTTTGTCCGTGAAATGACGTCGAAACAAAGGACTCTCTATCTCGGCGACGGCATCAACGATGCTCCGGCGATGATGGCCGCGACAGTAGGGATAGCGCTTGGGGTCAACAGTGACATTACCTCTGAAGCAGCTGGCGCCGTGATTCTCCAATCATCCCTGGTCGGCGTCGATGAGTTGATGCACATTGGTCGCAGGATGCGGGGCATAGCTTTGATTAGCGCCGTCGGTGGCATGGGCCTGAGCCTGCTCGGAATGGCGGCAGCCTCACTCGGAATGATCACACCGATTCAAGGGGCGATCGGACAGGAAGTCATCGATCTCCTGTCGATCCTCAACTCCCTCAGGATGATCCTTCCGACTGGTCCGATGACCGATTTTGAAGCGCCGACCACCCCTTCCTTGGTCGACGATATACCTGCAGCGAATCAAGCCTGAACCATGCTCAGCTTGCCCTCTCACAATACCAGCATCCTGCGAAGTCCCCTGAGAACACCATATCAATGTCCGTACCGCCTATGGAATCGGAGGACGGGTGCTTGCTGACTTCTCCCGCAGCAACTTGGTGAGGACCGAGATACATTCCTGTGCCTTATCCTTGTCTCCCAATCGTCTGTACGCCGCCGCCAGACTGGTGTAAACGGAGGGATTTTGCGGCTCCAATCGCCGCCCAATCTCAAGATGAGTGACAGCGTCACGCGCTCGACCCTCCATCAGGTAAAGCTTCCCTAAAGCAATCTGCGATGTAGAGTAAGAAGGCTGCTCAGCGACCGATGCCTCTAACGCAGCACGCGCCTCTACAAATTCTGGCTGGCCCGGCGCTGCGCCGGCGCGCAGCAGAACAGTCCCCAACAATGACAGCATCTGGTAATCCCGATGACCGGCTTTGATTCCCTCCCGCGCCAGTAACAATGCTTGGGGATAGTTATCTACATAGAGGTTCTCCTGAATCAATGCCAGAAATGCGATGTCGCTGCCCGGTGCAAGCTTGCTGGCTAGTTGAAACTCTGGTTTGGCTTCTTCCAGTCGATCCAGTCTTGCAAGAAAGACTGCTCGTTCATAATGAAGCCGCGCCGAACCTGGCAGCTGCCGCAACCCCAGATCGACCACACGCAGACCAAGTCCATAATCATAGTGATCGGTGCACGCGTCGGCGACAAACGCGTATAACCGTTCATCCTTTGGCGTCTGTCCAGCGGCTTCCTCGAACGCCTGGAATGCGAGCGCCGTCTGACCATCACCAACATAAGACTGTGCGAGCAGATTATTCACAGCAGCTGTATTGTGCCCAATGCTCCGCACATCGTTCAGCGTATTGATCGCCTGCTTGAATTCACCAACGCCCAGATAGCACAGCGCAAGATTGAATCCTGCGGCGTAATCCCCCGGGACAGCATCACGCTCTTTCAGCAGCGATGGAATCGCATCTTTGAATAAACCTCGCCGAGTTAGATCAATGCCTCGTTGCAGGTCCGACACAGAAGAGGTCTGCCCCAGCGTCGTGTTCCTATCAGACATTCCTTCACTAGCTGGGGCACGACTTTGCGCTCTGGTCTCGAGCAGCAAGACACACCCTACCAGCACCACAGTCCATACCCGCCGCATCCGCCAGCGCTGATTGCTCAAGAGCCCGCATTGCAGATCCCCGTCGGACAACATAGACCGCTCTCCTGGACCAGGGCCGACCCATTCTTGGTGTCCCTTGACGCCCATTCCCGCGTACCCAACGGGAGGCTCTCCCAGAGGATATTATGAACGGCGAATTCATCCAACCCGCGTCGTACAGTACTGACCGCGAATACCATTCCCGCATCTTGCAAGGGACAATCGATCTCTCGACCGCTGCATCCACTGTTCGTCTCAACATATCCTGTCCACTAAACTGCGCCGGATGCTGTCAAAAGACAGCATCCGGCACCGTGCTTCAGTCACCAATTTAGAACTGGACATTGCCTCGAAGTTCAATGATTCGACCGAATCCAAGTACTTCATTTGTTATGGAGCCCTGTCCAAAGCCAGTGCTTTGAACCGACGAGTTGAAGGAACCAGCAGAGTTTCCAAATACGGGATGGTTCCACACATTCAGAAACTCACCCTGTAGCAGGAAGCTCAATTGCCTGTGGATCGGTATCGACTTTGAGACCGACAGATCCTGGAAAAACGCGTGTGGGCCATGTAGATACACAACGTCACCGATTGTTCCAGGGGTTGTGTTCGGATTGATGTAGGTTGAATTCGCTCCCTGACCAGGTGTGATGTACTTCGGGTCAATGAGGTTCGCGTAGCTCTGACCTGGTACGCGATGAACGCCGATCGATTTCTGCAGCTGCGAAGTAGTCACTCCAGTCAATTGGACGCCGCCGTCTCCATAGTCGTTGAAGGTGCTGTTCCCTCCCGTAAGGAGGAATGGAGCTCCGGTCTGGAATGTGACGATCGTTCCAAGAGTAAGTCCGCCCAACACCTTATCCGCCACCTTGTTATTTGCAAGCAGAGCATGCCCATGACCGAAAGGAAGATCATAAGTCCCGTTCACATGCGTCACATGTCTCAAGTCAAATAAGGTAGGGCCATAACCCTTACGCAAATCACGCAATGAGAATACGGTGAGCGCACCTGTCCAGGTATTAGGGCTAGCAATGCCCAGCGAATGGCTCCAGGTATAGTTTGCATCGAACTGCAGTCCTTTCCATGATCCCTGGCGGAGATCTATCTGCAGACCGTTGTAATTCGAGGATCCGTCAGCCACCATGTATCCTGTAGAACTCCCTGCGGCATACGGATTTGCCTGGAAGAAGTTGATGGGATAGCCCGCACCTCCTCCGGTATACCCAATATTGTTCTTACAGGGACCGAAACTTGCCCCCACCAGATTGCAGAAGTAAGGAACGGTACCGTTGATCCCGCTCAATACGTTCGCCAGCGCGCCTGCCTGACCAGTTTGCAGATAGCGCACGAATTGGGCATTTGTGAAGTCGCTTGCTCCCGGTCCTCCAAACGCAGCACTCATAATGGGCAACGAACCACTGGCACCTTCGAAGGAAGGGTTTGGATTGCTAGGGTCAGAAGTAACAGAGGAAGCAAGATTTGCCTGTGCCTTCTTGAACTCTGAAAGGAAGCCATTCTCGAAGATGTTCACTTCGTTAGGATCAATGTTGATCCATTGGTGAATCGTGCGGTTTCCGGTGTAACGAATCTCCAGAACTCTCGATGTGCCCACTGACCTTTGAATACCAAGATTCCAGGATTCGCTGTACGGCTGCTGAATATTGGGGTTTAGCCCGTTGACGCCTGGCCCACCAAGGAAGGTGAAGTCGGACTGTGACGCTGTGGCCTGGTAGGTCGTCGGCGCGTATCCGAGTTGCGGAACAGGTTGTCCCAGAGCCAGGCTACCGGGCGCGAACGTTCCTGTCTGCCCGGTGTTGTTCGCATTGAGATAGAAGTTCTGGAAATAGAAGGAACCGTAGTCGGAAGCATTATTCCAGAAGTACTGGCCTGGCTCGGTAAAGCGGCGAAGAGCAAAAGCTCCACGGATTACGGTCCCATCTCGGCCCAGCAGCGCTTTGAAGGGGCCATCGGTAGCCTTCGGATTCCATGCAAAGCCGAAGGCTGGCTGCGGTGTTAGCTTCGTTGCCGTGTAAGGACTCGGTCTCGTCGACAGAATGGGGTTCATATTTCCAGGGAGATTTCCCGGCTGAAACAGATTTCCTAAACCCGAAGGACCGTAGATGTCCCCAGGAGACGCTGAGTGATAGGCCCCTGTCAGGTCATGTTGCGGAACCACAAAGTCCCAACGCAGTCCATAGTTCAGCGTCAAGCTAGGTGTCACCCTCCAGGAGTCCTCTGCGAACAACCCTGTCTGACTTATAACTTCGTCGAGGTTATAGGCACCGATCGTATGCTCGAACTGCTTCGTTTGCTGGCTATAAGGAAACGTACCGTTGATCCCGGATACTCTTCCCGCAAGAACTGCGTAAAGCTGCGCGGCCTCTGCTATGGTCGCGTTGTTTGCATTGGGCATGGACGAGGTTGTGAAGGCCCCCAGGGCGGGATCGCCGGTTGCAAGACCAAGATTGTAATTGTTGTACCCGACCGGAGGATTGTAGTAATGATCCTGCTCCCGATACCACGAAGCTCCGAAGCTAACGGAATGCGCTGCATGTTGCCAGGTCGTAGAATCGGACACACTGAGAATCGGATAGAAGGTGGTGACGGGTGTCTGATAAACCTGCCCTGACATCGTTCCACTCGAATTACCGGGATAATTCCAGAAGACCGTTGGCTGGGTTCCATACAACGGAGCTGCGTTATAGGCAAACTTCGTGTTGTTGTAGAGATAGCCCAACTTCAGATCATTAATCAGATTGGGTGTAGCAATAAAATCGACGCCGTAAGATACGGTGTAGTTCTTGGAACTATTTCCTGCGACTTGATTGGCGAAGCCGGCGCCCGGGAATGTAGCCGCAGCGACGGTAGGCTGAAAAGAATTCGTCACGAGTGTGGACAGATACATCTTAACGCGCTGCGACATGTTGTAGTCGAGGCGTCCGCCCGGAAAGTATTGCGTGATCGGAGAAGCGCTGTTCCATCCCACCTGATTTAAGTTCAGATCCGGCGTCGAAGTTACTCCTCCGCTAGCCACTGCCGTATTAATCAGGGCTAACTGTGCCGCAACCACCGAATTGACTGAAGCCGGCAGCGACGGATTACTCTGGGTCGCCAAGCTGAAGACGTTGACGCTGTGGGCACTGCCATCCGTTCCCTGATAGGAGAAGTTGCCCTGTTGCGCAGCTGAAGTAAAGAAGTTGTTCGTTGCAGAGAGGCTACCCGGCTGCTTCGACATCGCATAGCTTCCAAAGAAGAAGAGCTTATCGTGGAGGAGAGGGCCGCCAACGCTCGCTCCAAAATCGTTGAGAATGAGCTTATTTTTCCGAACCCCAGCCGCGTTATTTTCCCAACTGTTCGCGTTCAAGCCGGAGTTGCGAAAATCCTCATACGCACGCCCGTGAAAATGATTTGTGCCACTCCGCGAGACAAAGTTCAATTGCGTGGTTGACTGCCCAAATCCGGCATTCAGATCAAGTTGGTCCGTCTGCACGGTCATCTGCTGAATGGATTCAAGCCGCGGCGAGACCGCAGGCTGCGTATTCCCGGTAAACTTCATACGGTTCGAGCTACCCACGACGCCGTCTATGTTGCTACCCTGATCGGTCGAAGGCAGGCCGTTGAACGTGCCGTTGTATCCAGCCACAAGCGTTGAAAACGATGTCAGGTCGCGCCCCTGGAGAGGAAGGTCCTCGATCTGCTTCATGTCGACGACCATGCCAATTTGATTGGAACTCGTCTCAAGCACCGGCGTGCTGGACCCGGTAACATCGACCACCTGCGCAACTTCGCCTACAGTCAAAACCGCCGCCACTGTCGTTGTGCGCGACGCATCCACCACGATGCGCTGCAACAGTTGTGTTGCGTAACCCTGCTTAGAGACCTTCAGACTGTACGTCCCGATCGGCAGTCCGACGAACGAGTAGCTGCCCGTACGTGCAGACGCACCCGTTCGAACGCTGTTCGTGCTGCGGTCGGTGAGTTCCAGGTTCGCGCCTGGAACCACGGCACCTGTTGAGTCAGCCGCAGTAACTAATACCGTTCCTTGCGATCCGGCTTGCGAGAAGGCTGGGACGGCACCGATGCTAAGCACGCATGCAATCATCAGCGCCACCCAGGGGTAATTTCGAGAAATCATTTGTACGACCTCCAAATAAGAAATTTCGATCGAGGAATTTCGGGGTCTTATTGTCGCGCGTCCCTGGCCATTTCGCATCGGTGGTAACGTACGGTCCAGCGACACTGCCCTTCTCTGCAGATTCATTTTGGAACCCCTTCACACATGTTCCTATAAGACCCAACTTGTACACATTTATGAATTCATTGTCAACGTAATTTATCATTCTGTAAACCGTATTCTGTTTCTTCCACAACCGAGGATACATTTCTGTAATGCTAGAAGAGATGGGTGGCCTATTTTGAATCTATCGCTTGAAATCCGTGCCGTAGTCGGCAACTTTCCCTTTGGAAACAGGCCCTTACGCCAGATGTTCGCCACCGCGCTTCCAGCCCTGCTTCTCCTGCAAATTTGCAGCGCTCAGGCCCCCCATCCGTCCGCTGCGGCTCATCCTGCCCCCACCGTCGAACAGGCAATGAAGCTGGTCGAAGACGGCCGGTGCAAGGAGGCGTTGCCCGTGCTAAAGAGAGCTTTGCCCCATCTGGTCGATAAGAATCTTAAGTATCATGCTGCGATGGGAGTCACTCGATGTGCCATGAGTTTGCAGGACGACCAGACCTCCGCCGACACGCTCCTGCTGCTCTTGAAAGACTTCCCCAACGATCCTGAGGTTCTGTACATCGCTACGCATTATTTCTCCGAAATGGGTATGCGTGCAGCGCAGGAGTTGACAGCCAAAGCTCCGTCCTCGTTCCAGGCGCGCAAGCTTCAGGCTGAGGCACTCGAGTCGCAAGGCAAGAATGAAGAGGCGGCTGCCGTCTACAAGAAGATCCTGGAGGACAATCCAAAGACGGCCGGCATTCACTACCGACTCGGGCAGATCCTTCTCGCTGAAGCTGGCACAACCGGCTCCACTGATCAGGCCAGACTGGAATTCCAAAAGGAGGTCGAGGTTGATCCGCTCAATGCAGCTTCGGAATTTATCCTTGGCGAACTCGCGCGGCGCCAGGGACAATGGGACGAGGCCATTGCACACTTCACGCGAGCCTCGACCCTCGACGTTGGCTTTGCAGAGGCCTATCTGGCTCTGGGGATGTCCCTCAATGCATCTGGGAGATTTGCCGACGCAGTGAAGCCACTCGAGAGCTACGTTCAGATGCAGCCAGCAGATCCAGCCGGACACTATCAACTTGCCATGTCCTATGCCAGAACAGGAAATAAGGAGGGCGCCGCCAAGCAGTTGGCACTGCAAGCTAAAGCGACAAACAGTCCGCAGAACGCTACGGATACAACCGAGGGCCATCAAGTTCCCCACTGATTCATCGGCCTGCTACGCTCTATCCTGAAGTCTCGTTCGACCGCCATGTACCAGAGTTCTCCGATGTATCGTCCATCCATAGCCTGGGATCAAGGCACAACGGTTGAGGTTCTGTTCGATGTTCAAGGGTTGCAAACATCCCCCACACAGGTTCTCGCGAAGACTCTTCCTGGATGCATTTGGCGCTGCTGTTATCGGGGCAACGTTGGAACCCCATTTCGCACAGGCACTCGTCTCTCCTACTCTTTCCCCTGCTTCACAAGCTGCATTCGAAGCGGTGCCCAGCTCACAAAGCAAAATTGACTGGGCCCACGTCGCCGGTCTTTCAAACGAGATGTACCTGCCAGAGACCATCGGTCCCGGTTGCGCATTTCTGGATTACGATAACGATGGCTGGATGGACATCTACCTCGTCAACAGTGGCCCGTGCGACTTCTATAAGCCATCAACTCCTCTCCGAAACGCCCTCTATCACAACAATCGAGATGGTACTTTCACCGACATCACCGAAAAAGCTGGCGTGCCCGGTAATGCCTATGGAATGGGCGTTGCCGTGGGAGACTATGACGGCGACGGCCTCCCGGACATCTACGTTACCCAGTATCCCCACAGCATTCTCTATCACAACAATGGGGATGGTACCTTCACCGATGTAACCGAGAAGGCAGGCGTCTCCGCTCCTGGGTGGAGCACCAGCGCCGTCTGGTTCGACTACGACAACGATGGTCGTCTCGACCTCTTTGTGTGCCGCTTTGTTGATTTTGATAAATCGCATAACGTCTACTGCGGAGGCACCGAACCCGGGCAACGCCGATACTGCAAACCGAACGTCTACAAGCCCATCGCCTCCCGGCTCTTTCACAACAACGGCGATGGTACCTTCACCGATGTAAGTGAGCAATCCGGCATCGCTCACTCCCTCGGTAAACCCTGGGGAGTTGTCGCTGCCGATATCAACAACGACGGATGGATGGATCTTTTTGTCTCGAACGATACGTCCCCCAACTTCCTCTTCGCCAACCGTGGTCACGGACACTTCGAAGACATAGGGTTTCTGGCAGGGGTAGCCTACAGTCAGTTCGGCGTAGCGCGCTCTGGCATGGGTGTCGATGCGGCCGACTACGACCAGGATGGTTGGGTCGATCTTTTCGTTGCGAATGTGGACCACGAGACGTACTCGCTCTACCACAACAACAAGAACGAAACGTTTGATGATGTGTCCGCCAACTCAGGTATCGGACCCGCAACTACCCTGATGAGCGGATGGGGATTGAAGTTCTTTGATTACAACAATGATGGCAACATCGACCTGCTCCTTTGCAACGGCCATCCCGATACGAAAATAGACACCTATCAGCCAAACGTTCACTACTCCGAGCCGATGCTGCTTTTTGAAAATAACGGTACGTCGTGGAAGGACGTAGGGGCGCAGGGAGGAAAGGTCTTCTCTGAAGAGATTGCCGGCCGAGGAATGGCGCTCGGCGACTTCAACAACGATGGCTCCGTCGATGTTCTTGTCGCCGTAAACAATGGCCCTCCACTTCTCTTGCGTAACACCGCCAGTCAACACAATCATTGGCTTGGAGTTCGACTAATTGGACGCAAGTCAAACATTGACGCGGTCGGTGCGAAGATCGTCTATCAGGCGGGGAACCTCAAGCGCCATGTAACCAAGGTTGGTGGGGGAAGTTACCTCTCTTCACACGACCCGCGTCTTGTTCTTGGCCTCGGTCAAGAGAAGAAACTGGACTGGATCGAAGTCCACTGGCCCCAGCCCAGCGGCAAGATAGAGCGATTCACAGGCTTGCCCATCGATCGATATATCACCATCATCGAAGGCCAGGAAACCTGGAAGTAGCTTCATGCCGCGAACAATGCCGTTAGCAACAGCATCGAGGTCAGCGATTCGAGCTGTGCCCGGCGCGAGCGACCTCCAACGACCGTATGCTCGACGGATTGAGTCCGATTTAGATCATTCTGCGGACGGCTTTATAGGGATGCAAGAGTGACCCACGTCACGGTATCCAGGATGAGCTGGGAGTACAAAAGTACCACCTCGAGGTGACCCCATGATCTTCGAGAACCGTGAAGCTGCTGGACGGCAACTTGTCAAACTGTTGGAACACCTTGCTAGTCGCGTAGACCTGTTAGTGCTCGGAATACCTCGCGGTGGAGTTTCAGTTGCTTTTCAGGTCGCCTCCGCGCTCCACGCTCCCCTTGACGTCTTTTTCTCCAGAAAACTAGGCGTGCCTGGTCATGAAGAGCTGGCCTTTGGTGCAATTTCCGCTGGAGACGGATGCTATATCGACGAGCAGATGGTTCGAACTGCGGGCATCTCACCTCAGCAGATCGAGAGAGTCATCAATGAGGTGCGGCGAGAGTTGGGTCGGCGAGCGTCCCTGTACCGCGGAGACCGACCACCACTTCAGGTCACCGGCAAGACGGTCCTCCTTGTGGATGATGGGATTGCCACAGGAGCGAGCGTCTACGCCGCCATCCAGGCGCTCCGGCAAATAAAGCCTTCCAGACTCATACTCGCCGTCCCGGTTGCTCCACAGTCCACATGCGAAGGACTCAGACCTTTTGTAGATGAGTTGATCTGCCTCTATACGCCCGACCCGTTCTACGCGGTAGGTGGCTTCTACCAGGACTTTGCTCAGGTGGAAGACCAAGAGGTCATTGATCTTCTCCAGCGCGCAGGAGAGTCGGGCGAGGTCTGAATCGATCTAGGCAAAGTAAAGCTCTATGGAGTTCCGAATATCCCAGTCCCATCCGCAGGGCCTTGTGATCTTCGCACATGGAAACGGGCGCAGCCGCATAACCGTCGCAATCAGTCTGTTGCACATGTTCTCCAATCGCTTGGATTCGCTACACTTCTTTTCGATCTGCTGCCCCAGCAGGAAGAGATCCTCGATCGCCGGACCGCGCAGTTCCGATTCGATATCGGTCTGCTGGCCGGGCGCCTCATAGGTGAATGGAACATCGGACAGCTTTTCCGTCAGAAGTATGCCAGCGACTGCAGGAATATTGGCTTCACAACCTACACCCGTACGGTCACGGTGGCATCTGGCTCGGACAGTCCGGGTGAACGAAAAAAGATCAGGTCCGCGAGGCGCGATAGCTTTGAAGGACTCTTCCATCAGACCGGGCTCTTGCGCTCGAGCAGCCGATCCCCCCATACAGACCAGGAGGGCCAGGCTTACGACTCGACAGCCGTCGAAATTTAAAGTTCGAAGGTTCGTTGGTTTGTTCATTCATAGTAATAAAGTCACGGAATGAGGATTCCGTTACAAACAGCGCAGAAGAAATACAAACTTGCTGCAATTTGCTACCCTATGAGTGAACACTGGCTTCCTGGAAGGAGGAGAACATCATCTTAGACCGACGCAAGCCGTCCGCTTCGTTCCTTGTCGAGTGCTCTCTCATCTTCCTTGCAATGCTTGTTTTCAGCTGGGGACTCCAGGCGAAGCTTGCGCTGTATCACGCGGACAACGGCGCAATCTGCGCGACGAACTCCATGGCCAAGTTAGCCGCGGAGAATCGCTCTACTCTAACGACAGTTCAAATTCGGGACCAGGGTCTGCCGCCTGCAGTGCCTGAAATAGATCATCTGGCAACGTTCGCCTCCTCCCTCCACGTGCTTCAGGCATCGTCGGCGAAGTTGACGGAACTCGAGTTACGACTCAGCGGTCCCGGTCAGTATTTTTTACATGGCCCCGACCTGAAACGCCGACCCCCACCCGCTTTGAGCTAGCACCACCCTGACGGGAACTTGTGACGGCTTCAGATCCGATGCTGGATCAATTCGCTTCTGTTTGAGAGCTCGCTAAGCAGATCCAGAAGACTGCCGGAGCGCATGATGCAACGGCTTTCCCGAACAATTCCTGGCTACGGGGATACCCATCCCTGCAACATCCCGGGGCAGCCTCCGAACCCGTCCGTTCGGTGTGATTTCGGTCCAGCCTGATACCCTTGAGTAGACATTTCCTCTCATAATTGCTGTAAACAAAGAACTATCTGGAGCTTCAAGGCAAATGACCGGACCCAGAACGAATCCAACAAAGTACATTGGCACTGGTCTGCAGTTCTTCGTTCATGCAGAATTTGAGATAGTAGGGCCACCATCTTGCTGACCCTCGACAGCCCAACTCGGAGAAGAAATCCAGCATTGACGTTCGCAGTGCTGCTGGCCCTCGCTGTCTTCTGCTGGGGCCTTCACTACAAGCTCTCTCTTTACTCTTCGGTGAGGAATCAAGGCGCCTCGCAAGCTGCGAAGCTCCTGTCCCAGCGGGAGCGACCTGATTCAAATCTGAAGATCGAAAGCTGTTGGGGCAGGGGGCGAGTTGTTCGCGGCGTTCCACACCGTTCCCCCTCCCATCCACATTGGGCGTTACCGGCTCCGAATCCTTTTGGCGTCCCTTCTAGGTATCAGAACCTAAACGAACTGCCAGCTAATCAAGCGGGCTATTCCTGGCGAATCACCAGCAGAGGTGCTCGCCCTCCTCCCCTCACTGCCTGAATAAGAACGCCAGCCTTTCTTGAATAGAAGCCCTGCCGTGACAAAGCGGCAACACTTCTGTTGTTGGAATGACTTTGGTTCTCCACAGCCCGAATAGGTGGTTTCATGTCACGCAAGCGAATCCTGTATCTCGTCGTCGCCGTCCTTTGCATCGTTGCATGCGTTCTATTTATCTTCCAGCGTCCAGCGAAATCTCCCGCTGCGGCCCCAAGATCTGCAGCCGTTGTAGCAGTCACACGGGGAAACCTCGACAGCACTCTCACGGTTGCAGGTCAGTTTGAGGCGTACCAGGAGGTTGATCTCCACGCCAAGGTCTCGGGATACATACGCTGGATCAAGGTCGATATCGGTGATCGTGTTCGGCAAGGTGAAGTCCTGGCCGATCTTGAAGTACCCGAATTGCAGGATCAGCTTGAGGGGGCGCAGGCCGAGGTGCGCCATTCGCAATCCGAGATTGGACGTGCTCAGAGCGAGATCGTCAGTGCTCAAGCAGACTATACCGCGCTCCATGCGGCCTACACGCGCCTGCTGCAGGCTTCACAGCAGCGGCCAGGACTGATCGCCGAGCAGGAACTGGATGATGCACGCTCCAAGGATCAGGAATCAAAGGCACAGATCGAGGTTGCGAAGGCGTCGCTGAACTCGATGGAGCAGCAACTCGGGATCTCGCGAGCGGATAGCCATCGGGTTCAAACCCTCGCCAACTACGAGCAGATCATCTCTCCGTTCACCGGCGTCGTCACCATGCGTTACGCCGACACCGGATCGCTGATCCAGGCCGGAACGGCTTCAGACACCCAGTCCATGCCTGTCGTCCGTGTCGCTCAGAGCGACCTGCTCCGACTGCGAATGCCCGTACCCGAGAACGACGTTCCCTACATTCACGTAGGCGGCGAAGTTCAGATCAAGGTGAACGCCACCGGCCGCACCTTCACCGGAAAGATCGTGCGCTTCTCGCGGGCCCTGGACACCAATACGCGGACCATGCTGACGGAAGTCGACGTCCCAAATCCTGATCTCGTGCTCAGTCCCGGAATGTATGCCGAAACCACAATTCAACTGCAGCAGAAGAATGACACGCTGGTGCTGCCTGCAGAAGCCGTAGTTCAGAATGGCGATCACACCTATGTGCTTGTGGTGGACTCAACGAATCATGTTGAAAGGCGCAATGTCACCCTCGGCATAGAAACAGCAAATCAAACTGAAATCCTGAGTGGACTGCGAGCTGGAGAACGTGTGATCGCCGCAGGTCAGGCTGAGTATCAGTCGGGCCAGGTCGTTACACCTCATGCAGCATTCATCCCGACAGCAGCGCAGGAGGTTAGCGAGTAATGTCCTCCTTCGCAATCAAATATCCCTTCTTCATTCTTATGTTCTGCCTGATGGTCATCGTGGTCGGCATCACCTCCGTGATCCGCATGCCGGTGGACCTTTTCCCCGACATCAATATCCCCGTGGTGGTAGTTGCGACTTTCTACTCCGGCATGCCCCCACAGCAGATCGAAGCGGACATCACCAACAGCGACGAACGCTTCTTTACTCTGGGAAGCGGAATTGAACACATCGAGTCCCGTTCCCTGCCCGGGGTCAGCCTGATCAAGATCTACTTTCAACCGGGCACCGACGCCAACGCGGCGGTCAGCAATATCTCCAACCTTGCGATGGCGAACCTGCGCCGATTGCCGCCTGGCACGCTCCCACCCGTTGTCCTTAAATTTGATGCATCCAATATGCCCGTCTGTCTGATTACCCTCAAAGGCAAGGGCTTCAACCAGACACAACTCAAGGACCTCGCGCAGTTCAGTGTTCGCAATCAGGTGGCGAACGTGCCGGGGGCCTCTGTTCCCCAGCCGTATGGCGGCAAGTACCGGCAGATCCAGGTGTACGTCGACCCGGTAAAGCTGGAAGCTCATGAATTGTCCGTGATGGACGTAGTTCACGCTGTCAACGCATCGAACCTTATCCTTCCTGCCGGCGATGTTCGCATTGGCGCCAAGGACTACAACATCTACTCCAACAGCGAGATTCCCGTCGTCGATCGCATCAACGCCTTGCCAATCAAAACAGCCAACGGAGCCTCGGTCTTCGTAGGAGACGTCGGTAAAGCAGAGGATGCCGGTCAACTTCAGACCAACATCGTGCGTGTCGACGGACAACACTCGGTGTACATCCCCGTTCTCAAACAAGGCGGAGGATCAAACACCATCAGCATCGTCAATGGCGTGCGCGATGCGGTCCACCACCTGCTGGACGTCCCTGCAGCGCTCAAGACAAACGTAGTTTTCGACCAGTCGGTATTTGTGAAGACTGCAGTCAAGAACGTGATCAACGAGGGAACCATGGGACTCGTTCTCACGGCTCTGATGATCCTCCTCTTCCTCGGAAACATGAGGGCCACCATCAGCGTGCTGCTCTCGATCCCCATCTCCTGTCTGGCCTGTTTCATTGCGCTCGACCTGGGTGGCAGCACGATCAACACTATGGTGCTGGCCGGTCTGGCGCTCGCATTATCCCGCTTGATAGATAACTCCGTCGTTGTGCTGGAGAACATCTTCCGGCACATGGAGATGGGTGAAGACCCAGTCGAAGCGTCAGACAAGGGCGGCAAGGAGGTGCAACTCGCGGTACTCGCCGCAACCTGCGCCACGAGTATTGTGTTCTTTCCCGTCATCTTGTTGGTCGGGGTCAGCAAATACATCTTTACTGCGATGGCATTAGCCGTCGTGCTTGCACTCTTCGCGTCCTACATTGTCGCAATGACCGTGGTCCCACTGTTTTGCGCCAAGTTCATTCGCATTGATCCATCGCACATTCATCACGGAGCCGAAGCAGTGGAGGCCGATCTCGCCGAAGCTGAAATGACTCTCTCCAAGGCCAGTCTCCTCCGCCGAGTGACCGACCGCTTCAATCATCAGTACCAACGCCTCCAGAAAGCCTATGATCGCGGCGTCGAGCTGTGCCTCGACCGTCCTGTCGCCACCGTGGTAGCCGTTACGATCTTCGTAATCGTAGGGCTGGCATTCTATCCGCTCCTGGGTAAGTCGTTTTTCCCGCGCACCGATCCCGGGCAATTTGTTGTGGATGTGAAGGCGCCGCCCGGAACCCGTATCGAAGTGACCGACGAGTATGTAGCCATGATGGAAAACGAGATTCGTCAGGTGGTCTCAAAGGACGACATGAACATGATCGTTTCCAACATCGGTATCACTCCCGACTTGTCCGCAATCTATACGAGCAACTCCGGAATGAACACCGGCTTTATCCAAGTCAGCCTCAAGGAGGACCACAAGACCAGCAGCTTCGTTTACATGCAGCGGCTACGAAGTAAGTTCGCGACTGACTTTCCCGAAGTCGGAACCTATTTCCAGACGGGTGGTCTCGTCGATGCCGTCGTGAATCAAGGCAAGCCAGCACCCGTCGACATCCGAATTGGAGGCAGCAACATGGCCTCTGATTATGCCTACGCCCAGCAGATCGCCGAAAAGCTGCGAACTTTGCCGTCCGTTACAGGTGTACTCATCCCGCAGGATCTCGACTATCCCGGTCTGGAACTCAACATCAACCGTGAGCACGCCGCGCTGTTGGGGATCACCCCGAAATCGGCGATTGATAACGTGATCACCGCCCTCACCTCCGATGCCATGATTGCGCCGAGCTTCTGGGTCGACCCAAAGACGGGCAACAACTACATGCTCACAGTGCAGTATCCCGACAATCAGATCAAGACCCTCACCGACTTCAAGCAGATCCCTCTTCGATCCGACGACGGCAAGCATACGACTCCCTTGGAGTCTCTTGCTTCGATCACACAAATCAAGACTCCGACAGAAGTAGACCATTACCAGCTTCGTCGCAGCTTCGACGTGTACGTGATGCCGAAGGCCGAAGATTTGAGCCATGTCAGCAGTGACGTGAATAAGGTGCTCGCCGGACTTCCTGTGCCGCATAATCTGACGGTCCATGTAGGTGGCTCAGTAGACGATATGCACGAGTCCTTCAACAGCTTTGGCGTTGGATTCATCCTCGCCGTGGTGCTGGTCTATCTCATCCTGATGGCGCAGTTCGCATCGTTCTCTGATCCGTTCATCATCCTGCTTGCAGTGCCACCCGGCGTTGCTGGAGTCATTCTCTTCCTCCTGATTACAGGAACAACCATGAACGTAATGTCTCTCATGGGAGTCATCATGATGGCCGGCATCGCCGTGTCGAACAGCATCCTCATCGTCGAATTCGTAGGGTCACTAAGGGCAACGGGTATCCCTATCCGCAAGGCGATTGTGGACGCGTGCTCCATGCGTTTGCGTCCCATCCTGATGACCTCGCTGGCCACGGTCCTCGGCATCATTCCCATGGCCCTGGCCCTGGAACCAGGCAGCGAGCAGTACGCCTCGCTCGCCCGAGCCATTCTAGGAGGGCTCATCTCGTCAGGCATCATCACGGTCTTTATAGTCCCGGCCGTCTATCTACTTATCCATCGCAAAGAAGCAGACGCCGAAGCGGCCGCGGAGGTGGCTCATGTCTAAATACAATCTTCTGGTGATACTGCTTTGCTCGATCTCCTCACCCGTCCTCCTCGCACAAGTCCATGGCAACCTTCCGGACGCACCGATGGAGCTGCAGGCAACGTCTGCGTCGCCAGCAGCTCCATCCGCGGATGAATCGCTCACCCGGGAGCAGGCCGAACAGATCGCATTGAAAAATAACCCGCGCATCAGCGTTGCAGCTCTCATCGCCCTCGCACAAAAGCAGGTCGTACGGGAAACCCGATCGGGCGAACTTCCCAGCCTCTACGGCAATGCGACCGGCGTCGGTGCTGAGGAGGCAAGCCGATTGTCTTCCGGAGCCCTCTCAGCTTCTCGACTGCTCAACCATGTCGGTGCAGGTATCGAGCTCAGCCAACTCATCACCGACTTCGGCCGCACCCACAATCTTGTGGCGTCTTCGTCTCTGCAAGCCAAAGCCGCAGAGCAGAATGCTGAGGCAACGCGAGAGGACATCGTCTTTGCGACCGACCTTGCGTTCTACAACGCTTTGGAAGCTCAGGCCACGTTGCAGGTAGCAAACAGCACCGTCCAGGAGCGGCAGAACGTCGGCGATCAGGTTACTGCCTTGACCAGAAGCAAGCTCAAATCAACCCTGGATCAGAGCTTCGCCGAAGTGAATCTTTCTCAAGCAAAATTGCTTGTCCTCGACTCGCAGAACCAGGCCGACGCCGCCATCGCCAGCTTGAACGACCTGCTTGGAACGACCACAAGCCATCCGTATCATCTAGTCGATGACCCTGTCGTAGCTGCACCGATCGCCAACTCGGTAGAAGCCGTCATCGCACTCGCCCTGCAACAAAGGCCAGACCTGAAGGCCTTGCAACTGATTCACAATGCGGATGTGCGGTTTAGCCACGCAAAACACGAGCAGTTGCTACCAACGGTCTCTGCCGAGGGAGCAGTGGGAGCCACCCCAGTCGGTTCGTCGACCTATTTCCCCCAAAATTGGTATGGAGGTGCGGGCGTCAATGTCAGCATTCCCCTCTTCAATGGCTTCAAGTTTCATGCCGAGGCAGCGGAGGCAGACCTCCGGGCAAAAGCCTCAGATGAGCAGAGCCGTCAACTCACCGATCGCATCGTCCGGGACGTAAGGACCGCGTGGCTCAGCACGATGACCGCGCAGCAGCGAATGAGTGTAACCTCTGAGTTGCTCAAACAAGCGAATACTGCTCTTGATCTTGCGCAGACTCGATATCGACTCGGCCTTAGCTCCATCGTCGAATTCAGCCAGGCCCAGCTTCAGCAGACACAGGCTCAAATTGAGGACGCAAATGCCCGTTTCGAATACGAAGCCGATCTCGCGACCCTCAGATTTCAAAGCGGTTCACAACCATAGTCTGCAACGGAGAATGGCATGATTGCTGAAATCAAGCTCGGTAGAATTCTGTTTGCCACTGACTTTCTCGAGAGTTCACGCCTCGCCCTCGACTACGCGGCAGCCTTCGCACAGCACTTCCATGCGACCATCGTCATGCTCCACATTGTCGAGCTCACGCAAGCAGCCAGGGAGGTTGAGGCTGAAACCGCCGGGCCAAGCCTCATGCGACGAGTCGCTCAGGAACGATTGGACGTCCTCGCCGCCGGAGTCACGCGGCTCGGCTTGACGGTCGAGACCCACATTGACGAAGGAATCCCCTCAGACGCCATCCTGCGTGCCGTCGATCGACTTCATGCCGATCTTCTTGTCCTCGGCGTCCATGGTGTTCATCGCGGACTGGAGCACCTTCTCATCGGCTCCAATACGGAGAAAATCCTGCTCTCGGCACGTTGCCCCACTCTCACCGTGGGTGCCCATGTATTATCCGGTGTCGATCCGCAGTTACACTTTGACAAGATCCTCTACTTTTCCGACTTTACGCCGGAGGCAACCGCCGCCGCTCCCTATGCTTTCTTTCTCGGTGAAGCATTCGATTCACCCATTGAAGTCTGCCAACTACTGCCACCCGCTGCAGCGAATAATCAACGCCTACAGTTGGAGCTGGCGGATGAGTATTGCAAAAGCATGAAGGGCGCACTAGGTGAACGCAGCCCCGAGTGGTGTATGCCCGCTTTCCATCTGGAGCGTGGGATGGAGGTTGACCAACTCATCGAACGCGCCGAACGCCAGCATGCCGGCGTGATTGTTCTTGGGGTCCGCACAGAGTCGCAACTTGGCCGCCATCTTCACACCAGCTTTGCCTACCACCTTCTCGCCCGCGCCACCTGTCCCGTACTCTCTATTCGTCTTCAAGACTCTCCCCCCATCCAGGTGGCCCCGTGAGCGTGATCGTCTTCAGCTCCCTGCTCTTTGCCACATCCATCGCAGCAGGCCTGCTTGGGGCACTTACCGGATTAGGCGGAGGCGTGGTCATTGTGCCCGTGCTGGTCCTGCTCTTCGGCGTGGATATCCGCTACGCCATTGGAGCTTCGCTGGTCTCCGTGATCGCAACTTCTTCCGGCGCGGCCGTTGCCTACGTGCGGGAGGGCTTGTCGAATATCCGCATCGGCATGTTTCTCGAAGTTGCGACCACCCTCGGTGCGTTGCTCGGCGCGTATCTCACCGCCAAGATCTCCGGCCATTGGATCGCAATCATCTTCGGAGTCGTCCTGCTCTATTCCGCTCTCTCTTCCTTCCGCCAGTGGTCGAGCAACGCACCAGCGGGACAGGTAAATCCGCTCGCGCAGCGGCTTGAGCTCTCGGGCACCTATCCCGGCCCCAACGGCCCCGTGTCCTACACAGCCGAACGCGTGCCGCTAGGATTCGGAATCATGTTTGGTGCCGGCACCCTCTCCGGACTCCTCGGCATCGGCTCCGGTGCTGTCAAAGTCCTCGCCATGGACCAGGCTATGAAGCTGCCCTTCAAAGTGTCCACCACCACCAGCAACTTCATGATCGGCGTCACCGCTGCGGCGAGTGCTGGCATCTACCTCTCGCGCGGTTATATCGATCCAACCCTGGCCATGCCCGTAATGCTCGGAGTCCTCGCGGGCTCACTCTTCGGCACCCACATCCTCGTCAAAACCAAGGTCAAAACCCTCAGATACATGTTCGCCTTCGTCATCATCGTCCTCGGCATCGAGATGATGTACAGCGGCATCACGGGGAAGATCTAAATGAGCCAGCCCACCGATCAGGAAGTAGACATCTCCGTTGCCGGGATGCTCCGTTTCGGTATCACCCTGGCCGCCATCGTCGTCTTTGCAGGAGGTGTGCTGTACCTCCGCCACCCCTGGTCGCCGACCCCCAACTACACGCACTTTCGTGCAGAGGGGCCAGAGCTCAGTACTATCTCCGGAATTTTTTCCGGGCTCCTGCATCTCTGCCCAAAGAGCATCATCCAGTTCGGTCTGCTTCTCCTGATCGCGACGCCCGTCGCCCGCGTGGTGTTCTGTGTCATCGGGTTTGCGCGGCAAAGAAATCGCCTGTACGTTCTCGTAAGCTCGATCGTTCTACTCGTGCTGATCTATAGCTTGAGCAAGGGTGGTTGAGCGATCCGTTACTAATCAGATCTAGCATTCATTAACCGAGGAGGCCGCTGTGGCGATCATCGGGCCACGCCAGGTTGGCAAGACGACTCTGGCGCGAGAGACTGCGGACAGCCGTTCCGCGTCGCTCTACCTTGACCTGGAGGCTCGCGAGGATCGGGACAGGCTCGCGGAGCCAAGCCGGTCACATCTGCCTCAATCGCCACCTTATTTTTGCGTCCGGGGAGCGATCTCATCGATCCACTGGATTGTGGTCTGCGGGCCACGCTGCTTTGCGCCCTCTGTGGCGTCCCAATAAGCCATCAGGTAGTACCGCTGAAGCGGCTGGGGGTCCAAGTAAACCAAGCCCCGAATGTCAGCATCCGGAGGTATTTCCCAATCAGGGAAAGTGTCAAGGCGCTCTTCCAGGCCGATGTTACCAACCTGTTCAACAATGTCGTCTTTGGCGGTATCAACACGACCGTCGGGAACGCGAACTTCGGTACGGTTAGTAGCCAGGCCAACTCATCCAGGGACTGGCAGCTCGTAGGCCAGATCGAGTTCTAGACATTGCCATCACGTCCGTGCGGATAGCTTATTCGCGCCGAGGATAGAGCTCGGCGCGAATGTCATCGGTTACCGGAAGACAGCGGTCTGTTTGCTCCAAAGCGGACCGTGCCGCCAAACGGAACTCATTTTAGTTTCTCTTCTATTCTTATGAGGGCTCATCCATGCGAACGCGTCTATCCACTTTGCTCTTACTGATTCTTGCCGCCAGCACTCTCTGTATGGCGCAACCGGCGCGAACCCGTCTCGTAGTCTCAGCTTCCGGCCCGGGGGACTTCAAGACTGTGCAGGAGGCTGTGGACCATGCCACGGGTCCGACGGTGATCGCAATCCAGCCCGGCATCTACCACGAGAAGTTGATGATCTCGCGAAAAGGGATTTGGTTGATCGGACTGGGTGCGAAGCCTGAGGATGTCACAATCACCTTCGGCGACTCGGCGAAGAACACGGGCAGCACCTTCAAATCGGGAACCGTCATTGTAGATGCGGACCAGTTCGCTGCCGAGAACCTGAGCATCGTGAATACCTGGTGGGATGATCACCCCGATCCCGCGGACGCTTCGCAGGCGGTGGCGCTACAGCTGAGCTCAGATCAGTCGGTCCTGGATCATGTTCGACTTCTCAGCGGTCAGGATACCCTCTACGCCGCCAGCAGGACGTGTCGCGGAAGTACGAACAGTGGAACCTGCGCTGCTTCACGAGAGTACTTCAACGATTGCTTCATTGAAGGAAACGTGGATTACATCTTCGGTGATGCCAAGGCTGTCTTCAGTCATTGCGAGTTGCACTCTCGTCCACATCACGAGATCATGATCACGGCGCAAAGCAAACACTTCCCCGCCGAAGAGTCCGGCTACTACTTCCTCAACTGCAAGATCACCGGGGTCAATGAAGGGGACCAAGTAGTGCTCGGGCGTCCGTGGCGAGATTACGCGACGGTCCACTTCGACCACACGGACATAGAACAGACGCTCGCCCCGGAAGGCTGGTCCGAGTGGGGTGGGCGCCTCAAGACGGCGAACTACCGGGAATACGATTCGTATGGACCCGGTGTGAACGGCGGTGAGAGGATTGTGAAGTCGCCGCCACTCACTCGAGGAGAGAAGCGCCAACTCAATCCGAGATCGCTCCTCAAGGGAGCGGAAGGATGGAATCCGATCCATGAGGCGAAGCAGCTACAGAGGCTGGTGCATCGCTTGCGTTAGCCGCCCTGCAAAGAACATCTGGCGACCTATTGAAACGAACCCTTGTCCACACCAAAGGAGATTTGTATGCACTAAAGCAAATGGTTGATCCTCGCTCTAGTCGCGTTTCTCAGTGGAGGAATCAACATGAAGGCAGCATCCAGCCTGCCCAGTGCAGGTGGCCTGCAGACCAGCGAAGCAGAGCAGGGCCCTGCGAGGTGGATCAGCCCCGCCCACTGGTTCAACCCGCAAACAGCAGCGGCCCGCAAGCCCGGCACCACGATTCGAATCGATCTCGTCGGTGATTCTACCCAAACCGAGAATGCCGGGTACGGTCGCGGCTACTGCGCAAACCTCACGTCGCAGGTCGACTGCCTCGATATGGCGAAAGGCGGGGCCAGCACGAAGACCTACCGCGCCGACGGCCCCTGGGAACGAGCACTTGAGACTCGGCCCGATTACATGCTCATCCAGTTTGGCCACAACGACGAGGTCTCACCACGGCACCTGCCACGCGAAGTGCCCCTACCCGACTACATCGCCAATCTCAGTCTCTTCGTTACCGAGGCTCGCGCTGCCGGGATCAAACCCGTCCTGGTCACGCCACTTACCCGCCGGTTCTTCGGCTCCGATGGCAAGATCCACTCCGACCTCACCGCATACAGCAACGCCATGAAGGGTGTGGCTCGCGAGATGCACGTCCCCCTTATCGACTTGCAGGACATGAGCATTGCATACCTCGACAGAGTCGGCGAAGCCGCGGCCAACAAGCTGGCCATCACCAAGAAGGACGACAATGGCAAGACTGTCTTCGATGAGACGCATATCAACTTGGGCGGCAGCTACGTCTTCGGCCGCATGGTCGCCGTGGGAATGGGTAAGGCCGTTCTCGCGCTGGCACAATACGTGCGACCTGTTCCAGCCCAACTTCCGCCCCAAGGCGTCAAGGCTATGCGTGTCATTCAGGGGGGCCGGGTCAGGATCGTTCTCGTAGGCGACTCGACCGTAGCTATGCAGGGTGGGTGGGGTCCGGGCTTCTGCGCAGTGATGTCCCCCAACTTCACCTGCATCGATGATGCCCGCAACGGACGCAGCACCAAGAGCTACATCGATGAAGGCTTGTGGAAAGAGGCCCTTGCGGAGCCGGCCGACTACTATCTCATACAGTTTGGCCACAACGATGAGAAGCCCGACCCCAAGCGCCACACCGATCCTGATACGACCTATGCGGCCAACCTACTTCTTTTCATTCATGATGTGCGCGCCATCGGTGCTCTTCCCGTAATCATCTCCCCACTGGCCCGCCGCACCTTTGACAACGGAAAGCTCCATAACGCTGACCTCCAACTCTATGCCAACGCCGCCCGCCGCGTTGCTGAACAGGAGGGCGTTACGTTCGTCGATCTGCTCAGCATGTCCGACAAGCTCCTCAGCACCATGACCCAGGCTCAGGCCGACAGATTTGACGCCGCGGATCATCCTGACAAACGCGCCGAGAGCGGCGACGCCAAGCTTGACCGCACCCACCTGAATGACGAAGGCAAAGAGGTCTTTGGCCGCATCGTTGCCGACAACCTCTCC